>Ga0256839_1003709_pt1 | contig 15513 bp, 15 predicted proteins | sample 354166metaG_FD_185968 | JGI IMG/M metagenome (GOLD analysis project Ga0256839, IMG submission 185968) | Hydrothermal vent microbial communities from Mid Atlantic Ridge, Atlantic Ocean - 354-166 | ecosystem: Environmental > Aquatic > Marine > Hydrothermal vents | place: Atlantic Ocean: Mid... | reverse complement strand
GCGTTGCGGCCTTACGGGTTGATTATTGACGGGCAGAATATCGAAATTACGAAACCGGATGACCTGAAACAGCTGGCCAAACCAACCCCGCTGATTGACGACCCCAGAAGCTAGAGACCCCGAAATCTTTAAAAGATTTCGGATCGTTTTCTTTGAAAGAAAACGCGCGCGATGCCTCGGGTTTCCCAATAACTTGTTTGCCCTGCGTTATTATCGTAGCGTCCTCCTATGAGCACAGTTTTCATAACCCACAACGATTGCCTGTCACACACCACGCCCCCCGGTCACCCTGAACAGGTGGCGCGGCTGGAACATGTGCAACAGGCCTTGGACGCGCCGGAATTCGCGGATTTGCTGCGCGAGGATGCGCCGCTGGGGACGGATAGCCACATCCTGCTGGCCCATCCGGCGGCACATATCAAACGGGTGCGCGATGCCGCCCCGACCGAAGGCACAGTATCACTGGACCCCGACACACATATGTCTGCTGGCTCGCTGACTGCGGCGTTGCGGGGTGTAGGGGCGAATATCCGCGCGGTGGAAATGGTGATGAATGGCGAGGTGAATAACGCCTTTTGCGGTATCCGGCCACCCGGTCACCATGCGGAGCAGGAAAAACCGATGGGGTTCTGCCTGTTTGGCAATGTCGCCATTGCCGCAAAACACGCGCTGGAAAACTGCGGGGCCAGACGGGTAGCCATCGTCGATTTCGACGTGCATCACGGCAACGGCACCCAGTCCCTGCTGTGGGACGAATCCCGCGCCCTGTTTTGCTCCAGCCACCAGATGCCGCTTTACCCCGGCACCGGTGCCGCCACCGAAACCGGTGCCTTTGACAATGTGCTGAACTACCCCCTGCCCGAAGGCTGCACCACCGCCACCCTGCAAGCCGCCTATGACGGCGAAATATTTCCGGCAATCGAGGCCTTCAATCCAGACCTGATCCTTGTATCCGCCGGATTTGACGCCCACCGCGCCGACCCGCTGGCCGGTCTGATGTGGGAGGTCGAGGATTATATCTGGCTGACAAAGCGCATTTGCGATGTGGCGGACAAAGTGTGCGAGGGGCGCATTGTCTCGACATTGGAAGGCGGATATGATCTGGACGCATTGGCGGCCTCGGTGGCTGCACATATGTTGGTTTTCATGGAGCGCGGCGGATGAGCGACAAACCGGTAGACAAGATGAGCTTTGAAGAGGCAATGGCGGCACTCGAGGCCGTTGTGGGCCAACTTGAGCGCGGAGACGTGCCGCTTGAGGAATCGATCAAGCTGTATGAACGCGGGGCAGAATTGAAGAAACGCTGCGAGGCCAAGCTGAAGGAAGCCGAAGAAAAGGTTGCCGCGATCACGCTGGGCGAAGACGGGCAGCCAACGGGGACAAAGCCGGTCGAAGGGCTGTAAATGTTTGCCAAATCACTGAACGACGCGGCAGGGCAAATCGGCACCTGCCTGCAACAGCTTATGGAACCGCTGGGCGATCTGCCCGTGGTGCAGGCGATGCGTTATGCCACTTCCGGCGGCAAACGGCTGCGGGGGTTTCTGGTGCTGGAAACGGCACGGCTGCACGGGGTGGACGCGGCGCGTGCGCTGTATCCGGCGGCGGCGGTGGAAATGCTGCACGCCTATTCGCTGGTGCATGACGATCTGCCCTGCATGGATGACGACGATCTGCGCCGCGGCCAGCCCACGGTGCATGTGAAATGGAATCAGGCCACGGCGGTTCTGGCGGGGGATGCGCTGCAAACGCTGGCGTTTGAAACCCTGACCCGCGATGCGGTCTCGGACGATCCGGCAGTGCGGCTGGAACTGGTGGCGTCCCTTGCGCGGGCTTCGGGTGCGCAGGGGATGGTGCTGGGACAGGCGCTGGACATTGCCGCCGAAACCGCGTCCGAACCGCTGACGCTGGAGGAAATCACCCGCCTGCAAGACGGCAAGACCGGCGCACTGATCCGCTGGTCCGCCGAGGCCGGCGCGGTGATGGCGGGCGCGGATGTGAAACCGATGCGCGACTATGCAACCGCGCTGGGTCTGGCCTTCCAGATCGCCGATGATATTCTGGATGTCGAGGGCGACGCGGCCAAGGCCGGCAAACGGCTGGGCAAGGACGCCGAGGCGGGCAAGGCCACCTTTGTTTCCCTGCTGGGGCTGGAGGGGGCCAAGGTGCGCGCGGCGGAACTGGTGGATCAGGCGCAGGCGGCTCTTGCACCTTTTGGCGCAAAGGCAGATACTCTGCGTCAGGCCGCGCGGTTCGTCATTGCGCGCGATAAGTGAGTATAACCCGATGAGCGACCGCCCCGATACCCCGATGCTTGACCGTGTTACGGTCCCCGCAGACCTGAAAACCCTGTCCGACCGCGAGCTGGCGCAACTGGCCGATGAATTGCGGGCCGAAGTGATTTCTGCCGTGTCTGTCACCGGCGGCCATCTGGGGGCTGGGCTGGGCGTGGTGGAACTGACCGTGGCACTGCATGCGGTGTTCGACACCCCGCGTGACCGGCTGATCTGGGACGTGGGCCACCAGTGTTACCCGCACAAGGTGCTGACAGGGCGGCGTGACCGCATCCGCACCCTGCGACAGGAAAGCGGGCTGTCGGGTTTCACCAAACGCGCGGAATCCCCTTATGACCCGTTTGGCGCGGGCCACAGTTCGACCTCGATTTCCGCCGCCCTTGGCTTTGCCGTGGCGCGGGATCTGGGCGGCGCGCCGGAACACGGCATTGGCGATGCAATAGCGGTAATTGGCGACGGAGCGATGTCTGCCGGCATGGCCTATGAGGCGATGAACAACGCGGGTCATCTGAAGAAACGCATGTTCGTGATCCTGAACGATAACGAAATGTCGATTGCCCCGCCGGTTGGTGCCATGTCGGCTTACCTTTCGCGCCTTTATGCAGGCGAGCCGTTTCAGGAATTGAAATCCGCAGCAAAGGGCGCGGTCAGCCTGTTGCCCCCACCATTCAAGGAAGGGGCCAAGCGCGCCAAGGAAATGCTGAAATCCATGACCGTCGGCGGCACCCTGTTCGAGGAGCTGGGCTTTTCCTATGTCGGCCCGATCGACGGGCACGATATGGACCAGTTGCTGCCGCTGCTACGCACCGTAAAGGAACGCGCCACAGGGCCGATGCTGATCCATGTGCTGACCAAAAAAGGCAAGGGTTACGCCCCCGCCGAAACCGCGCGTGACAAGGGCCACGCAACCGCCCGGTTCAACGTGGTCACCGGCGAGCAGAAAAAGGCCCCCAGCAACGCCCCCAGCTATACCCGCGTGTTTGCCGATGCTTTGCTGCAACAGGCCGCCGAAGATGACAAAATTTGCGCCGTAACCGCCGCAATGCCTGATGGCACGGGGCTGAACCTGTTTGCCGAACGCTATCCCAGTCGCTGCTTTGATGTAGGGATTGCCGAACAGCACGGGGTGACATTTTCTGCCGCCCTTGCGGCTGGCGGGATGAAGCCGTTTTGCACGATGTATTCGACATTCCTGCAACGGGGCTATGATCAGGTGGTACATGACGTGGCGGTGCAACGCCTGCCCGTGCGCTTTGCCATTGACCGCGCCGGACTGGTGGGCGCCGATGGCCCAACCCATGCGGGCGTTTACGACATTGCCTATCTGGCCAACCTGCCCGGTTTCGTAGTGATGGCCGCCGCGGACGAGGCCGAGCTGGTGCATATGGTCGCCACCGCCGCCGCAATTGACGATGGCCCCAGTGCCTTTCGCTTTCCGCGGGGAGAAGGGGTGGGGGTGGAACTGCCCGAACGCGGTGTGCCGCTGGAAATCGGCAAGGGGCGGATTATTTCCGAAGGGGCACGGGTTGCGATCCTGTCCTTCGGCACCCGCCTGTCCGAGGTGCAAAAGGCCGCTGAATCGCTGGCCGCCAAGGGGATCACCCCGACCATTGCCGACGCCCGTTTCGCCAAACCGCTGGACCGTGAAATGATCCTGCAACTGGCCGCCGGTCACGAGGCCCTGATCACCATCGAGGAAGGTGCCATCGGTGGTTTCGGCAGCCATGTGGCCCAACTTCTGGCCGATGAAGGCGTGTTTGATGTGGGTCTGAAATTCCGCAGCATGGTGTTCCCCGATACCTTTATCGACCACGCCAGCCCCGCCGCGATGTATGCCGCCGCCGCGATGAACGCACCGGACATCGAGGCAAAGGTGCTGGATGTTCTGGGCATTGCCGATCTGTCCAGCCGGCGGGCATAATCCGGGCAGTGCCCCTGCCCTGTGACAACCTGTAAAAAGGAGCGCCACCATGACCACAGGATTTTTCCGGGACGAGAGATGTTTCTGGCACACAGGCGGCAATTATGCCGCGCGTTTTCCCACTGGCGGGCTGGTGCAGCCGATGGTTGCCGGTGGCCTGCCCGAAACCCCCGAAAGCAAACGGCGGCTGAAAAACCTGCTGGAGGTGACCGGCATCATTCACGAGTTGGACGCCCGATCCGCCCCTGCTGCCACGGAGGAGGATCTGGCGCGGGTGCATACGGAAGATTACCTGCGCAAGTTTAGGGAAATGTCACAGAACGGCGGCGGCGAAATCGGCCTGCGCGCGCCCTTTGCGCAGGATGGATATGACATCGCCGCCCTGTCTGCGGGGCTGGCCAAGGGGGCTTTGCAGGCGGTGCTGAAAGGGGAAATGCAGAACGCCTATTCCCTGTCGCGCCCGCCCGGCCATCACTGCCTGCCGGATTTCCCGAACGGGTTCTGCCTGCTGGCCAATATCGCCATCGCCATTGAAGCCGCTTTGGCCGACGGGTTGTGCAAACGGGTTGCGGTGGTGGATTGGGACGTGCACCACGGCAACGGCACCGAGGCGATCTTTTACGACCGCGCCGATGTGCTGACCATCAGTGTACATCAGGACCGCAACTATCCGCTGGATACCGGTGCGGCCACGGATTGCGGTGAAGGGGCTGGGGACGGGTTCAACATGAACATCCCGCTGCCTGCCGGTGCGGGCCACGCCACCTATCTGGAAGCGATGGAGCGTCTGGTCACCCCTGCCTTGCGCACGTTCAACCCCGATGTGATCATCGTTGCCTGCGGCTATGATCCCGCAATCGACGATCCGCTGGGCCGGATGCTGTGCACCGCCGATACCTTCCGCCAGATGACCGCGCAGATGATGGCGGCGGCGGATGAACTGTGTGGCGGCATGCTGGTTCTGGTGCACGAGGGCGGCTATTCGGAATCCTATGTGCCATTCTGTGGCCATGCGGTGCTGGAACAGATGTCGGGCAGCAATATCACTGCGCCTGATCCGCTGGCCGAAGCCTATGTGATCCGCCAGCCCAACGCCGATATGCAGGCGGTGTTTTCCAAGGTGATCGGTGATCTGGAAGGGCAGTTCTTTTGAATGCCAAGGTAATCCTGTTCAACAAGCCGTTCAACGTGCTGTCGCAGTTTACGGATGCGGGGTCAGTGGGCCGTTCGCGCAAAACCCTGTCCGAGTTTATCGACGTGAAAGGTGTCTATGCCGCGGGCCGGCTGGACAAGGACAGCGAAGGGTTGCTGGTGCTGACCGATGACGGGCGGCTGCAAGCCAAGATCAGCAATCCGAAGCACAAGATGGCGAAAACCTATTGGGTGCAGGTCGAAGGGGTGCCGGAGGACGCGGCGTTGCAATCCTTACGGGATGGCGTGGTGCTGAAAGACGGTAAAACGCGGCCTGCCAAGGTGGAGCGGATGGAGGAACCCGAGGCCCTGTGGCCGCGTGACCCGCCGGTGCGGTTTCGCAAAACCGTGCCGGACAGCTGGCTAATGATCACCATCACCGAAGGGCGCAACCGGCAGGTGCGGCGGATGACGGCGGCGGTGGGGCATCCCACCTTGCGGCTGATCCGTTACCGGATCGGGTCGTGGACGATTGACGGGCTGGATAGCGGGGAATGGCGGCAGGTTTGAATGAATGGAGCCCCTGCGGGGCACTCTTTTGTTTTGCGCCTGACGGCGCGGTGCCTCCGGCGGGGATATTTGGGCGAAAAAGAAACAAGGGGCCGTTTTTGCCCGCCCCTTGAACCGCCGCGTGAAATCACCGACATATATCGGGCCAACAGGAGAAACCGCTATAATGAGCCTTGCCGACAATGCTGCCGTGATGGAGTTCCTCCTGACCCGCAGATCCCGCCCCTACAGAACCCTGACAAAGCCCGCGCCGGATCGTGCGGCGCTGGAACCATTGTTAACCGCGGCCGCCCGTGTGCCGGATCATGGCAAGCTGGAGCCGTGGCGGTTTGTCGTTCTGCAAGGACAGGCGCTGCAACGCCTTGCCGCCCTTGCCCGGACCCGTGGGGCGGCTATGGGTCTTGACCCCGACAGGATTTCCAAGACCGCCGACAGTTTCGCCAATGCGCCGCTGATCGTGGCTGTGATTGCCGCGCCCAAGCCTTCGGATAAGATCCCGCCGGTCGAGCAATGCTATTCCGCCGGCGCGGCCTGTCTGTCACTGCTGAACGCGGCTTTAGCGTCCGGCTGGGGGGCGAACTGGTTGTCCGGCTGGCCCGCCCATGATCGCGAATTCCTGACGCGGGGATTGGACCTGTCCGGCAGCGAAACCGTGGCCGGTTTTATCCATATCGGCAGTGAAACCTGCACCCCGCCCGACCGGCCGCGCCCTGATATGATCGCCATCACAGACTGGATCGAGGAATGATTTTCAGCGATTTTGCCAAAGCCGTCAGCCAGTTGACCGACCCGCGTTTCCTGCGGGTGTTGCTGTTCGGGCTGGCCATGACCATTGCCCTGCTATTCGGGTTCTACGCCGGTTTCCTGTGGCTGATCGACAATCTGGCGCCTGACACCCTGACCATCCCCTTTGTCGGCGAGGTCACATGGCTGAAGGATTTGCTGAGCTGGGGATCGGTCGGGTTCATGCTGATCCTGTCGTTTTTCCTGATGATCCCCGTGGCCTCGGCCTTTACCGGTCTGTTTCTGGAGGACATCGCCAAAGCGGTCGAACGCCGGTATTATCCCGACCTGCCCCCTGCCCCGCGCATCCCGTTTCGGGAAAACATCATTGATACGCTGAATTTTCTGGGCGTGCTGATCGGCGCCAATATTCTGGCGATACTGGTCTATGCTGTCACCAATGTCGCCAGCCCGCTGGTGTTCTGGGCGCTGAACGGTTTTTTGCTGGGGCGGGAATATTTCCAGCTGGCCGCGATGCGCCGGTTGGGGCGCGACGGGGCCAAGGCGCTGCGCAAACAACATTCCGGCACCATCTGGATGGCAGGGTTGCTGATGGTGGTGCCGTTAACGATTCCCGTCGTCAATCTGTTCGTGCCCATTCTGGGGGCGGCAACCTTTACCCACCTGTTCCACCGTTTGCAGAAGGCGGGGTGAAATGATCGAACCAGTCGAAATCCTCGACCTCGATCACGCCGCTCAGGATCACGACCATCAGGATGGACCACAAAACCACTGTCACTGCGGTCACAATCAGCGCCCGCTTCTTTAGCTGCGGATCAACAGGGGCCGAGGATGGCGTGCCACGGGCCACCTTGCCGACATCGGCCTGGGTTTTCAGGCGCAGGGGCAATACGATGAACAGGGTCATGAACCAGATCACGGCGAACAGGACAAGGGCGGAAGTTATGGCCATGTCTACACCTGTTCCAGTTCGACCAGCGTACCGGTGAAATCCTTGGGGTGCAGGAACAGAACCGGCTTGCCGTGGGCGCCAATCTTCGGCTCGCCTGTGCCCAGAACGCGCGCGCCGGATGCTTTCAGCTTGTCGCGGGCAGCGATGATGTCATCGACCTCATAGCAGATATGGTGGATGCCGCCTGAGGGGTTCTTGGCCAGAAAGCCGTTGATCGGGCTGTCCTCGCCCAGCGGGTGCAGAAGTTCGATTTTGGTGTTGGGCAGTTCGATAAAGATCACCGTGACCCCGTGGTCCGGTTCATCCTGCGGCGCGCCCACCTTGGCCCCCAGTGTATCGCGGTACAGGGCGGCGGCGGCGTCCAGGTCCGGCACGGCGATGGCAACGTGGTTCAGACGTCCGATCATAATTGGTTCCTTGTGTTCGCTTTGCCCAAGTTATGAAGCGCGCGCGGCACCGGTGCAAGCACTCCCTGCGCATTATTGCGCGTCGTTAACCTCGTCTTAGCCAATATCGGGCTTACTCCGAGTCGCTCGCAACACTGCAAAGGGGAACATGATGGATGATTTTGACGACATAATGCTGGCCCGCACACCCACCGCCGCGCGGCCTCTCTTGGGCCTGACCGTGCTGGTGGTCGAGGACAGCCGCTTTGCCAGCGAAGCGATGCGCCTGTTGTGCCTGCGATCCGGCGCGCGGATCCGGCGGGCCGATTGCCTGACCTCGGCGCGTAAACATTTGCGGGTTTACCGCCCTTCGGTGGTGGTGGTCGATCTGGGGTTGCCGGACGGGTCCGGCACCGACCTGATTGCCGAACTGGACAAGGCCAGCCCGCGTATCGACGTATTGCTGGGGATCAGTGGCGATCCGGCTCGCGAGGGCGAGGCGATGGCGGCAGGCGCGGACGGTTTCCTGCCAAAACCGGTTGAAACCCTTGGCGCATTCCAGCAGGCAATCCTTTCACTTTTGCCGGAAACGGCACAACCCCCTGCCCCGCGCCAGATACCGGACGAGGCCATTCAGCCTGACCCGTTTACCTTTCGCGAGGATATTGCCCATGTTGCGGATGTGTTGCAGGGCAAGCCTGATGGCAATGCACTGGATTATGTCGCCCAGTTTACCAGCGGCATTGCCCGCAGTGCCCATGATACACAGCTTGAGGCCGCCGCCGTTGCACTGGCCAAAGACCGCGCCAAAGGGCGGCCGATACACGGGGATGTGCAGCGGTTGAGCGGTATATTTCGGGAACGGCTGGCCGGTGGTGAAGTGGTTTAGACGTTGCGCAGGTCACTTGTCAGTGCGGACAGGCTGTTGTGCTGCTGGCCGTTTGCTTCAAAATTTTCGGGGTCCAGCCAGGTTTGATAGGCAGTTTTCAACACAGGCCATTCGCTGTCGATCACCGCGAACCACGCTGTATCGCGATTGCGACCTTTGATCACCATATGCTGGCGGAAAATTCCTTCAAAGCCAAAGCCGAACCGCAGGGCCGCCTGTCGTGACGGCGCGTTCAGGGTGTCGCATTTCCATTCGTACCGCCGGTAACCCGCCTCAAAGGCCCATTGCATCATCAAAAACATCGCCTCGGTCGCGGCGCGGGTGCGTTGCAGGGGCGGGGTGAAAACAATGCTTCCCACCTCGATGACCCCCATTTCCGGTTTGATGCGCAAATAACTGGCCACTCCTTCAGCCCGCCCCGATTCAAGGTTCCGGATGGCGTAATAAAACGGATCATCCAAAACCGCAGCATTGCGCACCCATTCGGAATAAGCGGCCGCGCTCGAAAACGGCCCGTGCGACATGTAATCCCAAATGGACGTATCCAGTTGGTTGGCTTGGTACAATTCGTCAGCATGGCGGTCCGCATCCAGCCGTTCCAGCCGTGCATAGCGCCCTTTCAGAACAGGCGCCGAGGGGCGCGGCCGAGGCGTCCAGTTCGTTAGTTTGCGGCCCATTTTTGCGTCCTGACCCATGCCAATGCTCCTGTTTTATAGGGACACTACTGCGCCCGACCTGCCCCGGAAACCCAGAAATCGCACCACTCTTACCCAATTTTGGCCGCATTTGCCGCCCATCTTACCCAATGTAAGAGAAAATTTATCTGTATTTGCAGGAGTTGCCAGTATGTTGAAATCCATGTTCCGCTTTGCCCATGACGATGATGGCAGCACCACCGTGGACTGGCTGGTGCTGGCTACCGGCGTTCTATCACTGGTCATGGCCATCGTCCTGACCGCAACCGGCAATGCAAATGCCGGGTCCAGCCAGCCAGAAACCGTTATCACGGCCAACGATTAAATCCGGCCTGTCACGGCTGTTACAATCAAGCCCGAAAAAGAAAACCCCGCAGGTTCAGCCGCGGGGTTTTGTGTTTTTGCAATCTGCTTTGAATTATTCCTGCGGGATCACCCGCAAGTGCAACTCGCGCAGCTGTTCGTTCATCGGTTCATTCGGCGCGCCCATCATCAGGTCTTCGGCACGCTGGTTCATCGGGAACATGATGACTTCGCGGATGTTGGCCTCGTTGGCCAGCAGCATCACAATGCGATCAATTCCGGCCGCACAACCACCGTGGGGCGGCGCGCCGTATTTAAACGCATTCACCATGCCGCCAAAGCGTTTTTCAACTTCGTCCTTGCCGTAACCGGCAATTTCAAACGCCTTGAACATGATTTCGGGTTTGTGGTTGCGGATCGCGCCGGACACCAGTTCATAGCCATTGCAGGACAGGTCATACTGATAGCCCAGAACCTCGAGCGGATCCCCTTCCAGCGCTTCCATGCCGCCCTGGGGCATCGAAAACGGGTTGTGTTCAAAATCGACCTTGCCGGTTTCCTCGTCCCGCTCGTAGATCGGGAAATCGACGATCCAGGCAAAGGCAAAGCGGTCCTCGTCGATCAGTTTCAGCTCGCGGCCGATTTCGTCGCGGGCGCGACCGGCCACAGCCTCGAATGCCTTGGGCTTGCCGGCAAGGAAGAACGCCGCATCCCCGACCTCGAGGCCTAGCTGCTGACGGATGGCTTCTGTGCGTTCGGGGCCGATATTTTTGGCCAGCGGGCCAGCGGCTTCCATCCCGTTGCCCTGATCACGCCAGAAAATATACCCCATCCCCGGCAGACCCTCTTTTTGCGCAAAGGCGTTCATACGGTCGCAAAATTTGCGCGAGCCACCACCGGGCGCCGGAATGGCGCGGATTTCGCTGCCTTCCTGCTCCAGCAATTTCGCGAAAATCGCAAAGCCCGAGCCGCGGAAATGTTCGGAAACCACCTGCATCCTGATCGGGTTGCGCAGGTCGGGCTTGTCGGTGCCATACCAAAGCGCCGCGTCCTTGTAGGAAATTTGCTCCCATTCGGTATCGACCTTGCGACCGCCACCAAATTCCTCGAACACGCCCTGAATCACCGGCTGGATGGTGTCGAACACATCCTGCTGGGTGACAAAGGACATTTCCATATCCAACTGGTAAAAATCGGTTGGCGAGCGATCGGCGCGCGGGTCTTCGTCGCGGAAACAGGGCGCGATCTGGAAATATTTGTCATAGCCCGACACCATGATCAGCTGTTTGAACTGCTGGGGGGCCTGTGGCAGCGCGTAAAACTTGCCCGGATGCAGGCGCGACGGGATCAGGAAATCGCGCGCGCCTTCGGGGCTGGAAGAGGTGATAATCGGCGTCTGGAATTCACGGAACCCCTTGTCCCACATCCGTTTGCGCATGCTGGCCACCACATCACTGCGCAGTTTCATGTTGTTTTGCAGCTTCTCGCGGCGCAGGTCCAGATAGCGGTATTTCAGGCGGGTTTCTTCGGGGTATTCCTGATCACCGAACACCATCAGCGGCAATTCGTCAGCGTGCCCCAACACCTCGATATCGCGGATGAACACCTCGACTTCGCCGGTGGGGATTTTCGGATTGATCAGGCTTTCGTCCCGCGCCATCACGTTGCCGTCAATCCGGATGCACCATTCCGAACGCACCTTTTCGATTTCGGCAAAAACCGGGCTGTCCGGATCGGCCATCACCTGCGTGATGCCGTAATGATCACGCAGATCGATAAACAGCAAACCGCCGTGATCACGCACCCGATGCACCCAGCCCGACAAGCGGACATTGTCCCCCACGTTGGATTTGTTCAGTTCGGCGCAAGTGTGGCTGCGATAGGCGTGCATAGTCGTCCCCTTGTGGGCAAATTCAGGTTTCCAGCCGATACACCCTGCAAAACGGCCAAAGTCAAGGTCACATCCCTGTTTTGCGGCCTTTCAAAATGAAATTTGCACCATTCCCTTTGATGAACACGCTATAATAGGTGGTTGGCACAAGGATTTGCATCCAGTTGCAGAAATCACATCATCCGCTAATGTTTCCAATTCAGGTATTATCAACTGCACTACTGGCCCCTTATAATCGCGAATGCAAAGGGTCCAAGTGTATTTTGGCATTAAAGAGATTGTGAAATGATACCACGTTCGACAAGAACGGCAATTTTGCTGGTTATATTTTTTTCAACAATGCTATTTGCTGTTTTCTACAATGTGCGATCCCCGGATCTGCTGGCAAACTGGATGGGCGGCCATTTTTATCAAATCGGCGCCCTGGATCAAATTTACCCCTCCGATACACAAACCTATTCAATGCTCCCCCCTGATGCGTGGATGCCTTACCTCAAGGATCAGGGCTATGACGGTTCTGTGTTTCCATTCATTTACCCCCCGCTTTGGGTCCATATATTTGGCTGGCTGACAACTGTAACCACATACGACACGCTGTCGAACCTGGCACGGGCCATCAATCCGGTTCTTATGGGAAGCATGGTTGTTCTGGCCTGGCGAAGCATGGGCAATACAATGTCTGTTGCTGTTTATACCTTCATCGGCTTGCTCATTCTGGTCAGCACAACGATCGGGTTTGTCCCGATTTACCAGAACCAGTCGCAAATACTGGTCAGTTTTCTAATCGTACTGGCAATTGAACGGAGCCGTTACAATGCGCCGGTAATAGCCGGCGTTGCATTGGCTATCGCGGCATCGATCAAGTTATATCCAGCCTTGTTTGCGCTATTCTGGCTGGCCAGCGGAAATCGAAAAGCCTTTGGCAGTTTTATTGTGGCGGGTCTTGTTTTGGCGGGGGCTTCGGTTTTGCTTGCGGGTTGGCCTTTGCATCAGACATTCTTGCATGAAGTCATGATAATCAACCAGACGGCAATGGTTAACTTAATGAATACATCAATCGACGGGGCCATTGCCCAATTGTTCTTCGACGATGATCTGGATTTCGTTCAATCTGCCGGTAATATGCAAACTCAGGACTTGTCATTAGGTTGGTATATCTTGAAAAAATCCACTCTCTGGGGGGGGATATCAGCGGTTGCAATGGTGCTGACTATTGTCGTCATATCGCGTCTGTTCAGGAAAAACCCGGTAGGGACCCCGCAACATGATCTTGCTTGGCCATTGGTGATCATAATTATTGCATTACTTAATCCTATTTCGTGGAGCTATCATTATATGCCGGCGGTGGCCTTTGCGCCTGCATTGCTGATCTATTATCGGCCAAGCATAGCTGTTCTTTTACTGGCCATATTATTTACCCCGTTTTTAATGATAAAATATGTATCCCTGCCTGATTTCGGCTGGATCAAGAATCCGGACCAGATTGCCGCGACGTTGGGGATGATCGGATTGGCGGTTGCATTTGCCGTCGCCATGCGGCGAAATCCGCGCCATTCCAACACACCGGACAGCATGTAGCAGCATAACAGGGCTTGCGCCCCGCCGCCGCTTGTCTATAACCCCAAAGAATTTGCCGCTATTTGCACCTCGGGGGTCTGCCAAATGCCAAAAAGAGATGACATCAAATCCATCATGATTATCGGCGCAGGCCCTATAATTATCGGACAGGCGTGCGAGTTTGACTACTCTGGTGCGCAGGCCTGCAAAGCCCTGCGCGAAGAAGGCTACCGCGTTATTCTGGTCAACTCGAATCCGGCCACAATTATGACCGATCCGGAACTGGCCGATGCCACCTATATCGAGCCGATCACCCCCGAAATGGTTGCCAAGATCATCAAGGCCGAACGCCCCGACGCCCTGCTGCCGACAATGGGCGGGCAAACAGGCCTGAACACGGCGCTGGAACTGGCCGATATGGGGGTTCTGGAAAAATACAACGTCGAGCTGATCGGCGCCAACCGCAAGGCCATCGAAATGGCCGAGGACCGCAAGCTGTTCCGCGAGGCGATGGACCGTCTGGGCCTTGAAAACCCGCGTGCAACGATTGCCGAAAACATGGATCAATGCATGGCCGCACTCGAGGATATCGGCCTGCCCGCCATCATCCGCCCCGCCTTTACCCTTGGTGGCACCGGCGGCGGCGTGGCTTACAATCGCGATGATTTCATCCATTTCTGCACCACGGGGCTGGATGCATCCCCCGTCAACCAGATCCTGATTGATGAATCCCTGCTGGGCTGGAAAGAATACGAAATGGAGGTGGTGCGCGACAAAGCCGACAACGCCATTATCGTCTGTTCAATCGAAAACATCGATCCGATGGGCGTGCACACGGGCGACAGCATCACCGTCGCCCCTGCTCTGACCCTGACCGACAAAGAATACCAGATGATGCGCTCGGCTTCGATTGCAGTGTTGCGTGAAATCGGCGTGGAAACCGGCGGCTCCAACGTGCAATGGGCGGTGAACCCTGCCGATGGCCGCATGGTGGTGATCGAAATGAACCCGCGTGTATCACGCTCCTCTGCGCTGGCGTCCAAGGCAACGGGTTTCCCGATTGCCAAGATCGCCGCGAAGCTGGCCGTGGGTTATACGCTGGACGAGTTGGACAACGACATCACCAAGGTGACACCGGCGTCGTTCGAGCCAACCATCGACTATGTCGTCACCAAAATCCCGCGTTTTGCCTTTGAAAAATTCGCAGGCTCCGAACCGCTGCTGTCCACCGCAATGAAATCGGTGGGTGAAACCATGGCAATCGGGCGCACCATCCACGAATCCCTGCAAAAGGCGCTGGCCAGCATGGAAACCGGCCTGACCGGATTTGACGAAGTGGAAATCGAAGGCGCCCCCGACAAGGCCGCCGTCACCCGCGCCATCAGCATGCAAACGCCCGACCGGATGCGCACCATCGCCCAAGCCATGCGCGAGGGGCTGACGGATGACGAAATCCACAATGCCACCATGTTTGACCCGTGGTTCCTGTCGCGCATCCGCGAGATCGTGGACGCCGAGGCACAGATCAGGGCAAACGGTCTGCCGGACAATGCCGATGCCTTGCGTAAAATCAAGATGATGGGCTTCTCGGACGCCCGTTTGGCCACGCTGACCGGCAAAACCGAAACCGATGTGCGCAACGCACGCCTTGCCGCCGGTGTCACAGCCGTCTTCAAACGCATCGACACCTGTGCGGCGGAATTCGAGGCCCAGACGCCCTATATGTATTCCACCTACGAGACCCCGGCGATGGGCGATGTGGAATGCGAGGCGCGGCCCAGCGACAGGAAAAAGGTGGTGATCCTTGGCGGTGGCCCGAACCGGATCGGACAGGGAATCGAATTTGATTACTGCTGTTGCCACGCCTGCTACGCCCTGACCGGTCAAGGCTATGAAACCATCATGATCAACTGCAACCCGGAAACGGTTTCTACTGATTACGACACATCGGACCGGCTGTATTTCGAACCTGTCACCTTTGAACATGTGATGGAAATCCTGCGGGTCGAACAGGAAAACGGCACCCTGCACGGGGTGATCGTGCAATTCGGCGGGCAAACCCCGCTGAAGCTGGCCAATGATTTGCAAGACGCGGGCATCCCTATTCTGGGCACCACGCCCGACAGCATCGATCTGGCCGAGGACCGCGAGCGGTTTCAGGAACTTGTGAACTCTCTGGGTCT
>Ga0256839_1003708_pt1 | contig 15518 bp, 27 predicted proteins | sample 354166metaG_FD_185968 | JGI IMG/M metagenome (GOLD analysis project Ga0256839, IMG submission 185968) | Hydrothermal vent microbial communities from Mid Atlantic Ridge, Atlantic Ocean - 354-166 | ecosystem: Environmental > Aquatic > Marine > Hydrothermal vents | place: Atlantic Ocean: Mid... | reverse complement strand
ATCGCGTAGCGCGGCGCCGATGTCTACCCTGTCCCCAGCCACGCCGAAAGGCGTCCAATATCGGCGGCGGCAATTGCGCAGGGCAGCGCCCGAATTTGTGTTGACGATATAGCCGACACCAATATCGCGGTTGAATAACCCCTCGACTGGCGCACCAAAACTGGCGACGACAAAACCTGGCGCAAGCTCTAACGATATATCGCCAGTCTCTGCTATCGGCAAACCGACGGGGGTATAGCTAGCGTCCAGCTCGTAGATGCCCCAGCGAATCTTTGCGCCAGACCCTGCCGTGGCCGAGGTCTGCAGGCGAAACCTTATGCCAGTGGCAACCCCATCAGGCGGCCCAGGATAGTGGGCCGCCATGCAGTAGAGTGCGTTAGTGAAGTAGGCACCTGACCAGTTGTCGGAAAATGGCAGGTATTTATTGATGACCGCCCGAACAGTATTCTGCGCCGTGTGCCCCTGGCCTACACGCCCGCCAGGGAGGTGGTCTGAATAGACCTCTGCGCTGGTGCTGACATTTAGTTGCGAACCGGTGCTACTCCCGCCAAAGACCTCGCGCACCAAGTCGCCCGCGGCGTCCAGGTAGCCTATGCCGTACTCCCATGCGGTACCATCATTGATCCAGTAGACGAAGCGCTCACCAGTGCCCGCTGCTGATGCAAACGTCTGCGCACCAGAGACGGCGCCGCCAAGCGTTATGTTGCCAGGTCCGCCGGCAGTAATCGTCTCCTTGGTGCGTGGCAACACGTTAGCCACGGATCACCTCATCACTACTATTTGCCATATCTACGCTATCTCTTTCGGTGGTGGCGATTTCGGTTTTGAGTTGGTGTGTGTTACTGGGCATAGATTGGCGCACAGCCGAGCAATATTAGTGCGGTAGGCGCTAACAATAGATAGATACTCATTTTCATGGTCTGCAAATCCTCTGTGGTCATCGAAACATCGCCACCCGCCGCCGCCCGCGGGCGGCCTCTGGGTCGAATACGCTCATGTCCGGCTCGACGGATTCACCGGCGGCCGGCTCGCCTTCCTCGATGGTCGCCATCCAGGCGAGCAGGCCTGCGATGGCGGAGTCACCGTGCCGGTATTCGCCATCGCTGCCCTTATCACGTCCGTCGTCCATGCGGGGCCGGCCCTTATCCAGCACCACACGCCGATGATCGGCGATGATGTCCTCGCTATGCGGCACGATGATGCTCTTGTCCTCATAGGCGGTGCGGTACTTGGGGAATGCCACCGAATACCACTGCGGCGTGGCCATGACGCACTCGATGCGGGTTGGTCCATAGCGCTGCAGGGCGGCCTCGGCGTGTGACTGGCCATTGCCACGGGCATCAAACTTGGCGTGATGAAACAGAGGCAGTTCGTCGAGCACGAAATCACGAATAAGAGACTGTACATCGAATGGAATCCTTCTCAGGTCGACAATGAACGCAGTACGCCACTGGTCCGCCGCCTCCTGCTGCAGTACCCACAGCACCGAGAGGTCGCCATCGCGGCCGAAATCCTGTCCCATCACCGTGCGCCGGGTCGTTGGCATGTTGTCGATCACCGGCTTGAGGTGGTCGGTGATCCACGTCTGCGCCTCGCTCAGGCGGTTGTCGTCCAGCACCCACTCGGGCGGCTTGGTATAACGGAGAGTGGGGATACCCTCGACCATGCAGCGCTCCACCAGGGTCCGCGGCATGTACACGCCGGAGCCCTTGCGCGGTATGCAGAAGAGTTCCTCGTCCGCGCCGTCGCCGTATTGGCTGACGATGTGCTCGCGGAAGTCCTCCTCGGCCTCTGGTGTCCATGTCTTGCCCTGCACCAGGCAGATGCGTTTGTAGAACCCGTCGGCCAGGGCGTCGTCGAAGGTCACCTTATGATGCGAGTAGTCCAGCTTGCCGGCGCGGATCTCGCGGATCAGCTGATTGAAAAAGTTGTCGTCGCCGTTGTGGGTGGAGACGATGTCTACCCGGCCGCCCCAGATCAGAAAGGCCAGCGCCGCCTTGAGCAGCTCGGCCAGGTCGTTGTGGAACGCCGCCTCGTCGATGCGTGCATGCCCCTGCCGGCCGCGGAAGTTGTGCGGGTTGGAGGACAACGCCTCGATCTTCTGCCCGGAGGTCAGGGTGAGAGAATATTTCACGATGTCGCGCCGCTCATTCTCGATCACCGCGTGTTCCATGCTGACGTCGATGGCGCCGGCGGCAATGCCGTAGGCGCGGGCGAAGAAGGCGCAGTCGCCAATAAATTCGGCGGCCATCGGCAGGTTGTAGCCCACGTAGAACTGGTCCATGCCGCCTTCCTCGGCGGCCTCAAGCACGGCCTCCGCCGCCAGTGCGCCCCAGCTCCAGCCGATGCGGCGCGACTTTTCGGCGATGCGCACCGGCGATTTGTCCTGGTGCCAGGCGATCTGGTACGGCAGCAGGATGTGCGGCGCATCGACGCCATCCATGCCCTCGGCGCGTTCGGCCTGGATCTCATCGACCAGGTCGAGATAGTCCTGGCGCGCCCCGGCGTCCATTATCCGCCCACCTTAATGCCGAGGATCTCGGCGCGGATCTGCGCCGCCACGTCCTTGGTGAGCCCGCTCTTTTTCGTGATCGCCTCGACCTTTTCTGCCGCCGCCGCCTTGCGCGCCTCCAGTTTCTCGCGGTACTCCGAGGCCCACTTTTTCTGGTTGACAGAGGCGCGCACCAGGCGCGCCACCATCAGGCCGATCTTGTGAACAGGCTGCCCTTCCTCGAGCGCCATGAGGGTCTCAAAAGTCTTGGTCTGCACCAGGCGGATCAGGGCGTCATTCATGCTCCCCTCGTCATCCTCCGCGCCCTCGGCGATGGCCTTTGCCTGCTCGGTGGCGACACGCAGGGCCTCCAGTTTTTCCTCGAATTGCTGCCCGTGGCGGTGCACGGCCGAGCGGGACACGCGCAGCTCCAGGCCACGTGCCTCCAGCTCGCCGTTGAGCCATTCCTCTAACGCAGAGTAGTCGGCGAAGCCGCTGGACACCAGGCGCGCATTGAGCGCCTGGCGCAGGTCGTCCGGCAGACTGAGGATGGAGGATCGGCGCGCCATGATCAGTCCTGCTGGGGGCGGGCGATGCCGGGCTCGTCCGGGATGGCGTGCTCGACAAAATCGACGCCCCTGGAGCGCAGGCGCGCCTCCAGGTGCACGCCATCGTTGCGCACCTCGGTGGTGGCGATCATTTGCTTGTCCTCCAGATACTGCAGGGCGCCGCGGATCTCCGTGTGAGTCATGGCCAGGTCGGCGTCCGTCATCACCTCGGCGATCAGTCCCTCGCCCACCGGGTAGGGGCGGCCGGTGTAGAGAATGCGCAGGATGCGCCAGCGGGCCATGCGTTTGCGGGCATTATCGATTCGTGACGGCATCATGTTCTCCGTTCCAGCAGACGTTCGATTTTTTCGTTGAGGGTGTCTTGTTTGGCGTCGATCACCGCCGCGAATCGTATCCAGTCCTCGCGGCGCACATACTCCTTTGGCAGCTCCTCGCGCAATTGCATTAGCTGGCGCTCGATGTGGCGGATCTCCTGCACGTCCTCCGAGCGCGCCTTCTCCAGCCGGTCGAAGCGCAGCGTCAAGATCGTGAAGCGGTCCTCGAACTGGCCCAGCAGCTCCAGCCGCAGCGCGCTGCCGGCGGCGTCCACCGCCTCGAAGCGCGCATCGATGACCTCGATGACTCGGGTCATCAGCCACCTCACGGCAAATAGCAACACCGCGCTCCAGGCCATCGCCACGCCGATCATGATGCTGACGATGCGCCAGTCGATACCGGCCACCTCCAGCTCAGCCACGCTTGAGCCGCCCGCGTTTGTCGGCGCTGCGCGCCGTGGTGTAGCCCAGGTAGCCGGCGCCGAACAGCCACCACATCTCCTCGGGGATCGCCGCCAGCCAGTCCTCCATCCCGGTGGTGATGTTGCCTGCCAGAGTCGGGTTGATGGCGTACAGAACGCCCATTGGCACCGACGCGAGGATCATCGCGTACATCACGTACATGAATGACGGCCGCGCCCGCGAGGTCCACGGGTCGGCGGATTTCGCCTCCGCGAGAATGGCCGACATGCGCACCTCAAGGTCGCGCAGCTCGCCGTCCTGCGCCAGCTTCGCCAGCTCCAGCTGGGCCCTGGCCTTGGCCTCTGGATCGGGCAACAGCTTATCGATCAGGCTGCTGCCGATGGACAGCAGGCCGGTGATTGGGGTCATCAGTCAGACGCTCCTGTCAGATAGAGGTGGATGTTGCGCTGCAGCAAAAACAGACGATTGAGCCACCCGCGGAAAAACCGCGCGAGCGTGGAATTGGCACGTATCACGTCGCTGTAATACTGGGCGCGGCGGGCGAGGTATCGCGGCAACGGGTCATTGGCATGCAGCGCGGCAAGCACCGTTATGGGGCCGATGATGCCGTCGTTTTTCACCCGCAGCACCTCCTGCAGCAGGCGGCTGGCGGTAGGTGTGCCGCTGTTGACGGCGCAATCGAAAACGGCCAGCGCCAGCCCTGGCGGCAGCTCATCGCAACGACAGGCGTGCCAGAAATCGCGCCGGTAGAATTCGCTCGCCTGCTCGCGCGTCATGGAGCGGACATCGTTGGCATCGATGTCGCCGTCGCCATCGATATCGCCGATGGCGCCCTGGCGCCTCAGGTAGCGCAGTGAGATGCCGTAATGGGTGATCCCGCCGGGATCGGCGGGGTCATCGACCAGCCCGCCCTCGGCGCGGAAAATCCAGTCGAGGGCGGCGGTCTGTACGTCTGTGGCAGAGGGGAGAGACATGCCGCCAGAGTAGGCGGCGGGGGGGCGAGTGGCTATTAAACTACTTTAGTATTGGTGCTGTCGGCGATGTATTTCGTCAGCGTATCCCTATCGATCTCCGTCAGCAATTGAGCAAGGCGCGCCGCCGAGGGGTGGATGCGGCGTACCTTGCCGCTCTGCCAGTCGCGGTAGGTCGAATAGGCCACGCCCAGTGCGCGGCCCATGTCGACCGGGCCAAGGCCCAGGCGCTGGCGGATTGCGGTCAGCTCGTCGGCGGTCATTGATTTCTGCCCCCTGTGTGCTAGATTTGGTGTTGCGGCGCCAGCGGCCTCATTGAAGTTGCACAAAAATCAGCGGCAACGCTGACAGGCCGACAGGCCCTTCCGCTGGCGCCGTCCTTATTACGGTGTTTCCCCAGCCACCGGCATACCCCAGCAGCCCTCCACCAGCCCATCCACGCAGTACCCGCACCGCTCCCCAGTATCTAGGCGCCCAGCGCCGTGGCATACCGGGCACGGCAGCAGCGGCGGGTCAACCAGGTAGCAGCGCGGGCACTGGTCGCCCAGGATCACCGGCATCATCTGCCCGCAGTCCTCGCAGCGGCGCAGCTGATCCAGCTCCACGTAGTCCACGCCACGGCCGTCCCGGGTCAGCGCGGCCGCGATTGGCTCGCCGGCGTGCAGCAGGCAGAGCCGGGCCAGGGCCACCTGGGCGGTGGCCTGGTCCTCGGTGGTTGTTTTGTCCGTCACTCGCTGCTGCGGGTGACGGAGGTAAATGCGCCAGGTCATGACGGCTTTTATCTCCTTTTTTTGAGCCGGGAACCCGCCCGGACGGTGCCGGGGCGCGAGGCCCCGGCGGTGGTGATTAGATCGTCTCCTCGATGATGTACTCGATGTCTGTGGCCATGCGCTCAGCTGCGGCATCGTCATATCCGTCTGGGTCTGCCTCACACCACTCATCGATGACATCGTTGATGGCATTGATCATATCGCGTGTGAGCAGGCTATCGCCGACCATATCCATGACATCCTCGCACGTCGATAGCACTCCCCTTGGGTCGATCTCGCGCAGTCTCTCCCGCATGTTTACCTCGACCGCCCAGGGGCCGTGCGCGTCACCGACGATGATATAGCGGTACGCCGACTGCCCGCAGAATTCACCGACATACTCGCGGATCACCATCACGCCGCTATCACTATGGCGACGCTCGATGATCTCCATGTTAGGATCGTCTGCGTAGTCCTCGACATCCTCCCAGGTTTCCCATGCTGAAAATCCCTCGCCGCGGTCATTAAGGTGGCGCCACATCTGCTCGTAGGTAACGTTCATTTTTCTTTCTCCTGTCTAGAGCCCGGAAACCCCCGGGAGGGAAGAGGTTCTCTCAACCTCTTGAGTCTTATTATAGGCGGTTCCCGCCTATTATCAAGGGTCAATCAAAAATAATTTCCATTTTTTTCAGCCATCAGATCAGTTCCAGCCGATTACCTCCCCACCTCGCACGTAGACGTATCGCCGCTTGCAATACTGGCAAATCCCGTACACCCACTGCTGCCGCTCTCCAGCCCTGCTGGCGGAGGTGTTGATTGTGCTTGGCGCACCCCACGACGCCAATAACGCGCACGTGCTCATCCCTACTGCAATCTTTTTTGCTCTGACCAGCTCCCACTCGTCATCGGTGATCGCCTGCCGCCGCAATATCTCTGCCTCCACGTCACTGCCTCCCACGGACGAGTACGCATTGCACAGATCAGGCAATCTGACCGCGGCCAGCTCATCCGGCGACATCATAGCCAGCCGCGCAGGCGATCCTGCGCAGCCAGCGACGCCCATCACGAGTACGAACAAAATCAATCCATAGTGCCCAATCATGGCATCCTCCTGTAACAGTCAATAGTCCAAAAACGTCATCAATAGCCGAATTCCGTTCTCATCCAGATCATAGAGATAGGCAAAATCCACCAGCGCGCGCACTTGCGATTCCGTCAGCTGGCGACCGCTGCTGCTTGCCAGCTCTGGCACGGTCAGCTCCAGGTCTCGCAACCGCTGCAGACGACGCATGCGCTGCTCACGCTCAGCCGAGTCGGCGTACATGGAGCCTGCGGGCACCTCGCACACCATGTCCTCCTCTGGCTGCGCTGATGCCGGCCAGGACGCGGAAAACATCTCGCCTTTCCCGGTGAGGATCCACTCCGCATTGGCGCGGAATTGTTCCACTATTTTGCCGATATAGTCCACAGGCGGGCGCTGCTTTCGCCGCTCGATGTCCTGTACGCGCTGGCGCTTGTCGCCGAGGCGCTTTGCGAATTCCGTCGGGTTTAGCCCTACTGCCTGCCTGATAGCAATAATCCGATCCACGATGTCTGTCATGATATTTTTCCATATACCGAGGAAATACCCCTTGACAACATGGAAGTCTTCTTCATAATTATGGGCATGTTCCATATCCATCTTGTTATGTAATTTTTACACAGTATAGCCGAGGAGAACGGCCCGTTTTATGGAAAATTCCCATCTCACCGCAAATCACGTCCCCGGTGAAAACCTGTATCGGGTCATCCGGGCAGGCTTTGTCCTGCGGGATAGCAGCCTGCGCCAGTGGTGTATCGCGCATGGCGTGTCTCCGCAGAATGCTGCCTCCGCGCTGCGCGGCGGCTGGCGCGGGCCGGCCGCCAGCAAGTTGATCCGTCGTATCGCGAGGGCGGCCGGAGTGACACTCACGACACCGGGACAGGAGGTAATCAATGGATAGGTACCACAGCTCGTCCCAGCAGCGCGTCCTGCAGGTGCTGCTCGCCTTGGCCGGCCATGAGGTCAATGGCCTGGCGCCAGGCGAGGTGGCGGCCGCGGTAAAGACCTCACCCAGCAACGCCACCCGCGACCTGGCCAACCTCTACCTCGCAGGCCTTGCTGAGCAGATCCAGGACTCCGGCCGCTGGCGTCTCACCCCGCGGATCCCTCAGATTGGCCTGGCCATGCTGGACGGCGTGAGCCGCGCCCAGGGGAAGGTGGATGAAGTGAAGCAGCGCTATTCGCGCACCCCTTATTGACCAAATGCGTCGACGTCGACGCATTTGCCACCCTCAAACCAACAGGAGTACAGCCACGATGGCTCGAAAAAAGACCACCAAAAAGCCCGAAGACCTCACTGCCGCCACCGATGCAGGCCTCATCGCCAAGGACACCGCCGAGGCCGACAAGCTGCACCAGCACCTCGCCGAGATAGACAGTACCTATGGCGACGGGCTCCCCTACGACCAACTCCGGATCGTCAACGAGACCCGTTTTTATCTGCAGCAATCGGCCGAGGCCATGCTGGAGGCCGGCAAGCGCCTCGTATTGCTCAAGGAGCATGAGCAGCACGGCGAATTTACGCGTTGCCTCGAGGATATCGGCGTCCACCCTCGCGCCGCGCAGAAAATGATGCATGCGGCGATCAAATTCACGGGGGCAAAACGGTCGCTGGCGACCGTTTTGGGGAAAAGCAAACTGCTCGAACTCATCACCGAAGAGGATGACGACCTGGAGGCCCTGGCCGATGGTAGGACCCTGGCCGGGCACACGCTGGATGAGATAGACCGCATGTCGGTCCGCGAACTCAGAGAGGCCCTGCGGCGCGAAAAGGAACAACGTATCAAGGAGCAGGAGGTCAGCGAAAGACTGCTGTCCAAGAAGGACGAAAAGATCAACGAGCTGGACAAGACCCTGCACCGGCTCGATCACCTCCCCGTCGACGAGCAGGCCGATGAGCTGTCTCAGCGCCTGGAGCGCGCCACATTCCGCCACATCGCCAACCTGCTCAGCGTGGAGGTAGTGATCGGCGAGATCATTGACTGGGAGGACGCCCCGCAGCACCTGCGTAACGCCTGCCAACAGTCTGTCGACCGCATCCATGCCGCCCTTGATACCCTGCGCGCCAAGTGGGCGCTCACCGATCATGCCCTTACCCCGGAGGACGACGCCTGGATGGAGGAGTTCCGCAAGGAGCAGGCAGCGCTGAATCAAAAATGATTCGGCGCTATCACAAATGATCAAAACATAACAGAAGATAGATCATGCACACGGCAGAATTGGGGACTCTCGACTATTACCGCGACCTGGCCGCCCAGATGGAGGCGGCCGGTCACGGCCAGCGCGGCGAGCTGGTGCAGAAGGCCGCCGCATTTCTTTCGACGTCCACGCAGAGTGTCTACCGCGGACTGCGCCAGGCCGGGTGGCGCTCCGGCAAGAAGGTGCGCGCCGACCGGGGTGACAGCCGCCTGTCCGATCAGGATGCACAGACCATCGCCACCATCATGGTGGAGTCCACCCGCGCCAACGGCAAGCGGCTGCTGGGTGTCGCGGACGCAATGGCCATCGCGGCCGCCAACGGCATGATCTCCACCACCGTCTCGCCGTCCACTGCGCTGCGCATCCTGCGCAGCCGTGGCATGCATCCGGACCAGATCGCCCAGGCCACACCACATATGGAGATGCGTAGCAATCATCCAAACCACGTCTGGCAGTTCGACGTGTCCATCTGTGTGCTGTTCTACCTCGACACGGGCGGCCTGTGCGTGATGGATGAAAAACGGTTCTACAAAAACAAGCCGCATAACTTGAAAAAGATTGTGCGTCAGCGTGTGCTGCGTTACCTGATCACGGACCACACCAGCGGCGCGCTCTACGTCCACTACTATCTTGGCAGCGGTGAGGATCAGGAGACCCTGTTCAACTTCCTCATGGATGCCATGCATCCTCGCGAGCACGATCAGGACCCCTTCCACGGCGTGCCATATATCATGATCTGGGACGCCGGCAGCGCCAACCAGTCGGCGCTGATCAAGAATCTGCTGGACCGTCTTGATGTACGCCATTGGCCGCACATGCCTGGCAATCCGCGCGCCAAGGGGCAGGTCGAAAACGGTCACAACCTCGTCGAGCGCAAGTTCGAGGGCCGGCTGTCATTCATGGACGTCACGGATATCGATCAGCTCAATGCCGCCGCCCATACCTGGATGCGCTGGTTCAATGGCACGCAGATCCACGGCCGCCACGGCCACACCCGCTACGCCCTGTGGCAGACCATCCGCGCCGATCAGCTGCGCATCTGTCCGCCGCGCGAGCTGTGCGAGCAGCTGCTGCGCACGCGGCCGGAGCGGCGCCAGGTCAAGGGCAATCTGGTGGTGCGATTCAAGGCCCCGGGCTACGACGCCGGCGTGTACTCCGTCGCCCATGTGCCGGATGTGCGCGTCGGTGAATATGTGGACGTCTGCGTCAATCCCTACAAGGCCCCAAACGTGTTCGTCGTCATCAACGATCTCGACGGTACAGAGCGCCACTACGAGTGCGAGCCGCTGGGCAAGGATCAGCACGGATTCCTGGTGGACTCTCCGGTCATCGGTGAGGAGTACAAAGCCGCACCGGACACCGACGTCGACCGTAACCGCAAGCAGATGGCCAGGGACGCCTATGACGCCGACACCCAGCTGGACGTGGACAAGGCGCGCAAGGAGCGCCGGCCAGCCTTCGGCGGCAGCATCGATCCCATCAGTTACCTTGGCGCGGAGACGCCAGCCCATTACATGCCGCGCAAGGGCACCGAGATGGACGTTCCGGACCGTGCGCATATCGAGATCAAGCCGCTGTCCATCACCGATGTCTGCAAACGCCTGGTGGCTACGCTCGGGCAGCGCGATGGCGGCTATTACCAGTTAGTCGCAGAGATGTACCCGGATGGCGTGCCAGAAGAGGATTTCGACAATCTTGTGCGTCAGATCCGCCAACCAAACACCGGCCTGGCGCTGGTGAAATGAGGACGCGCAAATGACCGAAGATCAACAGCAACAATATGACCAACTGAATTCCGTGCATGAGCGTGCCAAATTCCTGCTCGGAATAGGCGTCACTGCATTGCTCGATGGGATCATTGATGGGGAGCCAGTCTATCGTGCGCATGCAGGCAACATGGCCCTGTCAATTACGTCGGCGACTAGATGTACTGCCGTGGCAAAAGCCACCGCGTACCTGCAGGAAAAGGCCGCTGATAACAGCATGTAGGAGACCAGCAATGACCACCGCCACACCAACCAATGACGAGCTGCTGGATATCGGCCGGCGCATGGCCGAGGAATTGCTCGAATTTATCGAGGCCGGCGAGCAAAGAGGCTCAGACATGACGGCGCCGCGCAAGCTATGGCAAGAATGGGAATCACTGTGGCGGCGCACGGATCGCTATTGGCAGATCGAGATATTGGCCGTCGACAGGGAAAACGCCGACGTGATCGACAATCTATAGGAGGGACCGAAATGAACACCGCCAGAAAAATCCCCGCCCGCGTTTTACAAAATGGAGGTACACGCTATATGCCACTGCGACTCAAGGCCGTGCTGGCCGCCAACGGCATCCTGCAGACCGACTGGTGCGCTGCCATTAAGCAGTCCGGTGGCCGATCCAGAGGCAAGGGCATCAGCCAGCCGACCGGCACCCAGATCCTCAACTGGGGACTGTGGCCGAAGACCACGCCACGCGAGCTTATCGTGGAGCAGACCGAGGCCTTTCTGCGTTCCCGCGGCGTGCCGGAAAGACAGATCGCCATGATCTGGGAGGAGAACGACCTGGACGGTGGTGAGCGTCAGTATCCGTCAGTAAATCCAGAGGAACTGCGCGCTCGCGCCAACCAGCAACACGATGACCAACTACCGGAGACCGAGATGCTATCCACCACCGCAAAAAAGTATTTCCATATTTTCAAGGATCCGTTCGTCGACGATGTGCAGGCACCTGAGGACGTGTTCCTCGATTCGGAGCAGCGCTATATCCGCGAGGCCATGTACCAGACGTCCAAGCACGGTGGATTCCTCGCCGTGATCGGTGAATCTGGCGCCGGCAAGACCACCCTGCGCCGCGACCTCATTGACCGCATCGGACGCGAAGGCTCACCGATTACGGTTATACAACCACGCATCATCGACAAGGGCCGTCTTACCGCCGGCGCTATCTGCGACGCCATCATATGCGACGTCAGCCAAGAGCCACCAGCACGCAGCCTGGAGGCCAAGGCGCGGCAGATCGAGCGCCTGCTCACCGGGTCGTCGCGCAGCGGCAACGCCCACGTGCTGATCATCGAGGAGGCCCACGATCTCACGGTGCAGACGCTCAAGTACCTCAAGCGGTTCTGGGAGCTGGAGGACGGATTCAGGAAGCTGCTGGCCATCATCCTGGTCGGTCAGCCTGAGCTGAAGCACAAGCTCGACGAGCGCCAGAACTGGGAAGCCCGTGAGGTTATCCGCCGCTGTGAGGTAGCCGAGCTGCAGCCGCTCGATGGCAACCTGGAGGACTACCTGTCGCTCAAGCTGAGGCGCATCGGCAAGGGCCTCGGCGAGCTGTTCGCCGACGACGCATTCGATGCCCTGCGCGAGCGTCTGACCATACGCCGGCGCGGCACCGACATCGGCGTCAGCATGCTGTATCCACTGGTCGTCAATAACGCCGTCACCAAGGCGCTCAACCTCGCCGCCGAGATCGGCGCGCCGAAGGTTAGCGCGGAAATCGTCAAGGAGGTGTGAGATGCAAACCTACAGCGATGAGCATATCGAGCACTGGGGTCAGGTATACCTGGTCAACCGCCTGATGGACTACGGGATCATCTTCGAGCTGTTTCTTCGTTATCCGCAGCAGATCATGCAGGCAATGGAGGATCGCGAGTTCCGCCCCCTGCTGCCGCAGCAGGTCGCCGTCAGGCAACGCCTGGACCGCGATGGCCGTCCAGCACGTGAGCGGCGCACAGACATGCAGGTCCAGCTGCGCGGCGATCACTTGATGGAGCCAATGCATCACACAACGTGGCACAAGCGCAAGGTCGGATTCCAGCAACGGAGGGCCTGCAAATGAGCACGATGCTAATTATCTGGGCATCACTGGTCGTTGGCTGTTTCTTTGGGATGCTGATCATGTCGCTAATGGTGATGAGCGGGAGGCACGGAAATGACGAATGAACAAATCGGCTATTGCCAGCGTTGTGGTCTGCTCGATCATCACCTGGAGCACGAACTCTGCCCGCAGTGCCTGCGGATTACACCAATGCGCAACGACGATCTCGACGATTTGCTCGGCATCGAAATGACGGTAGACCATGTGCTGCCAGCGCTGCTGCGCGCACAGGCAGACTGACATGCGCCTCAATTGCCCAGACTGCGGATCGACGTTCAATTTGCTGCAGGCAATGGAGGACGCCGACGGGCGCCGATTCGTGGAGCTGCTGACCAGCCTGCCGCCGGTAGTCGTTCGGCCACTGGTGCGCTACCTGCGCCTGTTCAAGCCTTTCAAGCAGGGCCTGCGCTGGTCGCGCATGCTCAAGCTGACGCGGGAGCTTGAGCCGATGATCCGGGCCGCGCAGGTGGAGCGCAATGGGGCCGTCTATGTCGTGCCCGCCTCGGTGTGGGCCGCGACGATGGCCGCCCTGGTAGACACGCCGCCCAAGACGCTCAGCCTGCCCTTGTCGTCTAACGGCTATTTGCTGTCTATCCTCGCCGGCGAGGCCGAGAAACAGGCCGCGCAGGACGAGCAGCACCGCGAGGTCGCGCGCCGCAGCCGTGGCCGCGATGGTACCAGCGGCGCTCCACTGCAGGTCGGCGAATTGCTGAAAAAAGAAAAATCTGAAAAACGATCATCCCCACCGCCAGGTTGGAAAGACAAAGTATTCCAACGAGGAGATGACAACCATGACTGACGCCAGAGAGGAATATCGTCTGCGGCACGAGTTGCAGCGGCTGTTGGCGATCTTGCGCCGCCACCCAGGGCGAGAGCATGCCATCAGCATGCTCGACCTGTACGAGGAATTTTCCGGCGAAAAACTGCCGCGCGATGACGACGGGCGTGTCTATGAGGATGTGGCCACGGTGTCACGTCACATGCGCTACCTCATCGATGAGCTGATCAACGTCCACCACATCCCCATTATGAGCAGCTCACGCGGCGGCTACTGGATCGTTACGTCGAGACAGGAATTGGACGAGGTGCGCAGCGAATTCATTTCTCGCGGCATTACGAGCCTGCAAAAATCTGCACGCCTGGCAAAGATCAGTCTGGTCGATGCGGTCACGCAGCTCGCGCTCGACCTGCAGGATCCAGAGAGCGAGATCAACCAGCGCCTAAAGAAGCAGGCAGGAAAGTCGCGAAAGAAAAAACAGGTCGCTCACGATTTCGCCAGCACCATTCTCAGCCCGGAGGCGAGGATGGCAGTAGTGACAAAGCACATGCAGGAGCTGCTCGATTCGCCAGAGGAGTATGCCGACCAGATCCACGCACTGCAGAGGCAGTTCGGCCCGAAGCTGTTGCCACGCAGCGTGATCAGCCAAATCAACCGCCAGGCGGACCAGGTCCGCAACCTGGCCACGGCAACCATCGAGGCCGCTGATCGCCTGCAGTCGATGGTAGGCAAGGATTGACAGGAGGATGCTGTGAAAAAGCCGACTATTGATATCTGCAAATACGGTGATGCGCCGTGGGCACCAAAGGTCAGTAATGGATCGTTCAGGTGGGCCTACCGCATAGTGGGCCCAGCCGGCGAAATCGTCGCCTGCGCCTGTAATGGCAATAAGCAATATGCCAGGACACAAGCGCAAAAGATGATGAAGCGCGTACTCAGGATGGCCCGTACAGGACTGCCTGAGAAGTTTGGGTCGGGCCGCGCGGTATGAGCAGCGACGCCGGCAAAAAGAGACGCAAGGACGACCTGGCGAAAATCCATATAGCCAGGAAGGAGCTCGCCATTGATGAGGATTCCTATCGCCAGATAATCAGGGACATCGGCGGCGCAGATTCCGGCAGCTCCGCAGATCTGGACATGGCTGGTCGCCGACGTGTCCTGCAGCACTTCCGCGACAAGGGGTGGAGATCCAAAGTCAAGGGGAAAAGAGCGCCGGCAAAGGCGGCTAGCGGCAAGACCATCATGGCCTCGGATCGCCAGGTCTGCCTCATACGGTGCATCTGGATCAGCCTGTCGCATGCAGGTATCGTCAAGGACGGTGGCGAGCAGGCACTGCGTACCTGGATCCGTTCGATGACTCGCCGCTATCATCCTCAGCATGTAGGCTACAGCGCACCCGAATTCCTTCCTCACCGAGTGGCTGTCGTCGTCATAGAGAACCTGAAGAAGTGGGCAGAGAGGTGCGACGTCAAATGGTAATGACACGAGACGACTACCGTAGCAGTGGACCTGAGCTGCTCATCGATCTAGTCGACAAGACGACGGCCATGCTGGTCGACATTGCACACCTCCCTCCAGATGTTGCCGGATCTGTCGCCAAAGCCATCGCAGACGCCCTCAGGGAGGACTGGGGTGGCCAGCAGATCTATATCCCCAAAGGCCTCTCGATCGACGCCACAGAACGCGGCTACGAGCTCTACAGCCGATGGGATGGCACCACTACACATCTCCATGAACTGGCCAAGGAATTCGGCTTCTCTGTCCAGTGGGCCTACCGTATCGTCAAGGCCGTCCGTGCCGCTGATGTGGCAAGGCGTCAAGCCGACCTATTCCCTGATCAGTAGTTTCGCATTCTGCAATCGCCTTGCAATTTTCCGTCCCGTATCATCCCGTTTTGTTTCGTCTTATCCCATTTATCTCACACATTACCCATTAGTTATCTCACAGGTTCTCAATTCGGACTGATTCTTGAGCAAGGCAAAAGCCACGCGAGCAAGCTTTCTGGCCAGAATCACCAAAGCCTGGATTTTAGCTAAGCCACGGTCGAGGTAGCGTTGATAGAAGGGCCTCCAGGTTTCTGA
>Ga0256839_1003707_pt1 | contig 15526 bp, 14 predicted proteins | sample 354166metaG_FD_185968 | JGI IMG/M metagenome (GOLD analysis project Ga0256839, IMG submission 185968) | Hydrothermal vent microbial communities from Mid Atlantic Ridge, Atlantic Ocean - 354-166 | ecosystem: Environmental > Aquatic > Marine > Hydrothermal vents | place: Atlantic Ocean: Mid... | reverse complement strand
TGCCGGTGGCCCACGACGCCGGCCGCTACTGGCCCCGGCGCGGCTGGATCAAGTGGCCCGGCACCATACGCGTCGTCATCGGCCCGCCCATCGCCACCACGGGCCGCAAGGCCCAGGCGGTCATGACCGATGCGGAGGCCTGGATCGAGGCCACCTGCGAGCGGCTCGCAGGCGGCGGGCCGGAGGCCTAGCCCGGTCAGCGGGTCGCATCGAGGCAGCGCAAACCCGGCACGCGGCAGCTGAGCAGACGCCGGTCGGCCGTGAGCAGCCGCGCCTCGTGCGCGATGGCGGTGGCGGCGATGAGGCGGTCGGCCGGGTCACCGTGCAAGCCCGGGAGCCGGGTGGCCTGCAGGCCGATGTGGCCATCCAGCGCCAGCTCGCGAATACCGGCCTCGAGGAGGCTGCGTCGCCATCGGCCGGGCGGCTCCGGCAGGATCAGGCGCCCCTTGGAGACCAGCATCCCGATCTCCCAGAAGCTGATCGCCGCCACGGCGAGGGCGTCCTCGCGCCACGCGGTCCGGATCCGTTCGAGCGCACGCCGTCCGAGCCGCGCGTCGCCCGCGTCCAGCCACACGAGCGCGTGCGTGTCGAGGAGGATCACCCCTCGGCGTCCCAGCGCTCCCCCGTGGGCTCGACGAGGTCGTCGCGCATCGATACCCGACCGGCATGCAGGCCGAAGATGTCCTTCGGCCGCGGGGCGACCGGGCAGAGCCGGCTCACGGGCCGTCCGCGCTTGGTGATGACGATCTCCTCGCCCGTGCGCGCCACCTCGTCCATGAGCTCCAGGCAGCGCGCCTTGAACTCGGAGGCGCTGATGCGCTTCGTGTCCATGGTCATGATCATAGTCCGATCCATGGGGCCCGTCCAGCGGGACTCCCGCCGGGCGGGGCCGCCAGGGCAGCAGAGGTGTTGTGCCCGCCGGATCCGGCCGCTCAGACGTCGAGGTTGGCGACGAAGAGGGCGTTGCGCTCGATGAATGCGCGGCGGGGCTCGACGTGATCGCCCATGAGCGTGGTGAAGATCTCGTCGGCTGCGACCGCGTCCTCGATCTGCACCTGGAGCAGCCGGCGGGTCTCGGGGTTCATGGTGGTCTCCCAGAGCTGGTCCGGGTTCATCTCGCCGAGGCCCTTGTAGCGCTGGATGGTGAGCCCGCGGCGTGCCTCGGCCAGCAGCCAGTCCATGGCCTGGCGGAAGCTCGCCACCCCCAGGCGCCGCTCGCCGCGCTGCACCCAGGCCCCCTCGCCGATGAGGCCCTCGAGACGTCGGCCGAGGTCGGCCATGGCCTCATACTCGGCCGACTGGAAGAACTCGCCCGGGATCACGTGCTCGCTGGTGACGCCGTGAATGGCGCGGCGCACGCGAAGGTGGTAGCCCTCTGTGTCCTCGGTGGTCTCGAGCGCAAGCGTGTAGCGGGCACCACCATCGGTGTCGGCGTTGACCCGCGCCTGCAGCGTCTCCACCCAGGCCGCCATGCGCCTGGGGTCGAGACGGGCCTCCTCCTCGGGGGCGGGCACGTGGACGAGCTTCTCAAGGAGCGTGCGGTCGTAGCGGCGCGAAAGGCGCTCGATGGCGGCCTGCACGGCCACCCAGTCGCGCGCGAGCGACTCCAGCGCCTGGGGCGAGAGGGGAGGCGCCTCAGCCTCGACGTGGAGCCGGGCCCCGTCCAGGGCGATCTGCAGGAGCAGGGCCTGGAGGGCGGCGTCATCCTTAACATATTGATCCTGCTTGCCTTTTCTCACCCGGTAGAGAGGCGGCTGGGCGATGTAGACGTGCCCGCGCTCGATGAGGGGCGCCATCTGCCGGTAGAAGAAGGTGAGCAGCAGGGTGCGGATGTGGGCCCCGTCCACATCCGCGTCCGTCATGATGATGATGCGGTGGTAGCGGAGCCTGTTCGGGTCGAAGTCTTCCTTGCCGATCCCGCAGCCGAGCGCCGTGATGAGGGTGGCCACTTCCTGTGAGGAGAGCATCTTGTCGAAGCGGGCCTTCTCCACGTTCAGGATCTTGCCCTTCAGCGGGAGCACGGCCTGGTAGCGCCGGTCGCGGGCCTGCTTGGCCGAGCCGCCGGCGGAGTCGCCCTCGACGATGAAGAGTTCCGAGCGCGCGGGGTCCTTCTCCTGGCAGTCGGCGAGCTTGCCCGGGAGCCCCGCCACGTCCAGCACCCCCTTGCGGCGAGTCATCTCGCGCGCCTTGCGCGCGGCCTCGCGGGCGCGGGCGGCCTCGACGATCTTGCCCACGATGGCGCGGGCGTCCGCGGGGTGCTCGAGGAGAAAGGCCTGGAGGTGCTCGGACACGGCGGACTCCACCACCCCCTTGACCTCGGAGGAGACGAGCTTGTCCTTGGTCTGGGAGGAGAACTTGGGGTCGGGCACCTTCACGGAGAGCACCGCGGTGAGGCCCTCGCGGGCGTCGTCGCCCGTGAGCTGCACCTTGGCCTTCTTCGCGATGCCCTCGGCCTCCACGTACTGGTTGATGGTGCGCGTGAGCGCGGCGCGGAATCCGGCGAGATGCGTACCCCCGTCCCGCTGAGGGATGTTGTTGGTGAAGCAGAAGATGTTCTCCTGGTAGGAGTCGTTCCACTGCATGGCCACCTCCACGCCGATGCCCTCCCGCTCGGTGCGGAAGTAGAAGACGTGGGGGTGGATGGGGGTCTTGTTGCGGTTGAGGTGCTCGACGAAGGCCCGGATCCCGCCCTGGTACTCGAAGACGTCGCCCTTGCCCGTGCGCTCGTCCGTGAGCTTGATGCGAACCCCGGAGTTCAGGAAGGAGAGCTCGCGCAGCCTCCGGGCGAGCACGTCGTAATGGAACTCGATGTTCTTGAAGACCCTGGGGCTTGGCTTGAAGCGGATCTCGGTGCCGGTGCGGTCGGTCTCGCCGATGGCGCGCAGGGGCGCCACTGGCTGGCCGTCACGGTACTCCTGGTACCAGATGTGGCCGTCGCGGCGGATGGTGAGCTTGAGGACCTCCGAGAGCGCGTTGACCACGGAGACGCCCACCCCATGCAGGCCGCCCGAGACCTTGTAGGCGTTCTCGTCGAACTTCCCGCCCGCATGCAGCACGGTCATGATGACCTCGGCCGCCGAGCGCCCCTCCTCCGGGTGGATGTCCACGGGGATGCCGCGGCCATTGTCGATGACCGTGATGGACTCGTCGCTGTGGATGATGACCGAGATCTCGGTGCAGTAGCCGGCCAGGGCCTCGTCGATGGCGTTGTCCACCACCTCGAAAACCATGTGGTGCAGGCCGGTGCCATCCTCGGTGTCCCCGATGTACATGCCGGGGCGCTTGCGCACCGCATCGAGGCCCTTGAGGACCTTGATGGCGCTGGAGTCATAGCGGACAGGGGATTCCTGGGCCATGGGAACGGGGTGCGGCACGCCCGGACCTCACCGGAAATTCAGCGCATTATAACATAGGCGGCTGGCTCAGGCCGGCCGCACGTCCCCTCGTTCCACGTGGAACAGGCGTGCCGAGGGCCAAAAGGCCATAGGAAAGGCGCCTGCCTCGACGGCCGTGGCGATCACCTGGGACCCGGTATCCGCAAGCAGGCGCGCCGCCTGGATTCGACGCCCCGGATCGAGCTCTGCCGGCAGATCGTCGACGAGGAGCAGGGCGGGCCGGGCCATCTCGGCGGCCACGCGGGCCGCGGCCACCGCCATCCCCAGCGCCACCAGCTTCTGCTGGCCCCGGGAGAGGACCCGCCGGGCCGGCTGGCCGTCGACGGTGAGCCGCAGCTCCATGGCATGGGGTCCCGTGCGGCAGAAGCCGAGCTGCCGCTCCGCTGCCTGGGCCTCCTCGAGGGCATCGGCCAGCCCCCTGCCCCTAGCCCAGCCCCGCTGGCAACCGACGCGCAGCGGTGGCAGCGGCCCCAGGGACGTCAAGACCTCCCCAAGGACGGTCTGCCACCGGGACAGCCAGCGCTGGCGGGCAGCGTCCAGCGCCTCTCCGGCCGCGGCCAGCGCGAGGCGCCAGGGGCGCAGCTCGCGGGGGGCGGCCCCTTGGCGTAGGAGGGCATTGTACTGGCGCAGCGCCCGACGGTAACGGCGCCACGCCTGCAGATGTCCCGGTTCCACGTGGAACACGCCCCAGTCCACGAGCTGCCGCCGTTCGGCGGGAGGGCCCTCCACGAGCGCCACCGTGCCCGCATGGATCACCGTCACCCGCAGGCGGCCGGCGAGAAGGGAGGCCCCGCGCCCCCGAGCCGGGCCCGCCCGCACCTCCGTGACGCCTCCGGAGCGGACCAATCCCAGCCACTCCCGGTGCCCGTCCTCCTCCACCTGGCCTCGGACCAGGAGCCCCGACGCCTCCCGGCGCACGGCCTCGTCCAGGGAAGGGGTGCGAAAGGAGCGGCCCCGGGCGAGCACGTGCACCGCCTCCAGCAGGCTGGTCTTGCCTGCGGCGTTGGGACCCACCACGAGGTTGAGACCTGGCGCGAGGGCGAGCGATACCTCCCGCAGGACGCGAAAGCCCCGAACCTGCAGCTCGCTCAGACGCATGGCGACGGGCGGCGCGGGCCGCCCCGTGGCATCACAGGCGCATGGGCATGACCACGTACCGGCACCCCTCGGCGCCGGCACCCGTGATCAGGCAGCTGCTGTTGGGGTCGGTGAAGCTGGCCTCCACCGTCTCACCCGGCAGCGCGCCGAGCACGTCAAGCAGATAGCTCACGTTGAAGCCGATGGTGAGGGGACCGCCCTGGTAACGGACCTCCAGCTCCTCCTCCGCCTCTTCCTGCTCGGGATTGTGCGCCTGGATGCGCAGGGTGCCGTCCGCCATGGCGAGCCGGACACCCCGGTACTTCTCGTTGGAGAGGATGGCGGCGCGGCTGAGGGCCTCCCGGAGCGCCTCACGGTCCGCGACGAGGTGGCGCTCGCCGCCGGCGGGGATGACGCCTCGGTAGTCGGGGAAGCGGCCGTCGATGAGCTTGGCGGTGAAGCGCACGCCGGGAACCAGCACCCGGATGTGGTTGGTGCCGAGCTCCACCGTAGCAGGGGTCTCATCGTCACCCAGGATGCGCAGGAGCTCTCCCACCGCCTTGCGGGGCACGATGACCTGCTGGGTGCCCGGGCTGCTCACCTCCACGGCGCGCTCGCAGCAGGCGAGCCGGTGGCCGTCGGTGGCCACCGCCGTCACGCGGCCCTCTGCCACCTCCAGGAGGAGGCCGTTCAGGTAGTAGCGGACATCCTGAAGGGCCATGCAGAAGTGGGTACGCTCGACGAGCTCACGCAGCGTCGCCTGGGGGATGTCGAAGCGCTGGGCAGCCTCCAGCCGCTCCATGGTGGGAAAGGTGTCGGGCGCGAGCGCCGCGAGCACGAAGCGGCTCTTCCCGGAACGTACGGTGACACGCTGCCCTTCCGCGGTCAGGCTCACCGAGCTCCCCTCCGGGAGTGCCCGGCAGATGTCGACGAGCTTGCGGGCCGGCACCGTCGTCTGGCCCTCGGCCTCGGCGGGGACCTCGGCGGTGGCGGCGATCTCCACCTCCAGATCGGTGGCCGTCGCCGTGAGCCGACCATCCCGGGCCACCAGGAGCACGTGCCCCAGGATGGCCATGGTCTGGCGCCGTTCCACCACGCCGCTGACGAGCTGCAGCGGCTTGAGCAGGGTCTCCCGTTCGACCGTGATCTTCATGGGCCTCCCCATGCCTGTGCCCAGGCCTGATGATTCGTTCCATTCATCCTGTCATGACCGTCATAAGCCCTGTGGAAGGGCGCGAATCCATGATTTTCCATTTATAATCAACTAATTGATAATAAGCGGGCTTGTTGAGGGTCATGTGGATGACGGTGGATGGCCTGTGGATGAGGAACCAGGCGAGGCTCGTCCATAGGTTATCCACAGCCTGTCCCCTCAGCTGCTCAGGATCCGCAGCAGGTTGCTGAAATCCTCGGCGATGCGGGGGTCGCTCTCGCGCAGCTCCCGCACCTTGCGGCAGGCGTGCAGCACCGTCGTGTGGTCCCGGCCTCCAAAAGCCTGCCCGATCTCGGGCAGGCTGTGGCTCGTGAGCTCCTTCGCCAGCGCCATGGCCAGCTGGCGGGGCCGGGTGATGGAGCGGCTGCGCCGGGCCGAGGTGAGGTCGGAGACCCGGATCTTGTAGTACTCGGCGACGGTGCGCTGGATGTTCTCGATGGTGACGAGCTTGTCCTGGAGGGCCAGGAGGTCGCGCAGGGCTTCCTTGGCGAAGTCCAGGGTGATCGGCCGGCCCGTGAAGTGGGCGTTGGCGATCACGCGCTTGAGGGCGCCTTCCAGGTCGCGGATGTTGGAGCGGATGCGCTTGGCGATGAAGAAGGCTACCTCATGGGGCAGCTCGACGCCGGCCTGCTGCGCCTTGGTCATGAGGATCGCCACGCGCGTCTCCAGCTCCGGCGGCTCGACGGCCACGGTGAGCCCCCAGCCGAAGCGGGATTTGAGCCGGTCCTCGAGGCCCCCCACCTCCTTGGGGTAGCGGTCGCAGGTGAGGATCACCTGCTGCTGGCTCTCCAGCAGCGCGTTGAAGGTGTGGAAGAACTCCTCCTGCGAGCGCTCCTTGCCGGCGAAGAACTGGATGTCGTCGATGAGGAGGGCATCCACCGAGCGGTAGAAGCGCTTGAAGCGGTTGATGGCCTCGCTCCCGCCCTGGATGGCCTTGATCATGTCCTCGACGAAGCGCTCCGAGTGAAGATAGACCACCCTGGCGTCCGGGTCGAGGCGGCGCATCAGGTTGCCCACGGCGTGCATCAGGTGGGTCTTGCCGAGCCCGGTGCCCCCGTAGATGAACAGCGGGTTGTAGGCCCGACCCGGGTTCTCGGCCACCTGGATGCTCGCCGCCCGGGCGAGCTGGTTGGACCTGCCCTCGACGAAGGTCTCGAAGGTGTAGTCGGGGTTGAGGGCGCTGCCCCAAGGCGCCTCGCTTCGCGCGATGCGCCCGTTGCCGTTGCGGGCCGCGGCCGCAGCGGTGCTGCTCCCCACCTCCAGGCACAGGCGCAGCCCCCCCTGTCCCTCCTGCTCGACGAGCTCGGCGATGCGGTCGAGGAAGTGGTCCCGCACCCAGTCCAGCACGAAGCGGTTGGGGGCGAGCAGCCGCAGCGTGCCCCGATGCTCGACCGCCTGGAGCGGCCGGATCCAGGTGTTGAACTGCTGCTCGGTGAGCTCCCCCTCGAGACGCGAGATGCAATGCTTCCAGACGGGACTGTTCACCGCCAGGTGGTCCTCCCGGAACGTCCTGCGCCAGGGCCCGTGCGTGGGCGTCATGGTTGTTGTGGGCGCGGGCGAGCCCCGCGCGGCGCGCGGCCTTGCACCGCGGCGCCGGGTTCCGCGAGTGTACTGCGCCCCCCTCCCCCTTTCCACACCCGCCTCCGGCCACCCCTGTCAAGGGGCTGCGCACAAGTGCCCACCGGGCAAGGGCCGTACGAGCGGTTGACACTGCGCCCGCGCCATCGCTAACCTTCGCCGTTCGCTGCGCGGGCGCCTGTCCGCGCCCATGCGGGAGAGAGAGGGAATGAAGCGAACCTTCCAGCCCAGCAACATCCGCCGCAAGCGCACCCACGGCTTCCGCGCGCGCATGCGCACCAAGGGCGGGCGGCGCGTGCTCAAGGCCCGCCGCGCCAAGGGCCGCAAGCGCCTCACGCCCTGACCCCATGGCCGGTGCCGCGGGGCGAGGAAGGCTTTCCCCGTCGTGCCCGCCTGCTGCGGGCCGAGGACTTCCGTCGTGTCTTCCGGTCCGGGCGTCGCTACCCGGCCGGGCCCTTCACCGTGATCGTGGCTGAGAACCGGCTTGGGCATCCGCGCCTGGGCCTCGCCATCGCCCGGCGCCATGCCCGCCGCGCCACGGCGCGCAACCGGCTGCGGCGGGTGGTGCGGGAGAGCTTCCGGCGCGCGCGCAACCGGCTGCCGGCGGTGGACATCGTGGTGACCACACGGCCTGGGGCCGCGCAGGTGCCCAACCACAGGCTGTTCGAGGCCCTGGGGCGGTGCTGGCACCGCCTGGCCCGGGAGGCACCCGCCCGGCGACAGAACCCATGCGCGCGCTCCTGATCGCCCTCATCCGCGCCTACCGCTTCCTGCTCAGCCCCTGGCTGGGCATGCACTGCCGTTTCCACCCCACCTGCTCGGCCTATGCCCTGGAGGCCGTCGAGCGCCACGGGGCCTGGCGCGGCGCCTGGCTCGCCCTGCGCCGACTCGCGCGCTGCCACCCCTGGCATCCAGGGGGCCTGGACCCGGTGCCCGAGGAAGGAGGGCCGGGTCGTGGATAACGTGCGCCTGCTCCTGTGGGGCGCGCTGGGGCTGCTCCTCATCCTCGCCTGGGAGGCCTGGCAGCGCGACTACGCCCCGCGCGGTCCCGTGCCCGCGCCCACGGCGCAGGCGCCGGCCGCGGGCGGCCCCGTGCAGGGCGCGTCACGCGACGCGGACGGAGGCGGTGCCGCCCGGCCGGACGTGCCCGAGGCCGGTGCCGCGCCACCCGCGCCGGCGCCCCAGGGCGAGGCCGGGCTGCCCAGCGCCGGTCGTGTACGGGTGGAGACCGACGTGGTCCGCGCCGAGCTGGACCTGCGTGGCGGGGACCTGCGCCGGCTGGACCTGCTGGCCTACCCGGTCTCGGTGGACAGGCCCGACGAGCCCTTCCGCCTCATGGACGATGCCGGGCCCATGCTGTACGTGGCCCAGAGCGGCCTCCTGGGCCCGGAGGGCCGCGCGCCCACGCATCACGCCGCTTTCCGTGCGGAGGCGGACCGCTACATCCTGGCCGAGGGGGCCGAGGAGCTCGTCGTGCCCCTCGTGTGGGAGGGACCGGACGGGCTGCGGGTCGAGAAGCGTTACATCTTCCGCCGGGGCGACCATCTGGTGACGGTCGAGCAGCGCGTCGTCAACGGCGGCAAGGCCCCCTGGCGCGGCCGCGCCTACTTCCAGCTCCAGCGCGGCGCCGCGGCCGACCCCTCGAGCTCGAGGTTCCTCTATACCTATCTCGGCGCGGCCTACTACAGCCCCGAGGAGCGCTACGAGAAGATCCCCTTCGACGAGCTGGCCGAGCGGCCGCTCGCGCGGACCTTCCGCGGGGGCTGGATCGCCATGGTGCAACACTATTTCGTCGGCGCATGGGTGCCGCCGTCCGAACTCGAGGCCCGCTACTACACACGTGTCCTCGCCGGTCCGCGCTACGTGATCGGCCTGGTCACCCCGCCCCGGGAGGCCCCGCCCGGCGGCGAGACCGCCTTCCGCGCACGGCTGTGGGCCGGGCCCAAGCTCCAGGACCGCCTCGCCGACGTCGCCGAAGGGCTGGATCTCACGGTCGACTACGGCCTGCTCACCTTCCTCGCCAAGCCCCTCTTCTGGCTCCTCAAGCTCATCCACGGCCTGGTGGGCAACTGGGGCTGGGCCATCGTGCTGCTCACGCTCCTCATCAAGCTCGCCTTCTACAAGCTCTCGGAGACGAGCTACCGCTCCATGGCGAAGATGAAGAAGCTCGCCCCGCGGCTGCAGGCCCTCAAGGAGCGCTACGGCGACGACAGGCAGCGCCTCAACCAGGCCATGATGGAGCTCTACCGCAAGGAGAAGATCAACCCCCTCGGCGGGTGCCTGCCCATCCTGGTGCAGATCCCGGTCTTCATCGCCCTCTACTGGGTGCTGCTCGAGAGCGTGGAGCTGCGCCAGGCGCCCTTCATGCTCTGGATCCGGGACCTCTCCACCCCGGATCCCTTCTACGTGCTGCCCGTGCTCATGGGCGTGAGCATGTTCGTACAGCAGAAGCTCAACCCCGCGCCCCTGGACCCGGTGCAGGCCAAGGTGATGATGGCGCTGCCGGTGGTGTTCACCGTCTTCTTCGCCTTCTTCCCCGCAGGCCTGGTGCTCTACTGGCTGGCCAACAACATCCTCTCCATAGCCCAGCAGTGGGTGATCAACCGCCGCCTCGGCGCCGCCTGACCCTTGCCCGCACACCCGGCCATGACCGCCGACGCCGGGACCGAGACCATCGCCGCCGTCGCCACCCCGCCCGGGGTGGGCGGCATCGGCATCGTGCGCGTCTCGGGCCCGCTCGCGCCGCGCATCGCCGAGGCCATGCTCGGCGGGCTGCCGCCCCCGCGGCGGGCCGTGCGGCGCCGCTTCCTGGACGCCGATGGCGCTCCCCTCGACGAGGGCCTTGCCCTCTACTTCCCCGGGCCCGGGAGCTACACCGGCGAGGACGTGCTCGAGCTCCACGGCCATGGTGGGCCGGTGGTGCTGGACCGCGTGCTCGCGCGCGCGCTGGCGCTGGGCGCGCGCCCCGCGCGCCCGGGCGAGTTCACCGAGCGCGCCTTCCTCAACGGCCGTCTCGACCTGGCCCAGGCCGAAGCGGTGGCCGACCTGATCGAGGCGGCGAGCGCCGAGGCCGCGCGCGCCGCCCTGCGCAGCCTCGAGGGGGCCCTCTCGCGCGAGGCGCGGGCGCTGGGCGAGCGGCTCGCGGGGCTGCGGGTGCAGCTCGAGGCCACGCTCGACTTCCCCGACGAGGACATCGACGCCGCGGGCGAGGCCACGCTCGCCGCGGGTCTGGCCGAGGCGCGCGCGCAGCTCGATTCGCTGCTTGCCGGCGCCACCCGGGGGCGCGCCCTGCGCGAGGGGCTCACCGTGGTCATCGCCGGCCGCCCCAACGTGGGCAAGTCGAGCCTGCTCAACGCGCTCGCCGGCTGCGAGGCCGCCATCGTCACCGACGTGCCCGGGACCACGCGCGACGTGCTGCGTGAGCGCGTGCTCGCCCATGGGGTGCCGGTGCACGTGGTCGACACCGCCGGCCTGCGCGAGGCCCGCGATCCCGTCGAGCGCGAGGGCGTGCGCCGTGCCCGCGAGCAGGCCGCGCGCGCCGACCGGGTGCTGCTCGTGGTCGACGACACGGCGGGCTGGACCCCGGAGGACGCGGCGGCTCAGGCGGCCCTCCCCCGTGAGACGCCGGTGACGGTCGTGCTGAACAAGATCGATCTCAGCGGACGCGCCCCGGGCCCGGTGGCAGGGCATCCCGTGGGCACGCACGCCTTCGCCATCTCGGCGCGCACGGGCGCGGGGCTGGAGGCCCTGCGGTCCCATCTCGCCGAGACGGCGGGGCTCGCCGCCGGCCGCGCCGAGGGCGTGTGGATGGCGCGGCGGCGCCACCTGGACGCCCTGGAGCGCGCCGGCCGCCACCTGGAGGAGGCCGCGGCCGAGCTCGCCGCCGGCCGCGCCGAGCTCGCCGCCGAGGGGCTGCGGCTGGCCCACCGCGCCGTGGGCGAGATCACGGGCGAGTTCACCACCGAGGAGCTCCTCGGGCGCATCTTCTCCACCTTCTGCATCGGGAAGTGAGGCGCCGTGTCGTACACTTCATGCGGCGCTCGACGGAGGCGCCCATCCCCTCGCATGAGCGAGAGGCCTCGCTGAAGCAGGACAATGGAGCGGTTCGACGTCATCGTGGTGGGCGGCGGGCACGCGGGCACCGAGGCCGCGCTCGCGGCCGCGCGCATGGGCGCGCGCACGCTGCTGCTGACCCAGAGCCTCGAGACCCTGGGCCAGATGAGCTGCAACCCCGCCATCGGCGGCATCGGCAAGGGGCACCTGGTCAAGGAGATCGACGCCCTCGGCGGCCTCATGGCGCGGGCGGCCGACCGCGCCGGGATCCAGTTCCGCATCCTCAACGCGCGCAAGGGCCCGGCGGTGCGCGCCACGCGTGCCCAGTGCGACCGCGCCCTCTACCGGCGCGCGGTGCGCGAGGCCCTGGCGCATCAGCCCGGGCTCGAGCTCTTCCAGGACACGGTCGAGGACCTGGTGGTGACGGACGGGCGTGTCACGGGCGTGGTCACCCGGCACGCCGTCCGCCTCGAGGCATCCGCCGTGGTCCTCACCACGGGCACCTTCCTCGGCGGCGTGATCCATGTGGGCCTCGAGAGCCGCCCCGGCGGGCGCGCCGGCGAGGCGCCCGCCGGACGGCTCGCCGCGCGCCTGCGCGAGCTGCCCGTGCGCGTGGGGCGCCTCAAGACCGGCACCCCGCCCCGCCTCGACGGACGCACCGTGGACTACGCGCGCCTCGAGCCCCAGCCCGGCGACGAGCCCGTGCCGGTCTTCTCCTTCCTCGGCGACCCGCGCGAGCACCCGCCCCAGGTCCACTGCTGGATCACGGCCACCACCGAGCGCACCCACGCCATCATCCGCGCGGCCCTCGACCGCTCTCCCCTCTATACCGGCCGCATCGAAGGCACGGGCCCGCGCTACTGCCCCTCCATCGAGGACAAGGTGGTGCGCTTCGCCGAGCGGGCCTCGCACCAGATCTTCCTGGAGCCCGAGGGGCTCACGAGCGTCGAGCTCTACCCCAACGGCATCTCCACCAGCCTGCCCTTCGACGTGCAGGAGGCCTTCGTGCGCACCATCCCCGGGCTGGAGCGCGCACGCATCACCCGCCCCGGCTACGCCATCGAGTACGACTACCTGGACCCGCGCGACCTCCACCCCTGGCTGGAGTCCAAGCCCCTGCCGGGGCTGTTCCTGGCCGGCCAGATCAACGGCACCACCGGCTACGAGGAGGCCGCCGCACAGGGGCTGGTGGCAGGGGCCAACGCGGCGCTGCGCGCCCGCGGCGAGGCGCCCTGGTGGCCGCGGCGCGACGAGGCCTACATCGGCGTGCTCATCGACGACCTGGTCACCCGCGGCGTCACCGAGCCCTACCGCATGTTCACCAGCCGCGCCGAGTACCGTCTGCTGCTGCGCGAGGACAACGCCGACCTGCGGCTCACGCCCGCCGGAAGGCGCCTCGGGCTGGTGGACGACGCGCGCTGGGCCCGCTTCGAGGCCCGCCGCGAGGCGATCGAGCGGGAGCTGGCGCGCCTGCGCGCCACGCGCCTGCACCCCCGGGCGCTGCCCGCGGCCCAGGCCGAGGTGGTGCTGGGCGGCCCCCTGGAGGAGGCGCAGACGCTGGAGAGCCTGCTGCGCCGCCCGGGCGTCGGCTACGAGGCGCTCATGACCCTGCCCGGGGCGGGGCCCGGCGCGGACGATCCCGACATCGCCCGCCAGGTCGAGATCGAGGTCAAGTACGCCGGCTACGTGGCCCGCCAGCGCGAGGAGATCGCACGGCTCCGGCGGCTGGAGGCGACGCCCCTCCCCCCCGACCTGGACTACGGCGCCGTGCACGGCCTCTCGGCCGAGGTGCGTGAGAAGCTCGCCCGCGCGCGCCCCGCCACCGTGGGGCAGGCCGCCCGCATCGACGGCGTCACCCCGGCGGCGGTCTCCGCGCTCCTCATCCACCTGCGGCGGCGGGGCGCCCGGCCGCGGCCGGCGCCGCAGGCCGCCGGGCTCCAGGGCGCGGAGCGGCCCGGCGGCGGCCGCGCCGCCTGAGATGGGCACCCCCGCCGACGACCCCCTCGCGTCCGCGCGGCTCGCCGCCCTCGGCGTGGCCGAGCCCGGGCGCGTGCGCCAGGGGCTCGCCGCCTACGCGGCGCTGCTGCGCCGCTGGGCACGCGCGCGCAACCTGGTCGCGCCGGGCGACCTGCCCCGTCTCGAGCGCCGCCATCTCCTCGACAGCCTCGCGGCGCTTCCCCTGCTCCGGGGCCCGCGGGTGCTCGACCTGGGCACGGGCGCGGGGCTGCCCGGCATCCCGCTGGCGCTGGCGAGCCCGGCGCTCCGCTTCGTGCTCCTCGACCGCCGCGCCGGCCGCACCGCCTTCGTCGAGCACGCCGTCGCCCAGCTCGGGCTCGCCAACGTCGAGGTGGTGACCGCGACGGCCGAGGCCCACGCGCGGGAGGCGGGCGCGCGCTACGGCACCGTGCTCGCCCGCGCGGTCGCCGGCCTCGCCGGGCTCGCGGCGCTCGCCGGGCCCCTGCTCGCGCCGGGCGGCCGCGTCGTGGCGTGGCAGGGGCCGGCTGCCGCTGGCGGGCTCGCGGCGCTGCCGCACGGCTGGCGAGGCCGTCTCGTGGAAGCGTCGGCGGCCGCCACCGGCACGCTCGTCGTGCTCGAGCGCGACCCGGCGGGTGCTGCCGGCGTAGCGCCGGTGGTATAAAGGTGCGCCATGGCGCGGGTGCTCGCGGTGGCGAACCAGAAAGGCGGGGTCGGCAAGACCACCACCTGCATCAACCTGGCCGCCTCGCTCGCCGCCATGCGCCGGCGCGTGCTCCTGGTGGACCTCGACCCCCAGGGCAACGCCACCATGGGCAGCGGCGTGGACAAGCACGCCCTCGAGCGCAGCGCCTACGAGGTGGTGGTGCGGGAGCTTCCGCCTGCCGAGGCCCTGGTGCGGGTCGAGGCCGCCGGCTACGACCTGCTGCCCGCCAACCGCGATCTCGCCGCGGCCGAGATCGAGCTCGTGCAGGCGAGGCTCCGCGAGCAGCGCCTGCGGCTGGCGCTCCAGCGGGTGCGCGAGGACTACGACTGGATCCTCGTCGACTGCCCGCCGGCCCTGGGGCTGCTCACCCTCAACGCGCTCGCCGCCGCCGACGGCGTCCTCATCCCCATGCAGTGCGAGTACTACGCGCTGGAAGGGCTCACCGCCCTGCTGGAGACGATCGAGGCCGTGCGCCGCACGGTCAACCGGGGCCTTGCGGTGGAGGGCGTGCTGCGCACCCAGTTCGATCCCCGCAACCGCCTCGCCAACCAGGTCTCGGCCCAGCTCCTGGTGCACTTCCGCGACAAGGTCTTCCGCACCGTCATACCGCGCAACGTGCGGCTTGCCGAGGCCCCCAGCCACGGTCTGCCGGCGCTGCTGTATGATCGCGCCTCCCGCGGCGCGCTCGCCTACCTCGCGCTGGCGGGCGAGATGCTGCGGCGGGCGGGCGAGGGCCCGGGCCTGCCCGCCGCGGGCGGTGCCACCGCCGGGGCCTGAGCCCGGACGCCGGAGGGAAAGCCATGCCGCCGAGGAAGCCGCCCCTGGGACGCGACCTCACCACCTTGCTGGGCGAGCGCGCCGCCGGTGTGCTCGGGGACGCGGCGCCTGCCGCAGGCGCCGAGGGCCTGCGCACCGTGCCGGTCGAGCGCGTCCGCCCCAGCCCCTTCCAGCCCCGGCGCGACTTCGACCCCGCAGCCCTGGAGGAGCTCGCCGCCTCCATCCGCGCCCAGGGCGTGGTGCAGCCGGTGGTGGTGCGCCCGGCCGGCGAAGGCTACGAGCTCGTCGCCGGCGAGCGCCGCTGGCGCGCGGCGCAGATGGCCGGGCTCACCGAGATCCCGGCCGTGGTGCGCGAGGTGGACGACCGCACCGCCGCGGCGCTGGCCCTCATCGAGAACATCCAGCGCCAGGACCTCAACCCCATCGAGGAGGCCCGAGGGCTGGCACGCCTCATCGAGGAGTTCGGCCTCACCCACCGGCAGGCCGCCGAGGCCGTGGGGCGCTCGCGCGCGGCAGTGAGCAACCTCCTGCGCCTGCTCGAGCTCGAGCCCCAGGTGCGGGCCATGGTGGAGCGGCGCGAGCTGGAGATGGGCCATGCGCGCGCGCTGCTCGCCCTTCCGGCGGCGCGCCAGCGCGAGGCCGCCGCCCACGTGGTGGCGCGGGGGCTCTCGGTGCGCGAGACCGAGCGCCTCGTGCGACGCCTGCGCGCGGCCCCGGCCGGGCCCGCCGTCCCGGGTACCGCACGCCGCGACC
>Ga0256839_1003706_pt1 | contig 15529 bp, 16 predicted proteins | sample 354166metaG_FD_185968 | JGI IMG/M metagenome (GOLD analysis project Ga0256839, IMG submission 185968) | Hydrothermal vent microbial communities from Mid Atlantic Ridge, Atlantic Ocean - 354-166 | ecosystem: Environmental > Aquatic > Marine > Hydrothermal vents | place: Atlantic Ocean: Mid... | reverse complement strand
CTGTCTAAATTTCTGTTCTGAAATGTGTGAACGTTTTACATACTTGTTTTTGACGACCATACCGTAACTTTAGCATATTTTTGTACCGCTAAAGTTATCTAGACCCAAAACTTTTTATTCTTGCCGGTCCGAACGGATCGGGTAAATCTACCCTCTACAGAAAACTTATCGGAAAATACAAAACTCTCTCCAAATTACCTTTTGTCAATCCTGACGATATCGCCAAAGAGATTTTTGGAGATTTTTTACCCGACGGCTCCAAAGAGAGCAATCAAAAGATACTTCATGCAGGTAAGGAAGCGATAAGAAGACGCAAACAGTTTTTAGATGGCGGCATTAGCTTTGGATTGGAAACTACATTCTCCGGCAATAGTGAAAAACAACTCATTGATGATGCCATTGAGAAGGGTTATGATCTTTACATCGTTTATGTCGCTTAAAGTGATCCCCTGCTGAATGTGCAAAGAGTGCGTGCCAGAGTGCAAAACAAGGGTCATTTTGTCGATCCTAGTATTGTGGTAAGGCGATACCATAAAAGTATGCAGCAGATTATCGAGGTGGCTCCAAAGGTAAAAGCTTTATATCTGTTTGACAATTCAGAGACACATTACAAACGCATTGCTTCGCTTCGTAAATCCGAGGCAAGAGGAGAACAAAAGATCATACTCAATACACCTTTACCTCAATGGTCAAAAGCGATCATTAACGATATACTTCAATCCCACTAAACGGAATTGAATCCAATTTCAGAACTCAACTGGAAAAATCGATACCGTTCAAATTTTCCATCACTTTTTTCTGTAGTTCCTGCGGCACATTTTCGTGAAACTGTTTCACAATGTCATATAAGTGTATTTTCAACGCCTGACCCTTAAAAGAGGTTTCTTGCCATTACATGTACGTATCTGCCCATATGACTGTATACGGGTTCACGACAGTAGCGATACTCCAGTGCCGACAGCTCATCCATGCTGCTCCCGTCTAGCACCTCTTTTTCCATATAATCGTGAAAGACTCGAATCCCCGTGACTACTTCGATCTCAAAACCGTGTGCCTCCAGCCATACAATAATCTCTTCGGGTTTTTGCGGGTGCGGAGGTGTGAGCTTCTTGCCCCTCCCCCACCATTTGGAGGGATCGAGCAGAAATCCCAGACGCCATGTGCCTTTGAGCGCATTACGGTAGATAAAGCTGTGGTAGTTGTAAAAGAGAAGCGAGAGATATCCGCCGGGTTTGACGCGACGTGCAACAATCTCTAAGTTCTCCATCGGATGGGCAAGCCACTCCAATACCGCATGAAAAAGTACCAGATCCTGAGGATCAATCCTGTGGACAATCTCCTGTAGAGGTGCTTTATGAAACACCGCCGCACACCCCTCTTGCACAAATGCCGCTTTTGCTTTTTCCAGCATTTTGTAAGAGATATCATTACAGGTGAGACGATGACCGCCCTTGGCAAACCAGAGTGCCATCTGTCCCATCCCGCACCCCGCATCCCATACATCCATAGAGGCTTTTTGATGCAATCTTCTAAGATCCTCCTGCAGTAGCTTAAGACGCCACTCACCTTTGAAGGTACTATAAACCTGCTGTTCAAACTTCCCAATAAGCATATCAAAGTTCTGATCGTGCTTACCACGCTGTTTTGCCATTACTATAACCTTTTAGAAATCTTCGTATCGTTACCCTTAGCCATTCTTCTAATACCGTGCACAAGCTATTTTCTATATTACATACAAGCATGTTTCAAACTATTAACATCAATTTTAGCACACGCTCTCCCAAAACTCCCCCTCTCAACCATTATATTGATATAACTTCTCTTAAGTTGAAACGATATACAATACTACATAATTTATAATAGACAAAAGACCTCCGTGCAGATACGAAAACCCGAAGATGAGAAATATTTTAAAGATATTACTTTAAATCATATCTTTAAAGAGATTGTTCATGAAACGGAAAATCTCCAGTCTAGCCAGACGACTGTACAAAAAAAGCAAACAGACTATCTCAAAACATTTTTTTATCTTCTTTTTTTTGGTATATTGCCAATCGTGTTACTCTTTCTTTTCTTTTCACCTATTAAAGAGACCGTCGAAAAAACACATAAAACTAAAAAAAGAGATACAACCGTCACCAAAAATATTGATACTACAACAAACAATATCATTCGGGGAAAAACTGCTACTACATCATATACAAAGACCTTGCACTCTCAAAATAGACCTAAACAACACACAGTAACTGTAAATAAACTCCCCAAAAACACAAAACCAGATAGTAAGAGCATACGTCAAAAAGCTAAACAAGAGTTACTCAAACAGATGAAAATGAACATACAATAACAACATTATTGAGAAAAATATTTTTACTTCTTGCACTTCTATTTCATCAAAATCCTTAGATGCTATTTTGACATATTTTGACATTTCTTTATTAAACTTTCTCTTAAGAATAAACTTATGAACTATAAGGAAATAGTAGCATGTCTCAAAACACATTAGAGAGAATCCATAAAAGAGTGCATATACTCAACCAAATATATGAAATCGAATGTGAACAAAGCGCTTTAGAACTGGCATATGCCTCAATCACAAGTACATCCTCTCAACAACCTAGAGAGTCCGAATATACACAGCATAATATTTTGGAAGATATTGAGCTAAGAATGTCGATTCTCGAAGAGAAATATAATCAACTTCAACACAATCTACTTCGCCTATCACAACGCTAAAAGCCCTAAGAGCGCTCTTTACACTATCCTTCTTTCGAGTTTTTCATCCAATGTGCAAAGCACTTCATAGGTAATAGTATTTAACTGCTTTGCAGCTTCTTGTGCATCGTCCATCACGCATATCTCTTCTTTTTGGCTCTCAAGAGAGATAAAATCCATCGAGACACGTCCAAGTATAGGCAAACCTTCTGCCGTGATAAAGGCTTTGGCAGTATCTCCTCTACGCCAGCCGTCACCATAACCTATATCATAAGTAGAGAGTGTCATATCTTTTACTGCTGTGTAGTCACCTCCATACCCTACCCTTTGACCTGCCGTTAGTATACGTGTGGATACTTTTTTTGCATATAGCGAGAGTACCGGTTTGAGTAATGTATCATCAAAAGGGTGCGGGAGTTCATTGTATCCGTATGCGCCTATGCCCACACGTACGAGATCTTCCGAAAATGTTTTACTTCTTAAAATGGCTGCTGAATTGTGTGAATGCATACGCACATTTACAAACCCTGCTTTACGTACCTTCTCTTTTACATCTTCAAACTGTTTTTGTTGCCAAAAGAGTTCTGAACCGAGTTCGTCTGCACTACGATAATGCGTCATGATACCTACAAGTTGCAAACCTTTTTGCACAATAGCCGTCAGTGCCTCCCCGATTTCATACAAGGCTATACCGTTTCTATGCATCCCCGTATCGACTTTGAGTTCTACTTTTGCACCTGCTTGTGCCTTGTCTATTTCGGCTAGACTGTTAATTGTATAGTGGTACTTCTCATGCTTAACAATATTGTCACCCAATACCAAAATAGTCTCAAAAAATGCTTCTATTTTATCTGCTTCCGATGTTTTACGTACGACTGCGTGTTTAATTCCAAACTCTGATGCCAACGTTGCCATAAGTCTCAATCCATGACCGTAGGCATTGTCTTTAAGTACGAGAGCTATCTTCTCTTTAGAGCCGGTTTTTAGCGCTATTTGGTTAAGATTGTAGTAGAAATTTTCTTTGTTTATTTTTATATATGCCATAATCGGGATTATAGCCTAAAAATGAGAAATTAAAAATAGAGGTCTTTGAATGCGTAGAATGCCGGCAGAGTGGGAGAGACAACAGTGTGTCTTGATGAGTTTTCCTCATGAAGAGACCGACTGGGCAAAGGGAAATCTTAACGTTGCTCTCTCTGTCTTTATCCGTATAGCCCAAGCCATAGCTTACAAAGAGTCTGTCTACATCATCTGTAAAGACAAAAGTTACATCGCTTCAATGTTTTGCTCTACACGAAACATGACCTTTATAGAGATACCGACCAACGATACATGGATACGAGATTACGGGTATATCTCCATCATCGAAGATGGAGAAAAGAGACTACTTGATTTTACATTTGACGGCTGGGGCGGTAAATTTGAAGCTTCTCTTGACAATGCCGTCAATAGGATTTTACACCAAAAAGGCTATATGGGAACTACCCCTTTGGAACAGATAGATTTTGTGTTGGAAGGCGGCTCGATAGAGAGTGACGGAGAAGGGATCATACTAACCACCAGTACTTGCCTTTGCAACCCCAATAGAAACGGTGGACTAAGCAAAAAAGGGCTTGAAGAAAAATTTAAAACCTACCTGGGAGCAGAACGTATACTCTGGCTTGACGATGGTTACTTGATAGGGGATGACACAGATGCACATATAGACACATTGGCACGTTTTGTCAACAAAGAGACAATAGCCTATGTCAAATGTGACAATCCCAAAGACGAGCATTATGAAAGTCTGCAAAAGATGGAAAGACAACTCCGGTCATTTAATACCAAAAAGGGAAGTGCCTATACCTTGATACCCCTGCCGATGCCGGATGCAATTTACAATAAAAAACAAGAACGTCTCCCTGCCACCTATGCAAACTTTCTCATCTGCAACGACGCACTAATCTATCCCGTCTACGGTGACAGAAACGATAAAATCGTACATGGGATATTTAAAGCACTCTTTCCAAAAAAAGAGATCATACCTGTCAACTGTCTCAAACTTATAGAGCAAGGCGGTAGTCTACACTGCTCTACTATGCAGGTAATTTACTAGCCATATACTCTTTTTTAACTATCTTCCTGCAAAATTTTGTGTCCAATAGCTTGCACCGTCTTTCTCAACCTTTGCCATACCTATTTCGGTAAATGCAGGGTTCATAATGTTGGCACAATGCCCGGGACTATTCATCCATGATGCCGTCACCTGCTCGATAGAAGCTTGGTTTTTGGCAATATTCTCGCCGATGCTTTTATACTCTGTATATCCGTTCTTTTTTATTCGTTCGTCAAAACGGCTACCTCTTTTTAACCCTTGTTCCCGTGCCGTCCAATCGGAATCTCCTCCGGATCCTTTATGAGAAAACGTATTGCTAATTGCCAAATCCCGGCTATGTTCATAAGCTGCTTTATAGAGTGCATCGTTCCACCATAAAGCAGATGCCGGAGGTTTTATACCCTCCTTGCCGCAATTTTGTGTTCTGCTCCTTAGCCGATTTATAGCATCAAGATAGCGTTTTTTTGTACGGCTATCAATCTCCGGTACCTCAAAACCATATAAAGTCGTATCCGTCGGCAAAGGAGTATCGGATCCTCCACACCCGATCAATGCACTACATATACATGCATAACCTACCTTTTTAAACATCATCACTCCAAAATATTTCTATCTTTAGTATATCAAAAAAGTTATATAACACATCATTTTTGTTACACTTATATTATGAAAACAGCACTCATCCAACAGAAATTTTACGGAACAAAAGAGAATACACTACAAAAAACCACAACAAAAATAACCCAAGCAGCACAAAACGGTGCAGAACTCATCGTCTTGCAGGAACTGCACCAAACAGAGTATTTCTGTCAATACGAAGAGAGCAGTTTTTTTAGCTATGCGGACAGTTTTAAGGAAGATGTAGCATTTTGGAGCAAGATAGCAAAAACAAACAACATTGTACTTGTGACTTCTCTATTTGAAAAACGTGCTGCCGGACTTTACCATAACACTGCCGTGGTCTTTGAAAAAGATGGATCTGTTGCAGGAAAATACCGCAAAATGCATATTCCAGACGATCCCGGATTTTATGAAAAATTTTACTTTACTCCGGGTGATTTGGGGTTTGAGCCTATAGAAACCTCTATAGGGAAACTGGGCGTACTTATCTGCTGGGATCAATGGTACCCCGAGGCTGCACGTATTATGACACTCAAAGGTGCGCAGCTACTCATCTACCCTACGGCTATAGGCTGGTTAAACGAGGATAGTCAAGAGGAGAAACAGAGACAACTAGAGAGCTGGATTACTATACAGCGCTCCCATGCCATCGCCAATGCCGTCCCTGTGCTTAGCTGTAATCGTGTAGGGTTTGAGCCTGACCCCTCCGGCACTTTAGAAGGGGTCTATTTTTGGGGAAACTCTTTTATCTGCGGCGCACAAGGAGAGATACTTGCCCATGCCAAACATCACAATGAAGAGATACTCTATGCGATATTAGACCATGCACGCACGAAAGAGGTAAGAGATATCTGGCCATTTTTACGTGATAGGCGCATAGAAAGGTATGATTGTCTTTTAAAAAGATATTGCGATACCTAACAAGATAGAGACTAACGTCTATGCTTTGTATCATACCACCACATAAAGGCGAACATCAAGCCCGGTGTCTTTGCTACCCTCTCATCATAGATAAAATCTTTTGCCTCCAAAAGAGGCAGATAGATCACTTCTATGGCTTCATCCTCTATCCCTCCTCCCTCACTCACCCTCATATCCTCATCTACCTCGGCATAATAGAGTGTCTGTTTTGCACCTGCAAAACCCACGGAGGTATAAAAAGAGCTGATGCGTTCTATCTTAGCGGAATCTACTGCAAACCCGCACTCCTCCTCTATCTCTTCTCTGGCAATTTCATGCAGGGGTATCTCTTTATCTACAATACCCGCGCAGAGCTCTACCGTTAAGCCATCTTGATTATTGAGATAAACTGCCGCTCTAAATTGTCTTACTAAGACAAAAGCCTCTTTTTCTCTGTGATAGAGGAGTATCGCTACGGAATCATGTGCTTGTATAATTTCCCAATCTTTCTCTACGCCATCATGTCTATACGTTGCCAAATAGGGACTGGTATAGTGCGGATTTTTTAAAGGGTGTAATGTAAAATCTTCTATTTTATTCTTGTGTCGATACTTGCTTGTACGGACTTTCATCGCTTAATTCTTCTCCCATACGTAAGAGGCTCTATTTGTCTTCATCGCTCTAAGCAGCTTGTTTTTATATTTTTGGGCATCTTTAATAACGACTCTTTTATGTTTTGTTGTCACAACCTCTTCATACTTGACAAACTTTTTCACTAAAGAAGCATTAATACTTTTTTTACCCAAAACCTTCATAGGATCAATCCACCTTCCGTCTTTTTGCAGCCCAAAGTGCAGATGCGGTCCCGTACTTCTGCCCGTACTGCCGACATACCCTATCACCTCTCCTTTTTTCACCCGCGCTCCTTTTTTCACACGGATACGGCTTTGATGGGCATAGAGAGACTCATACCCTCCGTCATGTTTGATTTTCACAACATTTCCGTAACTTCCCATACGTGATGCATAAGTGACAATGCCGTTATTTACTGCAAGCAGCGGGGTTCCGCTAGCTGCGCCGAAATCCGTACCGTGGTGTGGTCTATAGCGTTTAAGTATAGGATGGTATCTGCTATATGAGAAGCGTGATGTTATACGTACCTTTTTTAAAGGCATGATAAATTTAGAACCCTTACCCTCTATAGGTACTCTTTTTGTATAGACTTTTTTCTTTCTCTCTTTAGCCTGATAGCTAACAGACTTTCCTACTTGCGTAAACCCGTCTCCGTCTTCATCTACATAGACAAATATCTCTTTCTTGCCTCTTTTTACCCTGACTACTTTTATATCCGGTATCAAGATGGGCTTTCCCATTCTTGTTTTTTGGATATAGATGAAATTAATCTCATCTCCTTTTCTTAATTTTGTCCCGTCTACGGCATGTATAATTGCCGTGCTTAGCCGTTTTGCCACATTTTCATTTTGTATCTGTTCGAGTGTATCGGTATAGGGATTGTTCTCTATGACAACTTTGGCATAATACTCCTCACTGTGATACTCTATAGGGATAATATCAAAAAGATATTCCCGGGTATCTCTTTTTTTACTTATATGTATCTGCATCACTTCACTAATGGGTATGAGTGCCTGCAACAGTGTGCCGTTGTCGTCTCTGAGTTCATAAAAGGTGTGATTTTTCCTAATTTCTGAAAGAAATTTCCGATCTTCCCTCGCAATCGTATCCAAAAAGCTTTTAGGTATATCTCTAGACTTCAGATAGTCTGAAAACATCTGCTCTTTAGGCCATATCGACTCTGTCACTTTTGCCGGATAGAGCGGCATAAACAGCATCAAAAAAATTAAAATATACTTCATTCTATTCCGTTTTCCCAAACTTAATATACTCTTATTATAACCGAATTATACTAAGGAACATGCCCACCTATCGTTATTAATAGAATTTAACCCTTTTCTGTGTATAATCAACTTAACGAAGATTTAAAGGAAATCAATGCGAAATATAGCTATTTTTCTACTTGTGAGTTTGCCTCTTTGTGCCGGATTTTTTCCACAGACCGTACAAAGTACCGTCTCAAAGGTAACAAAAGACTCCGTAGTACTTAAAAAGCCTTTCCCTCTTAACGGTATGTCGGGTGTTGTGATTCACCGCTACAGCGATGAACTTCAGGCTATTACGCACAGAGTGATACATCTCTCTGCATCGCATGCAGTACTTCTTAAAGGCGAAATCATTGCACATGACTCTCTTCCTTCAATCAATACCGCCGTAAAACCGGGGGACCGGGTCATCGGGGGCTATCTCTACTCCAATGTACTTCTTTTGGCTCCCGATGCAAAAACCTATGCAAACATCACAGCCCGATATCAAAGAAACTGGATTCACCCGGATATCTTTGCGCTCTTTCTTGCCGATGAGGGGGAGAGCATACCTACCCGAGAAAACCTGTCGAAATTTGCAAAGACCTATCAGGTAGGGCTTATTGCCATGGTTGGCAAAAACAGCATAAAACTTTATGACCCCGTCTCTGCCAAGGTCATTAAAACAAAAACCATCAAAGGGCTCCCCTCTAAAACAAAAGCACCTTTTTATATGCGTTTTGACAAAATAGAGTCCGGGTGGTTTTCCAAGAACTCCGAAGCAGACTACTATTCCATTATAAAAAGGTTCCAAGATGCTGAATAAAAAACATATCAAAGCTTTTGAATCTATTGTCGGTAAAGAAAACGTCTATAGCGACAAAGCACATCTCATCGCTTACTCATATGATGCCACACGCACACGTTTTGAACCTGAAGCCGTAGTTTTCCCCCGAGATGAAAAAGATATCTCCGAAATTTTAAAATACTGCAATGCACATAGCATTGTCATTACTGCACGCGGAGCCGGCTCCGGTTTTACAGGAGGCGCTTTGCCAAAAAACGGTGGCATTATCCTAGGGATGGAAAAACATATGAACAAGATTCTTGAGATCGATATGGAGAATATGGTAGCAGTTGTACAGCCCGGTGTTATCAATATGGATTTACAACGCGCCGTAGAAGAAGTAGGTCTTATGTATCCTCCTGATCCTGCTAGCGAAGCCTACTCCACCTTAGGGGGAAATGTCAGTGAAAATGCAGGCGGTATGCGTGCTGCAAAATACGGTATCACCAAAGACTATGTCATGGCACTGCGTGCCGTACGTGCCAACGGCGATATCATAAGAGCAGGAAAACGTACGATTAAAGACGTAGCGGGTTATCATATAGCAGGCATACTCATCGCTTCAGAAGGCACCCTGGCTATTTTAAGCGAGATCACGCTTAAACTCATACCAAAACCCAAATACACCAAAGGGTATATGGGTATTTTCCCCTCGGTAGAAGATGCCATGAATGCCGTATTTAAATCACTTGCAGGCGGTGCAAACCCCGTTGCTATGGAGTTTATGGATGCACTGGTTGTTCATGCACTCAAAGAGAAGCTGGGAATTGATTTGCCTGCGGATGCCGGAGCTTTGCTTATAGGAGACGTAGACGGAAATGTGCCCGAAGAGGTAGCATTCCAACTAGAGACGCTTGAAAACTCTTTTAAAGAGAACAACGCACAGGCCTTTATTACGGCACACGACAAAGCACACAGAGATGAACTTTGGGTAGCGCGCCGTAATGCTTCTCAATCTATTACAATCTATGGAAGCAAAAAACTCAACGAAGATATCTCTGTACCACGTTCTATGCTCCCTCAGGCACTTAAAGCTATCTATGCTATCGGTGAAAAATACGGTTTTAAGGTGCCGTGTTTTGGACATGCAGGCGATGGAAATATCCATGTCAATGTCATGGTAGACGGCTCCAAACAAGAGGAGTTAGATAGAGGACACCAAGCCATAGAAGAGATTTTTAAAATGGTGGTAGATATGGGCGGGACTCTCTCGGGAGAGCATGGTATCGGTACCTCCAAAGCACCTTTTATGAATATTGCCTTCAATCAAGAAGAGATAAATCTCTTTAAGGATTTGAAAAAAGCATTTGACCCCAACAATATACTTAATCCCGGAAAAATGGGACTTCCCTCATAGAGCATAATATAATCAATGTACGCCTTTAGCGTATCAGTCGATACTCATACCGAGTATCCTCCAGTAAAAACGTACATAGGCTTTAAGAAACCAAGGATCAAAGAATGCAACGCAATGCAAAACTCAATGTCATCTTTAAAAACTACTATCTTTTTTTAAGAGATTTTTTTAAAGATCTCTTTGATGATAAACTAGGACATTATGCCTCTAGTCTTAGTTGGAGTACACTCTTTTCCTTGATACCTCTTTTAGTTATTTTGCTAGCCCTTTTTACCTCGTTACCACTTTTTGATACAGTCTATACGAAGATAAAAAGACTCGTTTTTTCCAATCTCATGCCTACAGATTCCAAAATTATCCTTAGTTATATCAATGATTTTATAGAGAGTACGGATAAACTGGGTCTTATCGGTACGGCTTATGTTCTCTTTGCCGTTTTGATGTTTTTTAAAAATTATGATTACATTGTAAACACGATATTCGATGTAGCATGCAGAGGTTTCCTTCAGGCAGTAAAAACCTATATTTTTTTATTATTTGCCATCCCCCTTCTTCTTGGAACATCCTTTTATCTGAGTGCATTGATTCAAAGTTATCTTGATAAAAACAGTATCACCTCCGCCATTCATCTTTATACGTTCCTGCCCTATTTGATTGTATGGATGATATTCTATTTGGCCTATCAAATCTCACCAAATACAAAAGTAGAAATCAAAGCGGCACTCCTGAGCTCTTTTATTGCCTCACTGGTATGGTACCTCTCTAAAAGTGCTTTTGTCTTTTATGTCATACATAATAAAACCTACGCTTCTATCTACGGGAGTATCTCCACGTTACTCTTTTTCTTTTTATGGATCTATATCTCCTGGGCCATCTTTATCCATGGCTTAAAATTTTGTGATTTGCTCAATCGCGATGAGGAGATAGAACATATTTAAAAAAGCAGAAAAGACAAGATGTCATACAAAGAGATAGATGCCATAGAGTATGGAAAATCCAAATATCATATAAAATGCTACCCTATACCAAACTGCCGTTATGCTCACGGCAATATATAGGGCTGTCGCCCACCAGGGAAGTAGGTGTTCCGTACTCTCTGAGGGCAAAGAGAAGAGCCACAGTAACGCATCATCCAACATACCTCCTAGACCCAACAGATGCAAAAGCATTTCCAAAGGATAAAAAACCACAAAGAGTATTGACAACAGAGGTGAGAGAAGTTGATAGATACTTGTCACACCAAAAACAGTATGCACCACAGGCAACATGAAAACAAATAGACCAAAAGGGATAAAAACTATACTAACGACTATGGTATGAAAGGCTTCCGTATAGCGTAAAATCAAAAAGATATAAAACACTCCCGAAACAGAAAGCCAAAAAGAAACAGAGACTAACATCGTAGGAAAAAGTACCAAAAGTATCAATATAACGGTTGTCAAAAATGTAAAGCTAAGCAGTTGCATACCAAGCAGTAAGACAAACCATCCTAGCAACACCATCGCATATGAACGCAACAAAGAGGGTGGAAAATCAACAAACCAGACATAAAGTCCCAGCAACACCATCGCCGTAAACCCCACATCTAAAAGAGCATACCTGTAAGGAAAAAACTTCTGTTGTATAGGTTTATAAAACAGAAGCAATCCCCCATAGAGCAACCCCCATAACATCCCCAAATGAAAACCTGAAAGTGCCACAAGATGACTAGCTCCTAATTTAGATATCGCTTCTCGTAAGGATTTCTCCAGCGGTGCAGCGAAAAAAATAGCATTATAAAACGAAGCCAAAGTGCTACTTTGATGCTGAGAATCTACTGCTTTAAAAAGCTTCTGCTTTAGTGTTACAGGAAGTAGTTCTTCTTTTTTTATCCTGCTTTTAATATAAAAGGTGCCCATATAGTCTAAAAAGCTTATCTTGGTATTCGCAAAGAGTTGTACCCTTAAGCGTTTGTGTCTGAAATCTCCTCTTTTATAGGTAGCAGTATAAAAGGTAAGTCCCTCCGTGCTTTTTAATTTGAGTACGGTATAGACCCTCTGAGCGCTTTGTTTATCATAGGCTGCAAGCACCTTCGCGTAGGTATAGTAAAATGGTTTATCTATAAAATCCTGATAGGAGTGGTATATCACTATCAGACGTATTGCCAGGAGTAGCAGCAATAGTGTTAGCATCAGTAAAAAAGATTGTATCGTCGGATAAAATTTAGGTTTTTCTAACTGCACGCATACACTTAGATTTGGGGTATATCGATATTGGCCTCTTTCATAGGGATATCACTATCTTCATAGACCACCTCAAAGGCAGGCGCATGGCTCTTATCCACAAAGCGGGTAAATCTCTTTTGGAAGACAAGCTCTACGGTCCCTGTAGGGCCATTTCTCTGTTTTCCTATGATAATTTCTGCATCCTCTTCCGTTTTTCTCTGCATCGTATCAATCTTCTCTTGATACTCTCTTTGCTTGTCTGCCTGACCTTCGGACTTTGCTTTTTCCAATTTGGCTTTGAGTTCGGACATACCGTAGATATCTCCCCTGTAAACAAACAGAATAATATCTGCATCCTGCTCAATTGCTCCGGATTCACGGAGATCTGAAAGCATTGGACGTTTATTGTCACGACTCTCAAGTCCACGGTTAAGTTGCGAAAGGGCTACGATCGGTATCTGCAGCTCTCTTGCTAACTGCTTAAGTCCTCGTGAGATTTCAGAGACCTCTTGCTGCCTGCTCTCTTTGCCGTCTCCGCTCATAAGCTGCAGATAGTCAATCACGGCCAAAGAAATCTCAGGATTTTGTGTTTTGAGTTTACGTAATTTTGAACGTACCTGATGAATCGTAGCATACCCGCCATCATCTACAAAAAGTTTTTTCGCAGAGAGTTCTGTGGTTGCAACCGAGAGTTGAGACCACTCTTCGTCTCTTAAATCACCTATTCTCAAGTTTTGCAAAGGTATAGATGTTTTGGTCGAGAGCAACCTCAACATCAACTGCTCTGCAGGCATCTCCAGAGAAAAAAATGCCACTCCCTCGTTACGCTCTATGGCTTTGAGTGTCATATTAAGCACCAATGCCGTCTTTCCCATGGCAGGTCTTGCTGCGATGATAACCAAATCCCCCTTTCCAAATCCCGATGTTTTGTCATTAAGGCTTCTAAATCCCGTATCTGTACCGATAAGCTTAGAGTTTCCCAAGGCTTTGAGGCGATGTATCTCATCCATCATGGCGAGTGTAATCTCTTTGGAATCTCTAAACTCCTCATTGTTATTGTTTTGTGTAATCTCATAGAGTTTTTTCTCTACAAGGTTCATTACCTCTTCTGCGGGCAAATCATCTTCTATGACAACTTTTTTGATCTCTGTTGCCAGCGTTGCCAATGCCCGTTTGCTTGCTTTGGCTTTGATATCGGACAGGTATGCCGCCGTATTTGAGATAGGATTGGCAGAGAGCAGATCAAGCATCGCTACTTCATCAAACTTTCCCATACCAATAAGCCTGGAACGCAAAAACTCCTCATCAATCGGTTTCTCCTCACGACTAAGCTCTTCCATCGCCGTAAAAACATGCTGATGAAAAGGGAGATAGAAATCATTTGGATTGAGCTTGGAGGCGATCTCTTCATAGATCTCAGGATCAAAGATGATCGCAGAGAGTACTGCACGTTCGATATTAAGGTTGTACATATTTTCCATATCAAGACTCCTCGCTTGCATTTTGCTTCGCAAATTTCTCCACCTCTTGGACAAACCTCTCGACTAACTCCTCTTCGGGTAAACGTGCCACTACTTCGCCTTTACGCATTACAAGCCCGGACTCTTTGCCGTAAGCAATAGCAACATCGGCGTGTTTGGCTTCACCTATGGCATTCACCACACAGCCCATCACACTCACATCCATCGGTGTTTTGATATGTGACGTACGCTTTTCAACCTCTGCTACGGCGCTTACCAAATCCGCTTCTATCCTCCCGCATGTGGGACAAGAGATGATATTGAGTCCCTCCTTGATGCGTCCGGAATCTTTAAGTATCGCTTTTGCAACGCGTATCTCCTCTTCAAGCTCCCCCGTAATAGAGACCCGTATCGTATCGCCTATGCCGTCAAGCAGCAAAGTGCCAAGCCCTATGGCAGATTTAATCGTTGCATGAAAAACAGTCCCTGCCTCCGTGACACCCAGATGAAAAGGGTAGTTGTTTTTGGGGCGTAGCATCCTATAGGCATCTACGGTTCTTTCTACATCGGAGGCTTTAAGAGAGACCTTAATATCCGTAAATCCCAGATCCTCTAAAAATTTAATGTTATACTCGGCCGAAGCGACCATTCCCTTAGCCGTGGCACCGTATCTATTTTCAAACTCCTCTTCAAGCGAACCTGCATTGACACCGATTCTAACGGGCAAAGAGCGTTCCTGACACGCTTTGACTATCTCTTTTATCTTATGTTTGTCATTAATATTCCCGGGATTAAAACGGATACAATCCACCCACTTTGCCGCCTCCAGGGCTAGTTTATAGTTAAAATGAATATCTGCAATCAACGGCAAAGAGACCTGCTCTTTAATCGCCTTGAGTGCCAAGGCATCTTCTATCTTAGGTACAGCCACACGCACCATGTCGGCCCCTGCAAAATGCAAACGGTTTATCTGCGCTACCGTCTCGTACACATTATGCGTATCAGAGTAGGTCATAGACTGTACGGATATCGGCGCATCTCCGCCTACGGCTACGTCACCGACATATATCTTTTTAGTAGGTACTCTCTCTTTCACCGGGACTCCTCCCAAGAAGACTGCAGATAGTGAATAATGCACGGTAAATAGTTTTTCATTGATTTTCTTTTGTTCTATTCATGCTACTTAACAAACCTATTGATTACGTTAGCTTCTTTAAAAACAATATACACTTTATTGATAAAATCTGCCTTAGATTATACCTATTGCATTTAATAACCCTGCTTGAAAACGTATAACCGTATATCTACTCATTTACTTATAAAAAATATGGGTCTAGACTAGTTCAGGGGTTCTTTTCTAAAGATTTTTAACAAAACTTTGTATAAATCTTCACCTCTGTGATTAAACCTGAACTCATACTCTTTGAGGTGAGTATTGAAGTGTTCTTTGTCT
>Ga0256839_1003705_pt1 | contig 15532 bp, 35 predicted proteins | sample 354166metaG_FD_185968 | JGI IMG/M metagenome (GOLD analysis project Ga0256839, IMG submission 185968) | Hydrothermal vent microbial communities from Mid Atlantic Ridge, Atlantic Ocean - 354-166 | ecosystem: Environmental > Aquatic > Marine > Hydrothermal vents | place: Atlantic Ocean: Mid... | reverse complement strand
CGCTGTTCGTCCGCGCCTCCTCGATCAGCAGCCCGCGCGGCGCGCCCGTCACAGGATCATACCCGATCCGCCAACCGTCATTCCCCGCCGTCAACAACAACCCGTCAGAACCCCAGTACGTCCCACCCGACGCTCGCGTCAACGCAGGGGCCGCATCCCACTTCCGGACAACCCCATGCCGGAAGTCGAGATCAAGACGCGGAATCATTCGTCGCCATCCACCCACGCATCCAGCGAAAACGTCCCAGACGCCCCCGTAATCGACGCGTAATACGATTTCGGCAACAGAACCTCAACCGCCGCCGCATCAGGATTCGACGCCCCAACACTCAGCGATACAAGAACCGCTCCCGTCTCACCATCCACAAGATTCAACGTACACGTCCCCGTGTTCGTCTTCTTGTACTTCAAAACCCCGGAAACCGCCCGGTCGCCACGACGCGCCTTCGCAGTCCCCGTCGTGTTCCCAGTCGCCCCTGTCAGCATCTTCGCCATCGAAAATACCCCTTTCTCAACTATAGGTAATTAAAACCCCACCCCTGGGGCCATCCAGCGCACCCGTCGCGCAACCTACGGTAGGCGGGGAGCGTTTCATTTTGGCCGGACGATAGTGGGGGCACGAGCCCGAGCCCGCACCGCGAAGGGGTGTCCCCCACCCCTCCCGCGCTACCACAACATGTTGCGTTGCACCGCGACGATAGTCCCGGATTGCGACCATTCCGGCACAAAACCCAACGTTCTCAACCACTTACCGCCAGGCGGCATGTCGCATAATGTCCATTACGGTCACGTAACCGGCCACCCAGGCCGCCGTAGTGCGCGTCGCCGTTTCGATTGAGCGGAGAATATCGCGTGGCAACGTCCAACCACTACCTTGTCTCTACTGGTTCTACTCGTTGTGCCCCAGGTGCTCTGTGCGCCTACCCGGTGTTAACGCGCCACTCGGCCACTATGGACGCTGGCGCGCCACACTCGGGGCAATCTGGGATGGGCTGGCCTTCTCGCGGATCGGGGATAGCCGGGTGGGCGGCCTCTAGGTCGGTCGCCCGGCTGTGCTCCCCTCGGTACACGTCACGGGTGAATCGTAGCATCGGGTGGCCACGCACGCACCGCACGGTGGTGCCGGCGCGGGCGTAGCGCTCAGTGTCGTGTATCAATCGTCACTCCTAGCTGTTCCGCCGCTCTCCGGGCCGCGTCCTCGCCGAACGTCTGCCGCGCCCAGTCTACCAGCATCTCCGGGCTGATTCTCTCCGTCACGTCCGCGTGCTGTTCGACGTAGTGACCCTCGAGCTGGCCCGCCTTCACCTCGGCCTGCACCGCCGCGCCCAGGTTCCCCGTCGTCTCGCATACGTGCGCCAGCCGTTCCAGCCGGCGGATTCGCTCCTCGCGCGAGCGTGCGGCCTTAGCGAACGTATAGCATTTGAGGGAATTCAACCACGCCCGAATTTTCGGCTCATTGCACTTCCTCGACGCCCGCACCCATAGGCTGGCGTCGCTGTACCGTCCACGGCCGTAGGCGATCTCGTAGGCCCGGCTCTGTGACTCTCCGGCCTCCAGGGCCTGAATCAGCCGGTATTCGCGCGCCGACAAATCGGGCAGGCCGTCAATCGGCGCCTCGATCGGGGGCGTCTTCTTATCCCTCGGCATTGTTCAGCATCCTGTCATTTTTTTTCAATCTCCGCTTGACGACTCGGCGTTGTGTCCCTATATGTAGGACACAGGACGGGCATGGTGCCCGCCAGGTAGACGGAGGTTATCATGAAACGCCCCGCTTATAATCCTACTGTCGACCAGAACGTGATCCGCGAAGATCACGTTAAATATGCCGAGTTTTTGCGCGACCTACGCGATCGCGTTGCCATTACGCACGCGCACCCCGCGGCGCGCGCCTTCGACGAATTTTGCCAACAACTCACTCTTGCTGAATGGCGGCTGCTGAACAATCGACTGCCGCTGTAATCTGACACTCGCCAGCGCCCCGGTCCAGGCCGGGGCGCGAGTGAGTGCCAGTTACAGAGAGAAGGAGGCCCGAATGAAGAAGAAGGTTGTTATCACTCGCCACCAGGCACTGGTGGCGTACCTCCGGGAGATCGGATTGATCTCCCCGACGGATAACGTCCTCAGCTACGCGGCGGCTGAGGACGTTCGGGGACGGGACGTGATCGGCGTCCTGCCCCTGAGGCTGGCCGCGCTGGCGGCCAGCATCACCGAGGTTCCGCTCCGCGTGCCCCCGGCGGCGCGCGGGCGAGAGCTCTCGCTGGACGATGTTCGCCGGCTCGCCGGCGAGCCCGTCCGGTACGTCGTCCGGGTGGTGTCATGAGCGCCGCCCGGACGATTGATCCAGCCGCGCTGTACCTCACGGTGCGGCGCGGCGACCGCACCGCCACCGTGCCCGCGGTGGCGGCATCCCATCACGTCCTCGCGGCCACCTGGCCGCGGGACGACCGCGCCTGGCGGTTGACAACGGCCCATGAGGGGCCGTTGTCCTACCTCGCCGCCGAGGCGTCCCTGCACGGGGACGCCGGCGCGGCAATCCTGGGCGGCGTCGAGGTGGTCGCCGTCCGGGAATGGGGCGGGGAGGACGGCACCCCGCCCGTGCGGGACGAGTACGTCCCGCGCGATCTGGTGGCCGAGCTCCGCCACGGGGACGAGACCCTGTGGCGGTGCGAAGGCGGGCAGGGTGAGCCTGCCCGCTGGTGGCAGGCGTTCCGCGGCCGGACGGTCGCGGACGCCGCCCGCGACGCGCGCGTCCGCACCGCGCGTCACGCGGGCTCCGCGGCGGGCGTGGTGTTCGCGCCCGCCATCCGGCGCGCCGCGAGCGACGCCGCCGGGCTGCCGTTCTCGCGGGCGTGGATTGCCCGCGACAAATTCTCGCCCGCCCGCCGGGGCGGGTGGGTCGCCCACGTCGGGCAGTCGATCACGCTGATCCTGCCCGACGCCGCCGAGCCCCCGAGGGTGGGGCTCTATTCGCTCAGGCTCGCCCGCAGCGGGCGGGCTGTGGTTCTGGCAAACGCCTAAGGAGGAAGAGACCATGAACACCCTGAATATCCTGGGACGCACCCCGCTCGATCACGGGTGCGCCCCTGCCAGCACCGACGTGCTGGTGCTCCGGATCACTCGTGGCGATCATGAGATCGTCACGCGCCGCCTCTACGGCGGCGATGCCACCCCCGAGGAGGAGTGGTCGGGGCGCACCGTCGCGGTGCGGCTGACCGCCGCCGACGACGCCCCGTGCGTCGTCGATCAGGATCGGCTGAACGCCGACCTGGAGGCCGGCGGGTTCCTGCGGACCCGCATCGCGCGGGTCCAGGCCGGCCTGTCGGTGGGCACCGACCGGCGCGGCATCCTCGACGACGACGCGCGGGCGGCCCTCGACGATATCGAGGACGCAGCCGCTGAGCAGCGCTGGGTCGACCCACGCTTCGAGGTGTGGGACGCCAAGGCGTGGATCGGCGACGCCATCGAATGGCTGGACGATCTCGGCTCGCCCGCCGAGATCGTCCAGGAGGCGATCGACCAGGGCGTCATCCTCCTGGGCGGGGAGGCTGCGGTCGAGGCCGCCTCGGCCGCCGCCCGCGACGCCAGGTCCTGACCCTCGCCAGCGCCCCGGTCCAGGCCGGGGCGCGAGTGAGTGCCCGACTGAGAGAGGAGACCCGAGATGACAATCACCAATGCGCTCCGCACTTTCCAGGCCCACGGCGTTGCCGCGTGGCCGTCGCGCCGTGGATTCGTGGCCGTTGTCCAGCGATACGTCGATACGGCGACTGGGCGGCCCGACCATTCGATCGTCGAGCTGCCCCTCAGCCGTCGCGCCGTCACGGCGTGGCTGGGATATTGACCGATGCCAGCCGCACACCTCCCACGTGGCCCGCGCATCGACCGCGAGACCTATATCAGGTCTCAGGTCGAATGCGCCGACCGTCACCTGCCGCCCGCCATTCGCGCTGTCCGGCGGCAGATCGCCGCCGTCCGGGACGCCCGCCTCCGCGCGGCGCCGCCCCTGGACGTTCTCAGCCTGCCGGTTCGGGACCGCGCCGACCGGCGCGAGCTGCTCGCCAGAATCGCCGCCTACCAGGCGGCCCAGGACCGGCAGGACGCTATCCGCGCGACCCTGCTGCGTGCGGCACGCGTGGCGCGGCGGATGGGCCTGCACGTGCGCTCCTCGCGCGACCGCGCGGGGCGCGTATCGTCCTATTATGCCCGCGCGGACGGCCCGGGACCGGTGGTCCGGATCAGCGACCACGAGATTCCCGATACCGACCGCCGCGCATTCATGGCGGCGGTCCACGGGCGGTTCGAATGCGGCGGCTATCCGGGGCCGGAGATTCTGATTGACCGCCCCCGCTCGGCGACGTGGCTGCGCCGAGCGCTTATCCTGGCGCTCGCAGAGCGCCTCTGACCAGAGGAGGATGAGATGACGGGCGATCGCCTCTGGACCCCCGACGCGTTCCGCGCCATCGGCTACGCGCTGTACGGCACAGGCTGGCAGTCGGCGCTGGCCCACGCGCTTGGCATCTCGGCGCGCACCGTGCGGCGCTGGGCTGCTGGCTCGTCGCCGGTTCCCGACAATGTTCGGCGCGATTTGACCTTCCTGGCCCGCCTCGGCGATATTCAGGGCCTGGCACCGCTCGACGAATGGGTAATCGGCGCGCCACCACGCGGGCGGCGGCGCCAGTATATCATCCACACTGCCCGACCACGATTTATCGCCCAGCTTGGGCCAGGCAACGCGATCACCCGAATTGACTGGCTTGATGCCCCACCGCTCGGCGGCGACCTCCAGCGCCTACTGGATGCCGCCGCCGACGCGGTTCTGGGCCGATCGGATGCAACCTGATTATTTTTTTTTCCGGGCACACAGCCCCAATTTGATAAAATTTATATCAGCAGCGCCGCGCCGCGTCAACTCCTGATCACAAACCGTGCGCCCGCGCGATCTCCGACAAAGCTTCTCGCAGGCGCTCAATGGCATATTCGCGCCGCACGCCGTGACCCCGCGCCCATTCGCCAGCCGTCTTGTCCTCGCATGCCACCGCCAGCACGATTGACGCCCCGCGCGGTTCCAGGCGCGCGAGATCGGCCAGAAACACCCGCTTCGCCTCAATCAACCGATCCGGCCACTCCCCCGGCGACGGATCGATCTTCTCTAGCGACTGGGCGCGAATTCCATGCAACCCGGCAACGTGATAGAGCTTCGCCATTCGCTCGCCCGCCGCGAATTGACTGGCGTCAATGAGCTTCCGGTTCAGATACTTATCAAGCACTGTCTGGCCGCGCACGCGCGCCCGCACCACGCGCTTGTTTCCGTCGAGCTCGCGGACTAGCTCCACCCGCCGGTTCGGCGGAAGGTCGATGACCTCAACAATATCACGCCTGCCCCGCCGTCTCGCTCGCTTAGCCATCACACCGCCTTCCGGTTCATCCGCCCACTCCGCAAATCCGCCAGTAATTCTACAATCCCACGCTGTACTGTGTCGCGATCCCGTTCGATTTGCGCCTCAAGCGCCGCCTGCGCCTTGCGTCGCTCGTGTTCCGCCAGCGCCCTGCGCATCCGGGAGTACTCGGCTCGCCGTTCCGTCACTACTTCCTCGACCGCCTCGGCTACCTCGGCGCGGCTAGGCAACCACTTCGAACGCCTGGTGATCCGATCGACGACAACGGGCCCAAGATCCGCTGGGCACTCGGCCAGTACCGAGATTATCGCCCGGGCGTAAATCTCCGGCTCCGGTGGCCGGGCGGTCGGATAGGAGCCCGTCAGGATTTTGGCCCACTCCGCGGCCCGCTCCGGCCCAGCAGGCCGCAGATGTTCCGCTTCCTGTGCCAATCGATCGCGGTATTTGCTCAGCCGCGCTGGTACCGTCATGCCCGCAAATCCTCCACAATCCCATCTATCGCGGCGCTTAGGGGTGATTTCGCCCCGTCCCTGAGCGCCGCCGTCACGTAGGCCACCGGATCGGCGATATCTCGCTGCTCGCACTCGGCCAGCAAATCAAACACGCGCTTCGCGTCGTCACCCGCCGCCTTGAGCCACTTGCCGAGCAGCGACCTGGGCGGCGGCTTGCCGAGAACACGCGCGAGATAGGCCAGGCCATCGCTGAACAACGCCCTTCTCCAATCGGTTGCGCAGATCAAAAAAAGCGGAATCGGCGCGCCAGCGCCCGAAGCGGTAGCTTCGGAATATACTGTTCCCTTCCCTTCCCTTCCTTGCGTCACGCGTGGTTCACGCGCCGTACACACGTCCGGCACGCGTGGTCCACGCGTCACGATATTGTTTTTATTAGGTTCTGGGATATCGCTCGCCCGTTCTCTGTTGTTAATCACCTGGTGCTTCGACCAGCTAGGAATGTACCCGAAATCTTCGTCATTCACGCGATATTTGACGACAAATCCACGCGTGGTCAACGCGTGGAGCACGCGTGAGAAGTCAATGTCGTCGTAGGGCAGGCACGCGATTTTGAGCTCTGGCGGACACCACTTGAACCGCCCCTCACGATCGCAGCACGTCCAAAGCCCGGCGAACGCCAAACGGAGCGGCAAGCCCGACTCATGCTCAGCTTCCCATAGCCGATAATGCGTAAAAAACTCCGGCTTGATCGTCCTGATCCGCGCCATCAGCGGTTTTCTCCTGCAACGTGTTCGGCGCAAACATCCTTGCCAGGCCGCGCGGTATTGACGCATCCGACCACCGCGCACCTGTATTTCATCGCCTCGATCCGCTGCAGGACGTTCAGCGCCTGGCGGCGCGTTGCCATACATCTTCGCAGGATTTTCCTTGCATTTCGCACGCCATGCATAACGGTTGTGTGGTCCCGCTCGAACAGTCGCCCGATCATCGAGTAGCTCGCGGTCGTCAATTCGTAGGAAAGCCACATTGCAATGTGGCGCGGCACAACATAAGGACGATATCGGCGCGGGCTGATAATGTCACGCTTCCTGATTCCCCACTCGCGCGCTACTTCGGCTTGAATGTCTGAGATATGTGGAATCATTTTAGCCCCATCTCGGCCTCGTGATTGGCCGGCGCCGCAGGAATCTCGGCGGCGCGGTTGAGAGAAACGACGGTCACGACGCGCCCTCCGCGAACAGCGGCCCTGCGTCAGCTGTTTCCTCGAGCGGAGCCTCGACCCGACCGCGCGCGGCCCGGATACGCGTGGTCGCCATCTCACAATATTTCGGGTTCAGTTCAATCAGGATGGAATCACGGCCAAGCTGTTCGGCAACCAAGCCGACGGTCCCCGACCCACCGAAGGGATCAAGCACGACGCCACCTTTAGGGCAGCCGGCCATGATGCACGGCACGACCAGGGCCGGCGGGAAGGTTGCAAAATGGGCATCCGAGAAGGATGCCGTAGCGATGCGCCACACTTCGGGTGCAATGATGGGCGACAAATCTGGTTCGTAGTTGCGGAGAAGCCGCCCATTGGCCTGCTGATCGGCCTTGGTCATCGCACCCCATCTGTCGTTGAAACCTGCGTGCCGGCGGGAATGGCCGCGCGGCTTATCGGATTTGCGCGCGCCCTTCTCGCGGCCTTGGCGGTGAAAATTGCCATGCGCCCCCGCGCCCGTATCCCAATTGTCCGGCATCTTGGTATTAGCGCGATCCCAAGCCGACGGCATCCGCACGGCCCGAGAATCGAAATACATGTCTCCGGTCTTGGAGAGCAGGAAGATCTTCTCATGCGCCGTCGCCGGGCGGTAACGTCCCGACGAATCCGGCATTGCGTTCGGCTTGCCCCAAATGATCTCCGAGCGCACCCACCAACCATCCTCTTGCAGCGCGATCGCGAGCCGGTTGGGGACCATGCACAGATCCTTGGGTTTGAGCATCCCGCCAGCACGGATGCGGCCGCGATTTGGCGAAAACCCAGGCCGCTCACCCTCGAATGAGCCACCAGCACCGGATGACGTCGGATCGTAAATCGGCCCGACTGTCGAAAACGGCTTGTCTCGAAAGGTGCGGTCATCGTTGCCGGCCGCCTTGGTGTCGGCGGCGCTGCGGCCATTAGGCGTTGTAGCGTAGCAGTCGCCGTAGTTGAGCCACAGAGAGCCGGACGGTTTGAGAACACGGCGCACCTCCCGGAATACATCCACCATCACGTTAATGTGCTCGCCCAGTGTCGGCTCCAGACCGAGCTGACCCGTAACGCCGTAATCTCGCAGCCCCCAGTAGGGCGGGCTTGTGACAACGCAATCGACCGAATCTGCTGGCATGGCGCGCATTACCTCGCGGCAGTCGCCGGCCTCGACGCGCACGCTCATGCGGCCGCCTCCATAAACGCCCTCACGAACGCCGCCGCGACCTGCGGGACGATGGCATTGCCATAGGCGCGCAGGCGTCCCACGCGGTTGGGAACCCCATGAGCCAGCGGCTGAACGCCGGGTTCAGTGCGCCGCGCTTTCCCGTCGGCGCAGGGGATAAAAATGAGGTTCCGCAGCCATTCGGCGCAGTGGGGCTCCCATTCGTTGTAGTAGGCCGGCACTTCATATCGCCCCCTTATCCGCCTGCACGGCGCGGCAGCCGCTACTCGACGGCATGCTGAATGTGATCTCCGCGCCAGTCGCCTGGTAACGGCCCATCCGCCCGACACGCCGCGCGCGCGCCATGCTGAATGTTCCGTCAATAGCCAGCGCCCTGGGGTGATCCTCGAAGCGCGGCATGTCCTTGGGCCATGGCGTGATTGTCGGTGCGGCGGCGCGCCGGACAGAAAGATGCGCCCGCACCGATGCGGGCGACCGGCGGAGCACCAGCGCCATGTCACTCGCCGGCATCCCCGCCTCGGCCCAAATCATTATCTGCTCGTCTTCTTCTTGCGTGAACCGCGCGCCATGGGGCTGGAGCGCCATCGGCCTCGGCCGCGCCAGCACGGAGAGCGCATAGCCGACGCGGCGGCGCACGCCCGGCGAAGCCGCCATGACGCCGGCAAACCACGTGATCCGATTTGCGACCGTGCCGGCGGTGCGGTTCATCGGGCCGGCTATCTCGGCAGTGGAGAGACGCAGCATATGGCGCGCCAGCCACATGACCGCGCCGCGCGCGTTCTGGCCGCGCGTTGTGCGGGCCGGCAATGCCGCCACCTTTATGTCCCACGCCTCGGCGACGGCGGCCATGATGTCGTCGATTGTGATGTCCCGCATCATCACGCCGCTTGCCGTTGCATGGCATAGGTCAACAGCGCGATCGCATCCGCCTCGTTGTCGTCGGCGGGGTCGAAGCCCCAGCCGCGCACAGCCCTGACAACATCGGGCTTCGACGCCCGCCCCGATCCGGTCGCGAACTTCTTGATGGTCGTCGCTGCTATCTCGGCGGACAACACGCCATGGCCATGGGCGATGGCGCGGGCATGGAAGGCAAGACCACCAAGCAGATAGGTCACGTCGCCGAAGCGCATGAAGGGGCGCTCGACGACCAGCGCCCGGATGCGATACTCGGCGATCTGGTCGGCGATCCACACCCCGAAGTGCCAGCCCATCTCGGCGTAGTCGGCGCGCCAGCGCGAGAGATCGAGCACGCCTGACGCCGCCACCCCCGCGTCATTCGAGCGCGCCCAGCCGGTGCGGGTAGCAATGTCAAGGGCGAGGATGGCCGGCATTTTGTCTCCTTGATCTAAATCGTTTCATTCGCGTGAAACGATTTCCGAATTAGGCGGCCCGCGCTATCTGCGCCTTACGCGGGCCAGGCAGGTGTGCTAATCCCGGGTTGCGGAACGGGTTGCGCAGACCTGTTTGCGCCTTGCCGTATCTGCGACTTCCGGCGAAGGCTCGGGCGCACACGTGCGTCTTGCGGCATCTCGCAGACCCGGTGAAGTGGGCGCGGGCCGGGCGCTACTCCGGCTGCCATCTGAGGTCGATTGATCCGCCGGGGTTCCCCCCGTTGCGGTTTTCCGTCCACACGCTCGACCCAACAGGCGGAAGGAGGACGGCCCTCCGCGTGTCTGCTTTCCACGCCGCCGCGCCCATCCCCTTGCGGGGAACTAAGATAATTATTCATCGTATCCATCCATGCTCAGCGCCACGGGGTCACGCCACTTGCGCTGTTCACTTCTGCTGAAGTCCATAGACAGACCCTCGAAATCATGATTACGGCCTGCATAGGCGCAATTGTCGCAACGCCGATGTCGTGTATCGGCTTGCGTGATACGATGTGAGCCGCAAGACGGACATCTGAGAGAGGATGTCATCCCACCATACCTCCATCCCCTTGCGGGGAACTGAAAAAAGACAGGGGCGGATTGGCCGCATGAGACGCCAAGCAACTCGCCCCATCCCCTGCTAGCCGGGTTGCCTTGCCACGCCCCGCCCCTGCCCGGCGGGTGATGGAATTTGTCGCATCGCGAATATCGCTGGTCATTGCCCATGCCCAATGCTGCGAAGGCCGCGCGCGCCAAGCCACAATGTGCCGGCAACACCGGTAATTGAATAGCCGAGCGCCGTATCATCGCCAGCAGTGAACGCCGCCACGGCGAATAGCATGCCCGCACCTGCCGCAGCAAAGCCTCCTATCGCGACGATTACCGTCATGAAGGACGTGAAAGCACGACCGCCCTGGATAACGGCCAACGCCGACACCGCCACCGCCGCACCCAGCGCGGACAGTATCCCTGCCAACACGCCCGCCTGCAAAAGCCCCGCCGCGAGAGTCACCCCCATCGTGAGAAGCATTGCACCATACCAGGCGGAGCCCACCGCTACACACACCCGCGCGATCACGGCGCGCCCTCAGTGTGCGATATCGCCCAAGCACCCAGTAGCCCGCCGGCGGTTGCGGCGATGATGCCTCGCGCGAGAAACTCGTTGTCACCCGCTATCCACATGCTCCGCGCCGCTCACCCGGTGGGTAAATATCCGGTCGCAACGCATGCCGCGTGACCCGCCCGCCGGTCGCGCGCTCCACTTCGAGGACGCGCTCGGCAGGAACACGCCGCCACTGGGATACCGCCTGGGAGGAGATTTTGAGCGCCGCCGCCAGCTTGGCAACGCCGCCCGCTTCGTCGATTGCTCGGGCCAATGCTGTGTCTCTCATGCCGCCACCCTATACCGGTGCAATCGCTATTGTCAAGCCCACCTTAATTTGATGCTTGACGGCGTAGCAAGATGGGCTTACGTTACCCATACCGCCCATTGACGGGCGGGCCCCGCGCCGGGGTGCGGCGCATCGCGTTACGACGATGGCAACCGGGGCGGCCCCTCGATCCAAGCTCCTCCCGAACCAGCCCGAGGGACCGCCCCACCGCCGAGGATGATCATGACCGGTCCCGCCACCCGCGCTGCACTTCACGCCCGCTACGACGGGCCCGTGCCGCCGGGCGCGTCCATTTCGCCTGACGCGGACGCGCCCTGGGTCGAGCAGCTCGCCAACCGGCGGCGCTGGGCGTGGATTGAAGTGCGCCGCCTCGGCCACCTGATGGTCCAGGCGCGGCGCGCCTTCTTCGATACCCACGACATTCGCCACCACGACGAGTGGCGGCGGTTACGCAATCGGGTCGATCATCCCTTGCAGACCTGGGCACTTTACCGCGACTGGGAACGGGCGGAGCGTGCGCGGCTCGCTGAGAGCTGCAAGATCGTCGGGGAGAAGGAAATCGATCCGGTGGCGCTGGGGCTTGTCAAGGGGTCGGAGCGATGACGCGGCTCGCCGTCCTGCTCGACGAGCGCGAGTTACGCCTTGTGCTTGCCGCCCTTCATATCTGGCGCGCCGAAATGCCGGACCTGTCGTCGCAATTCCCCACTGTGGCAACGCCGGAAGATGCCGACGCGCTGATTCTCCGTTTGGAAAGCGAACTCAGGAAACGCACGGCATGAAACGCAACTCCCGCATCCGCGCCTGGACGTGGCGGCTTTATATCCTGGCCGTCGTGCTGACGTTGCTGTGGGTGCTGGCGGGGTGCGCGCAAAGCGGGCCGGTTCCGCTGTCAGAGTGGCAGCCGGACGGCACGAAGATCGTCCTCGTCCAGATCGTCCCGCGCCCGGCCCTGGAAGCGGAATGGGCGCGGCAGGCCCCGGATCGCGCGGCCATGGCGCCGAACGTCGGCGCGTTCGCCCGCTTCGACCGGCCCGTGTGCCGCATCTGGATGACGCCCGCGACTGCCCTGCCGCTGTGGCGGCATGAGCTGCGCCACTGCTACGAGCGGGATTGGCATGGAAACGACTGATATTGTCGAACTCCTTCGCAAGAAATTCCCAGCGCACAAATGTTGTGAAAACGGATTGCTCGCTAATGATGCCGCAGATGAAATTGAACGTCTGCGCAGGATGATTCGGTTAACAAAAATAGTCGGGCTTCCGTTGTTATATAGCATCCGCGAAGAACTGGGCTTGGATGACAAAACAAATATCTCTGATCTGCCGGTTAGTGTTAGGGAATTGCGGATGGAGCGCGACCGCCTGCGCGAGATCAACGCGGAGTTGGTGGGGGCGCTTGAAACTCTCTACGACGAGCAGAACGGGCCTCCGCTTGTCCGCCGCTCGGCGGAATGGGATGACGCCATGAATCGTGCGCGCGCCATCATCGCCAGAGCAAAGGCCAAGCCATGAAACCACTTCTCATCTTCGTTCTGTTTCTCGTCACCCCAGCGACGGCGCAAGTCACGCCCTGTCCAGACCGCTATGACGTAGTGAAAGAACTTGCCGACAACTGGCAAGAACACGCCATCGTCATCGGGCTCAGCAACACGGGGCAAGTGATGGAAATCTTCGCGTCACCGGGCGGCAAGACATGGACCGTGATCATGGTCACCACCGATGGACGCGCCTGCCCTCTTGCTGCCGGCGAGTTGCTCCAACCCGTGCCGCCGAAGAAAGGAACGGGATCGTGAAAGAACTCATTGCGAAGCTGGAAGCGGCGCAAGAACCAACCGACGAATTGCGGCTTGCTGTGGCGCAGTGGTGCTACGACAACGGCGGGATCGGCGGCGTTACCTACGACCCCGCGCTTTGGCTTGTGCGGCGCAAAAGCCCGCTCGATTCCCTCGATGCCGCCGTTGCACTGGTGCCGGAGGGGTGGAGCTGGAAAATGCGCTTTCAGCCGTGGGCCCGCCCCGCTGTAGGGGGCCAATACAGCGAGCAATTCGCTGTGTCAGCAACACCATGGGACGGTGAAAAATTGCTCAGCGGCCGCACAGTAAATGGGGCGGGTGACACCCCGGCTACCGCCTTTTGCATCGTCGCGCTTAAAGCATGGAGCGCAAAATGATCTCCATGGACGAAATCATCATCCTGCTGGTCGCCAGCGCGGCAGTCGCCCTGCTGGTCCAGCGGGCCGATGAAATCGTGGGGTGGTTGGGATGAAGACGTTCGCCGAATTCATCGCCCTGCCGGCGCTACTGGCGACCGTCTACATCGTCATTCTGGTGCTGGACGCCATTCTGAATGGAGCGCAGCAATGACCCTCGAACAGTCCGCTCACGCCTACTGGTGCGCCTCCCAGGAGTTGCGCCGGCCTGGCCTCGGCATCGGCGCGCCCGCGGCCTGCCGTGCGCTTGTCACGCTTGCCCAACGAAACAATGCTTTGCTGGGAATGCGTGCTCGGCAGGCGCTACGCGATCTTGGGCTTGATGGCGTCGAACGGCTGGTCGAACCACCATCAGACGTAGGAGCATGACTATGGCACTTTCCGATGATTGCGCACATGATTGCTGGTCTCTTTGGGTCCGCGTCGGCGAACTCAGTGAATGGATGAAAACCAACCCTGAGCTGGTCCGCCGCGAAAAGACAGTGCTTCTCAAGGCCGCCGACGAATTGAATGAGATTGTCGCCATGTTGGAGGATCGCGATGCCGCGTAAGCTTGACCCCAAAATTGTAGAGGTTCTCAAGGCATATGGCTTCGGGCCGGATGCCTGTTGGGACTGCCACGGTGTTTGGGTGGTCTATCACCGCGTTCTCGAACAAATCGCCGCCCAGGCCGGCATTACATTCGACCCGCCCGTCATCATTGAAGCAGACGGTGCAAACGGCATCGCCACGATTTGCGTTACCGGCCACCTCAAGGAACAAACGGTATGGTCAATCGGTGAGGCCTCACCCAACAACAATAAGAACGCGTATTGTTGGGCCATGGCGGAAAAACGCGCGAAAGATCGTGTGGTTCTCAAACTGATCGGCTTACATGGCGATGTCTACTCCGAAGAAGAAGCGGACGATTTCAAGGGTGACAAGCCGAAGGGTGGCGGCCAACGCTTTGGTGGCCCCTTGACCATCACAGACCTCAAGAAGGGAATGCGGGCTTTTGCTGGCGACCTTGCCGCCTGCGAAGATTATGACAGCGTTGTTGCCCTTGTGAACAACAGCAAGGAACTCCTCGATCAGTGCATCCGCGATCTTCCCGACTGGTGGTATGGAAAGGACGATGCAGAAGGAGCCCAGCGAACTATTGAAAAACGCAAGGCAGAACTCGCCTCGAAGGCCGACGAACTCAACGTATTAGGAGCCGCATGATGAATCGTCTGGACGCCCTGGTGGGGCGCAAATACACCGATAACAGCGGCGCGGAGAAGACCGCGTGGACGAGGATTGGTGTCGCCTTCCCCTCGAAAACCGGGGGATGGGTGGTGCAGCTCGACGCAATCCCGGCACCGCAGGATGGATCATTCAGGTTCATCCTGAAGGAGCCGCGGCCCTATGAGGGCAAGAAAACCCCAGCGCCAAACGATGCGCCGCTGGATGACGAGATTCCGTTTTGACCGTGCGCCCTAAATCCAAGCCCCTCCGCGACCCCGAGTATCTCCGAGCCGTCCGGCTGATGCGGTGCCTGGTCACTGGGCAGCGGGCGACGGAATCTCTTTCGATTGACCCCGCGCATATCGGCACGGCAGGGAAGGGAATGAAGTCACCTGACAACGAGGTGATCCCGCTACGCCACGATATCCATGTGGCTTGCCACCAGCGGGGCGAAATCCCGGTGCTTCGGGACGTGTTGCCCGATGACGTGTTGCGGGCTGCCTTGCGGGCGCTGGCGCGGGAAATGTACAGGGAATGGAAGGATGGCTAAGGCGCTGTTCCGTAAGCATCTCGGGCGCCTGGTGCCGGATGGCCACGAAGCCGAGGCGCTAATCAACTCGATACGCCAGGGTGAATTGGTCGAAGCCGATATCAGGCGTCCGCGAAACCTCCAGCACCACCGCAAATTCTTCGCCCTGCTTCGTGTGGTGTTTGAGAACCAGGAGTATTACTCCTCCACCGATCATCTGTTGGCCGCCTGCAAGCACGCTACAGGACACGTTGACGTGATCCGCACCAAGCGCGGCCAGATTACCATCCCGAAATCCATTTCCTTCGCCAAAATGGACCAAGCGGAATTTAACGATTTCTATGACCGCGTTGTGACGTGGGTTGTTACCGAGGTGATCCCCGGTCTGGATCGAGAAGACTTGGAGGATGCCGTCTTGGAGATATTGGCATGATCCAGATATGGGTTCTGTTCGTCGCCATCATGTTCGGCGGCGCCGTCTCCGTCGAACGCCAGATGTTCGATTCGCAGACGAGGTGCGAAGCGGCAGCGGAGATTACGCGCATTGTCGCCGAGCAATCCGGCGCGCG
>Ga0256839_1003704_pt1 | contig 15535 bp, 14 predicted proteins | sample 354166metaG_FD_185968 | JGI IMG/M metagenome (GOLD analysis project Ga0256839, IMG submission 185968) | Hydrothermal vent microbial communities from Mid Atlantic Ridge, Atlantic Ocean - 354-166 | ecosystem: Environmental > Aquatic > Marine > Hydrothermal vents | place: Atlantic Ocean: Mid... | reverse complement strand
TCTTCCTGCGACATCAATTTTGTTTCCACAAGCAAATTGGCGCGAACCTCACGATTAACCCGTGCTTCGATTTCCGCCAGCTGCTCCGAGGTAATCGCCTCAAAGTGGGAAAAGTCAAAACGCAACCGCTCAGCTTCCACCAACGAGCCCTTTTGCTGCACATGCTCGCCCAGTATCTGGCGCAACGCAGCATGCAATAAATGCGTTGCTGAATGGTTGCAGGCAATTTCCTGCCGACGCTGTTCATCCACCTCCGCCCTGACATCCGCGCCCACCGTCACACTACCGGATTGCACTGTCACCCGGTGCAAAAAAGCATCACCCTGTTTTTGTGTATCCTGCACCGTCAGTTGCGCACCACCTGTTGTCAGCACACCACAATCGCCAGTCTGACCGCCAGACTCTGCATAAAAAGGTGTGCGATCCAGCACTAACAGACCTTCATCACCTGCAACCAACTGCTCCGTTTCGGCACCCTCACGAAACAGTGCCACTACCGTGCCGTTGTCCTGTAAATGATCGTAGCCAGTGAATGCCGTCCGCCCATTGATGGTCAACCCTTCACCCGCTGCAACACCAAAATTACTGGCCGCACGCGCACGCGCACGCTGCGCCTCCATTTCCTGCTCAAAACCCTTCATATCCAGAGTCAAACCACGCTCACGGGCAATATCAGCGGTAAGGTCAACGGGAAAGCCATAAGTGTCATAAAGTTTGAACACTGTCTCTCCCGCGATTTCTTTACCGGAAAGATTCATCACGGCTTCTTCGAGGATACCCATGCCATGGTCCAGGGTTTCTGCAAAGCGTCCTTCTTCCTGCTTCAGCACACGCTCTACTTGCGGCTGGGCTTTGACTAATTCCGGGTAGGCCTCGCCCATGACTTCGCTTAACGCTGCAACCAGCTTGAAGAAAAACGGCTCGCGCAGGCCCAGTTTGTGGCCATGACGAATAGCACGACGGATAATACGCCGCAGCACATAACCACGGCCTTCGTTGGAAGGCACCACGCCATCCACCACCAGGAAGGCGCAGGCGCGAATATGGTCGGCGATGACCCGCAAGGAAGTATTGCTGAGATTTTTTTCTCCGGCCAGTTTACTAGTGGCCGCAATAAGGTGTTGAAACAGGTCAATATCGTAATTGCTGTGTACGCCTTGCAACACGGCCGCAAGACGCTCCAGCCCCATACCGGTATCCACGGAGGGGTGCGGCAACAGATTCATGTTACCCGCAGTATCACGATCAAACTGCATGAACACGAGATTCCAGATTTCGATGTAACGATCACCGTCTTCTTCCGGCGTACCCGGCGGGCCACCAGCCACACCGGCACCGTGGTCATAAAAAATTTCCGAGCAGGGGCCACAAGGACCGGTATCACCCATGGACCAGAAATTATCGCTTTCGTGTTTTTTGCCACCAGGCTTATCGCCGATACGTGAGAAACGCGCAGGGTCAACACCGAGCTCATTCAACCAGATATCGGCCGCTTCATCGTCTTCAGAATAAATGGTAATCCACAGACGGTCCGCTGGCAGTTTGACGACTTCGGTCAGAAATTCCCAGGCAAATTGAATGGCTTCACGCTTAAAATAATCACCAAAACTGAAGTTGCCCAGCATCTCGAAAAAAGTGTGATGACGAGCAGTGTAGCCAACATTTTCCAGATCATTATGTTTGCCACCCGCACGTACACAGCGCTGGGAACTGACCGCGCGCTTATAACTGCGCGCATCCTGCCCGGTAAAAACTTCCTTGAATTGCACCATGCCCGCATTGGTGAATAACAGGGTGGCGTCATTGGCAGGCACCAGCGGGCTACTGGGCACCAGCTCATGGCCATGCTGGTGAAAATAGTCTAAAAACAGTTTCCGAATGTCTGCGCTTTTCATTATGTTTGCTAACCTGTTCCACCAGCGCAGGGTGATTATTGCGCCATCTAATTATAGTTATGCTGCTGTGCTAAACATCATCCAGCACCTCCCGAATCTGCTCGGAGGTAAATCCCCGATACTGAAGAAAACGGGCCTGACGGGCCCGTTCTTTGAAATCCTCCGGCAGCGCATTCCCGAAGCGTTTACTGCGCACCTGTGCAGCACGCTCAAACCACTGAGAATCCTCGACATCGAGGTAAGCGGCCTGTATTTTCTCACTCACGCCGCGTTCGCGCAATTCTGACCGAATACGCTGTGGACCATGACCATTATTGCCGCGATAACGCACAAAAGCTTCGGTGAACCGCGCATCACTTACCAGCTCTTCGTCCATTAACTGTGCAACCACTTCGGCCACAATAGTCGCATCATAATCTCTGGCCTCCAGTTTTTTCTGTAATTCAGCCACGGCGTGTTCACGCCGCATCAGCAAATCCATAGCCTTCTTGCGTATCTTGTTATGAACATTGAGATGCCGCGATTCCGACGATAACAGCGAGTCACCGACTCCGGCCGTCTCTTCTGTCTCTGCCCCGCTCATGATTCTCAGGCCTCGGTCTCAGCACTTTCATCGGCGGCCTTACCCGCAGACTTGCTTGTGGGTTTGTCAGTAACATCCGGCAGTAGTTTGGCGCGAACCTGGGCTTCTATTTCCTCAGCAATATGCGGGTTTTCTTTCAAATAACCACGCACGTTGTCTTTGCCCTGACCAATGCGGTCACCATTGTAGCTATACCATGCGCCACTTTTATCGATAATGCCTTCCTGCACACCGAGAGTGATAATTTCGCCCTCACGGGAAATACCCTCACCGTAGAGAATGTCAAATTCGACCTTTTTGAATGGGGGCGCCACTTTGTTTTTCACCACTTTGACGCGCGTTTCATTGCCCAGGATTTCATCACCTTTTTTCACTGCGCCAATACGACGAATATCCAGACGCACCGAGGCATAAAACTTCAGTGCATTGCCGCCAGTGGTGGTTTCGGGGTTACCGAACATGACGCCAATTTTCATACGAATCTGGTTAATAAAAATCACCAGTGTATTGGACCGTTTGATATTGGCTGTCAGTTTACGCAAAGCCTGTGACATCAGTCGCGCTTGCAGGCCGACGTGATGATCGCCCATGTCACCTTCAATTTCGGCTTTCGGTGTCAACGCGGCCACGGAATCCACCACCACCACATCCACTGCACCAGAACGCACCAGCATGTCGGTAATTTCCAGCGCCTGTTCGCCAGTATCCGGCTGCGAAACCAGCAACTCATCTACGTCCACGCCCAGCTTGCCAGCGTAACTCGGGTCCAGAGCATGCTCGGCATCCACAAAGGCCGCAGTGCCACCCAGTTTTTGGATTTCCGCCACCACATGCAGGGTTAGCGTGGTTTTACCGGAAGATTCCGGTCCGTAGATTTCCACCACCCGGCCTCTAGGCAAACCGCCGATACCCAATGCCAGATCCAGCCCCAGCGAACCGGTGGATACTGCCTCAATGTCACGATGCGCACTGGCGTCGCCCATGCGCATCACCGAGCCTTTGCCAAACTGCTTTTCAATTTGTCCTAACGCTGCGCTCAGTGCCTTTTGTTTGTCATTTGCCGCCATGATCCTTTTCTCCCGGTTAACTGCTTGTGAAGATTAATAAACTTTGCATCTAATCTGGGGCAGACTGTAGTCGGTACATTTTTCACTGTCAATACTTTTTATCACCTTGATAAAATTTACCATATAATAATTTTTATTGGGACAGCCGGTTTGATCCCCGATATACTCTTTAAATTGACTAAGACACAACAAAAGGCAGTGATTTCAATGGCCAAGATGCTGAATGACATCAAATGGAACACCCAACAACGGCTCCAGCACATCGAGCTGATGGCCTATTACACTGGCATCATCACCCGCAGTGATCTCGCCCGCGCTTTTGCCATTTCCGATGCTGCTGCCACTAAAGATCTCAAGCTCTACAACGAGCTGGCGCCGGATAACCTGATTTACCGCCATAGTGTGTTTGGCTTTGTGCCCAGCGACAACTTCCAGCCACAGTTCAGCAAGCTGGACCCAGCCGCAGTTCTGTCGATAATCGCCGCCAACCTGGCCGCAGCCGGCGGCCCCTACGGCGATCAACCACTGTATGGCATACCCACTGAATCCCTGCCACTGCCCGCCCGCCTGCCAGAGCGCGCAGTGCTGGCACAAATCCTGCGCGCCATCAAACAGGGGCGCAAGTTAGCAGCAAGCTACCACTCACTTTCAGACCGGGAAAGCCCGCAGAAACGCGTGCTTGAACCTCATGCACTGGCAAACACCGGCCGACGCTGGCACCTGCGCGCCTACAATGAGGAGACGTATGATTTTCGGGATTTTGTACTGTCCCGCTTCACAGCGGCACAAATGCTGCCTGAAACGGCTGAATCCAGCGCCCAATACGACGACGACTGGAGCGAAGTTGTCACGCTGCAACTCAGCCCTCACCCACGGCTCAACGCGCAAAAACGCGCGCGCCTGCTTATCGATTATCAAAATGAAGGGGGCTTGCTCGAAGTGCCGGTGCGCCGCGCCCTTATTGGCTACCTGCTGCAACACCTGGCAGTGGACACCACAGCAGATCACAGCATGAACCCCAACGCTCACCCGTTAATTGTGCTCAACAGAGATGAAATTGAGCCCTTTGCGGGCTGGGCATTTGCTTGAGATGAGGACTGAGAAGCACTAACCCTGTTTTAGTCTTTGCACAACGCCCACACACCCCGCAAAGCATGCTCTACCGTTTTTGCCCGCACGACAGCACGATCACCACTGAAGTGTTCCGTACGCACCACCGGCGCATCACCCGCTACCTGCCAGGCCAGACACACCATGCCCACGGGCTTGTCCGGCGTGCCACCTGTAGGCCCGGCGATACCACTCACCGCCACTGCAACCTGCGCATCACTGTGGTTCAGCGCGCCCATCACCATTTCAGCCACCGTAACCTCACTCACTGCGCCGTACTTCGTCAGCGTTTCGCCTTTCACCCCGAGCATGTCCTGTTTGGCTTGATTCGAGTAGGTAACAAACCCCCGCTCGAACCACCGTGAACTGCCAGGGATATCCGTAAGCGCGACAGCAATGCCACCCCCCGTGCAAGACTCAGCGGCAGCCAACAACCAATGGCGAGTCAACAAAACGTCAGCAACTTGTTGCGCCAGAATAGGGATTTGGGAGGACATCAGGGAAGCCTAACGCATGCGCCGTACAAGATCACCAAGCCTGGAAGAAAACACACACAGCGCCATAATACAGAGCAACTAAAGCACATGCGTGCTCCTGAACTACAGCAACTGAGGGGATTCTTTCTCGACATCAAAACCTGCCACTTCGGTGACACCCTGGCCTTTATGTTTGGCCGCATACAGCGCAGAATCCGCGCGCTCAACCAACCGGCTCATTGTTTCACCTGCCTGAAATTGCGCCACACCCGCAGAAAAAGTGGGCAGTTCCACCGCATCAATACCGCGCGTCTGCACCACCTCATCCAATCGGCGACGCACTTTTTGCAGCGCGCACACCACACCTTCCTGCGTGGTATTCGGCAGCAGCACAGCAAATTCTTCGCTGCTGTAACGGGCCACCAGATCATGATGACGGAAAATGGACAGCACATCTTCGGAATAACAGCGCAGCACTTCGTCGCCCACCACGCGTCCATTCAGCTCATTAATGCGTTTGAAATGATCCAGCTCTACCAACACCAAACTCAACGGAAAACCATGACGCTGCACACGACTCACTTCATCTTCCAGACGACGCATAAAAGCACGCCGATTGGGCAGACGCGTAAGCTCATCCGTCAAACTCAGCAAACGCACACGGTCCAACTCTTCACTGAGCCGCAGATTGTCGCTTTCGATAATGCTGAGATATTCCTGCGCACGGGTAAATTTATCATCCAGCGCCTGCTGCCCTGCAATCATCTGCTCCAAAACCTGTGTTAATTCCCGACGCTGCGCATTAAGCTCATCTATGGAGGTTACCTGCTGAAAAACAGCCAGCGCATCGGTAAGCAGATCACCAAAAGCCTCACTCCCCGCCACCGCCTCACCCATTTGGGCAACAAAATCCGCATGCAGTTTTTGCATCTCTTCGCGCTTTCTGTCGAGGTGCTCGCGATATGCCGTATTGACCTTTAGCTCGGCAACCGACTCACTGCTTTGAACGGGCTTTTCGCCGCACTCTTCCGGAGACACCTGGGATACGGGTGAAACAGGGGTCACCAACGATGACTGTGGCTGCCCGCCAAAACGCTCAACCACCGGGCTGAGCGCCTGTGCCAGATCACGACCACGGAAACCACCGGACCTTGCCAGTTCATCAGCAATGGCTTCCACAGAACGACTTAATGCGCTCAACTCAGAAGCGGACAGCGGCGGGATCAAGCGCAACTGCACTAATCGCAGATGTGTATGCAGAGGTAAATCTGCCGGTATCAATGAGATACAGGCTTCCATCATCATTTCCAGAAAACTGGCGTAGGCTTCTTCCGTCTTGCGGTGATCAGCAGACACCGCGAGCAGCATCTGCTCAATGTGTCCATGAATAATTGCCCCCGATGGCGATGCTTTCATATCCTCCAACAGTCTCAGCACCTTATAAAGCACAGGTGACTCCTGGATACTTCTTTCATTACCGCTCATTACTACTACCTCTGTACATCAATCGTGCGCACAACAACATCCCGTTCGTGGTTCGAATTTACCCCAATACGCGCAATAAACACTTCTCAGGAACCTGACAAATTTAGGTGAATACAACAAGAGAAAGCCACTTTGAATCCATTCTTTGCTCATTTGAGGCGGACACTGAACTCATTCGACGAATGATAATCGAATAAATAGCCTAAAAACGGGTTTTCCATAAAAGATTCCCGCGTTCGAGAACCCTGTGACTGCACTTGCTTTATTTTTTTATTGTATTGTACTTATTGCAGCGCCCCGGCAACTCACTCAACGTACTGCCCGTGATTGCCATCACGCGCGTAAGATATCATAATGACCAATCGAAATCCGTATTTATTTTGAATCACCTGACAGTTTTCACCTGTTGTGAAATGCACTGATTTTATTGTGAAAGTTGTCCAATTGTGACATAACTTAACGGATTAAGAAGGACAAAACCATTCCCGGATTCGAGGTATTCGACGTGAATATAACTAAACGCGCAAAACGCGCCACCATCAGCAGCCTGCTGCTCATATTTGTTTCCATGGCCTGTTTTTTACCCGCAGCCCAGGCGGCAATGATAGGCACAGGACAAATAATGGATTACAGCCAGGCACAACAAGACCGAACCCATATCAAAGCCCTGCTGAACCGTGCTGAACTGGCCGCACAACTAAAAGATGCCGGTGTTGACCCTGTGCAACTACAAGCCCGCCTTGATGCGCTTACCGACAAAGAAGTTGCTCTGTTGGCCGGGCAACTGGATCAACTTCCGGCAGGCAGCGGCATCCTTGGCACCGTTCTGGTGGTTTTTCTGGTACTGCTGGCAACCGATATCCTCGGTTACACTGAAGTTTTTCCATTTGTAAAAAAGACCGTTAACCTTAACTGAAATCCATTATTTTTTATTTTCGGTGATCGCACAAAAAGCAACGCAACAACTTGCGCTGCTCACCATTCTGACTCTTCTCAGCGCTTGCGCCAGCGCCCCGCAGACGCAGCGCCTGTTCGCCACACCCAACAACCTGCCTGACAAAATCGAACTCGGCCAGACTCCCTTTTTTCCACAACAACGCTACCAGTGCGGCCCGGCGGCACTGGCCACCGTACTCACACACGCTGGTGTCAACATTAACGCCAGCACATTAGTCGATGAAATCTACCTGCCCTCCCGTCTTGGCTCCCTGCAAGCTGAAATTCTCGCCAGCACCCGCCGCCATGGCCGACTGCCCTATCGTATTGCGCCTGACATGCACGCACTGCTCAGCGAAATCGCCGCAGGCAATCCCGTGCTGGTACTGCAAAATCTGGGACTCAACTGGGTACCACGATGGCACTACGCTGTCGCAATGGGTTTTGATTTAAACAAACGCGAAATCATCCTGCGTTCCGGCACCATTGCGCGCCATATAACGGACATGGACACCTTTGAACTCACCTGGGCACGAGGCCGGTATTGGGGCATCCTGACGCTGCCAGCAGAAACCTTGCCCGCATCAACCGACGCCGAGCGTTATTTACGCACCGTAGTCGCACTGGAAAATACACAAGCCACAAAACAACGGTGGCCGATGATTCACATTGCCTACCGCACCGCACTATCACGCTGGCCAAACAACCTCATCGCACAAATGGGGCTGGGCAACAGCGCCTATCAATTGGCTGACCTGAACACTGCGGCACAAGCCTTTCGCAACGCCGCACGCGACCATCCCAATGCAGGCGTGGCATACAACAACCTGGCACAAGTATTGCTGGAACAAGGAAAGCTGGATGAAGCAGAAAAACAAGCGCAACACGCTGTGACTTTAGCCGGGCCACACCTGAAAAATTATCGATCCACACTCGCGGACATTCAACAGGCGAAAAGCAGAGCCGACCGATCCGCCGACCCCTCCTGACCTGGACAGGGTCCGTCGTCATTGCCTGCAAGCGGTGCCTTATTGCCGAAACACCACCATAACGCTGAACACGACAAAATGGCCTTGACCGTGTGCTGAATCCACAGCAAAGGACACAGTTGATTTCTGAAAAAGGATTTCATCAACGCCTTATGCCCGGGCAACCAACTCCAAGTCGATGAACGTCCTTTACCACACTGATTCGTCTTCCGCCTTATCCCTAAATATTATAAGCATATTTTGACATAACAAGGTGAAATCCGGAAAATGGGCGCTGTCCAACAAAAATAATTATGGGTTGTTGGTCATACTTTTTTTGGGCGCCGCCTCGGCTCAAATGCTGAGAAGCTCGTTGTAAAGGTACGCGTTACAAAGCATGAGTGAGGAAATATTCCACTTTGTGCAGACACGGGTATCGCAGTAGCTGGAGAACGTTATGGGTAGCACACAGAAACAATGCAAACTCCATGTGGATTTTGATGAGATGCTGGCATTAGCCAAAACTGACCCGGTCACCTTCGAGGCCAAACGCGCAGAATATATCGAGTCATTCCTGACCAGCATCCCGGCCGAAAAACAAACACGATTGCGGGGACTGCAATGGCAAATCGACCAGACACGTCGCCTGGCCCGCACCCCCATGGCCTCCTGTATCGCCATTTCCAGCATGATGTGGGATTCTCTGCACCTGCTGAGCGATCAGCAGCGTAAACTGGCCGGACTGTCTACAGAGCAACCCATCAGCATTACAAAAGCCACCGCTGCAAACAAGGGTGCGATTATCCGCTTCCCCGCACGCTGAATTATCCCCGGCATAAAAAAACCCGCCTGCCCGGTGTCATGTTACCGATCCAGGCAGGCGGGGATGCGAGAGGAGTCGTCTAGGGCGAATTCATCACATCCCTCAGTGTTACCAATAAAATAATACCTCCAACAATTCCGATAATGGTCAAACCTGCTGCAAATGACATGATGATGTCCTCCTGTTGCTGTTATTGATTCACGCTAAGGGAGCATTGATATTTGACTAAAACACTCAACAATCCCTTATTTTTCTTACGGTTATACTGTAACCTGCAACAATATCCATGTAAAGGAAAAGGCCATAAGTATCCTCTATGGTTCCAAACACCGGCTCTGTGTCAAAAAAAGCCTTTCATCAAAATGATTAATTCACTTGGTTAATCATGACATCCCCTGGGTGGGCTCAAGCCGCACTGGTATCCATATCTTCTTTTTTCTTGGTAAAAACCAGTTCGCCATCCACCTTGTCCACCCAGATAACATCGCCCGGTTGAAAGTGTGCCGAGAGAATTTCCTGTGCCAAGCGATTTTCAATACCGTGCTGAATCGCCCGTTTTAGCGGTCGCGCACCATAAACAGGGTCAAAACCTGCCTCACCCAGTTGATCCAGCGCCGCCTCTGTCAGCTCCAGGTCCATATCACGGTCGCGCAGCCGCGCCTTCAGATAATCAATCTGAATACGAGTGATGGCTCGAATCTGTTCACGTCCCAGTGGGTGAAAGACCACAGTCTCGTCCACCCGGTTGATGAATTCCGGCCGGAAATGGCCACCGACAATATCCATCACTGCGGCTTTCATCGCATCATAATTGGCTTCACCCGCCATTTGCTGGATCACGTCAGAACCCAGGTTCGATGTCATCACAATCACCGTATTGCGGAAATCCACCGTACGACCGTGGCCGTCAGTCAACCGGCCATCATCCAGTACCTGTAGCAAAATATTGAACACATCCGGGTGCGCCTTTTCCACTTCGTCCAGCAGAACCACTGAATAGGGCTTGCGCCGCACCGCCTCGGTAAGATACCCGCCTTCTTCGTAGCCGACATAACCGGGAGGCGCGCCGATAAGACGGGCGACCGAATGTTTTTCCATAAACTCGGACATATCGATGCGTACCATGGCTTCTTCGGTATCAAACAAAAAGCCTGCCAGACTCTTGGTGAGTTCGGTTTTACCTACCCCCGTCGGCCCAAGAAACAGAAACGAACCATTAGGCCGGTTCGGGTCCGACAGACCTGCGCGTGAACGCCGAATGGCATCTGCTACTGCCTTTACAGCCTCATCCTGTCCCACCACATGCTCACGCAATGCATCTTCCATTTGCAGCAGTTTTTCGCGTTCACCTTCCAGCATTTTGTTGACAGGAATACCGGTCCACTTGGACACCACTTCTGCGATTTCCTCTTCCGCCACTTTATTGCGCAGCAGCTTCATATCCATCATTTCTGCTTGTGCCGCCATGTCCAGTTCTTTTTCCAGGTCAGGGATTTTGCCGTACTGGACTTCCGACATGCGCGCAAGATCACCGGCACGACGGGCTGTTTCCAGTTCCTGCCGGGCACGATCCAACGCCTCTTTAATGTGTTGTGTACCCTGCAACGCCGCCTTTTCTGATTTCCACACTTCTTCCAGATCAGCATACTCAAGCTCAAGTTTTTTAATTTCGGATTCCAGGTCCGCAAGCCGACGCTTGGAGGCCTCATCCGATTCTTTTTTCAGCGCCTCACGTTCAATTTTCAACTGAATCAAGCGCCGGTCCATGCGATCCATACTCTCCGGCTTGGAATCAATTTCCATGCGAATACGTGATGCGGCCTCGTCAATCAAATCGATGGCCTTGTCTGGTAACTGCCTGTCAGTGATGTAACGGTGCGACAATGTGGCCGCAGCCACAATGGCGGGATCAGTAATATCCACACCGTGATGCACTTCGTATTTTTCTTTCAGGCCACGCAAAATGGCGATGGTGTCTTCTACTGAAGGCTCATCCACCAGCACTTTTTGAAAACGGCGTTCCAACGCAGCATCTTTTTCAATGTACTGACGATATTCATCCAGTGTGGTCGCACCCACGCAATGCAACTCGCCACGCGCCAGCGCGGGTTTCAGCATATTACCTGCATCCATGGCACCCTCGGCCTTACCTGCACCCACCATGGTATGCAATTCGTCAATAAACAAAATGATTTGACCTTCCTGTTTAGCGAGGTCACTTAATACCGCTTTGAGCCGCTCCTCAAACTCACCACGAAATTTTGCGCCCGCGATCAACGCGCCCATGTCTAACGACAACAAGCGTTTCCCTTTCATGCCTTCCGGTACTTCACCATTGATAATGCGTTGAGCCAGACCCTCGGCAATCGCCGTTTTACCCACACCCGGCTCACCAATGAGCACCGGGTTGTTTTTAGTGCGGCGCTGCAATACCTGAATCGTGCGACGAATCTCATCATCACGCCCAATCACCGGATCCAGCTTGCCTTGTTCCGCTCGCTCAGTCAGGTCCAGAGTAAATTTATCCAACGCCTGACGGCTTTCCTCAGCATTGGGGTCATCGATACTTTCACCACCGCGCATTTGCTCAATGGCCTGCTCTATCGACCCTTTGGCTGCGCCCGCTTTATGCAGGAGATCACTAAGCTGCCCTTTGCTTTGCACAGCGGCGAGCGCAAACAATTCACTGGAAATGTAAGCATCTTTACGATCCTGCGCGAGTTTGTCAGTAACGTTAAGCAGACGCCCCAGGTCATTGGAAATATGTACATCACCATCGCCACCTTCCACACTGGGCATTTTTTCCAGCGCCTCACCCAACAGGGTGCGCAACTGATTCACATTAACGCCCGCATTGTTCAGCAGGTGGCGCACCGTACTGCCTTGTTGATCCAGTACCGCCATCATTAAATGGGCAGGCTCAATAAATTGATGGTCCCTTCCCACTGCCAAACTTTGCGCATCCGCCAGTGCCATTTGGAACTTGCTGGTCAGTTTGTCCATTCGCATATTTTTTGCCCTCGCTGAAACTTAATCATTGTGTCAATCCTTACATGGGGGCCGGATTTTGTGATTCCAAGCATCGACCAGATTTGTTGTGCTTAAATTAAAAAGGGCAAATAAAAAGGCACTCTCCGAATAACGGAAAGTGCCTTTAAAAAGCGGCATCAAAACGAATGACGTAAAGATCAGAACTCTCGCCCATCCCACATACGGGTGTTCAGGCGTCGGTCTCCATTATGACGGCGATCCGGAGTGCTTTCAAAACGCACCATCGCCCGGCGATCCACTTTGATACGACGAGATGCCTTACGCCGATCTGGCCCGGTGTACTGCAAAGGGCCATCTTCCGAACCTTCAGGCCCGGCCTCGTTTTCCCATTCATCTTTGGGTACCAGTTTCAGTTCCATAACATGCGGTCTCTGTTAATCAATACTGTTATCCGTCCTGCTGCTGCAGAATTCTCAACCGTACGACAAGTGATATCCGGTCTGGCAATAATGTTAGCGTTTGATGATTTAACAGGCAACCTCTGGTTTCCGGTGATATCACCGTATTTTCACAACCCCAGGGGGTGTTAACAATCACTTTGCTCGTTAATCCTCCCAGGCGTTTTGTGATATACAGGACTTAAATATGAATCAAGTGCTAAAAACACACTATAAAAGTCGCCGGGTATTTAATACCGGGGCCATAGAGACATGGGGAGCGCAAAGAGTTTGAGGGTAACGGACAAAAAATATATACCCGTGGTGATTGAAGTTTTGACTTTATTGCGTGCAGATTCAGTCAATATCTGAATCTCACATGCCGTCGATATCTCTTTTAATCCTGTACTGAGACTAATCCCAAACGCAGCGACAACATCGTCAGGCAGGTGTGATGATCATCCTCTTCGCAATGTAAAACCGGTGCCACCTGCATCTTTGCCTGGCTGGGGAAAAACACAGCACGCACCGTATGGCCTGCACCACGCACATCGTCTACACGCACAGGATAAATCGGACAAGCGGACTTTTGTGCCAGACGCACCACGCCACCTTTAAGTTTGCGATGCCCTTGTGATTCCAGATGGATACCTCCCTGTGGAAACACCGCCACCACCTCTCCCGCATCCAATGCACGCAACGCTTCCCGCAGCGCCCGCTCAGGCTGACGATCACGATCCACTGGAATACAATGCGCGCGCCGAAACAGCCACTGCAATCCAAAGCGCTCGTATTCCTCACGGGCAATCATAAATCGCAGCGGCCGGGGGCTGGCGGCAATCAGCAGAAACGGGTCCAGCCCGGAAATATGATTACACGCCAGTAAGGCACAGCCCTGCTCTGGCAAAGGAATTGGCTGGTATTCAAAACGATGCACATAACGACAAAACAATACAATAAAACCGACAATATGATTGTTGACGGTATTGCCCCAGTCCACAGTATTTGCCCTGCCACAGGCACGCACAAAACGCAGCAACAGCCACAACAGCAGCACACCAGTGGCAACCAACAAAAAAAATGGGGTTAATACCGTCATGGAGTATGGGACTTTTGGTTAAATACAGATAGCGCAGAAAAATCTGCTTCACATACAACAAAGGCCAGGAATTTAAGCTGATGTAATAACTCAAGAAAGGGGCACAGTGTAAACCAATACCAACGAGGACGTTATTTTTTCTTTTTCTTCTTCTTTTTCTTGCCTTTCTTTTTCTCACCGCCACCGTCGCTTTCCGCGCCAGCATCCTCCAGTACCCGGGCGATTTGTACAAACCCGCGTGTATTGGCATTTTTCAACGCCGACATTCCCGCTTTGGATTTGGCATTCACATCTGCACCTTCAGCAACCAGTGCCTGTACCACCGTGAGATTACCACTAAAGGCCGCTGCAATCAGCGCCGTAGACTCACTCTTGTCCTTGGCGTTCACATCAGCACCTGCGGAAAGAAACAAACGCACCACACGTTCATTCCCAAAATAGGCGGCACTCATCAATGGCGTTTTGCCGCTGGCATTTGCCGTATTAACATCTGCGCCCTCATTCAACAGCGAGCGCACCATATCCAAACGCCCCTGCCGGGCGGCATCAATGAGTTCCACATTGATATCCCGCGCTGCCATAACGGTGGGCATGCCCAGCAAAATGACAAAAAGAACGAAGAATACTCGTCTGGCCTGAATCATTTTGTATCCTGTTAACTCATGGGAAATACCCGTTTTCTGTACAGACTATCGACCATTTTGCGGGAAATTTGAGATATCGGAACAACTGTGAAAGATGCCGATAAGAAACCGGCATCAGCGCAGCAAAAATGCCACCGGCACCATAAACTCCAGTTCCGGGCGGGGGTCGTTGTCCGGCATGGGAGGAAAAGGATTAGCCCGCTGCGCCATATCCAGCGCCGCTTTGTCTAACAGACGATTGCCCGTGCGCTGTTCCAGCGTCACTTGCTGTGTTTCACCGGCACGATTGATCAGGATGCGTAGCACCGCCTCGCCTTCAATACGCAAACGTTTGGCACGACGCGGGTATTTTTTGTGTTTTTCCAGCCAGGCTACCAGTAACTGTTCATAACGGGCGGTGGCCTCCGCACTCAAAGGCGATGGTGGAACAACAGGTTCTATGGAGGGTGGCTCAGTTTGCAGCACTGGTTCCCGCTCGGGAAGAGGCTCAGGAAGTGGTTCGAGCAATGTTTCCACCGGAACCGGCTCGGGTTTTGGTTCTTGCTTCAGCTCGGGTTCCGGCTCAGGTTTGGGTTCCGGTTTTGGCTTGGGTTCCGGCTCAGGTTTGGGTTCCGGTTTTGGCTTGGGTTTGGGTTTTGGCTTCGGAGGTAACGGCGCAGGCGGTGTTTCTACTGTTTGCTCTGCCACCATGGCCAGTAGATTAACGCGCAAAGGCGGTGCAGGAGGTTCGACAGGGAGTTCAGGCTCCGGCAGCGTCAGCCACAGCGCTACACCACCGTGCAAAGCCAGGGCAATCAGCAGGGTAATGCTCAGGTGTTGCGGCGTTATGATCATGGCTTACATCAACATCACAATGCTTATTTTTGCGTCGTGGCCAGCGCAACATCGGTGCCTCCGGCAGCGCGTATCTCATCCATGACTTGTAACAATAACTGCACCCGGGTGCTGGCATCGCTTTTAAGCGTGATCGGTGCATCCGCATTTTGTTGAATCAAAGGTTCCATCGTCGCTCGCAATTGCT
>Ga0256839_1003703_pt1 | contig 15537 bp, 14 predicted proteins | sample 354166metaG_FD_185968 | JGI IMG/M metagenome (GOLD analysis project Ga0256839, IMG submission 185968) | Hydrothermal vent microbial communities from Mid Atlantic Ridge, Atlantic Ocean - 354-166 | ecosystem: Environmental > Aquatic > Marine > Hydrothermal vents | place: Atlantic Ocean: Mid... | reverse complement strand
AAGAAAAGCCAGCTCCATTATCCACCCTTGACGCTATTTTAACGGTAAATGCGCAAGTTCAGCCGGCTGATGAGAATATTGAAATTGATGAAAGAGATGTTGCTTTTTTAGAAATGGCTGGAAAAGGGCCAAATAAACAAAAGCGGCTTAGTCCAGAAAACAAGACTCCTGCTCACCTTGATGTGCGCCGCCTTGCTGCGCTGGTTGGGTGCGAAACTGGCTCTGAAATATTATTAGAGCCGCTGGTTAAGGCATTAAGTGAAAATGATAGGCAGTTGAGTGAAGCGGCTATTGATGGCCTGATTGTGTTAGCACAAAATGATATTGATATTAGTTCGGCACAGCGTAATTTATTACGCCTAGCTACAACTGGTGAAGCTTCAATTAGCTATCGTGCTGTTCGAGCATTGGCTTATATAAAAGCCTCCGTGGTGACAAAAGTAATTGCCAAACTAACAAATGATGAAAATGATACGCTAAGGTCTGAGGCTATTAAAGCTTCAAGGGGGCGTGAAATAGAAATTGATCTTGCAGATTTATGTGTAAATGCTCCGCGGCAATCAAGAATGGCAGCGGCTGAACTTATCGCCACTAAATCTGCTGAAGAAGCAGTGCCATCTCTATTTGGCTTTGCCTTTGTTGAGGATGGTGTGCATAAGCAAATTGCTGCTGAGTTATTAAAGAGTCATCAAGGCAATGCTCTAAATGTGACCTTAGATTTATTGAAATCAGAGCAGGCTCGTGAGCGTTTAATAGGCTTAGACATACTAAAATCAATATTACGGGCTTAGGAGTAAAATGATTTGATGAATATCAGATGGAGATAATAATGGCCAAAACTGATTTGAAACAAAAAGAACACTCAGGTTTATCAGGGGCGAATTCTGGAAAACAAAAAAATCTAATTCCAATAGATTTGGCTGTTGAGCGCGCTTTGCGTTTAGCTAAGCCATTGCCACAAACTCAGGTGATTGCTTTAGAAAAATCTAATGCAAGAGTTTTGGCCCAATCAATTATTTCTCGCTTTGACCAACCTCCATTTGATAATTCTGCAATGGACGGTTATGGCATTCGCTTAAGTGAACTTAAGGGAGAAGCGCCGTGGGTATTAGATATTTGCGCAACTATTGTAGCTGGAGAGGAAATAAATGATCTACCTGAAAAAGGAGCGCTAAGAATTTTTACAGGCGCACTTGTTCCAAGTGAAATTGATGCAGTGATTATGCAAGAGCATGTTTCATTGCAGGATAATAAAATTACCATTCACCAATTGCCAAAAAAAGGCGCAAATATCAGACGCAAGGGTGAAGATATTAGTTCTTCTCAAACATTGCTTGAAGCTGGTGAATTGATGACACCAGCACGCATGGCACTTGTTGCTTCTTGTGGTCTGTATGAAATAAAAGTGCAGCGAAAAGTTAAAGTTGCATTTTTTTCAACCGGTTCAGAATTACGCCAGCCAGACGAGCAGCTTGCCCCAGCGCAAATATACAATTCTAATCGCTTTTTACTTGCAGGGCTATTAAATCAACCAATGGTTGATTTAATAGATTTAGGCTCAGTGCCAGATGATGCAGATAAATTAGCAAAAACTCTAAAACAGGCATCTGAAATTGCTGATATAGTAATTTCCAGTGGCGGCATTTTAATAGACCAGCAAGAAAATTATCATGGTTTGCAAAAAGAGCTTAAAGCTGACTTGCAGGTGCTGAAATTAGCCATGAGGCCTGCCAAGCCTATGCTAATTGGTAAAATAAACAATTGTGTCTATATAGGATTACCAGGAAATCCAATGGCGGCTCATGTCACGTTTAATATGATTGCCAAACCGATAATAGAAAAACACGCTGGCTTAAAAATGTCAAAGCAACTTAGCATTTGCGCAATTAGCTCGTTTGATAAAGCTCGCCGACCATTTCGCCATGAATATTTACCAGTAATAATTACAGGCAAATCAGATGACGGTGCTTTATTGCTGCAAATGTTGGGGAAGGGCGGCTCAGCAGAAATTTTACCAATGGCAAATGCAGATGGTTTAGCAGTGATAGAGCCTGGTGATGGTTATGTCAGTGCAGGTGATAGGGTGCAGTTTATCCCTCTATAGAATTTATATGATTGTTAGTTTAAAGCGCGGGTAAATTTCACCCGCGCTAATATTTATTTACTCGCCAAAACCATAAGTTTCGGTAACAAAGTCAATATCCTTATCACCACGACCAGATAGGTTGATAAGTATAGTCTTGCCAGGGTGGTTTTTAGCTTCACGCATTGCAAAAGCAACAACATGCGCGCTTTCAAGCGCAGGAATAATTCCTTCTTTTGAAGAAATTTTATAAAAAGCGTCAAGCGCTTCTTTGTCGCTGGCAGTAGTATAATTTACCCGCCCAGTTTTGTGCAAATATGCATGCTCTGGCCCAACACCAGGATAATCAAGCCCAGAAGCAATTGTGTTCACTGGAGCTGGCTCGCCGTTTTCATCAACAAGCACAAGTGTTTTAAAAGCATGAATTGCGCTATCAACGCCATAGGTGATTGTTGCGGCATGATCGCCCATTTTAGTTGATGTGCCAAGTGGCTCAACGCCGTGTAATTCAACATCTTCATCATCAATAAAGCCAGCAAACAAGCCCATAGCGTTTGATCCACCGCCAACACAGGCCGCAACTAAATCTGGCAACTCACCATTCATATCCAAAAATTGCTCACGCGCTTCCATGCCAACAATTTTTTGAAAATCGCGCACCATCATAGGGAAAGGGTGCGGGCCAACAACTGAGCCAATGCCAAATAATGCCTTATCTGCCTGCCCCATATAAGAGCCAAATGCGCTGTCCACTGCTTCTTTAAGGGTTTGCGCACCCTCATTAACTTCAACAACTGTTGCGCCCAAAAGCTTCATACGCACAACATTGGGATATTCCTTTTTAATATCCACTGCACCCATGTGAATTTCGCACTCCATGCCAAAATAAGCCGCCGCCGTTGCCAAAGCAACGCCATGCTGACCAGCGCCAGTTTCGGCAATCAATTTTGTCTTGCCCATGTGCTTTGCCAAAAGCGCCTCTGCCATACAGTGATTAAGCTTGTGTGCGCCTGTGTGGTTTAAATCCTCACGCTTGGCATATATTTGCGCACCACCAGAAATTTTTGACAGGTTTTTTAAATAAGAAATAGGAGTGGGGCGACCCTGAAAATGTTTACGAATATATTTAAGGTCATTTAGAAATTCAGATGATTTTGAAAGCCTATCATAAGCATCAGAAATTTCCTTGAAATGTGGAATAAGTGGCGGGGGCAACATTGCTCCACCATAATCACCAAAAAAACCTTCACGGTTAGGCACGCTCTTAAGATATTTAGTCATTATTTTTCTCCCAAATTTATTCAATTGTTACTAGATTAACTTGCTAGACTTTTACTCACTTGCGCAAGAAAAAAATAGGCTAAGGAGAATTATATTGCCCTGTGTTGTGTAGTTCTGCTTAACATTGCAACAAAATTAGCTTTGTAAATAATAACAAAGGACAGCCAAAACAGGCCGCCCTTTAATATTTATAAAATCAAATTTTACTAGTTAAGCTGAAATATTTTCCATTTTTTTGATAATATCTTGTCCTTCAGCCATAACCTCTTTGTAGCGATTAAGGGTTATAGTATCTGGGCTTAGCTTTGTTTCACCTTTAAGTGCCGCATGGAAAACTTCAGTAATACCATTTTCAATTTGCATTTGTGGAATAAGTCCAAGGCGATTGCGCATTTTTTCAAATGAGACAGTATAATCACGCGCATCAGCATTATTTGGGTGATATATTATCTCAATATCCATCGGCAATGTCTGTGCAACAGTGTCTGCCAAATCAGCAATTTTTACATTACTAACTCCAAGGTTGAAAATCTGCCCTTCAACTACATATTTTTCACTTTCAATAGCTTTAACAAAAGCACGTGAAATATCGGCAATATGAATTAGCGGACGATGTTGTTGTCCATCACCGTGAATAGTAATTTTTTGATCTTTAAGAGCATTTAGTGTCATAATATTTACGACTAAATCAAAGCGCATTCTTGGCGATAAACCAAAAGCAGTTGAGTTTCTAAATGCAGTTACGCAAAAATCATCATCAGACAATTCAAACAAAGCCTGCTCGGCTAATGCATTACATTCTGCATAAGTTGTAAGCGGATTTATTTGGCTGTCTTCAGTTGCTGCCATGTCGCCATTTGCGCCATAAACAGAGCAAGAGCTTGCCAACATATAGCGTTTTACACCCATTGCTTTTGCAATTCGGCCAAGGCGGGCTCGAGCCTGAAAATTTATTTGCTTGGTAAGGTCTGCATCAAGATCGCCAGCGGGATCATTTGAAAGAGCTGCCAAGTCACAGATGTAATCTATGCCTTTAATGGCGGCAGGTTTCACCGTGCGCACATCTTGATTTAATAGGGTTAGGTTTGGATTATTCTTATAAGCATCAAGGCGATGCGTGCCGAATACAAACCAGTCCAGCACAACTACTTCATGTCCTGCCTCTAAAAGTTGACCAGTTAAAATTGAGCCTATATATCCGCCACCTCCAGTGACCATTACTTTTGACATTATACTACTCCTGCTACACTTTTACTTTTTTATCTGCTTAAGATGCAGCTTTTTCTAATTTTTTTACGGTTAGTTTTTTTACCATTTCAATCACATAATCCTGCTCAGCAAATGTAAGAGAAGGATAGAGTGGAAGAGATATTGCGCTCTGCCCCCATGCATTTGCATTTGGGAAGTCGTTCGGCTTGAAATTATATTTTTCACGATAAAATTTAAGCGTGTGAATAGCTCGGTAATTTACCGTTGCGCCAATTCCAGCCTCGCCTAATTTAAACAAAACCTCATCACGAATATCTGCATCTACACCGACAGGGAATAAATGCTGGGCATCAAGTGCGCCCTTTACTTGCGCAATACACTTAACTTGCGAGTTAGTAAAAGCTTTGCGGTATCGATCTGCAAGAATTTTACGCTTTGCTAATTGCTCATATACTTTATCAATCTGCTTGGGTAAAAGTGATGCCAGCAGATCAGGTAAATTTGCCTTCACCCCAAGCTGTTCCATATCCCAATGATTATATGACCCTGTTTTAAAGCGATCTGCAGCTCCTGCGCTCATTCCGTGTAGGCGAGTTTGCAAAAGGCCTTTATGTAACTCATCATTATTAGTAATTATTGCGCCACCCTCACCACATGCAATATTTTTTGTGGCATAGAATGAAAAAATAGCCGCATCTGAATGAGTGCCAGGTTTTTCACCATTTAACTCACTCTCAAAACTATGTGCGCAATCTTCAATGATTGCGATATTTTCTTTGCGAGATTTCACTAATTCAGCAATAGCCTTCATGTCACACATTTGGCCATAAAGATGCACGGGAATGATTGCGCGAGTTTTTTCGCTTAGGGCTGGCTCAATGTCGCTAACTCGCATCAATTGTGTGTCAGGATCAACATCAACCAAAACGGGAATTGCACCAAGTATTTCAACTACGTTAGCACTGGCAATGAACGTCATTGCAGGCACAATTACCTCGTCACCCTTGCCTATGCCAAGCGCAAGCAAAGTTGCAATAGCGCCATTTGTCCAAGAATTTGTAAGCAGAGCATGACGGACATTGAAAAAACCCTCCATTTGCGCCTCTACTTTTTTGCAAATAGGCCCAGAGGTTAAAAATGGTGTAGCCAAAACATCAGCCATAGATTTGGCATCATCTGGTGTTAATTCATGTTTATAAAAAGCAACTTGCATATTAGCATCCCCTGATCATCTATTTTCGAAATTTAATAAAGATTATTTCGAATGTGATATATTAGATGTGGAAATTTATAATATGTCTGAGTGAGGGAATTCTTGCAAAATTAGATAAAATTTTAATCAAATTACTTTTATAAAATTTAATTATTCTATTTTGATAGGACCAGTCTCAAATGGTTTGATTGACAGCCCTGCCAAATGATAACTTAATAAAGAGTAGCGCTAGTTGGCTACCCTTTATTATTTGATATATATTATTTCATCATTGAAATAGGCGATGTAGATAAAGCATCAGCGGTGAAAAGGAAATCTTCTCCAGGTGCATTTGTATGACAGGCAATACAGCCTTGTTCAGCACCCTTTGCTACTCGGCCAGCAAGTTGTACACCTTTTGCATTTTTATCAAGTGAACCATTGGGTAAATATTTTGCCCAAAACCAGTTTTGATTTTCCTCGTCATATCCTTTTTCGCGTTGGAACATAACAGTAATAGCTCCAAGATATTTATCTGGGTCTGCTAAAATATCATTGGCTTCTACTCCCTCAGGGCCAAAATTTCTTTTTATAACCAAAGAGCCTTTATGCCCATCTATAGTTGCATTAGTAAAAAATGTTTCAAGCATTTTACCGTGAGGGTCTACGCCTTCATAAGGAATAGTGCGAATTGCATTATCGCCTGCAAGATTGCTCTCAATCATCACTGCCCATAATGTTTTGGAGTAATTAACGTCTTCTTCTGTGCCAAAAGGGGCGTTTTGAGCTTGTATGGAGGCAGAGCTGAGTAATAAAGATACAATGGTTAGTCCTAATAATATGTTCTTTTTCATTTTTCTTCCCTTTGTTAAGAAATTAAGAAAGCCTCAATTGTTGCTTTCTTAATTACTAAGCCTAGCAGTGATATAGCCAGTGGCTTTTCACTTTTATTTCAAAGCTAAGTGATGAAGAGTTGAAAGAAAAGGATTTGACTAAGGTTATAAATTAAAGAAAGCTTTTAAAAACTATTGGAGAAAATAATGAATTATTTTATTAAGCAATTGTTATTAAGCGCAATTCTGGCTGTGGGGGCTGGCGCTTCATTTGCAGTTCAAGCGAGTGATGTGGTTGTTGTAAAAAATAGTGTTTGTGTAAAAAATGGTTCTAACGAAACATATATTTTTGCAGCAGAGGTGGGTAATAGCCTGCGAGTAGTTAAAAAATTATCAGCTGGTGAATTATTATGTGCAAATCCAACCCCTTCAAAAGGTGCAAGCATTTCTACAGATATTGGTGTGGTAAGTGTTTATGAAAAAGAAGATTCTATGGAGGGTTGCTCGCGAATTGTTGAACTTGGATTGGTTGAAATAATGTTAAAATTTTCTGATGCAGATAGATGTTTATGGAGCTCTAATAGTTGATAGTTTTATTTTTTATTTGCTAATAAATTATCAGCAATTGTTATTCTCGAAAGTAGACACAAAAAAGTGAACAAATATAATCTTTTAAACAGAAAATAATTTGCGTTATTAGGTTATAAACATATATTATAAAAATCTAATATATAAATTTAACATATTTTTTTAAAGAAAGAATATCATGAGAGTAATGTTTAATAGTCAGGTCAGATATATTTCAATTTTATTTATAGCAATAATTGTTGCTATGATAAATATTGCACCATCATTAGCTTTTTCGCCCAAAAGAGATTTAACAAATCAGCAGACATATACCATGCTTGAAAAAGATGAGTTGATACTTATTGATATAAGAGAGCCGTTTGAATGGAAGCAATCAGGTGTTGCAAAAGGCGCTTTAACAATTCCTATGACCGACCCAAAATTTATCGATATATTTGCTCAGTTGCGTATTGATAATCCAAATAAAACTATTGCATTTATTTGTGCTTCTAGTAGGCGCTCAGAAGTTGTGCGTGCAGAACTTGCAAAACGTGGTTTTAAAAATATCTATTCTGTATTTGGCGGCACAACAGGTAATGGAGTTGCTGGTTGGATAAAAGATGGATTGCCAGTGGTTAGCTATCCAGATGGTTTGGATATGTAAAATAGTATTAGCTGATGTTTATCAAAAGTTTTATTTAGAAAAGGCGATTTGATATACTAAAGGCGTATGTATTTTTAAAATATCTTATCTCTGTGTTATGTTTATGCTGCTTGCTTGGCTTGTCTTTTTAAAGACTGTTGCTTTATTATTACTTCTAATAATTATAGGGCATTGCTGATGTAATATATCACATTTTTGTCAAACTTCAGCCTTTTTAGAGCAAATTAGGCAACAAAATCATAGTTAAGTCACTAAATGCTCTTAATACTGACCTTTTGCTGCCATTGTTCAATGTTCGCCTTAAATTTCAGACTGGCTTGGTAACATAAAGTTGCTTGGCAGAAGTCTGAATATAAGGAGATATAAATATTATGAAGAAAATAGTTTTAACAACGGCAGTAATTTTTGGTGCGCTTGCAGCGCCATCATTCGCTCAAACAAATGTTAACCCATATCCTGGACTTGAAGGACTTGATTGTGTTGCATTGATTGAAAAACTTGATGTTACTCTCAATGAAATTGAGATTAATGATGAACTTGAAACGCAAATTGTAGATTTGCGTGAACAGGGCATAACAGAAAAACAAGCCGGTGATGAAGTGGCATGTGCTACCTCACTCACATCCGCATTCCAACTTCTTGTTTCTCTTAAGCAATAGGTTGTTGGGAGTGGGGTGCGTAGACGTATGCCCCCCGCGAAACTATATTAAATTCAAATTAGTTATTTCTTTAATCTAAAAATATCCCGTATTTACCTTTTTGAGCCTGATATTCATCTGATAAATCATCATAAAGTGAAGCAATATGTTTGATGCGCTCATTAAATTTTTCTCGCTCTTCTGCATCAAAATCTTTTGCCATCTGTTTAATAGAATGAGCCTGCCAAAAAGCATTGTTGCGATTATAAAGTGAGGTTTGCCCCTCATGTCCAAACACCTCTTGTAATATTTTAATATCGTGCGGAATAGCAAAATTATCCCGTGATTGCTCATGGCTAAATAGATAATAAAAATTATCATAACCTGTCCATGTAATGGCAGAAAGACAAAGCGAGCAGGGTTCATGGGTTGCTAAAAATATGCAGTCTTTAGGATCAGGAAGGCTATCTTTATCACGCTCATATAGTTTTTTAATTGCGTGCATTTCTCCGTGCCAAAGCGGGTTCTCAACTTCGTTATTTGTTTCCGCTATAACTAAGGAAAGATCTTTTTTAAGTAATATTGCAGCACCAAAAATCTTATTACCCTTGATTACTTCTTTAGCAGTCATGGGAACAATATTATGCTCAATCACATCTAAAAGTTTGTTGCTTAGGTCAATCATTTTCTTTTATCCTATAGTGATTTTCAAAATTATATATTTCTAGATTATCCTCTTCACCCTCACGATCAACAATTAAAAAATCTCGCTCTTCATCAAGCGCCACTAATGCACCGTGCCAGATATTTTGGTAAAAATTTATCCCCTGATTTGGCGCAACCATGAATGCTAGCGGATCGCTTGGCATGCCGTTTTTGTCACTGGCAACAATTGCCAAAAAACGAGAAGGAACAAGCGGCATAAACATTTGTGAGCCAAAGGGGTGACGCTCCATAAATGTAAGAGTGTAGGGCAGAGTAAATGGCTTGGCGCGGAAAATAGAAATAGCTGTTTTGGCATTAGTGCCGCTTGTTGTAATATTAGCTAAATCATAAAACCGCTCAGTAGTGCCATTGTTAATCAACATGCTTTTGCTTTGGTTTGTAATTTCTATCACATCACCAAAGGGTGCAAAATCTGTCTGATTCAAAGCTTTAAGAATAATATTTTTCATTTTCTTTTCATATAGTTAGAGGCATATGACGATTCACATCTTTATATAATAAATAGCGAAAATTCACGCCATTCTCAACAATGCAAGCCTGCGGGCAAAAGGCACGAAGCCACATAAAATCTCCAGCTTCCACGTCAACCCAGTTCTCATTAAGGCGATATTTTGCCTTTCCCTCAAGCACAAAAAGCCCATGCTCCATCACGTGAGTTTCAGCAAAAGGAATTGATCCACCACCAATGAAATTAACAATATTCACATGTGCATCATGGCTCATATCTTTTGGATCAACAAAGCGGGTAGTTGACCATTTGCCATCTGTATTAGGCATTGTAATGGGTTCAATATTTTTCTCATTGGTAACAAAAGATTTTGGTATTTCGATGCCTTTTATCTTTTTATAGCGTTTTCTTATCCAGTGAAAACTAACATTTTCTGCGCTAGAATTTTTCACGCGCCAATCGCTGCTGGGTGATATATAGGCATATCCCCCCTCACTCATTTTATGTGCTTTCCCATCAATAATAAGTTCAAGCTCACCACAAGTGACAAAAATAAAACCTTGGGATTTTTTGTCAGGTTCAGGATTATCTGAGCCACCATTTGACTCAACCTCCATAATATATTGGCTAAATGTTTCAGCAAAACCAGAGAGTGGACGAGCCAAAACCCACGCCCTAGTTTTTTCCCAAAATGGAAAATAGCTAGTGACAATATCAGACATCACCGAGTTAGGAATTAGCACATAAGCATTGGTGAATATCGCTTTATCATCTGCCTTTTTGCTTTGTGGTGGTAGCCCTCCTTTTGGAGTAAAATATTTAGCCATTATCTAATATTACCTTAATGCGTATTTGCGCAATACGCTCAACTTGTTTGCAAGCAGTTGCAAATTCCTGCTCAGTATTATTTTGTAATCGCTTCTCAAAATTTTGCAAAATTGCCGCCTTGTCATAATCCTTAACTGCAATGATAAATGGAAAGCCAAATTTATTTTTATAAGCTTGATTAAGTTCACTAAAGCGCTCTCGCTCATCATCGCTAAGTATATCAAGACCAGCGCTTGCCTGCTCGCTTGTGCTTTCTTTTGTTAGCCGTTTTGCTGCAGCTAGCTTGCCTGCCAAATCGGGGTGGGCGTTTAAAACTTCAAGCTTTTCTTCGCCACTTGCTGCACGAAACTGCGACCTAAGAGCAAATGATAGTCCTTGTGCGCTATCATTTGCTGGCCCTAATTCTGCTTCAAAAGCTCTATCTGCCACCCACTCACTATGTTCATAAACCCCACCAAACAGAGCTAAAAAATCGTCCTTAGCAAGACGGGAGGGAATAATGGATGGCTTTACAAATGGGTGGTGCTTAATCCAATGATTTGCAATATCAATCCGCCGCGCAATCCAAACTTTGTCATGATTTTTTATATATTCAATAAACTTTTTAAGCGCGGCTGTGCGCCCTGGCCTGCCAGCCAACCGATTATGCAAACCGATAGACATCATCTTAGGTGAGCCATTTTCACCCTCTGCATAAAGTATATCAAAACTATCTTTTAGATAGGTAAAAAACTGCTCGCCATTGCTAAAGCCGTTATTGGTAGAAAAGCGCATATCATTGCAATCTAGCGTATAGGGAATGATAAGTTGTGGGTCACGCCAATGCTCGCGCCAATAAGGCAAGTCGTCATCATAAGCATCGCTAAGATAGGTAAATCCCTTTTCCTCTGTTCCTAAATCTACTTCGGTCGCTAAATCTATAGTATTAAGTGAGCAGCGACCAAGATAATATCCTTTTGGGTTTTTCCCCGTTGCAATAGTATGCAACCTTATTGCCTCATGCATATCATCGCGCTCTTTATCAACGCTAAAATCTTTATAATCAATCCATTTTAGGCCATGAGAGGCAATTTCCCAATCAGCCTTTATCATCGCTTCAACTTGCGCTGGAGAGCGCATTAAAGCATTAGCAACACCAAAAACAGTAATAGGAATATCATAGTTTTTAAATAAATCATGCAAGCGCCAAAACCCCGCACGCGCACCATATTCATATATGCTCTCCATATTCCAATGGCGCTTTTTTTTCCACGGTTTTGCGCCAATTATTTCAGATAAAAAAGCCTCAGATGCTTTGTCACCATGCAAGATATTACTCTCTGCACCTTCTTCATAATTTAATACAAATTGCACCGCAATATTTGCGCCATTTGGCCAATTTGCCTTTGGCTTGTTTGCACCATAACCGAGCATATTTCTTGGATAACGCATAAGAATGACTCCTTTATATCTACTTATATATAATATGCGCCTTAAACCATTGAATTACAATATCGATAGTGAATTGACCAAGAGGTTAAAAATAACTAGATTTAGAAGTCATTTGAGTTATATCCTATGGTTAGTAATTTTAAGGAAAAATAAAATATGAAAAATCAAGGATATTTGACCACTCATGTGCTTGATATGGTGAGCGGCGCGCCAGCAGCAAAGATGAAAATTGAATTGTTTGAAATAGATGGTAATTCACGAAAATTACTATCTAGCGTTTTTACCAATGAAGACGGACGATGTGAGAAACCAATTTTAGAGCAGGGACAGTTTAAAACTGGCTGTTATGAATTATTATTTTTCGTTGCTGATTATTTTGCTGCTATGAGTGCCCAATTACCATCTGGTCAGTTTCTTGATATTGTGCCAGTGCGTTTTATGATTACTGATGAAGCTTCCCACTATCATGTGCCGCTTTTAGTTTCACCCTATGGTTATTCAACCTATCGGGGCAGCTAAATATGCTAAGGCGTAAAGAAGTTAGATTTTTGTTAAATGACGAACAGGTGATTTTGAAAAACATTTCACCAAGCTTGAGCTTGCTTGATTTTTTGCGATTAGAGCGCGGCCTATGCGGCACAAAAGAAGGCTGCAATGAGGGAGATTGCGGCGCATGCACTATTTTGGTTGGCAGGCTGGTTGATGAGCAATTAACCTATGAAGCAGTAAATGCCTGCATTAGATTTGTTCCATCATTAGATGGCATGCATATTATAACCATTGAACATTTAAAACCATCTGATAAAGAGCTACACCCAGTGCAAAAAGCCTTGGTGAAATATCACGGTTCACAATGTGGTTTCTGCACGCCTGGAATTGCCATGTCGCTTTATGGCCTTTGGTTGCAAAATCCATTTCCAAAGCAAGAAGAAATTAAAATAGCTTTACAGGGAAATCTTTGTCGCTGCACAGGATATGCGCCCATCATTCGTGCCGCATTGGCTATTTCAAAGCAGGGTGATTTAGCAAATGATTTTTTGCACAAACAGCGCCAGACAATCATCAAAAATTTGCAAAAAATAAATGAAGGCGCGCAGGTAGAAGTTATTAGTGAGGCGGGTGAGTTTTATATTCCAAAAACTATCGATGACTTGGCTTTATTATATGCAGATAAGCCAAAAGCAACATTGCTTGCTGGCTCAACCGATATTGGTCTTTGGGTAAATGTTGAACATAGAAATATTTCACCTGTAATTTTTATTGGCAATATTGCTGAGCTAAAAGAAATTAAACAAGGCAAAGACGCGCTGATAATCGGGGCGGGAATTACTTATTCGCAAGCGCGTGAAGCTTTTGCAAAACACTTTTCATTTCTCGCTGATTTCTTGACAAATATTGGCGGAACGCAAGTTAGAAACATGGGAACAATAGGCGGCAATATTGCTAACGGCTCACCAATTGGTGACATGGCTCCCCCTTTGATTGCACTTGGCGCAAGCTTGCACTTGCAACAAGGAAATAAACATCGCAAAATTTTGCTTGAAGATTTTTATATTGCTTATGGCAAGCAAGATTTACAACAAAGCGAGTTTATCAAATCCATTGAAATACCCTATATTAAACCTAATGAATTGGTTGTAGTATATAAGGTTTCAAAAAGAAAATATGAAGATATTTCAACGCTTTGTGCAGCTTTTAAGTTAGAGATTAAGAATGAAATAATCACCAAGTCAATATTGGCTTATGGCGGCATGGCAGCCAAACCATCTCGCGCAAAAAGAGCAGAAAAGCAGCTTTTAGATGAGCCAATAAGTCAGAAAATCTTTGATAAAGCTGCACTTGTATTATCTGATGATTTTTCTCCAATTAACGATGTAAGAGCAAGTGCTGACTATCGTATGTTAGTAGCACAAAATCTGCTCAAAAAATTCTATTTGGAGCAGTGTTCATGAGTAAAATAATTCCACATGACAGCGCAATAAAACATGTAACTGGTAAGGCAGTTTATATTGATGATATGCTTGTGCCGAGCGGAACTTTACATGCCTATCTTGGTCTTAGCAAAATTGCTCATGGTGAAATAACAGAGTTGGATTTAAGTGAGGTTGAAAATGCAAAAGGTGTAGTTTGTGTTTTAACTTATAAAGATATTATTGGTGTAAATGATGTTAGTCCAATGGGTTTAATGGACGACCCTGTCTTTGCAGAACGAAGAGTTGAATTTCATGGTCAGCCAATTTTTGCAGTGGTTGCTTTAACTCGTAAAGAGGCAAAGAAAGCTACTTTATTGGCTAAAGTTAAATATAAAAAACTCCCAGCCAAACTGGATATTGCAGATGCGCTTGAGGAAGGCGGTGAGCAGGTTGCTTATTCTTTATTGCTTGAGCGAAAAGAGGAAAATAAGTTACAAAAATCACAAACTCATCTTGAAGGCTCAATGCAAATCGGTGGGCAGGATCATTTTTATCTTGAAACTCACATTGCTTTAGCAATCCCAAGTGAAGATGATGAAATGACCATTTATTCGTCCACTCAGCACCCAAGTGAAGTGCAGCATATGGTGGGCAATGCGCTTGATGTTGATAGCCACAATATCATTGTAAAAAATCGCCGAGTTGGTGGTGCGTTTGGCGGCAAAGAAACTCAAGGCAATCTGTTTGCAGTAGTGGCGGCTTTGGCGGCTAAGAAAACTAGCAAGGCAGTAAAAATAAGACCCAGCAGAGAAGATGATATGATTGCCACAGGCAAGCGGCATGATTTTCTGATTGATTATGATGTGGCATTTGAAAAAGACGGACGCATCAATGCATTAGAGGCAAATTTTGCGGCTCGTTGTGGTTTTTCTGCCGATCTTAGCGGCCCCATAACAGACAGAAGCCTGTTTCATGCGGATAATTGTTATTATTACCCCAATGTGCGCCTTACTTCACAGCCGTTAAAAACTAACACTGTTTCAAATACTGCATTTCGTGGTTTTGGCGGGCCACAAGGAATGATGTTAGCTGAGCGGGTAATTGAAGAAATAGCTTATAAGTTAAAAAAAGACCCGCTTGAAATTCGCAAAGCAAATTTTTATGGCATAGATAGCAGGAATATAACGCCCTATCATCAGAAAATAAAAGACAATATTATTGCAAAATTGGTTGATGAATTAGAAGAGACATCTGACTATAAAGCGCGGCGTAAAAGAATAATCAAATTTAACAAAGCTAACAAAACTATCCGCAAAGGCATTGCTCTAACGCCAGTGAAATTTGGCATTTCATTCACCGCTACTTGGTATAATCAAGCGGGCGCGCTTGTTCATATTTATCGTGATGGCTCAATCATGCTAAATCATGGCGGTATAGAAATGGGGCAGGGGCTTTATACCAAAGTGGCGCAAATTGTTGCAAGTGAGTTTGGGGTTGATTTAAGCGAGGTGAAAATCAGCCAAACAACAACCGATAAAGTGCCTAATACTTCTGCCACTGCTGCTTCTTCTGGTGCAGATTTAAACGGTATGGCCGCGCTTGATGCAGTGAATAAAATTAAAGCTAGATTAGTTTCTTTTGCTAAAGAAAAATATGGCAATGAGGCCAATCAAATTCTTTTTGCTAATGGTAATGTAGCAGTTGCGGGTAGAATATTTAGCTTT
>Ga0256839_1003702_pt1 | contig 15538 bp, 13 predicted proteins | sample 354166metaG_FD_185968 | JGI IMG/M metagenome (GOLD analysis project Ga0256839, IMG submission 185968) | Hydrothermal vent microbial communities from Mid Atlantic Ridge, Atlantic Ocean - 354-166 | ecosystem: Environmental > Aquatic > Marine > Hydrothermal vents | place: Atlantic Ocean: Mid... | reverse complement strand
ACAGTTCGGAAACCGGCACACCGCTCTCGGCTTGCTTCAAAATACCCATAATCTGCGCGTCGCTATATCCTGCTTTTTTATCAAAACCCCCTCAGATATTATGCCAAGAAAATTCTACACGTGAAAACCGCTAATTTTCGGGGGGATTACCTTACCTAATGCGCTTTTCGATTTGTTCGAGGTAATTTCAGCAAATCCAAAAATGGCGCGTGAACGCGCTGAATTGCCACCAGCCGTGCGGGTTCATCCCTTCAAAGCGCATGTGATTATTTATCAGATTGAGGGTGATGGGGTTTCTATTATCCGCATCCGACATGGGCGCGAGGATTGGCTCAGCACTTCAGAGTAAAGCTCCTAAAATAGCAAAATCTAGTTTTTCGGTTTTCTGATTGCATCGCGAATGCAATCATCCCGCCCGATGGCTTTGCCATTGGGCGCAAATTTGTCAAAGCGAACAATAGTAGCTGTGGTTCTCGCACTTACCATTCCATAGCTAGCAACCTCAGCACTAGCCGAACAAATCGCCCTGCTGTGCGAGCAAGTCTTCAATAAAATTCAGGTGGGCAAAATCGTTGTAAATATGCGCATATTTCAGGCTGATATCGGTGTGAATATCGGCGCAACTATCAGGTTCAACAAAAATGGGATTTTCCGCACGGTCTCGCCGGATTGCGCAAGCAATCTGGCGATAACGGGAAATGTCTTCCGCCAAATCTTTCAAAAACTTTGCCTTGAATGCCCGCAACGCTTCTGAGCGATGCGGTTCTGGTTTGTTATCAATGGCGTTGATTTCCTCCGCCATATAGCCTTGATAAGTCCCTGCTGATACTTCCGCACGGATTTTCTTGGGCGATAAGATTTCGCCACCAAGCACATAATACCAAGGATGCCCGATGTTATAACCGGTCAGGTTCTGGGGTGTCTTTTTCATGATTGCCCCCATTATCCGCACCGATAAATCAATGTTTTGCCAGCTATTTCGACCTCGGCATATTCCACCACCAAATCCCGTGCGATGGCGTCATAGTCGATGTAAAACTGTAGGCTTTCAGGAATTTCGCCATACAAGCCTTCTTCGACAAACTGCTCCGCCAGCTTGCGGGGGCTACAGACTTCATGGATTTCCACGTCAAAATCACTGGGGGCGGTGTTCGCATCAAAGGCATAGCCACATTCGCCAACGGCAATGATAACCTGCTGTTTTTCCCATTCATCCCATTCGTCAACAATTTCAAAGAACCGTGCCAAATTCACTTGGTTCAAGCCAATCGCTTCCGCCAGATCGCAATCAATGAACTGGATTTCAAATTCTTCAACGGGGTCGCCGTATTCGTTGCGCAATGCTTTTGCGCTCGTCTCGTATTCCTTTGCTGACTTGAAATAAAAGCCGGTGGCTGAAATGTCATAGGGTTGTGCATATAGGTGGGTCATCATTCTCTTCCTCTTAATTGGGTTGGGTTTCGCATGTGAAACCTTGCCCTTCGGCGAGAATGGGTGTGCAAACGGAGGGAAAAACCGGCGAAAGAAAATTGCGTTGTTGGGGGGAACCTTCAGGGGGAACCGACAACGACATTTTCTGTTCGATCTGTTTTTATCGAAGCGCGCTGAGGGCTAAGCCCTAAGTCTTATTTCTGTCAGGTATGGAAGCCGAATGGTCGAGACAAGCCCGCGCAGGCTCGGTTCACGACAGCCCGCTCGGACAGCACAAAACTGCTCTATTATCTACGGTTTTATCGGCTTGGATTGATCAACGTCATATTCGGTGATGAATGGGCACATCATTTATTTTATATCTCTGGACCTACCGTGCTTTAGCGCTACTCTCTGAACACAGTACACTCCCTAACCACAAGAAATTATTGTATATTGCGGGGTTTCCTAGGAAATGTTATTGTCCATTTTTTAGGATGCGTATGGCCATGAAACTCAGAAATGCTTTGAAGCGCTTAGGATCAAGCAGTTTAGCTGAATTGGTAGGCGAGCCGACTCTCGAAGCTGTCGATGAAATTTTGAATGAAAGCATAACGGAAGGTCGCATGGTAGATCTTTTGCTAGAGAGAAATGGCTCTCAGGTATTAAAGGTGCCTTCTATTCGCAAAGCTATTCTAAGCGTTCTTGATGATGAAGATCTAAGTTATATTCACTTCGAAGATAAAACAAAACGTATCAATAATTCAGTGCGTCAAAAATCAATTTCTTGGGGCAGAAATAATGCAAAAGCATTGCGGATGATTGAATGCTTAGGTTTGGATGATTTTTATCTACCGCCAGAAATCCAAAAAATAGAATCTTGCAAAATCGCCACTCCATCATTCCCGCTGCACGAATATCAAAAACGAATTAAAGATCGGGCATTGGATTTAATTGCCCCACCTTGTTCTAAACTTCTCATTCATATGCCTACTGGAGCAGGAAAAACCAAAACATCCGCTGAGCTTCTCGTGGATTTTTGGCGCGGCAATGCTAAGGACGATGGCTATATAATCTGGCTAGCTCACTCAGAAGAATTGTGCGCCCAAGCCGAGGAAACACTATCTCTAGTTTGGTCAGAGAGGGGAGATTATCCTTTGCCTGTATATCGCATGTGGGGGAGCGTCGAATTACCAGAAAAAATTGGAGAGAATGGTATCATAGTCGCTTCGTTGCAGCGCATGTATGCGATGTGGACGAGTGATGACCCTCGGCGTTACAGCCTTATTCGCCAATTAAAAATGAACAGTAAAATAGTGATTATTGACGAAGCCCACAAAGCTATTGCGCCCACTTATCAAGATGCCATCGAAGCCCTCACCAATCTTACTGAGACACGAATACTTGGGCTTACCGCTACGCCTGGGCGCGGAGATGATCCCCTTAAAAACAAGCGGTTAGCCAAATTTTTCGATAACTCTAAAATCACTCTACAAGATGATCAAAATAAGGATATGTCTGATCCTATTGGTTATCTTCAGGAGCATAGATTTCTGGCTAAAATTAATCGTCGGAAGGTGCCAACTAATATTCAGTTTGACTTAACCTCTCGGGAAATTGAACATTTAGAAAGATTTTTAGAAATGCCTTCTTCGGCGCTATTGAGGCTTGGCGAAAGCCAACAGAGGAACGCCCTAATTATATCAGAAATAGCTCGACTTAATGACGAAGGTTATACGGTCATCATCTTTGCCTGTTCTGTCGCGCATGCAAGAATGCTTGCTGATTTGTGTAGAATAAGGGGTATCATAGCCCGTTCAATAGATGGCGAGACGGCTGAGCAAGATAGACGATTATGGCTGAAACAATATAAGCGCGGTGATTTTAGAACCCTCATCAATTTTGGAGTTTTGACAACCGGTTTTGATGCGCCAAATACAAATGCTATTTTAATCACAAGACCAACGGCGTCGCTTGTGTTGTATTCACAGATGATCGGTAGAGGAATTCGTGGTAAAAGAATGGGTGGCAATGAAGAATGTTTGCTCGTTGATATTGAAGACAATTTACGCGACTTCCCATCTGAATCCCAAGCGTTTAATCATTTTGACTGGAGTTAATTATGCAAGAAGCACAAAAAATAGAAAGTAGTATTTCACAAAATTATATTTTCCCGGCTAAGACTGGTCTTATTTCCTTTAGAGACGCCGGATATAAAGACACATCGATGGCCATTGCAGAATTGATAGATAATTCAATCCAAGCGAAATGTAAGCATATCAGAGTCCTTGCTTTTGAAGAGGTGGATCACAGCGGTGTTAGAAATACTAAGCAGGTCAAAAAACTAGCCGTGTTTGATAACGGTGAGGGCATGGCTGCGGAAGTGTTGGCTATTTGCTTAGGATTTGCCCAAGGGACTAGGCTAAATAAACGTGAGGGCATTGGTCGTTTTGGCGTAGGATTACCTTTGGCGTCAATCAGCCAGTGTAAAAGAACAACCGTCTATTCTTGGCAAAAAAGTGGAGAGGTTTTTTCCACATACCTGGATATTAAGGAAGTTGAAGATACTGACCAGCAATATACAAACCCGATTGAAAAGGATTCCATACCTAAAGATATTGAAAAAGCATTAGGTGGGTTAATAAGTGAATCTGGAACAATCGTGGTTTGGGAAAATTGCGACCGGCTCGATTTAAAACGTCCAGAAACTTTGTTGAATCGCATGGAAAGAGGGTTTTGTAGAATTTACCGCCATTTCCTGGACGACGATGACAATTATGGCAAACGGGTTGATATTAAACTTATTTCAATTTCAGGAGACGATATAAAAGAAACGGCCCTTTTGCCAAATGACCCATTGTATCTCATGACCCCCAACAACCTTCCTGGATACGAAAAGGAAGCAACTCACTTAAAATATGAAAATACCATTGTTCGAGAGATCGAATTTGCACCGGGACAGTCTTCAAAGATTGAAATCCACTCCAGCATTATGCGTCGAGATATCGGGCGGTGGCCAAATGATGGGGAACATAAAGCTATTCGAGAACATTACAGAGCAAATGTAGGCATTTCATTTATTCGGGCAGAAAGGGAAATTGATTTTGGGGTGTTTAACTATTTCAACCCAACTAATCTTCCGGAGAGATACTGGGGTATAGAAATTAGATTCGAGCCTGAGCTTGATGAAGTTTTTGGGGTTACTAATAACAAGCAAAATGTACGGGGAATTGAACTCTTAGATAAGGAAGAAGAAGAAAACTATGATGAAGACTTGTTTAAGTCAGATTACAAGCTTCAATTAAGGAAAACGCTAAGTCAGGACATTTCTGTCTTAATTGATGGTATGCGAAAAGAAATAAGTAATATGGCTCCCAAAGATGAAGGCGGCAAAGATAACAACTGGAAAACCCCTGGTTTGGGTGCCTCCAAGCAGGCTTCAGAAGTACTTAAAGATAGTCCGGCCAAAACCGGAACTAAAATAGAGGCAGAAAAAAAATCTGACGTGGAGAAACAACAAGAACGAGAGGAAATTATCCGCTCGAACGATCCGTCACTATCAGAAGAAGAAGTTAAGGTTGCCGCCGAGGATTTAGAGAAATTGGAGGTTGCCATCGCATTTGGCACTTGGCCTGGATCTGGGTTTATGACCGTTAAAGGAGCGGGCGATACTGCTGTCGTGCAATTAAACAGAAGCCATCCATTCTATAATGACCTGTATATGAAAATAGCTAGCGACGAGAATAGCCCAGAAGCACTTGCTTTAAACTTGCTTCTTCTAGCTTATGTTAGGGCTGAAAATGAAATGTATAACGACAAAGACACTTTAGAAGAAATGCGTGAAAAATGGGGTGCGCAACTGAAAAAATTCCTTAACGAGAATCGAAAGATGTAAATGCCAGTTGATAGCGCAATAAAACCAAATGACGATTTACTGAGCGGTGACGAGTTGCGAGGAAAACTTGAGCTTTACTTGCCGCAGGCAAAAAGTGATATTGTTTTTATATCTGCATATATTACGCAAACAGCTATTGATTGGTTTTGTGATTTATTACCTTCGGGCGTACAGGCGCATATTGTCTGTCGCTTATTGCCATCGGACGTGCTGTCCGGCGCATCTCAACTTTCTGCTCTAAAAACAGCCCTCGAAAAAGGGATTGAAGTTTCTTGTTTGCACTCTTTGCATGCAAAAATTTACTCCATTGATTCTCAAACAATATTTGTTGGAAGTGCAAACCTGACCAATAATGGCCTCAAAATATATGGTACTGGCAATCTTGAGGCTTGCGCTCAAGTGCCAGCAAACGAAATGAACCTGAACTTTATTCAAAATATTATGAAGTCTTCAACATATGTGGATGAAGAAACCATACAAAATATGCAGGGATGCATCGATCTAAAAGAATCTGATGTATTTTTTGATCGCTGGCCAGAGGGTGTCCTTAAAGAACAAGAAGGAATATGGGTCCGTGATTTCTTTTGGGCACACCCTAGAGTAAATGATAACAATCTTGAACAACTCCATGATTATGAACTACTTGGAATTGTTCCCCTCAATGGGGCTGAAGATGTGCCGAAGGAGCAAGTGCTTAAAACTCGGTGCGTTAGATGGTTAATTCAGAAACTAGAGGCAGAACCGGAAAATGAACTCTATTTTGGAACCCTCACAAAAATACTGCACGATGAACTAAAAGATGATCCTGCGCCCTATAGAAAAGATATAAAGTTTCTTCTGCAGAACTTGCTTGCCTACTGTAATGAATATCTTGAGAACGAAATAGAGATTTCAACACCGCGATATTCACAAAAAATAAAACTATTGAAACCTACTTAGTTTTTATAATTTTCGGAATACCAACGATATCCAATGCACTTCGTCACGCCCTAATTTATCACTTAAAAAATCACAAGACACCTCCTCTAACCCAAGCTCTTTACCTTGTACGACAAGTTCATCTTTACAAACGGGAAACATCATGAGCGCTTCATTTACCTCTCCCATACGAAGTGTTATTACTAGGAGGCCACTATTGTTTAGAAGTTCTACCAAGGTACATAGCGCCTTATTTCTTTCTTCCGGCTGAATATGCATCCAAACAGCGCTAAGAAGGATTAAACCAAAAGTAGATTTTTCGTCATTTAGGCTTTCTAAATCAGGTAATCTGTCGTTTATCCACTGAATACTTTGGTGATGTTTTTCTTTCCCAATCTTCGACAATTCCCTAGAGGGTTCGACAGCCCAAACTTGATGCCCCCTAACGGCAAGTGCGTTGGCATCTCTTCCAGATCCAGCCCCTACATCCAAAATTTTTGCTTTAAATTTAGGAAGAAGAGTTAAAATATTTGGGTGAACGTCTTCAAAAGAGAGACCTTCATAATTTGAGGCTAAGGCTTCAGCATGAAAATCATAATATGCTATAGCATCACTTATCGAGTCGGACTGTTCCGGTGGATTTCTGAGCTTCACTATTATTGCCTAACTAACTTTCTTGTGCGAATTCTGCATATTGACAAATTTCATATCCATGAATATGTGCGATAGTCAAAAATGAAAGTAAGCCAGACAATATTAATAGAATACTAAATGTCCTGACTACAGCCTTTTTTGATGTGAATAATGTATCGCCGGCGGCTAAAACAAAGCCCTCCTTAGAAAAGCCCTCTATCTTATCCAAATATTTACCCATAACAAAACGTGTTCTAGTTAGTACTATTACTAGGCCAAAATTGCCAATAGCAGCAAGAAATAAAAGAATTGTCTTGAAAAAGATGTCTTCGGTTCCGTCAGCTCCAAACCAGAGGCCACCAGTTAATGTCATGGCAATAATTGGCACCTGCCACATGACGTTATTAAGTGAACGAAACTGTAGGTAATTTTGCTCGTAGCACATCTTTTCTTTCTCAAAATCATTACTCACACTAATTCTCCTTATTTATGGCAGGCCAAGCACATTTTTTGATTGCCATAGAGTTCGTCAATATCAACCATGTCTTCATTCGGTCTGAGAGGGTTTTGGACGCGTCTTTTTTTAGCGCGTTCAAGTCTGATCTCATAATCTTCCTTAATCTGCTTAATTCTCTCTGGTTTTGTCAACTCATCCAAGGATTCCCCTTCAACCCAAGTAAAGGGGGAGTCGCCATCAACAGCAAATTTTTCATATGATTTTGCTTCCTCAAACGCTTCTGGATGGCGTTCTTTAAGTCCGACCCACTCAATTTTTTGTTGAAAGAAGCAGAACGTACAACCGCTTCTAGAGCGCCAATCATAATATTTGGGCATCCCAAGACCCGAAGCTTCCAAAATCCCCATAACACCCTGCTTGTCTATCCCATCTTCCTTAAAAGGGAGGATAGTCTTCATGTTGTCATGTTTACCTTTATAGCCCTCACGAAACTCTTCGTCTGAGCGTATGGCAACATAACTGAAAATCTTGTTTCCTGCTTCTAGTTCTGGCTTGATCCATAACTCGAATGGTCTGAGCTTAAGCTGCCGCGTACACCACCGTACTTGTGGAGAAGGCATGTAGCTATTGTATTGTTTTAACCAAAAATCAAAATCTCGGTCAGGATTAAGCCGCAGAATAGGTTTGCCAAGAAACCCTTCAAGTTGCCCTAAAAATTCATATACTTCGGGAAGTTCTTTGCCCGTATCTGTAAAAAAATACTCAATCTCTAGCTCAGGATGATTTTGTCGCATGTAAACAGCGAGAGCTGCACTGTCGCGCCCACCCGAAATCCCTAGTACGTGGATATCCTTGCTCATGCTGATGCTTTCTTTTTTTCGGTGGTGGATGTTTCTTCCGTCGCGCTTTCAATAATCTCTGCTCCGATGTTTGCCAAAGCAGCCAAGAGTAAGTCCGGCACGTCTTTCATATGCCCATTCAAAACCCCTCGGATCAGTTTTTCGATCTCTCTCACGTCTTTTTTCTGAGTACGTTTTACCGTAAATTCATGGACATAAGTTTTGGGTTTGCCATCGATTCCAACCATAAAAGACACAGCCTGCCGGAAGTCCTCGCGATTATGAATTCGTCCATATGCCTCTACATGATTAAATCGCTGTGCAAGTTCTGCGATGCGAAGCTTTGCTCTATTTACATCCAAATCAATCCAGTCGCGCGTTGGTTTGTCTGCGGCCAATCCAGCAATACCTTCGATGTTTTCTCGGTTTTGTTTGTAATTTGATAAACGTGCCGCAAAGGCATCTAGCTTAAAATCCCCAGAAATATGCATAATGTTTTCTGCTCGTACATTCAGCTCTTTTAAGCCAAGTGTTGTGCATATTTGAACCTGTAGCTCATCAACCAACTCCTGGTGAAGTTCTTCCATAAGGGTCGGGTATGCTTCAACCATTTCAACCAAGCTTTTATCAAGTTCCTCAATAATAGGCTGTACATCACCTTTATTCAGGCTGCCTATGTGCTCTTTGAATAAGTGGGGCAAATCATCGAAAAGCACCTTGTTGGGATCGTTGGCGTTTTTGATTAATTCTCTTAGTCGGATAGTATTTCCGTTAAGTCGCCTTGTGCGAAGCACCCAAGGTGGTAGGTCAACAACAGTCGTCACAAGCCTTCTGGCTATAGCAAGAGGCTCTGACGTTTCTGCAAGCGGTGTCTTGTCTTCATGCAATTTATTAAGTGTATGGCACACTCCGGCAAGTATTTTCTGACCAATGTCTGAAAAATTCATTTGCCGCAGAGCAATATCTTGAGGCACTTTCATTAATACCTCAATAAAGAGATCATCAATGCTTGGTCTGTAAACACCCTCTAGATAAGCTGCATAATCATTAAGCTTCGTCATAATGTAGGCGACTGCAAAGAATGACAGAAGGCCATCTTTAACCCCGTAAGGCGGTTTACTCCAAAGATCATACAATTCCGTGAGGGCCACAGGCCGGTCTTTGTGCGCGTCAAAATAGTCATCAGCAGCTTTCCACATAGGAAAGATTCGATAGGGATCTTTTTTAGTGGATGGCGTCACAAACTCTGCGCCGCTATAAAGTCCTGTATTGGCCAATAACGTTTCGTAAAGCCCACCCTCGGCGGGATATCCGGTGATATTGAGTCGCTCATGGCCATTTTGTTCAATCATGGCCTTTAAGAGGATCTTCAATGCTGCATTTGAATTGCTTGAAGGCTTAATACGGTTGGTTAATTCGCTATTGATGCAAGGACTGTGCTTGTACAGAGCATCTGCTTTTTGCGATGCTAGCTCGTGCAAGGCTTTGAAGCTGAGGCTTGGTAAAGGCTTTCCGCTATCGTACCAATTCGCTCCAGACAGTGTTTTTGTTAGATATTCTTCCAACCTGTTTCGCATAGAGGCAAGACGAGATTCAACTTCACGCCGCGCTACAGTATCCCCGCCGAGAGCAGGGCTATGCGTTTTAATCCATTCAAGTGCTTGAAGCTCTTGCGCATGACTGCGGATCAAAAATGCGTTTTTTGCAACGCTAACAATGATCGGCCATTTATTTTCTACTTTAGAAACTTTTTTGCAGAATTTTCCAAGAGTTTCCACTGTCTCATCTTCGGCACCAAGAACAACCATATACAGGCCAATGGCGCCATGTGTCGGGACATATTTTTTTGCTCTTTCCAGAGCTTGCTCTGAGGGGACTAAATCAACATCCACCCAACGCAGCGCACCTGTGTGATGATAATGCTTTTTAGCAACAATAGGTTGGAACCTTGCCGCCTTACGAAGTTTATTGAAATCAAGCTCGGAGGATTGTTGATAAGCTTCCTCAATAGCGGCATCAATGTCAAAATCACTGCCTTCATAAAGTGAATATGATTTTTTGTGTTTCCTATAGAGCAGGACAGACCAAGATTCCAATTGCTTAAGCGCCGCATCAAGGCTTTTTTTATTCAATCCAGGGACACATTGCAATAATAGAGCCTTCTCCGGGACAAGACCGGAGCGCTCTTGAAACATATCCATCAATGCAATGCATTTAAGCGTTTCCAGTGTGTCTTCATCTGCTCCAAAAGCTTCGGCACGAGATAGGGCATCAACCGCTAGTGACCATCTATGCCCGTCTGGGGAGGCCATAATGGACGGCTCTAAATTGGATCTCAAATAGCCCCAAAGCATGGCTGGTGAAAAGAGTGTGCCGGAGTCAATTTCAGTGTTTTTGATGAACTCTTGGAAACCATTAGGTTCAGATGAGTTCAAAAACCCAAAAACACTGCGCTGATTTTGTCCAAATCGTCGCCGTGATATTGGACCAAGGAGCGCGGCAGTTACTGGGTGTAATGGCCAGCATTGAGACAAGCTTTTTGCCAGCGTATCGACATTAACTGGTCGCCAGTTCGCTATTTGTTTTGCAACAACCTTGGAGGCGGGAGTGATTGTTTTGGGCTTTAAGTCTGACTGAATAGCACGGCCAACAAGCTCAATTAACTCTTCTCCAGCCACGTTCAGCGGCATGTCAATAAAGCGCCCTTGAATCTTCGACCATTCATCCCTGATATTACGTGTTAAGCTCCGAGCATATTCAGCGAAGGCCTGATGCAAAATCCCTAAAACAATAATCTTCCCATTGCTCCGCGCCGCCGCCTCAGCCAATTGCTGAAAAAAGTACACATCACAAGAACCATCTGCAGCCGCTTCTAAAAACTTGCCCATTTCATCAATAACAATGAGAAGGCCGCATTCTTCCTTCTCGGCTATAGTTTTTATGATATCGACAACATCCGCTTTGCGTTGCTTTGTGTTAACATCAAATTGTTTAATTAGTACTTTGCGCAATGTATCTTCGGCGGACCCTTTAAATCCAACGATAGGAACAAAGCTCCACCCCTTACTACCAGAAACGCTAAATCCTTTAAGAATTTTTGCGGAGTCTTCCTTTTTTAAAGTTTTCTGTGCCAGCTTTCTAAGCTTTTGATCTCTCCCTAAGAGAGCGCTAAAGGCAACAACAAGGCTTGATTTTCCTGATCCATATGGCCCAGTCCATGTGAAAGAAGCTTCACCGGATTCGGAGCGACCCGTCGCCATGCTCACCAATATCTCTGTTGACGATTGGGGGCAAATAAAACTCTCTACAATTTTGGCATCACCAATATCGGCATCTATGCGGATAGACCTTTGAAATCTAGAACTAACTTTAATTTTTCTGGAGAGCGTCATGTCAAGCTGCCTTCTTTACTTCCTTTTTCTCGTAATCAATATTTAGGAAGTCTAACTCGCAAATATCATCAAGCGGTTTGTTCGCAATTACCTGCCTCAATCCCGCTGTTTCCGACCACGTTAAAATGCCATTTGAAGCTTCTTCAATTCTGTAAAGACGGTCGGCTACCGAATCCTCATCAAGACATAGGACGCGCCCAGGTGAACAAGGTTCATATGCAATAGTTTCAAGCGCCATTGTTCGTGCTTCTTTTGTGTATTTTTTCCAAAAATTCACAAGCGCATATAAGAAGACACCGTCCCCTAAAGATGGCTGATTTCCTCGTTTTATTTGAAATGTATCGTTGCGATTAAGTGGCTGAATCAAGCCAAGTTCCGCAAGGGGGCTTTCAATTTGGTCCTCGGTAAATTCTTCTGATTTTGAAGGTTTGTTTACATAGGCTCTTACCAAGCACTCCACATCTCGTTTTATCGTAGCGTTTGAGGATGCCTTCCAACCACTCTCCCGACAAAGATTGAGAAGGTTTTGCGCAATCATTCCCCGATCAAATTGGTTGTCATTGAAGTGACTGAAAAGCCATACATAGGTCGCTTTGGTCGAATCTGAAGCAATGTGCCAATGGAATGCCCACACTGAAGATGTGTTTTCCATCCAAGGATCAAGTCCGTCATCGCTTAAGAGACGCTTAGCTAAATCCGTTGTAATGATATTTTTATCTTCGTCTTCATCAATTACGTTCGCAGATGTTGCCCAATGACGCATTGATGCAACCATATTTTTCCCGACGCCAAAACGAGAAATTGCATCATCGCTAAGAAATAGGTCTTTTGTGTTTTCTTGTTTTCCTTTAGAATCTAGCGCGAAGACAGCATCAAAGACCTTCTTGAGCCATCCGTATCTTAACGGAAATGTCTCATGCCCTGAAAATTGTGGGCGAAAATGTTCTTCGTATAGTAAACCGCGCTTCATATGATATCCTCAATCTGGAGAGTACTTCCAGCTTGAAGGTATAGGCGTTATAAAGTAGGGTCAAGCTGGAAGTACTCTCCAGTTTTAGTTGCCCACAAAATAAACATAAAGACGTAAATGTAAAATATGTTAATTATACCAGCATGTTAAAAGAAAAAACAATCTTCCTTGATTTTCAATCATCCACGCCTTTGCATGAAAAGGTAGCGAAAATAATGGCCCCTTACTTCGCTGAAAAATTTGCGAATCCACACTCCAATGATCATGTTTTAGGATGGGAAGCACAAAGGGCCGTGCAATCAGCGCGTAGGAAAATAGCCAATGCTGTTGGAGCCGATGACGATGAAATCATCTTTACGTCAGGGGCAACAGAGGCCAATAACCTTGCTGTGAAAGGTTTAGAACGCCTTTTAAGATCACGCGGAAAAACAAAAATCATCACAAGCGCCATTGAACATAAATGTGTATTAGCTTCTTTAGAATTTTTAAAGGAAGATGGCTTTGATATCGTTTATTTACAGCCCAATAACAATGGAATCATTTTACCGGAAACATTGCAAAGCGCTATGGATGAAACTGTTGGACTTGTCAGCATAATGCTGGTTAACAATGAAATTGGCACAATACAGTCAATCGCGGAGCTTTGCGCAATTGCACATCAAGCAGATGCTTTATTCCATACCGATGCTGCTCAAGCACCTGTATTTATGAGCCTTGATGTCAATCAACTTGATGTTGATTTATTGAGTCTATCAAGCCACAAAGTTTATGGCCCAAAGGGCATTGGGGCACTATTTATACGGCGAGATATTAAGGGGGACATCACGCCAATAATTCACGGCGGAGGACAAGAAGACGGATTACGGTCTGGTACTCTTCCCACTAGCCTGTGCGTTGGATTCGGAGAGGCCCTCTACCAAACATCACGGGCAGCAAATGCGAATGCGGAAAAGTTAGAATTGCTTTCGTCTCTGTTTTTATCGGAACTAAAGAAAGTGATTCCTGAGATTGAAGTCAACGGGTCTCTTGAAATGAGACATCCTGGAAATTTAAATGTCAGATTCCCCAATTTCAAATCTCAGGGTTTTCTACAGTCGTTACAGCCAAAGATTGCGGCCTCCACAGGATCGGCCTGTAACAGTGGTATCGAAACACCATCTTATGTTCTGGATGCTATTGGGCTAGACCTCAATGTGGCTGCGGAATGCATCCGTTTCAGTTTTGGAATTAGTCAGGCCCCAGAAGAAATCATGGAAGCTGTAAAAATTATTCATACTGTTTACAAAAATGGAGACCCATTTTTGCTAGCTCCATAAAAAAGTCTTCTCATTTTTTAGAAGGAAGGCATTAAAATCGGTGGCCCCAAATAATTTTATTAATCATACCTTAGGCCCATGCGGTGCCACCCGCGCCGTCAAAATATACCGTTTGATGGCATATAAACCATGTAGCTCAATTCTTCCTTTTAGTATATTTTGTTCACCTCCGTGGGCCTGAGGGATGCAACGGGAGAGCGCCAGCGTCTCCCTTGCCAAGTCGGTTCTGTATTACAGAACACAGCTTGCGGGTCACGCTATCGACAAGTAGTTCAAAACTTTTAAAGTCTTGGTCAAGGCCATCTGCTCGGGATTCGGCCATTTATTCTCTATGAGGAATTCAGGCCATGAAAGGCGATTATCTGATTTGCCCAAGTGATGACCCAGCGGACACGTTGATCTACTTGCTGATTGAGATCGATGGCGATCTTTGCGGGATTTGTGTGAACAAGGAATTTGTTCTTCCGACGGCATCGTGGAAAATGCACCCCCATCACAGATGTGACTAGAATTTTGAGTTGGTATGAAAGTAAGGGATGCGTAAAAAACCATCGAAAATCACTGCTTCCAATACTGGACGGAGGTGAAAGCAAAAGGGGGATATTTGTGCTGCATAACGCTTTCACTGCGGCGAAACAGACCCACCCGACTACCAAGATGTACGCCGTTAGTCTTTTGGATGACTTTTTTGAAGGAATGAAAAATCAACATAAGCCGATACTAATTCAAGTTGTTAACGGGTACAAAGTATTCAATCAAAGCGAACTCGATCTAAATATCAGCAATGGAACTTGGAAGTTGCGAAAAGGTCTTCATGCAATGGCATATGGCACGAACTTAGCCAACAAAGTTCGCCTATTGGATTTTTTATCGGTAGAAAAGCCCAGTAGTTTCAAGATTGGTGGTTTTGATATGGGTTCGTTCATGAACGAAACTATGAAACTGGTCAAAGAATTTCAACCATCTCTCATGCATGCCAGCGTCTCAAGGCATCTTCAGGAGATTGACCCTAAGTCTCCGCATAAAGTTCATCTAAAAGTTCTACGTTTGATGATTGCTGTGGGCGAAACCGAAGGCAATGACGTGATCAAGATCATGAAAAAATATACGCACACAGAAATTACAAAGCTGTATGACCGTGCTATCGAAGGCGGATTCAATTTCAATTTGCTAGACGAGTTTGACCGGCGCTACGTTATGCTGGAGGACTTGGGACTTATTCCGCTTATGTACGATACCATTACAACTGAAATTTTCTTAAGTATGGATAAGAGCAAACTGAAAGATGCTCCTCGATCTGGTCTGGACCTGTCGCGGAATTGTGCCGCTCCTTTATGGCCGTGGCATTACGAAAACCACCCAAAGGGTGCATTCATCATTCGGATCGCGGTTCCCAGTATTGCTCGCATGACTATCAGAAACGTCTGCGTCAACACGGGTTCAAAGCATCCATGAGTGGCAAAGGGAATTGCTACGACAACGCGGTCGTCGAGGCATTCTTCAAAACTATCAAAGCCGAACTGATCTGGCGGCATCCGTGGCATACTCGTCGCGCTGCTGAACTGGCAATCTTTGAATACATCAATGGCTTTTATAATCCTCGCCGCAGACATTCTGCACTAGGCTGGAAAAGTCCCTTGGCTTTCGAAAGGTTTGCCGCCTAAATGAGTTCATGGAGCGGCACTAAACCGCGACAGGTCCATACTGG
>Ga0256839_1003701_pt1 | contig 15539 bp, 12 predicted proteins | sample 354166metaG_FD_185968 | JGI IMG/M metagenome (GOLD analysis project Ga0256839, IMG submission 185968) | Hydrothermal vent microbial communities from Mid Atlantic Ridge, Atlantic Ocean - 354-166 | ecosystem: Environmental > Aquatic > Marine > Hydrothermal vents | place: Atlantic Ocean: Mid... | reverse complement strand
CGCGCGGCCGCCTTCAGCAGGTCGACGATTTCCTCGTTGCCCTTTTCCTCGGCGACGCTGATGGCGGTCTCGCCGTCCTCGTCGTGGCTGGCGGGGTCCGCGCCGCGTTTCAGCAGCAGGCGAACGACCTCGGGGCGATTGAAGGCGGCGGCGGCCATCAGCGCGGTGCGCTGCTTCAGGCCGCGCCCGTTCACGTCCACGCCATCGTCGAGCAGCGCCGCCACCACCGCCGTATGCCCCAGTCCCGAGGCCAGCAGCAGCAGTTCTTCGCCATCCTGCCTGTCCAGCGGCGGGGCCTTGTCCAGCAGCAGCCGCACCGTCTCGTCGTGGCCGAAATAGATGGCGTTGACCAGGGGGCTGCCGCCGCTGTCGTCGCGGGTCAGCGGGTCGGCGCCGTTTTCCAGCAGCAGGGCGACGACCTCGTCGTGCCCGCCGGTGGCGGCGACGATCAGCGCCGTGGTGTTGTGCTTGTCCGCCGCGTCGACCTCCGCGCCCCGTTCGATCAACAGCCGCGCCGCATCGGCGTGGCCCTCCGAGGCGGCCAGCATCAGGGCGCGCTTGCCCTCGGTGGTGCGTTCGTTGACGTCGGCGCCGCTGTCGAGAATGCGCGCAATGGCCTCGACGTTGCCGTCTTTCGCCGCGTTCATCAAGGCGGTGTAGACCTCGCGCGAACAGCCGCCCAGCAGGGTGGCCAGCAATGTCAGCAGGAGGAGGTTGGTGCGCCAGGATCCGGCGCGCAGGGAGGTCGAGGCGAAGGTCACTGCCGGGGATTCCTGCTCAGCGTTTCATCGAAGCGTAGAACTCTTCGTTGGTCTTGGTGTTTTTCAGGCGGTCTAACAGGAATTCGATGGCCGCGACCTCGTCCATCGGATGCAGCAGCTTGCGCAGGATCCACATCTTCTGCAGCTCGTCGGGCTTGGTCAGGCGCTCCTCGCGGCGGGTGCCGGAGCGGTTGATGTCGATGGCCGGATAGATGCGTTTCTCGGCGATGCGGCGGTCGAGGTGCACCTCCATGTTGCCGGTGCCCTTGAATTCCTCGTAGATCACGTCGTCCATGCGCGAGCCGGTCTCCACCAGGGCGGTGGCGAGGATGGTCAGGCTGCCGCCCTCCTCGATGTTGCGCGCGGCGCCGAAGAAGCGCTTTGGCCGGTGCAGGGCGTTGGCGTCCACGCCGCCGGTGAGCACCTTGCCGGAGGACGGGATCACGGTGTTGTAGGCGCGTGCCAGGCGGGTGATGGAGTCCAGCAGGATCACCACGTCGCGCTTGTGCTCCACCAGGCGCTTGGCCTTCTCGATCACCATCTCGGCCACCTGCACATGGCGGCTGGCGGGTTCGTCGAAGGTGCTCGATACCACCTCACCGCGCACCGAGCGGGCCATTTCCGTCACCTCCTCCGGGCGTTCGTCGATGAGCAGCACGATGAGGTAGCACTCGGGGTGATTGGCGGCGATGGACTGGGCGATGTTCTGCATCATCATGGTCTTGCCCGACTTGGGTGGTGACACGATCAGGCCGCGCTGACCCTTGCCCACCGGCGCGGCGAGGTCGATGACGCGCGCGGTCAGGTCCTCGGTACTGCCATTGCCCAGCTCGATGCGCAGGCGCTCGTTGGGAAACAGGGGCGTGAGGTTTTCGAACGGCACCTTGTTCTTGGCGTTCTCCGGGCGCTCGAAGTTGATCTTGTCGACCTTCAACAGTGCAAAGTAGCGCTCCCCTTCCTTGGGCGGACGGATCTTGCCGGATACCGTGTCGCCGGTGCGCAGGCTGAAGCGCCGGATCTGGCTGGGGGAGACATAGATGTCATCCGGTCCGGCCAGATAGGAGCTGTCGGCGGAGCGCAGGAAGCCGAAGCCGTCCTGCAGGATCTCCAGCACGCCGTCGCCATAAATGTCTTCACCCTTGCGGGCGTGTGCCTTGAGGATGGCGAAGATGATGTCCTGCTTGCGGGCGCGGGACATGCCTTCCACACCGCTTTCCCGGGCCAGTTCGATCAGGTCCGTGGCGGTTTTTTTCTTCAGTTCTGTGAGGTTCATGGGTCTTCGGTCGGTTGGATGTAAGAAAAGAAAGGGTTTAGTCGATCAGGGGAATCCGGGATGGGCATCCGTTTGAACGGACGTGACGCGCAGGCGATCAGATATGGGCTTGCTGTGTGTCTTAAAGGGCTTTATTGGGAGTGGGCCGGAACATCGGCACGCAGTCGAATCTGACGCTTCGGCGTTAAGCTAGCACGACGACGGGGCGCCGTCCAGTGTTTCGACGGCCCCCGTGGCTGTTTAGAGGCGCCCTCTTTAGATGTTGCTGTCGAGAAAGGCGGTGAGCTGGGACTTGGAGACGGCGCCGACCTTGGTGGCTTCGACGTTGCCGTTCTTGAACAGCATCAGGGTGGGGATGCCGCGGATACCGTACTTGGGTGGGGTGGCCGGGTTTTCGTCGATGTTGAGCTTGGCGACCTTGACCTTGCCTTTGTATTCTTCGGCGATCTCATCGAGGATCGGTGCAATCATCTTGCAGGGGCCGCACCAGTCCGCCCAGTAATCGACCAGGACCGGGCCGTCGGCATTGACGACTTCTTCTTCGAAGGAATCGTCTGAGAGGTAAACGATGTTTCCGCTCACGTGATGGATCTCCATTTGGGATGAAATTGCGGCGATCGGCGCAGAAAAAGCCGATAACCATGGCTGATATGACATTTCAGCTCAATACGCGGTCGATTTCAAGCCCAAAGCCGCGGCAATTTTGTTATTCTCTTCCGCCTATGTCAGACACACATCTCACAGAGACTTCATTCAGGGAGTTGGGGGTCGCCGACGCGCTGGTTCAAGGCGTTGAAGCGGCGGGGTTTTCTTACTGCACACCGATCCAGGCAGAGACCCTGCCGCTGGCCCTCAAGGGGCAGGACGTGCTCGGCCAGGCGCAGACCGGCACCGGCAAGACGGCGGCCTTCCTGCTCGCCGTGCTGCATCGCCTGCTGACGGTGCCGCCGCCGGCGTCGCGCCGGCCCAACCAGCCGCGCGCCTTCATCCTCGCCCCCACCCGCGAACTGGCCATTCAGATCCATAAGGACGCCCTGGCCCTGGCCGGCAGCACCGATTTCCGCATCCAGGTGGTCTACGGCGGCTCCGGCTACGAACAGCAGCGCAGCGACCTGCAGGCCGGCGTCGACATCCTCATCGGCACCCCGGGCCGCCTGATCGACTATTTCAAGCAGCACGTCTACGACCTCAAGCAGGTGCAGGCGATGGTGCTGGACGAGGCCGACCGCATGTTCGACCTCGGCTTCATCAAGGACATCCGCTACCTGCTGCGGCGCATGCCGCCGCCCGACCGGCGTCTCAACATGCTGTTCTCCGCCACCCTGCCGCTGCGTGTCACCGAGCTGGCCTACGAGCACATGAACAACGCCGTGACGGTCAGCGTGGAGACCGACAAGGTCACCGCCGAGCGCGTCACCGAGATCGTCTACGGGCCCTCCAACGAGGAAAAGATACCCCTGCTGCTGGGCCTGCTGCGGCACATGGACCCGACCCGCACCATCATCTTCGTCAACACCAAGCGTGCCGCCGAGCGGGTGTGGGGCTATCTGGAGAGCAACGGCATCAAGGCCGCGGTGCTGTCCGGCGATGTGCCGCAGAAGAAGCGCATCAGCCTGCTGGCGAAATTCCAGGCCGGCGAGCTGCCGGTGATGGTGGCCACCGACGTGGCGGCGCGCGGCCTGCACATCCCCGACGTCAGCCACGTCATCAATTACGACCTGCCGCAGGACGCCGAGGACTACGTGCACCGCATCGGCCGCACCGCGCGCGCCGGCGCCAGGGGGGACGCCATCAGCTTCGCCTGCGAGGAGTATGCCTTTTCGCTGGGGGAGATCCAGGACTACATCGGCTACGAGATCCCGCGTGGGCGGGTCACGCCCGAGTTGCTGGCGGAAGACATCAAGCCGCGGGTGCGCATCGCGCGCAAGCCGAAGCCGGGTGGGGGGCGTTCGGGCGCCGGGCGGGGCCGGGGCGGTTCGGGTTCTTCGCGGCACTCGCGCGGCCGCAGTGGCTCATCCCGGCCGCGCAACCGCTAGCCCGCCTGGTTTCCGGGCTTCAGCTCGGTGACATCGGCGCGGTGCCGGGCGGCCTCTTGCGGCGCCGGCACCACCCGGTTGCGGCCGGCGTTCTTGGCCAGATAGAGCGCCTGATCGGCGCGATCCACCAGCTCTTCGGCGATGTTTCCGGTGTTTTCGTCGCCGGCCTGCAGGCTGGAGACGCCGATGGAGATGGTGACCGACAGGCAGCCGCCATCCTCCCCTTCAAAGCGCCTGGCCTCGATGACGCCACGGATGCGTTCCGCGATCTCCAGCGCCTTCTCCTTTCGCGCGTTGACCAGCAGCGCGGAAAACTCCTCGCCGCCGTAGCGGCCCAGCACGTCGGTGCTGCGCAGCTGTTCGCGGATCAGGCCCGCCACCTCGCTCAATACCCGGTCGCCGACGCGGTGGCCGTGCTGGTCGTTGATGCACTTGAAGTGGTCGATGTCCAGAAACAGGCAGGCCAGCGGTTCGCCGGAGCGCTGCGCGCGTGCCACCTCCTCGCCCAGGCGCTGGTCGAAGAAGCGCCGGTTGTTGACCCCGGTGAGGGAGTCGGTGAGGCCGACGCGCTTGAGGCGTTCGTGATTGGTGGCGTTCTCCAGGCAGATGGCGACGATGGTGGCGAGGCGTTGCAGGAAGTCGGTGGCGGAACCCTTGACGAAACGCTCGGGATCGTTGCTGCCGAGGTTGAGGCTGCCGATGAGTTCGCCATAGCGCACCAGCGGCAGCAGGGCGATGCTCTGCGGCTGGCCGCCTGCGGGAAAAAGGGCGCCGTGTTCGGCGGGCTGGAAGGCGCCCAGTTGCGGTTCGAGGGAGACGCCGAACAGGCTGTCCAGTTCGTCGGTGTCGGCGATGAAGTGCAGGCTGGTGAATTCCGCCACCCGCACGCCCTCGTCCTCGAGGATGCGCTGGATCTCGTAACCGGGATCGTGCAGGGTGAGGCCGACCACGTCGAGGGTGAAGGCGGTGCGGTAGTTGTAGAGCACGCGCTGCACCAGTTCCGACAGGGAGGGGGTGCTGATGAGGCGCAGTTCCTGTTCGTGGAAGCGGCGCATCTTCTGCTCGTTCTCGCGCGCCTGGGTGAGAAAGGCGCGCAACTTGCGTCGCAGCAGCTGGTTCTCGCGGTAGAGATCGCTGTCAGAGGTCATGGCGGCGGGCGCTGTGGCGGGGCTCCATGGGTAATTATTTTACTCACCACAGAGGCACAGAGTTCACGGAGAAATGAAATTCCAGGCCGCCTCCGGGAATGGCATGAAACGCAGAGGTCGCAGAGGCGCAGAGGACGCAAAGGTTTTATGAAAGGGTTTTCTTTGCGCCCTCTGCGCCTTTGCGTTCTTTGCTTTGATTCTCGTGGTCGATTCATCATCCAGTGCTGCCTGTTGCCAGCGCATGAAATCATGCAAGAGCTGGGTTAACCTGCATCGCTTCCCGGCATGCTCCCAGGTCACCAACCTTAGGCCACCAGCTGGCGGGCCATGGTGTCCAGGGATTCACGGTTTTCGATGGTGCCCTCCAGCACGCCCATGGCGTCTTCCTCGCTCAGTCCCAGGGCGAGCAGGGAGCGCTCCGGCAGCTCGTTGCTGTTGGCCTCGCCGATTTCGTGGCTCTTCAGCAGGGCGTCGGAGACCAGCAGCAGGTGCACGTAGCTGGCGTGCGGGCCGTCGTAGGCGGTGTTGTGGTGTTCGCGCTGGGTGACGAGGATCTCCTCCGGCATGTTCCAAGTTTCCATCAGCCAGTTGCCCATTTCCATGTGGCTGACGCCCAGCAGGCGCTGTTCCTGTTCCACCACGGGGATTTCGGGCTCCTGGCGCAGGGCCCGGGAGAGCAGGTTGAACTCCTTGGGGAACAGGTGGCCGAGGAGCAGGAAACCGAAGTTGTGCAGCAGGCCGGTGAGGTAGGCGGTGCCGGGGCGCGGGCGTTTCTCGCGCGGCATGGCCTTGCACAGGGACTGCATCAGGGTGGCGCTGTAGGTGGCGTGACGCCAGAACGCGACCAGCCCCAGCGGGCCGTCCAGGGGCAGCTTGAAGGGGCGCGCGGCGGCGATGCCCAGGGCCATGTTCATCACCATGTCATAGCCCAGCACGCGCGAGATGGCCTGGCGCACCGAGGCGATCTTGCCCGGGTAGCCGTAGAAGGGCGACTGGGCGTAGCGCACGATCTGCGCCGACAGGCTGGGATCGCGTTCCACCAGCTTGGCCAGGTCCTCGGCATGGGCGTAGGGGTTGGCGTTGAGCTGGATGATCTTCTGCGCCAGCGAGGGCATGGCGGGCAGCTCGTTGATGCGCTCGATGCGGCGGCGCATGTCGGCGATGGGGGTGATGCCGCTGTCGTGGGGCGCGGCGGGCTGTGGTGTGTCGCTGGCGGGCCTTTTATGCATCGGCCCTTCGGAGATGGTAGAGAAGGTGTTGCCGTACCAGGCGTTGCTGTGCAGCAGCTGGAAATCCGCGCCGCTGAGGCGGATCAGTTCGCCGGCGTTGCCGGAGGCCAGGTAGACGTGATTCTGGTCCAGCAGGCTGTCGTCGATGATGGTCTCGAAGCCGTAGGCCTCGCCCAGCGCCGGCAGCAGGCCGGGGGCGCAGTCGCTGAACACGCTGCGATAGTCGGCCGCGTCGGCGGGCTCCAGGCGGCGGTGCAGCTGGCGATTGAGGGTGTTGAGGCTGAGGCGGCGGGTGATGGGAAACACCGCCATCAGCATGCCGCGGATGTCTTTCAGGATCACCGCCTTGGCGATGCTCGCGGGCGGAATCTCCTCGCCCTCGCTGAGCAGCCTGCCGTCGTCGCCACGGCTGATGCGGGTAACGGAATAGGGTACTTCCTGTGTATCGAGAAAACGTCGAACCGTAATTGAAGTAGACATGTTGTTCCCCACTGCAACTTCCTGCTGTCGTGTTGTCTGGATGCGGCGGACATGTTCATCCGCCAGAGCACCAGCAGTAGCGGCAGCACGGCCGGAAAGATTTAGCACTCGGGGTAGCGATATCGCCCCGTCGCCGAAAACCCGCAGCAGAGGTGAGCGGAATTGCGACGGGGTTGGCGTGATTAGCGGTCGGCGCCCTCGGCGGCGGGCGGTTTTTTCATGAACTGGCGCAGGGTCTCGAGGTTGAAGTGCTTGTTGCCGGGGGCGCCGAAGCGCGCGGCGAAGGCGTTGGGCAGCAGTCGTTGCCGGCCGTCGGCGTCGATGGCGAGGAGGTGGTAGTGACCGCTGGGCAGGCCGTCGGGCAGTTGCAGCCGGGCCGGGCCGTCGGGCGGGGTGGTGATGCGGACGGTGGGCAGCAGGGTCACGGAATTCAGGCGCCGCTGGCCGCCGAGGAAGGCGGCGTTGCCGGCCAGCAGCAGGCTGCGATGATCGCCGGTGGCGGGGTAGAGGGTGCTCAGGCGCGGGGCCTCGGGGCGGTCGATGTCCACGCTCATGAGGCCGGAGCGGGCGCCGAGGACGAACAGCCGGCCGTCGTGCAGTTGCAGGTCGAGCACCGGCTCGCGGGGCCGGAAACGGCCCAGGGGGGTGAAGCCATCGCCGTCCCGGCGCAGCAGTTGCACCGTGTCGTCGGCGAGGGCGATGGCCAGCAGGCCGTCGCCGCTGCGCACCTTTTTCGCCCCCGGGGCGCTGAGGCGGGCCCGTGGCGTCAGTCGCCCGGTTTCGTCCGCGCTCAGCAGCCGCAGGCCCTCGGGGCCGGCGATGTAGAGGCCGTCGTCGTCCAGCCACAGGTCGTCGATGGCCAGGGGCTGGCGTGAAACGAGCCGTGGACGGGCGGGGTCGCGGATGTCCGCCACCAGCAGGCCGGCGCTGTCGTCGGCGATGAACAGGTGGTTGCCGCGGGCGCGGATCAGGCGCGCCCGGCCGGGGGTGTCGAGGCGGCCGACGAGGCGCGCGTAGAAGGGGTCGCGGGTGTCGATTACCGCCACCCCCGCGTCGCCGCCGGCGACGAAGGCGTGGCCGCCGTCCAGCCACAGGTCCAGGGCCTCGCCGGGCAGGTCGGCGCCGGTGGCCCAGATGGGGTTGAGGGGGTTCTTGATGTCGAAGACCTGCAGCCCGCCGGCACCGCTGGCGGCGTAGAGGTAGTTGCCGGTGTGGCGAAGCTGTTGCAGGGCGCCGCGCGCCTGGTAGCGGGTGAGGTAGCGGGGCCGCGCCGGGTCGCTGACATCCAGTACCTTGATGCCGCCCCACCAGTCCAGCACATAGGCGGTGTCGCCCTGCACCACGCTGCCCCAGGCGGCGCCGTCGGTGTCGAAGTGGCCGATGATGCGCGGTGCGCGCGGGTCGCGGATGTCCACCACCTGCAGGCCGGATTCCCAGCCGCTGACGTAGGCCAGGTCTCCCGCCAGGGTGATGCCGCGCGCGTTGCCGGGGATGGCGAGGTGGGCCAGCTGGCGCGGATTGGCGGGATCGCTGACGTCGACGATGAACAGGCCGTTGTCGAACAGGGCGAGGTAGGCGAGGCCGTCGCGCACCACCACGTCCTCGGCATGGCCGCCGGGATTGAACTGGGCGACGAGGCCGATGCGCGCCGGATCGCTGACGTCGACGATGAGCAGGCCGTCGTCGTCGTCGGCGATGAAGGCGATGTGACCACTCACATCGATGGCCCAGGACTTGCCGGGGGTGTCCAGGGCGCCGAGGATGCGCGGGTGCTCGATGTCGCTGAGGTCGATGATCTGGAAGCCGCCGCGGTGGTCGGCCAGGTACAGGGTGTCGCCGATGCGCTTCATGGTGTAGGCGAGGCCGAGGGTGGAGAGCTCGGACTCCCAGCTCAGCCCGGCCACCGCGCGCGGCCGGCGTGGGTCGCGGATGTCGATGATCTGCAGGCCGTAGTCGTCGTCGCCCACCAGCGCGTAGTCGCCGTACAGGGTCACGCCCTTGCTGGAGCCGGGGGTGTGGTAGTTGCCGAGGTGGCGGGGGTTGGCGGGGTCGCGCACGTCGTAGAGGTGCAGGCCGGAGAACCAGTCGGCGACGTAGAGGATGTCGTCGCGGATCACGCCGCGGCGGCTGCCGCCGAGGTTGACGCCCTCGGGGGAGATGTCGGCCACCGAGGGCGTGGCGAAGTCGAGGCGCTGCACGCCGGCGGTGGTGGCGGCGAAGACGATGTCGCCGTGCACCGCCAGGCCCACCAGCGGGGCGTCGAGGCGCAGGGCGTCGCCGGCGGCGGGCAGCTCGGGGTTGCCGAGGGCGATGCTCAGCAGCGAGCGTTCGCCGATGCCCACCCAGGCGCGACCGTCGGCGGCGCCGAGGCCGTGGATGGGGCCGCGCTTGGCGTGGCTGCCCAGCCAGCGCAGGCGGCGCGGGTCGCTGGTGTCGACTATCTGCAATCCGCCTGCGCCGGTGTCCACCAGCGCCAGCCCGGCCTGCCGCTGTATCTGCCGCGCCGTGCCGCGAAGCGTCTGCCGGTCGAGGAGGGTTGCCGACGGCGTGCCCAGGTCCAGGCTGGCGATGCCCTCGGCGCCGATCACCAGCGCCGTGTCGTCTTGCAGGGTGAAGGCGCTGGCGGCGAACGGCAGACGCCAGGTCTGTTGCGCTGCCGTGGGGGCCGCGTCGCCGAGCGGCAGGCGTTGCAGGCGCCGGTCGTCCAGCAGCAGCCAGGCGTGGTCCCGGGTCAGCTGTATGTCCAGCACCGGTGCGTCGCTGCGGTAGCTCCAGCGGTGCGTGATCTGTCCGTGCCGGGAGGTGTCGAACAGCATCACGCGCCGGTCGCCGCCGATGGCCAGCAGCCGGCCATGGCCGCGTCGCAGCCGCTGGATGTCGGCGCCGTCGATCTGCAGCCGGGCATGGACGCGGGCCTCGGCCCCGGGCGGGAATTCGATCACCTGCAGCCAGCCGCCCCGGCTGGCGACCCAGGCGCGCTGCCCGTCGCTGGCGATGGCCAGTGGCGTGGTCGGCAGGGTCAGGCGATGGCTGCTGAAGGGGCCGCCGGGCAGCAGGGCCAGCTGCGCCCCTGCCTGCCAGTCGCGGGTTTCGATGTCGAGAATGGCGGGTTGGTTGCGTTGCACCTGGCTGGGGCTGGCCGAGACGGCCTGCGGCGCCGCCAGCACCGGCGCGCCGCCCAGCAGTCCGGCGAGCAGCGCCAGTGTCTGCGGCAGACGGTATCGCCCGCGCGGGCGCTGCGGCTGCGGGCTGGTGGTGGTCTCGGGCACGGCTTACTTTCTGTCCAGCATGTAGGGTGAGGCTCTGTAGAGGTCTTCGGGCAGGGTGGGTTCGTCATCCTTGGCGGCGCTCTCCGGGGGCGCGGCGACATGGGTGAGCTTGTTGATGGGGTGGGCGTTGGCGGCGGTGCCGATGCGCTTGAGGTGTTTGACCAGCCGCTTCGCCTCCTGCAGTGACACCAGGTCCGGTTCGTAGAAGATGCCGCGGAACTCTTCGTCGATCTGCTTGATGTGGATGAAGTAGGTGCGTCCGCCGACGAAGCGATAGACCCGCTCCTTCCACACGCGCTGGCTGCTTTTCTGATTGGTGTACAGGGTGTTGCTGTAGACCTTCAGTTCGCCCTTGGCGGGTTTCAGATAGAGGAGGGTGTAGACGCCTTCGGCGAGTTTGAGCAGTTTCTCCCCCTGGAATTCGATGGTCACCGGGGCGTCGGCAAAGTCATGGCTGAAGACGGGCACGGGGCGAATGAAGTACACGCTGGCGACGTTGGGGCCGGGCTGCTCGGCGAGCGCGGGGTGTTGGGTGTTGACCGTGGCGCAACCGCTGCTGAGCAACAGGGCGATGGCGAGGCCGATGGCGGGCATCAGGCGTGGGTGATTCATGCTACTTCTCCTGCATATATTCTTATTGTCCTGAATCCGTAGGTTCAAGACGGCGAATCGCACAACTCATTGATACATCTCGCTATATGAAAAATCTCGGCAATAATCCCCGCTATTCCCTCGATTTTTCATTACGCGATATGCATCAAGCAGTTGCACGCTTCATCCGCCCTGAAGCTACGGATTCAGGACTGTTATTAGCGGCTACCCTGCGGCGTATCGTCAGGGCGCCGGGTTGGGATTGTCGTCATGGATGGTGTCGATGGCCGCCAGCACGTCATCGTCAAGGCGAATGTTCGCGCTATCCAGGTCGTCCTGCAACTGTGCCGGGTTGGTGGCGCCGATGATGGTGCTGGTGACGAAGGGGCGGCCGGTGACGAAGGCCAGGGCCATTTGTGCCGGGTCGAGGCCATGCGCCCGGGCCAGCTCGACATAGGCGGCGGTGGCGCGCTCGGCGCGCGGGTTGGTGTAGCGGGAAAAGCGCTCGAACAGGCTGATGCGCGCCCCCGCCGGGCGGGCGCCGTGGAGATACTTGCCAGACAGCACGCCAAAGCCCAGCGGCGAATAGGCCAGCAAGCCGCACTGTTCGCGGTGGGCGATCTCGGCCAGGCCGATCTCGAAGGTGCGGTTGAGCAGGCTGTACGGGTTCTGGATGCTCACCGCACGCGGCAGGCCGCACTGCTCGGCCAGCTGCAGGAATTTCATCGTCCCCCACGGGGTTTCGTTGGAGAGGCCGATGTGGCGCACCTTGCCGGCCTCCACCAGGTCGGCCAGCACGCGCAGGGTCTCCTCGATGGGCACGCTGTGCTCGTCGGGTCGGTGGCGGTAGTCCAGTTCGCCGAAGAAGTTGGTGCTGCGGTCCGGCCAGTGCAGTTGATAGAGGTCGATGTAGTCGGTCTGCAGGCGCTTCAGGCTGCCATCGATGGCAGCCTCGATATTGGCGCGGTCGAAACAGTTGCGGCCGTTGCGAACCCACGGCAGCCAGTCCGCGCGCCCGGCCACCTTGGTGGCGATGACCAGCTGTTCACGGTTGCCGCGTTTGCGCAGCCAGTTGCCGATGTACTGCTCGGTGAGAGTGAAGGTCTCCGCCTCGGGGGGCACCGGGTACATCTCGGCGGTGTCGATGAAGTTGACCCCGGCGGCCACCGCCATGTCGAGCTGTGCATGGGCCTCGGCCTCGGTGTTCTGCTTGCCGAAGGTCATGGTGCCCAGGCAGATCACGCTGACCTCGGTATCGGTTTGTCCCAGCTTGCGGAATTCCATTGTCAGCCTCTATGACGTGGACGGAATAGGTGACAATGATACTCCGAATTGGAGCTGGGTGACGACCGTGGTGAACGGCTTTTTTAAGGGACTATTTATAGCTACGTGACAGCCGATCCATGGCGGCATTGATGGCCTGCAGTCGCTCCTCGTCGCCGCCGCGATCCGGGTGGTGTTGCATGGCGAGGCGGCGATGCTGGGTCTTGATGGTGGGCCAGTCCACCGGGTCCTGCAGCTCCAGTACGTCGAGCGCCTGGCGGCGTTCGTCGTTGCCGAGGAAGCGTTGCCAGAAGCTGCCCAACAGCGCCTCGACGTCCTCGTCGCGGGTCTGTTGCAGGTTGTCGAGGTCGAGGTAATAGGCGCGCAGGGGATCGTGGCCGTCGATGGCGGCGGTGCCGGTTTGGGTGATGGGCGTGAGGCGGATGCAGAGCGCGCTGATGTGGAGGTGGGCCTTGCCCTGCTCGCAGAGTTCATCGCGCAGGCGGTAGAGTGTGTGGAACAGCAGGAAGTGGGTCTGAAACAGCGACAGGTTGCCGCGCAGGCAGTGCTTGTCGAAGCCGTCCTGGCCCTGGGCCTCGAGCCATTTGATGAGTTCGAATTCGCTGATCCCGTCAGGGTGGGCGCTCAGCGCCTGCAGCAGTTTGTCGGTGAAGGTGCTGGCGCCCATGTCGTGACGGCCGGGAGTAACCGGAATCAGTTGACCTTGATCAGTTCGATCTCGAATTTCAGGGTTTCATTGGGGCCGATGTTGGCGCCGGCGCCCTGGGCGCCATAGGCCATGTCGGCGGGAATGTAGATTTCCCACTTGTCACCCTCGTGCATCAGCGGCAGCACTTCCTGCCAGCCCTTGATGACCTGGTTGACGCCGAAGGTGGCCGGTTCGCCGCGCTTGTAGGAGCTGTCGAATTCGGTGCCGTTGAGCAGGGTGCCGCGATAGTGGGCGGTAATGCTGTCGGTGGCCTTGGGCTGCTTGCCGGAGCCGGAGCTGATGACCTTGTACTGCACGCCGCTGGGCAGTTCCTTCACGCCGGGCTTTTTCTTGTTGGCGGCGAGGAAGGCCTTGCCCTCTTCGAGGGCCTTGTCGGCGCGGGCGGTGCGCTCGGCGGCCTGCTTTTCCTGGAAGGATTCCACCACGCTGCGCATTTCATCCAGGCTCAGCTTCAGTTCGTTGTCTTTCAGTACGTCGTCGATGGCCTGCGCCAGGGCCTTGCTGTCGATGTCCAGCCCTTCGCGCTTGAAGCTGTGGCCGACCTGGTAGCCGATGGCGTAACTGAATTTTTCCTTTTCGGTTTTCAGGCTGGGGTCGGCGGCGAGGGCGTTGCCGGCGGCCAGGGTGCCGCAGAGCAGCAGTGTGCCGAGGGTGATCTTTGATGCGGTGCTGACGGTATTCACGTGTGTTTCCTTTTGTGGTTGGGGCGCTGGGCGCGGGGTTTGGGTTTGATCGGGCCGGGGGTAAAAGGTTCCTTTGCCGGTGTCAGGGGCCGCTGTCACAGGAAGCGGACCCAGTCGTAGTCCGGGTCGCCGACGACGAGAAATTCCGGATTGAGCAGGGATTCCTTGGTGTTGTAAAGCAGCGGCGACAGGTCGGTCTTGGTGATGCGTCCGCCGGCCTCGTCGACGATGCAGTGGGCGGCGGCGGTGTCCCATTCCGAGGTCGGGCCGAGACGCGGGTAGATGTCGGCCTTGCCTTCCGCCACCAGGCCGGATTTCAGTGAGCTGCCCATGCTGATGATGTCGTAGTCGCCGAGGCGGGAGAGGAAGGTCTTGAGGGAATCGCCGCGATGCGAGCGGCTGCCGGCGATGGTGGTTCGCCCCGGCTGCTTCTTGCGGGTGTGGATGCGCGCGGCCTCGCCGTCCTTGATGCGCTTCCAGGCGCCGTGGCCGCGCGCGGCGTAGTAGGTCAGCCCGCTGACCGGGGTGTAGATCACGCCGAGGATGGATTCGTGATTGTCGACAAGGGCGATGTTGACGGTGAATTCACCGTTGCGCTTGATGAATTCGCGCGTGCCGTCGAGGGGGTCGACGAGCCAGTAGGTCTGCCATTTGCTGCGCTCTTCGAAGGGGATCCTGGCGGACTCTTCGGAGAGGATCGGCAGTTCCGGGGTGAGGATGGAGAGGCCGGCGACGATGGCGTTGTGCGCGGCCATGTCGGCGGCGGTGAGCGGGGAGTCGTCTTCCTTTTGTGTGATATCGAAGTCTGTCTGGTAGATATCCAGTATGCGTTCGCCGGCATCGGTGGCGAGATCGATGACGTCATGGAGGAGTTCGCTGGGGTTTGCCACGTTTGCTTCCTTGGGGTTTGTCAGGTTGTGATTTGTGGTTATCGCCGGGCCAGGTGTTCGCGGGCCATGAACAGCGCGGCGATGCTGCGCGCCTCGGTGCATTCTTCCTGCGTCAGCAGTTCGTCGAGGCGTTTCAGTGACCAGGGCACGACCTCGATCTCTTCCGGCTCGTCGCCCTCGCAGCGCTGCTCGAAGAGATCCTGCGCCAGCACCACATGGGTACAGTGGCTCTGGTAGCCGGGGGCGATGGTGAGGCTGGTCATGTGTTCCAGTTTGCGCGCGCCGTAGCCGACTTCTTCCATGATCTCGCGGTTGGCGGCATCGAGGATGGCCTCGTCGCTTTCGATCTTTCCCTTGGGCAGGGCCAGTTCGTAACGATGCACGCCGGCGGCGTATTCGCGGATCATCAGCACCGTGTCGTCATCGAGCATGGGCACGATCAGCACCGCACCAGTGGATGATCCGACCAGCCGCTCGTAGCTGACCTCGGTGCCGTTGGCGAAGCGCAGGTTGCGTTGCTCGACACGGAAGAATCGCGTGCGGGCGATGATTTCGGTGTTGAGGACTTCGGGCGTCTTGCGCATGGGCGGGCGGTGGTGAGGTTCTTTCCGGTGCCTCCGATGATAGCGTGGTGGATGGCCTTTGGCACGAGTATTTGCGTGTTGACATTGCGCAAAGCACAAAAAAAGACTATAAATCCCGCGAAATCGCCGAGTTCTGTTGGCTCTGCGATGACAATCTCATTCCATTTTGTTTTCTCTCAGGGAGATTCCCCGCTCATGGCGATAAAGAAAAAGGCGGCCAAGAAGTCCGTCGCGAAGAAAAAGGCACCGGTGAAAAAGGCCGTTGCCAAGAAAAAGGTAGCAACCAGAAAGAAGGCCGTTGCCAAGGCCGCCGCCAAGCCGGCGCGCAAGCTGACGGCGATCAAGGAGCGTTACACCAAGACGCAGATCCTCACCGAACTGGCCGACAATACGGAGCTGAGCAAGAAGCAGGTTGCCGCCGTGCTGGACGAGCTGGCGGTGCTGATCGAACGTCACATCAAGCCGCGTGCCTGTGGCGAGTTCACGCTGCCCGGCCTGCTGAAGGTGAAGACGGTGAAGAAGCCGGCCCGCAAGGCGCGCAAGAATGTGCCGAATCCGTTCAGGCCCGGCGAGCTGATGGACGTGGCCGCCAAGCCCGCCAG
>Ga0256839_1003700_pt1 | contig 15540 bp, 18 predicted proteins | sample 354166metaG_FD_185968 | JGI IMG/M metagenome (GOLD analysis project Ga0256839, IMG submission 185968) | Hydrothermal vent microbial communities from Mid Atlantic Ridge, Atlantic Ocean - 354-166 | ecosystem: Environmental > Aquatic > Marine > Hydrothermal vents | place: Atlantic Ocean: Mid... | reverse complement strand
GTTTTATCAAATACGGACCAATCTATCGAATACCTGATGATGTCAATGCGTTTGGATGAAGGTTCAGATTTGCGGCGATATACCGATTTGGCGGGTCACCCCCTGCCCTCCGATGCGGTAAACCTACTTTTAGAGGCTAATCTTGTTGAAAACCTGAATGGAAGGTTAAAAACCACCGTCAAAGGTAAGCCCTTGCTGAACGCAATATTGCGAGAGCTTTTGTAATGACTATACTGCGGATATTCTGGTTTGCGGTTGGCAGCCTATCCTTGATTTCCGGAATTATCGGAGCATTTTTGCCGGTTTTACCCACAGTGCCATTTTTGCTTTTGGCTGCTCTCGGGTTTAGCAAATCTTCGGACAAACTGCACAACTGGTTGATTAATCATGGTATTTTTGGCCCTCCAATTCTTGATTGGCAAAAAAATGGTGCCATAAGCAAAAAGGTTAAGCTGTTTGCCAGCCTGTCTATGCTGGCATCCATTGGCATTACAATTTTGCTTGCTGTGCCGATGCTGTTTGTAACATTACAAGCGGCAATATTGATAGGCGTTGCGGTTTTTATCTGGACAAGGCCGGTAAGCTGAATCTATCGCGACAAAAGCTGGCATAACCCATCTAATTCCTCAAGATTGGTATAAGAAATCCGCAGCTCGCCTTTGCCTGAATTATGGCGGTGATCAATGCTTACCTTCAACCGCAAATGCGCTTGCAGATCAGATTCAATGGCGCGGGTATCGGCATCTTTGCTTGGGTGCAATTGCCGTTTTTTCGACAATTGCGTGCCATCGGATTTTGCCAATTGTTCTGTCTGGCGCACATTCAAAGATTTATTGATCACAATCCGCGCTAATTCCGCAGGGTTGGTTGCTGCAATAAGTGCGCGCGCATGGCCATAAGAAATTTTACCCTCACGCAGATAGGTCAGAACTTCGTCCGGCAAGGTTAACAAGCGCAACAAGTTGGCAATGTGGCTGCGGGATTTACCCAAAGCAACCGCAAGTTTTTCCTGAGTATGGCCAAAACGATCCATCAGTTGGCGATATCCCAGCGCTTCTTCAACCGAATTCAGGTCTGCACGCTGGATATTTTCGATGATTCCCAGTTCCAGCACCTCTGTGTCGTCGAGCTGACGAATAATTACCGGGATTTTATGCACTTGCGCCATCTGAGCGGCACGCCAGCGACGTTCACCCGCAACTATTTGATATTGCCCGATTTTTTTAGGGTCAGGACGCACAATAAGCGGTTGAATGATGCCTTTTGTAGCGATTGAGTTGGAAAGGTCTTGCAGGTCTGCCTCGCTGAAATCTCGACGTGGTTGATCAGGGTTCGGGCTTAGCTGCTCAATAGGCAGAGTTGAATCGCTGTTTGGCCGTTGTTTACTGGGTCGATCTGCATTCATATCCACATCAGCCAAAAGGGTGGAAAGGCCACGGCCAAGGTTGCGGCGAGTTGGTTTTTTAGTCATGGCTTTGCCTTTTTACGCAAGAATTGGGTCATTTAACCGGCGAAGGAGTTCGCCCGCCAGTTTTTGATAGGCAATCGCACCAGAGCTTTTATGATCATAAATCAGGGCTGGAATGGAATGGGATGGTGCCTCGGATAGGCGAATATTTCGCGGTATCGTGGTTTCATACACCAGATCGCCAAGGTTTTGGCGCACATCTTCCTCTACCTGTCGAGAAAGATTATTTCTTCCGTCATACATTGTTAGAACAACGCCTTGAATTTCCAGTGCCGGATTAAGGGTCTGGCGGACCTCGCGGATGGTCATCATAAGCTGTGACAGACCTTCAAGCGCAAAAAACTCACATTGTAGGGGCACCAGAACCGAATTTGCAGCAACCATTGCGTTAACGGTTAATAGGTTCAGTGATGGCGGGCAATCAATCAGGATATAATCATAGGCGCATTGTTTGGCAGATTCGGAATTTAGGGCTTCGCGCAATCTTAATACCCGATTCCGATCTTCAACCAGATCAACATCAGCAGAGCTTAAATCAACCGTTGAAGGGGCAACAAATAACCCTGGAACGGGGGATTCCTGGCTAACCTCCGCCAGATTCGCGTCACCAAGAAGCAAGTCATAGGTTGTTAATTCACGTCTGTTTTGAAAAACTCCGAGACCAGTTGATGCGTTTCCTTGTGAATCAAGGTCTAATATCAATACTTTACGGCCAATTGCTGCCAAGGCAGTGCCTAGATTAATTGCAGTTGTGGTTTTTCCCACCCCACCTTTTTGGTTGGAAACGGCAATTACCTGCTGTCTATGTATTTTGGCAGAGTTATCTGGCACGGGAGAAACTTTCAATTCGTAAGATGACCGATTCTGGATCGGTCAGGCTCGGGATTTTCTGTTCCTCTATATGCCAATCTTTGCGGGCTTTGGTCAATTCCAATTCGTATTTATTACCTTTAGGAAACAAACAAAGGGTGGATTCGTTGCAAAATGGTGCTGATATTTCCAAAAGATTGGCCAAAGACGAAAGAGCGCGGGCCGAAATAATGTCAAAAGGCTGGATTGGCAGGTTTTCGATGCGCTCTGCTTTGACAATGATGTTTAAATCCAAAGCTTGGGCCACATTTATCAAAAAAGCACATTTGCGCTGATCGCTTTCCACCAAGGTAAACTGTAACTCCGGCTCAAGCTGATGTGCAAATATTGCCAGCACCAATGCAGGAAATCCAGCACCGGAACCAATATCAAGCCAATGGGTGGCACCCTGCTTTCGCAATTCCCATAGCTGTGCGGAATCAGCAAAATGACGATGCCAAATATCGGAAATTGTAGACGGAGCAACCAGATTTATCTTTTTATTCCACTTGATTAGCAGGTTTTTATAGTGTTCCAGCATATCTATTGTTTCACGTGGAACATTAAACATGGCCTCAAAACTTTTGTGATCTGAAATACGTTGTGCCATTATGCCCTGCGCCGCATTTCTAGCTTTCGGATGGTTGCCAATATCAAGGTTAAGGCCGATGGAGTCATGCCATCTATACGCCCTGCCTGACCTAGAGTTTCAGGCTGAACACGGCTTAGCTTTTCTCTAAGTTCGTTTGAAAGACCAGAGATACCGGCATATTCAAACCCGGTGGGTATTTTATGGGATTCATCCCGCCGTAATTTTTCAATATCTCTGTTTTGCCGATCAATATATGTTGAATATTTGGCATCACATTCCACCTGTTTGCGGATTTCAGGGATAATTCCAGCCGTTTCTGGCCAAATTTCTATCAGCTTTTCAGTGGTTACATTCGGATGGCTAAGTAAGGTTAGCGCGGTGCGTTTACGGCCATCCTGATTAACTTTGATGCCAAACGCCAAGGCCTCTGCCGCCTTAATCGTCAAGTTTTTATAAGAAAAAGTGGCTTTTTCCAGCATTTCCATCTTTTCCAAGAACCTACTGTAGCGAGCATGGGATACACAGCCAAATTCAAACCCAAGCGGGGTTAACCTTTGATCTGCATTATCAGCCCGTAATGAAAGCCGGTATTCGGCGCGCGATGTAAACATGCGATAGGGTTCGGAAACTCCGCGTGTAACCAGATCGTCGATCATCACCCCGATATATGCGGTGGCGCGATCAAAAATGATTTCCGGCCGACCCAATGCCCGTGCTGCTGCATTTAGCCCAGCAACCAAACCTTGCGCGGCGGCTTCTTCGTATCCGGTGGTGCCATTGATTTGACCCGCTAAAAAAAGCCCGGGCACAAAGCGCAGTTGCAGGCTGTGATCCAATGCGCGAGGATCAATATAATCGTATTCAATTGCATAGCCGGGCTGAAGGATTATGGCATTTTCAAGCCCGGTAATTGAATGCACATATTGTATCTGAATGTCCAGCGGCAGCGAGGTTGAAATGCCGTTTGGATAAATCACATCACTGGTTAAACCTTCGGGTTCCAGAAAAATCTGATGGGAATCTTTTTCGGAAAACCTGATAACCTTGTCTTCGATCGAAGGGCAATATCGCGGACCAATCCCGTCAATATGTCCGCCATACATTGCCGATTTTTCAAGGTTTTTTCTAATAATATCATGGGTTTCTGAATTTGTATGGGTGATGCCACATGAAATCTGTCTGGGTAGATCCCCAACTGGCATAAACGAAAACCTGACCGGTTCATCATCAGCTTTTTGCTGTTCCAACCCATGCCAATTAATGGTTTTACCATCCAACCTTGGCGGTGTGCCGGTTTTTAATCTCCCCAAGGGCAGATTAAAAGAATCAATCCTTTCAGCCAAAGCAATTGATGGTTTATCGCCAATTCTACCACCTTGAGAGGTTTTATGGCCGATATGAATAACACCCCGCAAAAACGTTCCAGCAGTCAACACAACCGATTTTGCGGAAAGTCTAGTTCCATCCGCCAGAATAACGCCAATAACAATGCCGGATTCAACGATAAAATCGTTAACCTCTGCCTCAATAACAATCAGATTTTTCTGTTTGGCAAATTTTTTCTGCATGGCTGAACGGTAAAGCGCTCGGTCGGCTTGGGTGCGCGGGCCCTGAACTGCTGGGCCTTTGCGTCGGTTTAACAGCCGGAACTGGATGCCGGATACATCGGCAACCTGCCCCATTACACCGTCAAGCGCATCGATTTCACGAACCAAATGGCCCTTACCAAGCCCACCAATCGCAGGATTACAAGACATTTCACCAATTTTTGCAAAACTATGAGTGATTAGTGCAGTATTTGCACCCATGCGTTTAGCCGCTTGCGCCGCCTCGGCACCCGCATGGCCACCACCAATAACAATGACATCAAAATGTTTCACGTGAAACAATCCTATTTTCCAATGCAAAAGCTGGAGAATATTTCACCCAGAACTTGCTCTACATCTACACGGCCTATTAAGCTATCCAATGATCGCACCGTTAAACGTAATTCATCAGCAATGATTTCGGGCATACTGGATTCGTCTGCCAAAAGATCAGAGGCCGACCCTAGCCCGATAATAGCCTTTTCCAAAGCGATTCGATGCCGCTCGCGCGTAAAACTGCCGGCTTTGCCAGCGCGCTTAGCCAAAATGGATGAAATTTGTGCTAGAACCCGATCAACCCCGAACCCGGTCTTTCCAGAGATGCCCTGCGTATTACCATCTGTGGTGTCGGATTTTCCAAAAACCACTATATCATCAGCCTCAACCGACACATCAATATCAACCAAATCCTGATCTTCCGCCAATATAAACAATCTAATATCAGCATTACGCGCCCGTTTGATGGCTCGCTCAACCCCTATTACCTCAATCTCGTCATCGCTTTGCCGAATTCCAGCCATATCCAGAAAGCTAACGGACAGCCCGTTCAGGTCCATTTGCACCTCTATTACATCGCGGGTTGTTCCCGCAATACTGGACGTAATCGCTGCATCACGTCCAGATATAGTATTTAGAAGCGTCGATTTCCCTATATTTGGGGGTCCGACAATCGCAACCTCAAACCCGTCTTTAATACGTTCTGCAACAAAACTGCCGCTGATTTCATTAGCAATAGATGTTTTTGTCCGGTCAATCAGGGCATTAACCTCGGGGAAAACATCCACCGGCACATCTTCGTCAACAAAATCAATCGTGGCTTCCAGCAAGGCAGTTGCCCGCAACAAATTCTTGCGCCACAGGTCGGTTTTATCCCCCAAAACCCCGGATAAAACCAAAAATGCCTGTTTGCGCTGCGCTTCGGTTTCGGCCTCGATCAGATCCGACAGGCCCTCGACCTGCGCCAGATCAAGACAATCGTTTTCAAGCGCACGTCGGGTAAATTCACCGGCCTCGGCCATGCGCAGCCCGTCAATTTCCGATAATGCCTTAAGCACGGAATTAACCACTGCAATACTGCCATGCAAATGCAGCTCGATAATATCCTCGCCAGTAAAGCTGGCACCTTTTTCAAATGCCAAGACCAACGCCTGATCCAGCGCCACACCTTTGTGCCGCAATATAGACAGGCGCGCGCAGCGCAACGGTGGAACCGAACCCGACAGCGCAATACAGGCAGCAAACGCCCGCACACCAGACACACGAATAATGGCAACGCCAGCGCGCCCCCGTGCGCTTGCCAGCGCATAGATTGTGTCTTGATGTTCCATCTTGGCCCTAGAAAAACTGTGGCAAAGCCGCGGTTAGGTGTTCATTGAATCAAAGAAATCCGAATTGGTTTTGGTTTGTTTCATTTTACTTAGCAAAAATTCAACCGCATCAACCGTGCCCATCGGGTTCAGAATGCGCCGCAATACAAACATTTTGGTCAGGTCGGATTTACTGACCAACAGCTCTTCTTTGCGGGTGCCGGATTTCAAAATATCGATCGCCGGATAAACCCGTTTATCCGAGATCTTGCGATCCAGCACAATTTCAGAGTTGCCCGTGCCTTTGAATTCTTCAAAAATCACCTCGTCCATACGGCTGCCCGTATCGATCAGGGCGGTGGCGATTATGGTCAAAGACCCGCCTTCCTCGATTTTACGCGCTGCACCGAAAAACCGTTTCGGGCGTTGCAGGGCGTTGGCATCAACCCCACCAGTCAACACCTTGCCGGATGAAGGCACAACGGTGTTAAAAGCCCGACCAAGGCGGGTGATGGAATCAAGCAAAATCACCACATCGCGTTTATGTTCGACCAGCCGTTTGGCTTTTTCGATCACCATTTCGGCCACTGCCACATGTCGGGTGGCGGGTTCGTCAAAGGTTGAGGAAACCACCTCGCCCTTAACCGAGCGCTGCATGTCTGTTACTTCTTCGGGGCGTTCATCAACCAGCAAAACAATCAGGAAACATTCAGGGTGATTGATGGCAATTGATTTAGCAATATTCTGCAAAATCATAGTCTTACCGGTTCTTGGCGGCGCCACGATCAACCCGCGCTGGCCTTTGCCAATCGGTGCCACAAGGTCAATCACCCGTGTGGTTTTGTCTTTTATAGTCGGGTCTTCGATTTCCAGCTTAAACCGCTCATCAGGGTAAAGCGGGGTAAGATTATCAAAATGGATCTTGTGTTTGGCTTCTTCGGGATCACAAAAGTTTATCAAGGTCACGCCGGTCAAGCCAAAATATTTTTCGCCTTCCTGGGGCACCTGCAAAGGCCCGTCCACGGTATCACCGGTGCGCAGGCTGTATTTTTTGATCTGCTCAGGGGAGACATAAATATCATCGGGACCAGACAGGTAATTCGCCTCGGGGGAGCGTAAAAATCCGAACCCGTCTTGCAGAACCTCCAGCACACCGTCACCTGAAATCGCCACGCCCTCTTCGGCCATTTCTTTCAGCACCGCAAACATCATATCGCCTTTGCGCATGGTGGATGCATTTTCGATTTCCAGCGCTTCGGCCATTACCAGAATATCCGAGGCTTTTTTGGCTTTTAGTTGCGCCAAAGACAGGTGTTCGATTTGGGATAGATCATCCATAAAATTCTCGCAGTCAGGCCATGGCCCGGATTTAGTGTGTTTGGAAAAAGCAATTTCGGGCCAGAACAGCCCTGCTTGCGGGATATTTAAGGAATTCCCGACAAGGAGTCAATTCAGAACGGTTTTATGATCACCATAAATACAATCACAAACATCAACACCGTCGGGATTTCATTTGCCAAACGATAGGTGCGCCCCGAACGGGTGTTTTCATCGCGCACAAAATCTTTGCGCCGTGCCGACAGCCAGCCATGAAAACCGGACATAATTAAAACACTGGCAGCCTTAACCCATGGCCAGATCTGGGACCAGTCAATCACACCCGGGGTAAATACCATCATCAACCCGAAAACCCATGTGGCGATCATCGCAGGGTTTATGATGGCGCGCAAAAGCCGGCGTTCCATGATTTTGAATGTCTCGGACATTTCAGAACCAATTGCGGCTTTTTCAACGTGATAAACAAACAACCGTGGCAGATAAAACATTCCGGCCATCCAGCTGATCACCGAAATCACATGCAGAGATTTGATCCAGAGCTGCCAGTTGACCAGAAAATCCTGAATCATCCGCGAATAACCCGCAGCATTTTTTCAAGGTTCTTTGGGTCGCCTTGCGGGGTAATACCGTGGCCAAGGTTGAATATATACCGCCCGCCACCCAAAATATCCAACAGGCGTTGGGTTTCCGAAACCAGCATATCGCCACCGGTTACCATATGCATCGGATCCAGATTGCCCTGAACCGCGATTTTTGGCTGCAAATTATCGCGTGCCCATATAGCTGGAATTGAGGTATCCATCGCCAAAGCATCAAAACACCCCGCATCGGCAAACTGGATATATCCACCGCCAGAACCACGCGGAAATCCGATAACCGGCAAGCCGGGAAAACGGCGTTTTAATTCAGTTGCAATTTTTATGGCCGGTTTCAATGCATATTTTTCAAAGCAAGATCCGCTTAGGGCGCCCGACCAACTGTCAAACAGTTTAACCACTTCGGCCCCTGCCTGAACTTGCCGTGCCAGATATTCAATGGTTGCATCCGTAATCAGATCAATCAGGGCTGAAAACGCCTTTGGGTCTTCAAACATCAATTTCCGTGCAGGGGCTTGATCGGGTGTTCCACGACCTGCCACCATATAGGTCGCCACGGTCCAGGGTGCCCCGGCAAAGCCGATTAACGTGGTTTCAGGGGGCAGCTCGCTTGAAAGCCTTAAAACCGTCTCATAGATCGGATTTAGAGTCTCGTGAATGTCTTCAACCGGTTTAAGATTATTGATTTCACCCATATTGCTTACCGGTTCCAAACGCGGGCCTTCGCCGGTTTCAAACCATAGCTTCATTCCCAAAGCTTGCGGGATCAGCAAAATATCGGCAAAAAGAATGGCTGCATCAAACCCGAACCGCCGGATCGGTTGCAAAGTTACCTCGGTGGCAAAATCAGGATTATAGCACAGGTCAAGAAACCCGCCCGCAGTTTCACGCAAGGCGCGATATTCCGGTAAATACCGTCCAGCTTGACGCATCACCCAAACCGGAGGCGTTTCCAGCGTTTCTCCGGCCAGAACCCGAAGTAATGATTTTTCTGACATTTAGTTCTCCCTACTCTTAAATAATATATTTAAGAAAAGTAGTAATTGTAATAGGTGCATTTGAATAATGTGGATTACCGCAATTAATAATTTTTCAACAGAGTTATCCAGCGCGACAAAGCAACACGGGTTAGAGATTTCAAGTTTATCCACAAGTAAAATATTTCTTGGATAAACTTATTCAATGTGAATAATGCCAGTATGTTCTGCATAATGGTTTGAGTATAAATCAACCAACAGAGTTTCGCCGTGGATAACCAGCTGTTATCCACAAAGTTCTAACAGAACTGTTAGGTAAAGGTTTATGATGAATCAGCCGTTAATTCTTGCCTCAGGATCTGAAATTCGGGCAGAAATGTTGCAAAATGCAGGGATTGCCTTGGAAATCCAACCGGCAAGGGTGGACGAACACGCGATCAAATCTGCGTTATTGGCAGAACGCGCACAACCACGCGATGTTGCCGATGCTTTGGCAGAAGCAAAAGCACGGCGGGTATCGTTGAAAAACCAAGACAGGCTGGTTTTGGGTGCCGATCAGGTGCTGGATTTTCAAGGCCAGATTCTCGACAAACCAGAAACCCTGAATCAAGCCCATAAACAATTGATAATGCTAAGAAGCAAATCACATAATTTATTTTCAGCAGCTGTTCTTTTTGAAAACGGCCAGCCGGTATGGCGCCATATTGGCCGCGCCACCCTGACAATGCGGGATTTTTCCGATGACTTTCTGGATAAATATATCCAGAAAAACGGTGACAACCTGTTTACCACAGTTGGCGGATATAAAATAGAGGAGCAGGGCGTGCAGTTGTTTTCATCCATCAAGGGGGACTACTTTAGTATATTAGGTTTACCACTTTTGGAATTTCTGGCGATTTTGCGGCAAAAAGGTTATTGTAATGAATGATATTGTTCCACCATTGGCGGGTGTAATCGGGTTTCCGATTGGCCACAGCAAGTCACCGGTTCTGCACGGATACTGGCTGCGTGAACTGGGGATTCAAGGTTATTATGTGCCTTTGCAATTGTCTCGGGCTGAATTTGTTGGCGGGTTGCGCGCGTTACCCAAGCTTGGGTTCAAGGGCGTGAATATTACTTTACCCCATAAAATTTCCGCATTGGGGCTGGCGGATTCGGTGACTGATCGTGCGGCATTGATCGGTGCGGCAAATACTTTGACGTTTAAGGATGACGGTTCGATCAGTGCCGACAATACCGATGGTTACGGGTTTATCCAGAATCTACGTCAAAATGCACCGGATTGGAATGCGGGCGCTGGTCCGGCGCTGGTTTTGGGCGCGGGCGGCGCAGCGCGGGCAATTGTTTCGGCATTGTTATCCGAAGGTGTTACCGAATTGCGTTTAACCAATCGCACCCGTGGCCGTTCGGAAATGTTGGCAGACCAGTTTGGCGCCAAGGTCGAGGTCGTAGACTGGAATCGTGCATCCGATGCAATGGATGGTGCTACAACAATTGTGAACACCACTTCGCTGGGCATGAAGGGCCAGCCGGAATTGCCGGTTGTTCTGGATGCGGCGCCGCAAAATGCGGTGGTAACCGATATTGTTTATACGCCGCTTTTAACCGGATTTCTGGCCATGGCGCAGGAACGCGGGTTAACAACCGTTGATGGGTTGGGAATGTTGTTGCACCAAGGGGTTCCGGGGTTTGAAAACTGGTTTGGTATGCGCCCCGAGGTTACTGACGGGCTTCGCAATGCTGTTTTGGGATTATGAGCTTTAAGCTTGGGTTAACCGGCTCCATTGGGATGGGCAAATCCACGACTGCGGGTTTTTTTGCAGATGCCGGCATTCCGGTTTGGGATGCGGATGCAGCAGTGCATGAAATTTATACCGGCATCGGTGTCGGGCCGATTTCAGCGTTGATTCCTGTTGCTATTGCGAATGGCGTGGTAAATCGTGATGTTTTACGCAAAGAAATAGCCAAAGACAGTGGTTTGTTAAGCCGGATCGAGGCTATTATTCACCCGTTGGTGGCCAAGCATCGCACAGAATTTCTTAATGCCAATTCGGCAGAAAAAATCGTTCTTCTGGATATTCCGTTGCTTTTTGAAACCGGCGCTGAAAAATGGCTGGACGCGGTTTTGGTTGTTACCGCCCCCCCTGAAATACAGGAATTACGGGTTTTGTCCCGTGAAGGCATGACAAAATCTCATTTTTTGGCAATTTTGGCACGGCAAATACCCGATGCAGAAAAAAGACAAAAAGCGGATTATGTAATTGATACATCAAATGGCATTGATGCAGCCCGCCTTGCCGTTCATAACCTGATTGACCAAATAAAAGGGCAAATCGATGCGTGAAATTGTGCTGGATACCGAAACTACGGGGCTGGACCCGAAAACCGGCGATCGTATCGTTGAAATTGGTGCCGTGGAATTGTTAAACCATATGCCAACCGGAAAAACCTATCATCAATATATCAACCCGCAGCGCGATATGCCGGCAGGGGCGTTTGCGGTGCATGGGTTAAGCGAAGAATTTCTGGCTGACAAACCGGTTTTTGGTGATATAGCGCAGGCTTTTCTTGATTTTATCGGGGATTCCAAAATGGTAATCCATAACGCGTCATTCGATATGAAATTCCTGAACGCCGAACTGACATGGTGTAAAAAACCCAAATTACCGATGCTGCAAGCATTGGATACATTGGAAATTGCACGCCGGAAATATCCGGGGGCGTCAAATTCACTGGATGCGCTGTGCCGTCGTTTTGCCATCGATAATTCAGCACGGACGTTACACGGTGCGCTGCTGGATAGTGAAATTCTGGCCGAGGTCTATCTGGAGCTGATCGGCGGCAGACAACCGGATTTTGTGCTGTCAGTGGTACCGAACAACATTGAAACCGGCCAAAATGGAGATTTCAGATCAACCCGACGACCCAGCCCCCTGCCAGACAGGTTGACTAAAACCGAAATCGCCGCCCATGATGCTTTTGTCAAAGATCTGGACGGCGATAGTATTTGGTAAGATAGCCTAGTTTTTAGGTGCGGTTTTGGCTTCGGCCTGGGCGCGGCGCGATAATTCCTGACGGTAAAGTGCCAGAAAATCAATGGCATCAAGGTTCAGCGGCGGGAAACCCCCGTCATGGGTAATATCGCTGACAATCCGGCGCAGAAAAGGAAAGATCTGGCGCGGGCACTCGATCAGCAAAAACGCATGCATTTGTGGTTCGGGCACATTATCCACGTGAAACAACCCGGCATATTCTATTTCAAGAATAAAAATCTTGTCTTCACCAGCGGTTGCAGTGACGTTTAGTTTGATAACAATCTCGTAATTCTTGTTTTCGCCTTTTTTCTTGGCATCCAGCCCGACCTGTACGTTGAATTTTGGCTGACCCTCGGGGTTTTTGCCTTGCTGACCCGAGATATTTTCAAAAGACATATCGCGTATATATTGCGATAACACCTTTAAAACCGGCGGAGTCGGGATTTTTGGAGCGGCTGCTGCTTCGGGTTTGGCTTCATCTGCCATGTTTTTATTCCTTATGGATTAATAATTCTGGGCTGGGCATAACATCAAAAGCCGCATAATATCAAGGCTGCTTGGTCCAGTCGGAATCGCCTTGGTTTTCATCGTCCACCACTTCAAATTCACCCTCGATCGGGGCACCCGGATCATTGGCAGCCGAGGCATAAATTTTGGCTTGCGCCCGTGCAGTTCCCCATTTGATAATTGTATCGCGAATGGGCGGCACCATCAACAAAAGCCCGGTCGCATCGGTAAAAAACCCCGGTGTCAGCAATAAAACCCCCGCCACCAGTATCAATGCGCCATGGGCCATAAAAAACACGGGGTTTCCGCCGCGATTAACGCTGTTTTGCAATGCTGTCAGGGTTGACCGGCCCTGTACGCGGATCAGGCTGGCACCGATAAATGCGGTAATAACAACAATTGCCAGGGTTGGCCAAGTGCCGATTGCACCGCCAATTTCAATAAATAATCCGATTTCAATGATCGGAACTGCAACCAATATCAAGAATAACCACATTTTCGATCTTTCTTTTGTTATAAACAATCCATTAAGCGGCATGGACTTGAACCGCGTCATTGCTTACATAGTTGTCATTCAGGGCAAACGCCAATGTTTGCGCAAATATTTTTGTCGAAGGATCAAAAAATGGCCTCTGGTGGACTACAATTACTACTTCTGGCTGCTGCTGCGGTATTTATGGCTATCCGGCTTTATTCGGTTTTGGGAACCCGCGACGGGTTTGAAGAATCATCCGAACAAAAACCAAACCGTCCGACAGCAAGATTTGATGTAATCGAGGGCGGAGGCGCAGACCCGGATATAAGCGACCACGCAGACCCCGACAGCCCTACCGGAAAGGCCTTGCTAGCTATGAAAAAGGTCGAACCTGGCTTTTCGGTATCGGAATTTATTTCTGGTTCCCGTCAGGCATATGAAATGATTGTCATGGCTTTTGAAAACGGCGATCAGGAATTTTTGAAAAAATATCTTGCGCCGGATATTTTTGACAGTTTTTCAAGCGCCATTATCGCGCGCGAAGATCAAGGCCTGACCGTGGATGCAAAGTTTATCGGAGTGCGCGAAATTTCCCTGAAAAGCGCTGCTTTTAACGAGATCGAAAAAGAGGGCGAAATTACCATTCGTTTTGTCGGAGAGCTGACATCTGTTGTCAAAGACGCAGATGGAAAAACCGTTGAAGGCAGCCCCGATGTGATCAAAAAACAAACCGCCGTTTGGACATTTGCGCGCCTGATGGGCACCAATAATCCTGATTGGCTGCTTGTTGCTACGGATGAATGATCTTCAAAACACTATACGGGCTGTTGCTGGCTGCAATCTTGGCAGCATCCCCGCTTAAGGCAGCGGAATTTGCGTTTGTTCCATTCGCAAACCTGACAGGATGGGCGCAAGACAACCACCAGCAAGCGCTGGAGGTTTTTGCAAAAAGCTGTGGCAGTATTCGTTCAACCGACGATATTCCGGCCAGCGACTGGCGCGGGGTTTGTGCTTTGGCCCAAACCAATCCCGGCCCGGCAAAGCGGTTTTTTGAAACCCATTTCAGGCCGGTTCGCATAACCCGGGGTGATGACAGCCTGTTTACCGGTTATTTTGAGCCGGTCTTGCCGGGATCACGGCATCAAACTGTTGAATATAAATATCCGCTTTACGGGGTGCCGCCTGAATTGCCACGGGGGCAGGTCTGGAAAACCCGCGCAGAGCTGGAAAGCGGTGTTCTTTCGGGGCGCGGGCTGGAGCTGGTTTGGCTGAATGATCCGGTAGATGCGTTTTTTGTGCATGTGCAGGGATCTTCGCGGTTTACCCTGACCGATGGTTCGGTAATCAGGTTGGGGTTTGCCAATCGCAACGGCCATCAATACCGGTCGGTCGGGCGACAAATGATTGAACTTGGTCTGTTGCAAAGCGGGCAAGCCAGCATTGGTAAAATTAGAGCCTGGGTTCGGGCAAATCCGGGTTCGGGTGAAATGGCTTTGCAATTGAACCCATCTTTTATTTTCTTTCAGGAACTTGAAATACCGGCTGATCTGGGGCCGATCGGCGCGTTGCAATACCCGTTGACAGCAATGCGATCCATTGCGGTTGACCCTGATTTCACACCACTGGGTGCGCCGGCCTATGTGATGATGCCCGCAGGCAGTGCCAGTATTAACCGATTGATGATTGCCCAAGACACCGGCAGCGCCATTAACGGCGCGCAGCGGGCGGATATCTTTTTTGGCTCGGGGTTGGATGCGGGCAATAATGCTGGCCGCATTCGTTATTCCGGCCAGTTGATCACCCTTGTGCCCCGGGCCACGGCATTGCGGCTTTCGGGCCGTATGAATTAATGGCACGCCGCAAAAAACATTTGTCCGATGATGATCATCAGGTCTGGAATGCGGTTAAAGCAACCTTAACGCCTTTGCGGGTGGAAACTAAAATCCGGCAATCGATTAATCCACCCGTGCCACCGATTTTTCCCAAACCCAAACCGGCTTTTCCCAAATCTCTTAGCAAAATTGGCCGCAGCAGTGCCGAACCGGCAATCCGGTTTGATCTTGCGCCTGACCCGATGGCGGCGCTGGCCCATGCGCCGCAAAATATGGATCAGCGCACCCATGCAAAAATGCGCAAAGGTAAATTGCGCCCCGAGGCAAAGCTGGACCTGCACGGAATGCGTGCAGCCCATGCCCATACCGAACTGCTGGGGTTTGTGCGGCGTTGTTACGGGGATGGCAAACGGCTGGTTCTGGTGGTTACCGGCAAAGGCAGCAAAGCCGGTGATGATGCGGGGATTATGCCATCGCGCCAAGGTATATTGCGCCAGTCTTTGCCCCATTGGCTATCGGCCGGGGATATGCGGGGGATGATATTGCAAATCACCCCTGCACATTTGCGCCATGGCGGCGGCGGGGCTTATTATATCTATCTCAAAAGAAAAGGCCGCCCGTAACAGGCGGCCTTTGATTGGGTTTTAACCGGTATTAGAACGGCAATGGTGTGCCGTTGGCGGTAATGCCTTGGGGCGA
>Ga0256839_1003699_pt1 | contig 15555 bp, 8 predicted proteins | sample 354166metaG_FD_185968 | JGI IMG/M metagenome (GOLD analysis project Ga0256839, IMG submission 185968) | Hydrothermal vent microbial communities from Mid Atlantic Ridge, Atlantic Ocean - 354-166 | ecosystem: Environmental > Aquatic > Marine > Hydrothermal vents | place: Atlantic Ocean: Mid... | reverse complement strand
CCATCGAATGACACACTTGTGACAGATGTTCGAAATCGCAACCGGAACCGATGTGCATGTGGATGCCGGTCACGGCAAGACCGAACCGATCGGCTCGCCGCAAGCATTCCTCCAGCTCCTCGTGCCAGATCCCATGCTTCGATTGAGGGCCCCCGGTATTGGTTTTCTGCGAGTGGCCGTGCCCGAACCCGGGATTGATTCTCAGGGTAATCGAGCTGCCCGGCGCCACTTCTCCCAATTGACCGATCATGTCGGAGGACCCGCAGTTGACATGGATGCCGTGTTCGACCACCAAGCCGAGAGCGTCCCGGTCGAAGATGTCGGCGGTGTAGACGACCGGCGGCGGATCGCCGTGAGGAGAATAGCCGGCCGCCAACGCGCGGAGAATCTCGCCGGCACTGACCGAGTCGACCAGGACATTGCGTTTTCGCAGCCAATCGAGCACGGCGATGTGCGACCAGGCCTTTTGCGCATAACGCACGACGTCGAATGGCCGGAGGCGTTCGACGCGAGCCGCGATCGCGGCAACATCGTAGGCATAAAACGGCGTCCCATAGGCGGCGACCATCTCGGCAACGGGAACGCCGGCGATCCGGGTGACCAACAGAGAATTCGGCATGGGAATGGCAGCGGCAGTAAATCAGCGGCGTGGTGAGGACTGGCGTCCCCAGGACGCCAGCAGTTTGAAGACCGGTGCGTCGACCTCCAGGTCGTACTGGATGGAGCGAGTCGTTTGCGAGACCGTCAAGTGAATCCGGTCCCGAGGCCGGCCGTTGTCGGTTTCGAGCAAGCGAGCCAGTCTTCGGATCTGAGCCCGTTTCGTTTCGTCGGCCTCGGGCAGATTCCTCAGCAAGGGCTGCAAGGCGATGACGATTTCCGAGACGACTCCCTCAGGGAGTTGAGAAGGTTGCGGCCGGGAAAGCTGCTGTTTCAGCCACTCGGCGCTCTCTTTGCCAAGCACCAGGTAGATCGTTTTCTCTCCAAAACCGAACGTGACGACAAGCTGCGGTCCGAACACCAAACGGGCCTCTTTTTCGGAGTCGGGCAAGTCGAGTCGCAACTGGTGCATCACCACCCCGTCGACTTGCGCAACATCCAGCGCCGGTTGCGGCTTTCCCGATCGATCCCCCAGCTTTTCCAGGAATTGCCGAAATGCCTTTTCCACGGCCGGCCCATCGGCGACTCGAGCCGCCACGCCGAACCGTGTGGTGTCGTCCTCCAGCCACAGCGTGCCCGAGACGGCCAGGTCCCGCTCGTTGATCGTCTGTTGGAACTGGTCGAAGAGTCGATCCGCGAACGCCAACACTTCCTGCTGGTCGGCGCCTTCGGCATCGGAAACCGACAGTAGTGTCGCCACCTGCTGCTTCATGATGGCGATCGACGTCTTCCAGGTCTCACAGTCGTCGGCGCTGAGGTGGTTGCGCAGAAAGAATGTAAGGGCGGCGTCGGGATGGCGCAAGGCCAACACGCCGCCGCTCGCGGCTTGTCGCTGCTTGGCCTCTCGGAGGAGCCGCACCCATTCGCTGTCGGCGGCGAAATGCAACCGAAGACGAGCGGAAACCCGGTCGTGTTCGGGCTCCGCTCGCAGGCTGAGTGTGACGGTTTGGGCGTCGCGCAAGAACCGCCGGACGGTGCGCAGTTGTTGCTGCTGCAATTGCAACCGTGGATCGCCGGCCGCGTCGGGAAGCGACGGCAGCTCGCCCAAGACGTTCAGCCATCCGGAGACGGTCTCATCGATGCGGCGGCGGACCCCGGGGGAAAGAGCGGAGAAGTCGAAGCGGAAGGCGGCCGTGGCGCCGTCCATCCAGTCGCCCGCGAAAGTTGCCGGGGCCGGGGGGACGTTCAATAAGTGCCGCCGGGCATCGGCAATGTAGACCCATGGATCGACGTGGCGGAAGTAGACCGACGTCTGTCCGCCCACCTGAAAACGGTAGATCTGCTGCCCGGTGTCTTCGGCATTGCCCAGTTTCTCTTCGATCCGCTTCTTCAAGCCGGCATAGTCCTGGACGGGAAGGAAGCCGATCCCTCGAGGACCGCGCTCCTCCAGATAAAACAGCACGCCCAGCGGCTTCGAACGGTCGACGCCGTTGAGCCAGGCGGAAAGAAGCGTGGTGGCGGCACCCGCATTGGGTCCAGCCATCTCTCGCGCCAAAAACGTGGCGTCACCCAGCAACCGATCCAAGCTGGCTGCGGCAACGACGGCTACCGGTCGCGAGCTTTCGGGCTCGGCGGCGAAAGAGAGTCCGCATGCCAGGGCGACTGCGAAACACGAACCTATCCAACCCGCGACGGCAGCGATTTTTCCCAGCATGAGGGCTTCCTCGACGAAAACGAGAGGCGGGATCGTGACAGCGATTGCCAAGGCCGGTAGCTACTACCCGAATCGGCTGCTCGCGGTTTCAAGGAACCCGCACAGCGCAGTGGTCGCCGCAGCTTCACCGCTCTCGGTAAGTGATGCGCCCTTTGGTCAGGTCATAGGGCGAGAGTTCTACCCGCACGCGGTCCCCCGGCACGATTCGAATGAAATGCTTGCGCATGCGACCGGCGACGTGAGCCAGGACTTCATTGCCGGTGTCGAGCTGCACGCGGAATCGTGTGTTGGCCAGGGCCTGGGTCACGACCCCCTCGACTTCCAGAGCTTCTTCTTTCTTTCCCATACAGTACCCTTCCTTTTTCCCTTACGTGAATCCTCGGTCGCCTTTCGCCACATCCCCATCTGGGTCGTGCGCCCGGCGGCCACTCCCGGCGCAGAGAGGCCCAGCACCGAAGTCTGCGTGAGAGCTCCGCGCTGGACGGAGCAGGGGTGGGAAGCCATTCGCGGTGGGAAGGTCCAGCGGACGCACGAACTCCGACTACGATGGTTATAGCCTATCACTTCCGAGGGGCGCTCGTCCACCCCGCTCCCCGTCCCGGTCGACCGAGCCGGCGGCGACCATCCGCGAGCGCAGGTCTGCCGCCAGGAAAAACGACCCCGCGACGCAGATACCCAGCCCGCGCTGCTCGCGCAGCCGGCCGGCTTCCTCCCACGCCTCCACCGGCGACTCGCGAACCCGGCAACTCGACGGACCGGCTTCGGACACCGAATCGACGATTTCCTTCAGTCGAGTCGGAACGGCACCACGAGGATTCGACTGGTAGCGCGTCAGAATGAGGTGACGGGCGAAGGGAGCCAGCCGGGTCAACATGGCAGCGGCATCCTTGTCGGCACTCGTGCCGAACACGACCACCCACGCTTGCCGGGGAAAACAGTGACGGAGCGTGGCCAACAGGGCGTCGATGGAAGCCGGATTGTGAGCGGCATCGAGCACGATGGGAGGATCGACTCCCAATAACTCGATCCGGGCGCGGCACTGAGCCCGCGCCAAGCCGGCGGAAATCCGACTCCAACACAGCGGCGGACAGCCGCCGGCAACCCGCCGCTCTTCCCATACGCGCAAGGCCGCCAATGCCACCGCCGCGTTGCCTGCCTGGTGCGTTCCCAGTAGGGGGATTCGAGCCTCGATGGTCCCCTGTTCGTCCCGGTAGCGAAACCGGGTCCCCGCGGCCTCCATTTCCAGCGTCTCGACGGTGAACTCTCGACCGAGCCGCCACAACGGTGCATTCCGATCGCGACACGTTCGCTCGATCACCGCCAGTGGCCCAGGATCGACGACTCCGGTGACGGCCGGTACACCCGGTTTGATGATCCCCGCCTTTTCGCCGGCGATCTGTTCGAGCGTCGACCCGAGCTGGCGAGTGTGGTCGAGACTGATGCTGGTGACAATGGTGGTACTGGGAGAGCAGACGTTCGTGGCATCGAGCCGGCCCCCCAAACCGGTCTCCAGCACGCAGACGTCGACCGACTTCCGCTGGAAGTAGACCAGTGCCATCGCAGTCACCATCTCGAAGAACGTCGGCAGCTCTTGCCAACTGGACGCTTCGGTGTCGAGCGCGGCCACTGCCGGCCGGACCATTTCCACCAGTGCGACCAGTTCGGCGGGCGAACATGCCATCCCGTCGATAGCGAATCGCTCTTCGAGTTTTTCCAAATGCGGACTGGTAAAGAGGGCGGTACGATAGCCGGCGGCGGTGAGGGCGGCGGCAACCAGCGCGGCCACCGATCCCTTACCCTTGCTCCCGGCAATGTGGATGGGTTGAAGGTCGCGGTGGGGGTCGCCGAGCTGCCCGAGTAACCGGCGCATCCGATCCAATTTGAAGTACCGGCTTTGATAGGGCACCGGTGCTCGACGTTCGTAATTGATCCGTTCGTACAGGTAGCGGATGGCGTCGTGGTACCCGTCCGTGGCTTCGGCGTCGGTCATTGGCACAGGGAGAAGCGATTGGCCCAGTGGTAAAAATGCGTGCGTTGCCAGCCCGCCCGGTCCGACTTATACTAGACCTTTCCCACTTGGCTGGGCAATCATGCTCGTGCCAAGGAGTGGCGCTCGCCCGCCCGATCCGCTCCTTCTCCGAGCCGCCGAGGGTGGTTGGCGAGCCCGTGGGGGCTCCGACCCGCCCGGGGCGAACTCGAGGATCGATTGCTGCGTAGGCAAAGGTCGGTGTGATCCTGGGCGGCGGCCAAGTCGTGGAGTCGTCCGAATCAATGCAACTTCTCAGCGAGACCTGCCATGGCAACTGACGTCGCTTCCGAGACTGCGGCGACCGAATCGACGGCCACTCAACCGGTCATTGAAACCCAAAGTCTGACCAAGGTGTTCCGGGACTTTTGGGGGAGAGAAAAGGTGCGAGCCGTCAAAGCGCTGGACCTCAAGGTCCAACCGGGCGAAATCTTCGGACTGCTGGGCCCCAACGGTTCGGGCAAATCGACCACCATCAAGTTGATCCTGGGGTTGCTGTTCCCCACCAGCGGTCGAGCTCTGGTATTCGGCAAGGACGCGACCGACGCCCGCAAGAACGACCGCATCGGCTATCTGCCCGAAGAATCGTATCTCTACAAGTTCCTCAACGCGGAAGAGACGTTGGATTTCTACGGCCGGTTATTCAACATGCCGGCCGCCGAGCGGCGTCGGCGCACGAATGAGCTGATCGACATGGTGAAGCTGAACTGGGCTCGCCGCCGGCCTCTGCGAGAATACTCCAAGGGAATGACGCGCCGCATCGGCCTGGCTCAAGCCCTGATCAACGACCCCGATCTGGTGCTGCTCGACGAGCCGACGACGGGGCTCGACCCGCTGGGAACCGATGATATGAAGGAGATGATCCTGGAGCTCAAGGCTCGCGGCAAGACCGTGGTGATGTGCAGCCACTTGTTGCCGGACATTCAGGACGTTTGCGATCGCGTGGCGATCTTGTACAACGGCGAGTTGAAGGAACAGGGCCGGCTCAGTGATCTGCTCACCGTCAAGGACGAGATCGACGTGCGGCTGCGGGCGTTGCCTCCGGAAGGTCGCAAGGAACTCGATGCATTGGTCGCCAAGTACGGATCGGAAGTCGTGCACGAGTCGCAGGCGACAAGCACCCTCAAGGACTTGTTCATGAGAATCGTACGCGAAAGCGAGGCTCGACCGGGCAAACGAGCTCCCGGAGCCTCTTCGTCATCTTCGGACTCCCACTAAGAGGCTGTCACAAGACTCCATGCTGCAAGCACACGCCCGAGGCCGGAAAGCGGCGCGGCGGGCGTCGTTACAGGCTCCAAAACGACTCGGTCCCTTCACCGCTGATGCTGATCCGCCATGGAAATCGATCTTAGCGATTTTAGTTCTTTCTACGACTGGATCGGCAGCGCCATCCTCTTCGCCCTGATCGCATCGCTGATCTTGACGATCGTGGGAATCGTCATCGGGTACATCGTATCGGGTATCCGTTACGGTCCGATCGAAGGCGCTGTTGCCGTAGCCCGCGGCATCGGTACGGCCTTCGCCCACGACTTCGCGTATTTTTCCTTGCGGCGGACCGGCGCGATCGCATACGTGGCCATCAAGGAGGCCATTCGGCGGAAGGTCCTGGTGGTGTTCGCGGTGTTCGCCATCTTCTTCCTGTTCGCGGGTTTCTTTCTCGATACCGAGAGCGAGCATCCGGCGCGGCTCTATCTGAGTTTCGTGCTGACGACGACTACTTTTTTGGTGCTCTTCCTGGCTCTGTTCGTCAGCGTCTTCAGTCTCCCGAGCGACATTGCCCAACGGACCATCTACACGGTCGTCACCAAGCCGGTTCGCGCTTCGGAAATCGTACTCGGCCGGATGTTGGGCTTCACCGCCGTGGGAACGTTGATCCTGGCGGGAATGATGGCGGTGAGTTACGTCTTCGTGGTGCGCGGCATGAGGCACCACCACACCGTCGAAGGGGCTCTGGAACCGAAGACGGGGAAAGACGGCAAGCAGGAATGGCAAGGGAAGACGACACGGGACCGGTACCACCGCCACAAGTTCCGGATCGGCCCGGACGGAAACGGCACCACGGAGATGGTGCACCAGCACTGGCACTCGGTCCAGCGGTCGGGCGACGGCAAGGTGACCTTTTCTCCGCCACGGGACCAACTGATTGCCCGCGTTCCCAAGTTCGGCCGGCTCCGCTTTCTGGATCGCCAGGGCAATCCGACCAACAAGGGCGTGAATGTCGGTTACGTTTACGAGTACCGCTCATACATCGAAGGGGGAACCAAGCAGGCGGCCATCTGGACGTTCGACGGGATCCGCGAGCAGGATTTTCCGGATGGCCGAATCGCCTTGGCGCTCAACCTGCGAGTCTTCCGCACCTATATGGGAGAGATCAAGGTGCCGGTGCGGGGCGTGCTCTATATCCAGCATCCCGACCCGACGAAGAACCTGATCGCCGAACCGATCAGTTTCGCCTCGCAGGAATTCCAGGAACAAATCATCTACATTCCCCGCAAGCTCTACCGCTATCGAGTGACCGGGGAAGCGTCGGAAGAACTCGATCTGTTCCGCGATCTGATCTCCGACGGCCGGATGATGATCAAGATCCAGTGCGACGATAACGCTCAGTACTTCGGCATGGCGGCCGCCGATGTGTACATCCGCATGCCCGACGGCTACTTCTGGTTCAACTTCATCAAGGGATACATCATCATCTGGCTGCAGATGGTGATCATCATCGCGATTACCGTGATGTACAGCACGCTGCTGAAGAGCCCGATCGCTCTGGTGGCGACCATCGTGACGTTCATCATCGGCTATTGGCAAGCCTTCATCGAGCGGATGGCGAAGGGGGAGATCTACGGCGGCGGGCCGCTGGAAGCGTTCATCCGTATCGTCAAACAAGACAACTTGATGACGCCGCTCGAGCTGAAATGGCCTTGGGTGGAGTGGACCATCAAGAAGGCCGACTGGATCTTCTCCCAGATCCTTCACGTCTTCTCGGCCATGTTGCCGACGTTTCGGAACATCACCAAGATGACCGAGTTCGTCGCGTACAACTACGATATTCCGGGAACGATCGTGGGACGGCATGCCATTTCCGCGCTGGCGTACGTGCTGGTCTTCTCGTTGGTGGGATACTTTTTCCTCAAGAGCCGAGAGGTGGCGGGATGAATGCTCGCACCGTGTTGTATCGCAAGGTCGCCTATCTGGGCGGGATCGTGTTGCTGCTGTTTCCCCTGTTCTGGCTGGGAAGGCCGGAGGTTCGCGACGACAGCGGCCAACTGCAGGGGGGCGGTACGCTGGCCCAGATGCGCCACGACATGGGACTGTCGCCGGCCGAGTTGGGCGAGATCGATCCGGCGAGCCAGACGATGAAACTGGCTACGCTCGGTCTGCGAGGCATTGCGGCGTGGATTCTGTGGAGTCGAGCCGACGATTACCGCACGAAGGAAAACTGGGACAAGTTCGCCGCCACGCTCAATACGCTCCGCCGCTTGCAACCGCATTACATCTCCGTCTGGGACTACCAAGCCTGGAACGTCTCCTACAACGTGTCGAAGGAATTCGACCACTACGAACACCGCTACTTGTGGGTCAAGCGCGGAATCGAGTTCCTCATGACGGGTACGCGCTACAACCGCCGCAACCCGAGATTGCTGTGGTCGCTGGGGTGGTTCACCGGTCACAAGCTGGGAACCGCCGACGAACACCGGGAGTTCCGCCAACTGTTTCACGATGACTCCGACTTTCATGAGAAACTGAACGAGTATGTCAATGTCGATGAGAGCCGCGGGGCGGAAGGCAAGCCGGACAATTGGCTGGTGTCGAAACTGTGGTATGAACGTTCCATCGACGTCGACATCGCGGGGATCCCCGTGCAATGGATGAGACTCAACGAAGAGTCCGAATCGATCACCAAACGCAAGCGAGGAGCCGTGCTGTTCTTCCATGACCCGCACAAGCAAGTCATCAATTACGCGCAAGCCATCACCGACGAACTGACTCCCGGTGAAATCACCCGCAGCGCCTGGGGCTGGGGATACCGGGAACTCAACGAGTTCGGCAATGAGGAAATCGCCCTGTACGATGGCCGCACCATCCGCCTCCACGACCTCGACCGGATCGTCAAGGAAATCGAGGATTTGCAGGCCAAACTCGACGCGTTGGAACCGGGCTTGCGAGAACGCATCCGCAAGGAGCGCGAGGCCAAGTTGACCGACGAAGAGCGGGAGGCTCTGGCCACTCCCTGGCGGCAGCGGACCGCCGAGCAGAACGAAATCGTGGGAGGCCTGCGGCACATGCTGCTTGGGGACGAGATCTTCGTCGGCGACGGCGAAGTTGTCGACCGCCTTCCCGAGGATAAGAAGATTCGGGGACGGGAGTTGATTCGGCGCATCGAGGAAAAGAGGAAGGCGGCGCGAGCCATCGACAACCAGCGAGCCGTCATCAACTTCGAATACTGGCTGAAACGCTCCGACATCGAACAACAAAAAAACACTGCCGAGGCCCGGCGACTCGTGCGAGAGGGCGATCGGCTGAAAGCCAACGGCGATCCCGAAGGCGCCGTGAAGGCGTACGAGGCGGCCTGGGACCGCTGGGCGCGCATTTTCGACGCTCACCCCGAACTGATCACCGATATCATGGCGGAAGATCTCAAACCGTCGATCGACAACTACGAGTCCGTCCTGTCGCAACTGGACCTTCCGTTCCCCAGCGACTTCAAACTCCAGCGACTGCGCGAATACTATCGGCAACGGGACGAATGGGAGTACATTCAGCAGCAGCAACAGCAGTGACACGCCGTGACGAGACGCCGTGCCGATCGCTCGGACTCGAGTCCCCGTCCGCCCGGACCTCTGCGAGCCTCACCCTTTGTTGACAAGGTCGAACTCCACGGATGGCCGCCCCCACCGCACCACTGCCGCCCCCCTGGGAATCCGATCTGACACCCGAGCAACTCGATCAGATCTCCGTCGCCACTCAGGACATCGGCCGCCGGCTTTTCGACCAGTTTCGTGCCGATCGGCCGCGCCTCTGGCAGCGTCGCTGGTGGGACGACCGCGTGATGGCGTGGGCCATGCGCGATGAGCATCTCAAGGTCGAATTGTTCCGCTTCGTCGACGTACTCCCCATGCTCAAGTCCAGCGAGGAGATCGCCGGGCACCTGTTGGAGTATCTTGATCGCGTGCCGGATGCCCTTCCCTGGTGGCTGCGTTCGGTTTTGGGCTTCGGCCGCAGCAACGCGCTGACCCGCGCCATGCTGGCTCGTGCCGCCACGCTCGCGTCGTCCGACTTCGCCCGCCGTTTCATTGCCGGAAGTACCACCGCTCAAGTCCTCAAGTCGGCACGACGGGCCCGCAAGCAACGCCAGACCTTTACACTCGACATCCTGGGCGAAGCGGTGATCAGCGAATCGGAAGCCGAAGCCTACTTTCGCGCGTATGTCGACCTGATCGAGGGTGTGGCCCCCCAAGTCAACCAATGGCCCGCCATCGAGCAACTCGACCAGGGAGTGTTGGGACCCCTCCCCCGTTTCAATCTCTCCATCAAACTCTCGGCGCTCGACTGCCACTTCGACCCCATCGATCCGGCCGGAGTCTTCGAGCGGGCGGGGGAACGATTCCGACAACTGCTGCGGATCGCCCAACAACATCAGGCCTTTATCAATGTCGACATGGAGTCGTACGACAAGAAAGACTTGACACTCCAAATCTTCCAGGCCGTCTTGATGGAAGACGAATTTCGCCAGGTGGCCGATGTGGGCATCGTCATCCAGTGCTACCTCAAGAGCGCCCTTCACGATCTGCACCGGTTGGCCGAGTGGGCGAGGCAGCGCGGCACGCCGGTATGGGTGCGGCTGGTCAAAGGCGCGTATTGGGACTACGAGACGGTGCATGCCCGAGCCGAACACTGGCCCATCCCCGTGTTCCAACAGAAATGGCAGTCGGATGCCACGTTCGAACGAGCGACGCGGTACGTGATGCAACACATCGATCATCTCCGCCCGGCTTTGGCCAGCCACAACATCCGCTCGCTGGCTCACGGACTGGCAACGGCCCAGGTTCTGGGGATCCCCAAGAACGGCCTGGAAGTGCAAATGCTCTACGGCATGGCCGATGTCGAGAAACGAGCACTCGCCGAGCAAGGCTACCGGGTGCGGGTCTACATGCCGTATGGCGAACTGATTCCCGGTATGGCTTACCTGGTGCGCCGACTGTTGGAAAACACGTCGAACGACTCCTTCCTGCGAGCCGGCCTGTACGAACAGGCTCCGGTGGAGGTTCTCCTCCGCGACCCGCTGGCAAGTGAAAAAACCGACGGCCGCCGCACCCGCATTTCATCGAATTCTCCCGCATCCTAGGACCAGGACCCCACCATGACGGACGCCGATCCCCACTCCTGCAACGCGGAATTCGCCAACGAACCGCATGTCGATTTCGCCGTCGAAGCCAATCGGATGGCCATGCAAGCGGCCATCAGCCGCGTCGGCGCACAACTGGGCTGCCACTGCCCGCTCGTGATCGATGGTGAATCGGTCGATACCGAAGGGCGGCTCGCTTCCGTCGTCCCCTACGAGTTCACTCGCCAGGTCGGAACGACCGCTTCGGCCGATGCCTCCCATGCCGATCGCGCCGTGCAGGCGGCCCGGTCGGCTCGAGCCGATTGGGCGCGCCTGCCGGCCCGCCGGCGAAGCGACAAGTTGCGCCGGCTGGCGGACTTGATGCGGCGCGACTTCTTCGAGCTGTCCGCGTGGGAGGTGTTCGAGTCGGCCAAACCGTGGCGCGAAGCCACCGCCGACGTCTGTGAAGCCATCGACTTCTGCGAATACTACGCCGAAGGCGCCGAGCGGCTGGCGGCTTGCCGAGGCGCCGACGTTCCCGGAGAGGAAAACCGGTTCGTCTATCTGCCTCGCGGGATCGCCGCCGTGATCGCTCCTTGGAATTTCCCTCTGGCCATTCTCACCGGCATGACGGCGGCCGCCCTGGCCACCGGCAACGCGGTCGTCATGAAACCGGCCGAACAGTCCCCCATCATCGCCGCGAAACTGATGCAACTGGCTCTGGAAGCCGGTATCCCGCCCGGGGTCTTGCACTACCTGCCCGGCAAAGGAGAGGAGGTCGGGGCCGCGCTCGTCGAACATTCGTACGTCCATCTCATTGCCTTTACCGGGTCGCGCGAGGTCGGCCTTGCCATCCATGCTCGAGCCGCCCAGGTTTCGGGCAAGCGTTGCAAGTTCGTGAAACGTGTGATCGCCGAGATGGGTGGGAAGAACGCGGTGATCGTCGATCGCGATGCCGATCTCGACGAAGCCGTCGCCGGAGTCGTCTACAGCGCTTTCGGATTCCAAGGCCAGAAGTGTTCCGCCTGCAGCCGCGTCATCGTGCTGAAGGACGTCTACGATGCCTTCCTCCACCGCTTGATCGAAGCCACCCGCTCGCTGCCGATCGGCCCTGCCGAACAACCGGCCACCATCGTCTCGGCCGTGATCGACCAAGAGGCCCGCGACCGAATCCTGCGATATATCGAAATCGGTCGGCAAGAAGGAACCGAAGCTCTCGCAGTCGACGTCGGCGAGCTCGCTCGCAGCGGCTACTACGTCGGCCCGCACATCTTCGCCGATGTGGCTCCCGACGCTCGGCTGGCTCAGGAAGAAATCTTCGGTCCGGTGCTGGCGGTTCTCTCGGCAGAAGATCTCGACGAAGCATTCCGCATCGCCAACGGCGTCGATTACGCGCTGACCGGCGGCATCTTTTCTCGCAGTCCCGCTCACCTCGATCGAGCTCGCCGCGAAATGGAAGTCGGCAACTTGTATCTCAACCGGGGCATCACGGGAGCTCTCGTGGGCCGCCAGCCCTTCGGCGGCTTCAAACTCTCCGGGATCGGCAGCAAGGCGGGAGGCTCCGACTACCTGCTCCAATACGTGATTCCCAAGACCATCACGGAGAACACTATGCGGCGCGGGTTCGCTCCGCCGGAATGAAGGCCGGGACCGCGAGCCGCTCTAGTTTCCGAACAGCCGGTTCAAGCCGCTTTTGAGCAGCTCATCGGCGGCTCCCTGCATCATCCGTTCGCTGATCACCTTCAGCGCGTCGGAACTCATCTTCGGGTTCTTCAACGTGCCCCGCAACGGGAACACGAGCGTCTGGCCTCGCAATGAGGCCAACAGCGGCCGACCCGCCAGCCAATCCTCGGGGATCTTCACCGCCAGCACGACGTCGATCGTCTCATCCAACCCGACCGAGCCCTGGCTCGTCAACTCCAACCGCCCCATCCGCATCTTCAACGGCTGGTGATGAATGCGACCTTCGACCATCTTCCAGTTCACCGTCTGCCGCGGCACTTCCAGCCGCCGCTGACGGTTGGGATCGACGCCGCCTCGACCGTTGAGTTTGGCGGCGATATCGAGTGCCGCCAACATCTGGCGCACCTGGGGACTGGCGCCGATGCGAGCTTGCTCGACTTGCAACGTCCCTTCCATGCTGGCCTTCCTCGCTTCGCCGATCGGCCAGTCGAATCGTTGCGTCTCCACCGAGAACTCGCCTTCGGCCGTCGTCGCGTCGGCCAGCAAGGGAATGGCGTATTGCAGCCAGCCGCGGCAGACTTCCGGAGTCAGCTTGACTCCCGTGACGGCAGCCGGCGGATCGAAGCGCAAATGAGCCGGCTCGCCGCGCCAATCGAGCCACGGTCGCAGCGTGAGTCGCCCCGTTCCCACGGTGGTGTCGATTCGGTCGCAGGTCAGCATGCCGCGCTGATAGCCGACCCGAGTCGTCGCCGGACCGATCTGCAAGTCCCCCACCTCGAGTGCCTCCCAGGAAACGGTCGTCCGCGCCAGCCAGTCGCGGCGCAGGGCGTCGACCCACGAGCCCTCTTGCGGCAACGTCCCTTCCCACTGGATCGGCTGTTCGGCTTGCCCCCTGGCGCGGACCTTCCAGGAGGCCGGGAGGTACGGCCGCAACGATTCCCAATCGTACTTCACCGTCCCTTTCAGTCGGAACGGCCGGTTCGGCCGATCGAGATGACACAGACCTGTCATGCTGACCGAAAGAGCCTCCGGCAACTCCGCCTGAAACTCGGAGATGCGGAGGGCACCCGTTTCGTCCGAAGAGACTCGTGCAACTCCACGAAGCTCGGGCGCGGCGAATGCGGGCCGAGTCGCCTCCTTCCGGCGCGTGTCGACGCGCAGCGATCGAGCGGTCCACTTGGCCTTCCACTCGGGACGACCACCCTGCTCCTTGCTCGCCCAGAGATTGGCCACCAGCTCGCCCGACACGTCGGCCGGCATCGACGATCCTCCCCACACTGCGGCCAATCGCTGCAGTTTGCGCAAGTCTCCCCGCACGAGAGCTTTTCCGGTGACGGCGGAAGGATCGGGCGGAGTGGTCCACTGACACTCGATCAACGAGGCGGCGACACTGGTCGATTGCACGATGATACGTCCGGCCCGTATGCCGCGGTCGAACTGCCATTGAGCATCTTCCGCAGTCAGACGCCACACCGGTTCGTGCCACTGGATGCCGCGAGGCGTCCAGCGCAGTTCCTGGCCCGAAGCACTGGCTTGAGCGACTTCCAGGCTGTCGGCCGTGACGACCACGGTGGCGTCGGCGTGAAACGTGCCCTGCGGCAGTTGTGGATCGGAGGCAGCCGGCGAGATCCACGGCCTTAGTCGCCGCGCCCAGCCTCGCAAGTCACCCTCCAGGTGAAGTTGCAGCGGCCATTGAGTGGCGCGGCCTCTCCAGGTCGTCGCCTGCCGTAGAGATGCCACAAGTGTGTCGCTTCCTGATCGGAGCCGGCAGTGGGCCGACCGGAGATCGGTCACACCGTTCTCCCGGTTACGGCGCAGCCAACTCATGGTCCCTTCCAGGCGTTCTTCCAGCAGTTCCCGCTCCGGCCCCAGGGCGATGTGCACGCGCAAGCCCACCCACTGCAGGCTTCCCGACAGGCCGGTCTCCGTTTGCTCCCACGATCCGTTCACGTCGGCTTGCCCGCCGATGGCAACGCCTCGAGGCAGCACCGCGCTGCCCAACAGTTGTTGAAAGCGAGCCAGGTCGATCGTGGCCTCCAACCGACCTTGCTCCACCGTTCCACTGCCGGTGGCATCCATGAACGGCGCTTGGGCCGACACGCGACGGACCTCGATCCTCCGGTTCGGCATGGCAATCGTCCAACTCACGTCCAGCGGCATGTTCCAGTCATGGCGATCTTGACCGACCCGCGTCCTCACGTCGTCCGCGTGAAGCCGGCCGGATACCAGCGGCGTGTTCTCTTCCACACGCCAGGTGAACTCGCCGGCGAGGCGTCCCGATTCGATGTCGCCGGGCGCGTCGCCGAACCAGCGCCGGATCCGGGGCCAAAGCCGGTCGAGCCGCACTTCCCAAGTCGCGCTCAGCGGACCCTCGTATTCCAGCCAGTTTTCAGCGGACCGCCACAGTGCCGGAGTCAGACGGCCGGTGAGTGCCACGCGTCCCGCCGGACTCCTCCAATTCAAGTCCTCACAGGACAATAACTGACCATCCCATCTGAGCGCTCCGATGATCTGGCCTCCCAAGTCCAGCTCCCATGGCAGCGCCGACTCGACGAGTGCCAGCGGCAGCCGATCGATCCGCACGTTCCAGGTGAGAGCATCCAGGGTGGGGGCTTTGCTGCGAGCCGTTCCCTTGGCTTCCAGCGACCAGGCCCGCGCGCTGGATTCGGAATCATCGGGCAGCCATTTACCGGACAGTTCCAACGCGGCCGGGGACTTCGACTCGGAGGTCTGTTGGTCCCAACGCAGCTTGGCCTGGACCGCACGGCAGCGGGCGGTTCGTCCGGTCCGTGTGTTGCGAATGGAAACTTGCCCGTCCGTCACTTCCAATTGGATTTGCTGCGCCGACGGTCCGGCCGGACGTTCCAGCAACGGCTCGAGCACGCGGGCCAGGTTGCACCCTTCGTCGTCGAACACGATCGAAAGTTCGGGCGACTCCAGCCGGATGTTTCCCAGTCGCGTCGGACGGCCCAGCCAGTGCGCCAACGCGTAGTCGGTACTGATCCGTTCGATCTGCAACACGACTTTGCCGGAATCGTCCAGCAGTTCGACCTCCTCGAGTTCGACGGCCCGGTTCCATGCCAGCGTCCAACGGGCAACGCGCAGCCGGTCGGCCAATTCGGGCACGGCTCGAGCGGTCACCCAGTCGGCCGCGTAGCGTCCCACAACGCCGGGCCCCAGATAGACGCCCAGCGTCACGATGACGAGCACGAT
>Ga0256839_1003698_pt1 | contig 15556 bp, 13 predicted proteins | sample 354166metaG_FD_185968 | JGI IMG/M metagenome (GOLD analysis project Ga0256839, IMG submission 185968) | Hydrothermal vent microbial communities from Mid Atlantic Ridge, Atlantic Ocean - 354-166 | ecosystem: Environmental > Aquatic > Marine > Hydrothermal vents | place: Atlantic Ocean: Mid... | reverse complement strand
TTATTGAGTAGCCCCCACACACCGACAAGCAAGTTCTTGTTTTGTTGAAAACGGGATGTTTTATAAATGAAATCCACTCCGGTCAACCAACTGTCGGAACGTTCCAGTTGATCACCAAAAGTGGCCAGTAATCCCACCGACGATTCCCGCAGAATATTTTGGCGGATCCGCACTGCACCCATGGTGGTTTCCGGCACATCTATCGGAACATTACCTCCCGCGTCAAAATCATTTTTCTGTCGAGTATTAACCACCAGAGCACCCACATTGGTATTACCTATCCGACCATTGATTTTACCGCCAATGTTAACGGGAACTTCCGCCTGACCACCATCAAGGCCAAGCAAACCGATACGTCGGCTATAAAAAGGTATCATCCAGTCATCATCCAAGCCTAAACCAAACTCAAAAATATCCGCACCTTCCAGAAAAAAGCTACGTTTTTCCGGAAAAAAAAGCGGGAAGCGTGTCAAATTGATTTGTCGAACATCCACTTCGGTTTCCGCAAAATCAGTATTGATGGTTAATGAGGACAACAAATTCGGGCCCAGTCTCTGAGAGATATCCAGACTGACATCTTGGTCGTAATCAAGGTTATCACCGGGGCCGGGCTTGGCTGCGGTAACGACTGCGGATGGTTTGATACTTAATCCCATACCCAAATCAAATGACGGCAAATCCATTAACAGTCCTGCCTGCCCGGTTTGATAAATTTCATGATCACGCCTGACCCCGGACCAGCGACTGGTTTCCTGTAACCGTTGGACACGTCGTTGGATATTAAAGCCCCAGTCAGTCAGGTCTTTTTTGAATCCAAGGCTTTTAATGGGAATACGAATTTCGGCATACCAACCTGTGTCATTCTGTGAAGTTTTAGCTTCCCATATCGTATCCCAGTCACTGTTTACATCGGCCCCCTGTTCTACCACCAACCCATCAAAACGGGCACCCGTGGGATTAACAGCAAACACATAACCGGAACGGCCATCCAGAAAGGTATCCAGCACCAGCAACACATGATCCTCTTCTTCAAGATCAGCATCCCGCGCCTTGGAAAAAGAAACAATGTTTTGCGGGTCGCTGTCATCACAACGTATCACGACGATGATATAAGTTTGATCGGCCAGCACTTTGATCATGGTACGCCCAGCAGGCACACCACCCTCTTCGGGTTCAACGGTAACAAGGTTATCAATGATGCTACCTGTTGCCCACCAAGAGGGTTCCTCCATCTTTCCATCAAACCTGAAATCGCTAGTCAATGGACTGACCGATAACGTGGGTCTGATGTTTGGGGGCATTGAATTATCTGCAGCAACAATTGCCGACAAGAAAAAAATGCCGCTCAATACCAGGGCACAAAGGATGCGTTTTTTATGTAACATGCCTGCCTCTATTTTGTTAATCCGTAGTCGTTATTCTTTACTCCAAGATCATCGAAAAATTATTTAACTACTTATGGTTACCTTCTTTCATTTCACACTTTTTTCGGGTATCAACCGGAGAGCAAGGCTCAGTCTCGACCTTATAGGATTTTGTTACCACGATGGCATAAATTTCACTCACCACGGCCAGGATAATTCGTGCAGAAAGCATCACGACTACCCCCCAAGTACTCCACAGTAAGCTGGCGAGAATGGGCCCCATGACCGCACCCGCATCTTCACCCACACTGAGCTTTGCCATAATATGTGCTCGATTGCGTTTATCAAGATCGGATTTCTCTGCCATCAAAGCACCCCAGGCCGGTCTGAAAGCAGCTTTACCCGTCTCATCGATCAAATAGCCACTCACCATTCCCGCCATATTAGGTGCCATAATAAAAACAACAGACGAGGTTACGTTGGCAATACTGCGAATCAATAGTACCAGGCGTCGGCTCACCCGGTCCGAAAGCAAGCCGAACCCAGGACCAGCAATAAGTGCAACCACGGCTCCCAAAAGGTAGATCGAACCGGTCTGCGCTTCGGTCAGGCCACCGTACTCAGTTGCCAATAACGGAAACAGCCCGCCAATCATTTTAGCGCAGCCGCTCATGAGGAAGCCCAATATCATAACTGGCCATATCTTAAGCTTGACTGAAACAGGCTGATCTTCTGGTTTGTTTGCTATTGATATATCGTCCTGCAACTCTTCTGCCTGATTAACACGTTCGATGGCTTGCGTGGATGACGTTGTCTGTTTTTCTTTACAGGCTGGCACGTAACACCAGACGACGAAAATGGCAATAAGCGAAAAGGTAGCCGCAATGGCAAATACCAGCGAAAAATCCTGCATCGTAAGCGTCAACAAAATTCCTGCCAAACCATAACCGAGTTTACCAGCAACACTTTTGACGGAACCATACCAGGCATAGGAAGTGGCCAAAACATTTTTGGCGCTACGCTCGGCAATAATGGCATGGACTGCCGGGTCACGCAGTGATCGTGAGGCTCCCTGGCCGATTCGAATCGCATACAGTTGCCAGGGCAACCAAGCCAGCGCAAATAAAAACGACACTACTGATCGCATAGCCAGCGCTAAAACCAGACAAGGTTTGAATCCATACCGGTCAGCCAACCGCCCCATGGTCGGCTTCAACAACATGGCGACGGCAAAATTCACAGATATAAGAAAACCGATTTCGCTCACGGAAAAACCAAGTTGATGAGCATAGAGCGGCAAAGCAAAACCGATAATCCCAAAGCTGAACCGGGAAACCAGGCCCTCGGCAATAATTGCCAACAGTGTAGTGTTAATGCCTGATTGTGTTCTTGTCATCGTTAATATACTCGTGGCGTTTGGGATTTAGATGTCAATGTACGTCATATTTATTTCATGGTTCCAAAAGTAGGCGCTCTTAGGCGAGGCGAAATAACAAATAATAGTCATTCTATTGCGGGGAATTTTAACGCCGCCATGAGATAAAGGGGGCGTGCAATGGCACCTAAACCTCAAACGCCACGAGTATAAATCAAGGCAATGATGATAAACACGGCGGTGTCAACGTCACTTGACCCTGAACATAGGCATCGATGTAATCGGCAATCATGCCCGCTGCATCAGGTACTCCTTTGTATCCCGGAAAATAATTGACATCCACCACGAAAGGCCCCTGTTTACTCTCAACAATATCAATCCCATAGAGACCAAGACCGCAGACCTTTCCAACATTCAACGCAATCTCCCGTATATCATCATCAACCGGTACTGGTATGCCAGGTACAGAAAAGCTGGTTTCCGAAAAAGGTTTACGAATACCATGTACTTCATCACCAACAACGTAGACTTTTAAATCTTCACTGCTACTCTCAATCCATTCCTGAATAATCATCGGGATATCGCTCCGGGGAATCTGCATCAAATCTGTCACTGTTTTGCAATAACAAATACCTGCCCCCCGATGCCCCATGTGTGGTTTGACAATGAGCGGATGTTCATTGAGCAGGTTCGCTGCCATCTCAAGATCACCTGTCACCCATGATTTTGGGGTTGGAATGTTGGCATGGCGCAATAGGCGTGAAGTAATGATCTTGCTTTGAACAACAGAGCAGGATACATAAGGATTCAACATCCGGGCACCCTGGACGTGTAATATTCCCGCGATGGCACGAGCCAACTCAGTGTGTGACTTGAGCAGGTAAAAATCGGCACTGGGGATCAATATATCCGGGCGCTGCAATCGCTCCTCAACAATATCTTCCGTTACGATATAATCACGTCGTCGAAGGATATCGTAAACATCAATAAGTATCGGTGAAGGCACAGGCGGTACCCGGCGAACGCCCATAAAATGAAGTTTCATGTCGCGTTTCCCAAAAAACTTCCTGTTCTCGGACAACCTTTCAGAGTTGAGCTATTCGAGCCACATCGGTTATACCATTTTCCTCGATTCATTCTCTCTTTCTCCCGTTATTGCAGAATGCCAAAATTCACTTCACCATACAGGCCCACGTCACACTTCAAAAAGTAAAATTTCACACCATCATCACCCGGCAATGGCCGCAGTGGGCCTGGACTGTGATGCCCAAAGCAGTGGTGTGATAGTGATCAGGTGACTGCTGTGCGACCAAGTCCTGAGCTGTTTAACGTGTTGGATGGTACGGCTGACAAACTCCTGATCAGGCTTAACACCGGAAACAATGTGCAACACATGCTGCACACCATAGCGCTCAATGAACGCACGCAACTGGCACGACGAAGCATCATTGGGGTCGAAATAACATAGGGCAGCCGCTGTCACCCATGACAGCGATTTAGCTTTGGAGTTGGCAAGTAGAGCAAGACTGGCTGAACCAATAAGACGTTCCTGCCCACCAAGCTTGCGCAACGGCTCCCGCCCTACCCGTGCAACCGTATCTCTCAGGGCTCCATTTGAAAGTCTTTTACAAATCCTTTTGCGTTCGGCCTTACCACCGGAAAAACCGGCACCGTAGAAAAAATCCAATCCTTGCTGTCCTTCTTTAATCGCTGTTTTCACAATTCTTTTGATTTCCTGATCCTGTAGTGCCGCATGGATGGAACAATAACCTTTGAGATGCCCCAGATAGGCCGTTGCAACATGGGCGGCGCTATAGGTAAAAAACTTGCGGCGTACTGCGGCAATATGATCCACCACCAATGTCATACCAGAAACAGTCGGCATGGGTGCCTTCAATCCGACAACCTCAATTTCACACTTCGACTCCGGGTCTGCGATATAACGAATCGGTGTATCTGAATCGCGGTACCAGCAGCGGCGACAAATGACACGATGAATCAATCCACTGGCAAAACCATGCGACTTCACCTGGCCCCCTGCCATGGCCACGGCACGGCGAAGAATCGAACCAGCATCCTCACAATTCTCAAAGGCAATCAAATTCACCGGAACCTTTCGACGTGCCAGTCCAGGCGCAATAACAACACCGAGGCTCGGAAGATTCGACGGACCAACACAAGTTGCAATAAGATCGGCAGAAACCAACTCACGGGATAATGCGTCCTGGTTTGTCGCCTCCACCGCACGCACTCCCTCGATGAGGGTTTTCTTACGTATCGGCCCATCGACTAGCAGTATCTCAATACACCCAGTTCGGTTTAAATGCTCGCAGAGTCCAAGTCCTCGAGCCACAAAAACGATTTCGTAACCTGCCGCATGCAGCATCGGAGCCACAAAACCGCCAGCAGCGCGCCCTGTTCCGAAGATGACAGCCTTCATGTTCCTGCACCCGGCTGAACAAGACATGAGGGTGCTGGATTTAACGTTACACTATCGAGATAGCATGTCAGGTAATCAGCAATCCGCGTCGCCGCATCGGGAACCCCTTTAAAACCGGGAAAGGCCGACATATCGACCACATAGGGTTTGCCATCGCTAATAATCACATCCACACCAAAGGTATCTATACCAAAAGCATCGCCGCAGCATTTAACCAGACTTAACAAGTCTGGTTCCACTGTAAATGGCGTTCCCATTTTCTCTTCGTATGTATGCGCAGGAAACTTGCGTAGAACACCAAAAACACGTCCACCAATCGAATAGAGCTTACGATCCAGACCATCGGGCTGGTGATAACGCTGAGCCAGGTGTATACCATCCAGCGGCAGAATATCGTCCGGCGAGCGAATCAACCGAACCCCTTGCCCCAAGTGACCTCGATAAGGTTTAACAATGAGCGGCCCAGTATCCAGCAGTTCACGCACCTGCTCCTCCTTCAGAACGGCTACCGTATGCGGCACCGGAATACCCGCTCTTTGTATTTTCTGTGTAGCAATCACCTTGTCCCGCAGCATAGCGGACACTGGATACGGGTTAAGTATCCGGGCACCCAACCCATGCAAGATACCGGCGTAACTAAGCGCCAAATCGGAATCGGAAGGTTTTAGCACATACAAATCATATTCGATGCGAATCTTCGAAAGATCGATCAAGCCCCTTCCAGGATAAATCTCGCCGACATCAACCCCCCAGGAACGCAATAAATCGATCACTTCACGCAACCATGATTTGACGCCTGGTTGTTGATGTCCAAAAATAAATCCAATCTTCATGAGCAAGCACTCCTGATGGTATTTAATACGAACTCTGCAATCCTATCCCCAGCATTCCCGACCTGGGTATAGTTTGGAAAATCATTGATCTCGATAACCTGCGGACCCTGCGCACTCAATATGCAATCAACCCCATACAAAGAGAGCCCAAAAATATCCGCACAACGCCGTGCCAGACGATAAAGATCAGAAGATGGTGACAGTTTTTCTGCGGGCATGTCCGAAGCCATACCAGCACAATCAAGCAATGGGCCAGGCTTACGTACCGCCCATACTGAATCACTGATACCGTAAAGTTTCAGATCCAAAGAATCACCTGCGACGAACGTCTGAAGCAACGCAAAGGGCTCTTTCCACACGAGTCGTTCGAGTTGTTCCCGGTCATGCAACAACGTAACGTCACGACCGTTATCACCGAATACGGGCTTGATAACGACAGGAAACTCCCGAACATGCTCATAGAGTTCCGTCACTGGAACAAGCCAAGTGCGCGGAGCAGATATTTCCTGAGCCTGAAATACCTGAGACATATGCCATTTATCAACAACACCCGCGATAGCGCCCGACGTATTAATAGTCGGAATATCGTTTGCTTCAAACTGTTCCAACACCTCAAGCAAAGCATGGCTCCGGCCACGGGCAACCACCAGATCCACATCCAGCAACGGCATCTCGACAAACTCCTCGACAATAACTAGAGACACCTGTGTATTGTATTGACGAAGCGCACGAACAAAGTCGGCGGGTTGGTTCTGGGTAAGGTAACGCTGCTCACATAGCACGACGATAGATTCCTTTCTAATCAACGCCATCATAAACTCTCATTTTCAATGACAACTACCCTGACTCAATACATAAATATGAATGGATAATTGTTTTTTGGTGAATTTACTTCTGTCTATCTGATGTTACCGTTATGTTACATAATCAAAATAAATAACGGCACAGACAAAAGATTAAGATTTAGTAAACATTGGATAAAGATATGTGATTAAACTGGAGCAACAAAATATACATGACGGAAGCACTCCCGCCTTTTCCCATTCCTAACCACAATTGTTCTTAAAAATACCGTTCAGAGTAGTTTAATATCTCCACCTGATCGGTAACATAAAAGAACCCTTCCTCATTACTGGTACAGCATGACTTTCCTGGCATACCGACAACTATCCTGACACTGGGAGACATTGATGGAGTCACGCGGGCGGTTAATGGTATAATTTTACTGATAGAAAATTAATATAGAGTGGTCGGTATAGCAGGTTAAAACCTTTTCTCTGCAAAATAGCCAAAACATGCCGATAAGCCCGTTTTCATCCATTTAACTCGGAAGCACTATGAAATCAAGCAGTAATACCACCTGCACTGATGTCTGCAACTGGCAGGAATTTGATGCCGCCATCGCACAAACCCGCACACCGCTCAGCATCTTCCGTGCCCAGCTTAAATCCTCCAACATCGCCCTTCAGGAACGCTTTGAAAACGGTGTGCCAGTGCAACAACTGGTGACACAGCGGGCAGAATTAGTGGATAAACTGCTATCACGCATCTGGCAACAGTGCATCGGCGAGCATAACGATATTGCCCTCATTGCCGTGGGCGGTTACGGTCGCGGCGAACTGCATCCTGCCTCTGACATCGACCTGCTGATTCTTACCAACAGCAACAACGCCATTCAGCAACACGCAGCAAGCATTGAACGGTTTTTATTATTCCTCTGGGATCTCGGCTTGGAAGTGGGTCACAGCACTCGCACCGTGCAAGACTGCATCGAACAAGCCACTGCCGACATCACCATCGCCACTAATCTTATGGAAGCACGATTACTGGTCGGGCCAAAGCCCTTATTCCTGCAAATGAAAAAAGCCACTGGCCCGGACAGCATTTGGCCCAGCCTGGAATTCTTTCGCGCCAAACGTGACGAGCAAATCGCTCGCCATCACCGCTTCCATGATACCGCCTACAACCTGGAGCCCAACATAAAAGAAAACCCTGGTGGGCTGCGTGACCTGCAAGTTATTGGCTGGGTGGCCAAACGTCACTTCGGCGCAAATACCCTGCATGACCTCGTCACCCACGGTTTTCTGACTGAAGACGAGTTTCACAGTCTCAACAACGCACAACATTTCCTCTGGCGTGTTCGCTTTGCGCTGCACACATTGACCCGAAGACGCGAAGACCGTCTGTTGTTTGATCATCAGCGCACCCTGGCGACACAATTCGGTTACACAGACCAGGAAAACCGCCTCGCCGTCGAACAGTTCATGAAAGCCTACTACCGCACGGTACTTAAACTTTCCCGGCTTAATGAAATGCTGCTTGACCTGTTTGAAGAAAGCATCTTGTTTGAAGGTGAAAACGAGCCCCCGGCATACATCAACGAACGTTTCCAATCACGTCACAGCAAGCTGGAAGTCACACACGATACAGTGTTTACTCAACAGCCTTCCGCACTGTTAGAGCTATTTGTACTCATGGCACGCGACACCGAACTCCGTGGCGTTAGTGCTGGCACCATACGCTTGGTACACCAACATCTTCATTTGATTAATGAAGACTTCCGCAACGATCCACACTGCCACCGTTTATTCATTGACCTGTTTCGACAAGGCGCTGGCCTCACCCACGAGCTGCGACGCATGAATCGTTATGGCGTACTGGCCGCTTACCTTCCTGTTTACGGTAACATTGTCGGACAAATGCAACACGACCTGTTTCATGTTTATACCGTTGATGAACACACCATGTTTGTGGTGCGCAATTTACGCCGTCTTACCGTCGAGGAGTTTTCTCACGAGTTTCCTTTAAGCAGCAGTATTATCAAACGTATCGATAAACAGGAAATCCTCACTCTCAGCGCCTTTTTTCACGATATCGGCAAAGGGCGCGGGGGTGATCACTCCATGCTGGGTGCAGTGGATGCTGCCATATTTTGTCGTAAACACAGCATTAACGAACATGACACTCAAATAATCCAATGGCTGGTGGAAAACCACTTGCTCATGTCTACGACAGCTCAACGTAAAGACATCAGCGACCCTGATGTTATTGCCGAATTTGCGCAACACATCGGCAACCAAAAACGACTTGATCACCTTTACCTGCTCACTGTGGCCGACATTCGTGCCACCAGCCCCAGTCTGTGGAATTCCTGGAAGGATGCCTTATTAGCTGAACTATATCACGCCACTTCACACGCACTGCGACACGGCCTGGATACCCCCGTTGACCATCAAGGACTGGCGACAGACACACAGACACAAGCTCTCGCCCTACTGGAAAAAACCGCGTTGAACGCCGCTGATATCACCCAACAATGGCAACTGCTGGGACAAGATTATTTTCTGCGCCATTCTGCTGATGAAGTTGCTTGGCATACACAAGCCATTATTGAGCATCGCAACAACAAATATGACGACGATACGCCATTGATTCTCATACGTGGTGAAACTCACCGCGGCGGCAGTGAAATTTTTGTTTACACACGGGATAAGAATTATCTCTTTGCCACCATTACCGCCGCACTTGAAACTCTTGGCCTGAACATTATCGATGCCCGCGTCATCACCTCGAACAATGGTTTTACTCTAGACACCTTTTTAGTGCTTGATCGTAATGCAAAACAAATTACCGACCGTGAACGGCAAAATGAAATTTGCGCACAGCTTAATAACTGTTTACATCATCCCGATGATATTTCACTATCCAGCATTGCCCTGACCCGCCAACAAAAACACTTCCCTATTGCCACAAAAATCCACTTTCGTGAAGACGAAAAAAATCAACGCACTCAAATGGAAGTCATCACCAGTGATCGCCCCGGTCTACTCGCCCGCATTGCCAGAGGCATGTTAAAATGCAATATTCTACTGCAAAATGCTAAAGTCGCCACCTTCGGCGAGCGTGCTGAAGACATTTTTTTAATCACTGATACCCAGCAAACCCCCCTGCAAAACAAAGACAAAAATTGCCTGCGTGAAGCCATAATCAACCTGCTGGATAAGTAAACCATACAAAGTTATACGCACTTAAAAGACAATAATGCCATGAACCTCTATTTCATTATTCTTGCATCCGTCGCTTTCGGCGGCATTGGCATCAGCATTTGGGGTTGGCTGATTTTACAAAAGTCACGCAAAATCGAACAATGGCCACGCACCACCGGTATCATCGAAATTTCCGACCCCACCTCACCTGAAAATGACTTACTGCCGAACATTATATTTAGCTATCAACTCGATGGAAAAAAATACCAAAAACAATTTGAATTCCCCGAGGGTACTCATCCTCTACCAGAATTTACTAAAGCCTATAACGATAAATATCCTGTTGGTAAAAAAGTGGAAGTATTTTACGATCCGCAACAACATGAAACAGCCACTATTGAACCTGGCACACAAGGTGACTGGATGATCCTTGCTATGGGACTCGCTATGGTTATTGGCGGTGTCTTGAGTTTGATCCTGGCGTGAAATTTATGAGCATTTATGAAGAAACAAGCACATAGGTATTTTTATCCGCAAGGAACTTTAACTCATCCTCAACAGACTCCCCTGCGAACATACCTTTGAAAACCTCTCTGAGTGCAGTTTTATTTTCAATACAGTCGCCTTTAAAATAAGAATGCTCCCTACCCACACCATCGGCCTTGGTGAAATCAATATAACAGGCATTGGGTGAATCCAGTTTTTTTGTGTAATGACCCAGGCGGGCCAATTGTGCGTCACCAGGCTTGATTCGTGATGCAGAAAGCGCATTGTCTTTTTCATTAATGACAATATAACAACGATTTTTCACATCCAGTCTATCAACCCATTTTTTGTGGTTTTTGTTATTGGTGTCTGCGGCGACCAAACAAATATTATCAAAGACTAAGCGGCGGGTAAGGCTATCCGTTGTCAATAACGTATGTTTTAGCACATAGCTACCCATGCTGTGGCAGAACAAAGACAGTTTTATTTGACAAGCTTTTTCCTGCAATTCGGTAAAATACGCTTTGGCCGCAGCGTGATTATCAGGATATTTTTTTTCGGTTCTTTGACGAATACTTTCAATCCGCGCCTTGGTCAGCAACAAATGATAATACTGTATTTTTCCAACAACACGGTTCAATGCACTGGCAGACTGTCGCCCGTCTGCCTTGTCACTTGAATAAGCAGTAATACCCGATAATGCCCCACCCCCATTCGCTGGCCATGTGAATGGCACCACGATGACATCGTATAACCGCTCAATATCTTCAACAGTTTTCACCACATCTTCAATATCATTATTATAACCATGCACGAAAAAGAGGATGTTTTTTTTTGTTTCCGTCGCCATTTCAAATATTTCACAGGCAACTTTAAGACTCCCATGCCATTCAGCATTGACATCAATATCAATCTTGTGTTTTTTCTTAAGTTCTTTAAGCGTTTGCACAGAAAGTGTGTCCGCCACAGGTTTGGCAACCCACGACTTGCCTTTTTTCTTCACGTTGACCAGCGTGATTTCCCGCGCGCCTTTGACGTTGGGCTTTTTACCAAAAATATCTAATCCTGTTTTGTTGGTATTTATTTCACGATTTGTAATGAGATACATATTCTCCTCCAGTATTTTCTGCCAAAGGCATGAATACTTCAATGCCACTAAGTTAACAAATAACGGTACAGCATAGGTTGGTGTGAGCTTGCGAACCCCAGCCTACGACAAACAGAAGATCCGGCTTAACTTAATGACATTGATGAATACTTTCTAACAAGTTTTTTAATGACAACATATGGGTATTCAACAGACTAAAACCGGTGACTACGGGTTACACAACCAAAAGACCTTAAAAGTGTGGCCACCCGACTTAAAACTAACACCGCTGATCTCAAACAACCAGTCTCTGGTTAATGTTTGGTAATTTTCAACATTATGAAAACGTATTTTTTATAAGACCATTCAGTTACAGGTCGATGGCTCCCAACCCCTGCCGCACCACCACAGGCGTATCATCGGTAAATTCTACTACTGTAGTAGGTTCAAAACCGCAATAACCACCATCAATGACCAAATCCAGACTGTGCTCCAGAGTGTCGCGAATGTCGTAAGGATCCGTAAGCGGCATGTCATCACCCGGTAAAATGAGCGTGGAACTCATCAACGGTTCACTCAATGCTTCCAGCAGGAGTTGAGCAATGTGGTTATCGGGCACACGCAGACCAATGGTTTTACGTTTGGGGTTTTGCAGGCGGCGTGGCACTTCTTTGGTAGCTTTAAGAATAAACGTGTACGGCCCTGGTGTGTGATTTTTAATAAACCGGTAAACACGGTTTTCCACCTTGGCATAAAGCGAAATTTCAGAAAGATCCCGGCATACCAGGGTAAAATTATGCTTGGCATCCACTTGTCGAATACTGCGGATACGCTCCATGGCGGCTTTGTCGCCAAGACAACAACCCAGCGCATAGCCCGAATCCGTGGGATAAACGATGACGCCTCCACCGTTAATAATCTCCACAGCCTTATCAATAAGCCGTCGCTGGGGATTATCCGGATGAATTTGAAAAAATTGGCTCATACTTTTTCCGTCCCATGTATCACCCACTCTTTCCAGATAGGTACGCAGCCCTCTGGCAATGGCATGGGCCGACCCAGTTCCTGCCAGGATTGTTCAGGGCCGTGATAGTCAGAACCACAAGAGGCCAGCAATTCGTACCGCTTGGCATATTGTGCCATACCGGCAATATCCCCCGCTGAGTGGCTACCGGAAACCACTTCGATACCCACACCACCACAATCTTTAAAGGCATCAATGAACTGTCGCAAACGGGTGGCGCTGATACGATAACGTGCCGGATGAGCAATCACCGCCTGTCCTCCGGCATCACGAATCCAGCCCACGGCTTCTTCCAATGTTGCCCAATCACCTGGGACGTAGCCGGGCCGGTTATGTACCAGAAACTTTTTGAACACCTTGCGCATGTCTTTAGCGTATCCAGCCTCTACCAAAAAACGAGCAAAATGAGTACGGCTGAGAATCGGCCCTGTGGCAAATGCCTGCGCACCCGTCAGCGCGCCTTCGATACCGTGTTTTTCCAGCCGCCGGGCAATTTCTTCACCACGCCCGGTGCGGATAGCCCGCAATTTGGCCAACCCTGCTTGCAAGCCAACATGCTCAGGGTCAACATTCAATCCGACGATATGAAAAGTCACGCCACTCCAGGTCACCGAAATTTCCACACCTGATATCAACCGTAGTCCCACTTCTACCGCAGTAACAGCGGCTTCGGCCAGACCATCGGTTACGTCATGATCGGTGAGAGCCAATACATCCACGCCCTGCACGCGGGCGCGACGCACCAGTGCTTCCGGAGTGAGCGTGCCATCAGACTGAGTGCTGTGGCTGTGTAAATCAAAATGAAGTGAGTCAAGTATCGACATAAGCGCACCATTCTAACAGAGCCCTGAGTCTAAGGTGTGACAAAGCATGGCCACAATGTGTTAAATTAACCCCCCTTGATTCATCACCTTCATCGCAACTGGTTGGTAAGCACATCACATGAAATTTCTTTTTGATTTTTTTCCTATTCTGCTATTTTTCATCGCTTATAAACTAGAAGGTATTTTTGTCGCTACCGCTGTCGCCATCGCAGCGAGTTTTTTGCAGGTTGGCCTTTATTGGCTCAAGCATCGACGCTTTGAAACCAGTCACTTGGTGACCCTGGTATTAATCGCTGTCTTCGGCGGACTCACCCTGTTCCTGCAAGACGAAGCCTTCATCAAATGGAAGCCCACCGTCATCAACTGGTTATTCGGTGCTGTTTTCATCGGCAGCCAATATATCGGTAAAAAAACCATCGTTGAACGGATGATGGGTGCCAGCCTTACCCTGCCGGACATTATCTGGTCGCGCCTGAATGCAGCCTGGGCCATCTTTTTTGTCGCACTGGGGTTTGCCAACTGGTATGTTATGGCCAGTTTTGACACCGACACCTGGGTCGATTTCAAACTGTTTGGCATGACAGGGCTCACCCTCGTCTTTCTTGTCGCGCAGGGTTTTTATCTGATGAAATATTTACAGACTGAATTACCTGAAAAAGCCACAACCCGGTCAAGAGAAGAGTAAATCACCATGCTCTACGCCATTATCAGTGAAGACCAAAAAGACAGCCTTGAACGACGCTTGCAGGCACGTTCTGCACACCTGGAAAGACTCACCGCACTGCAAAATGAAGGCCGTTTGCTGCTCGCAGGCCCACATCCAGCCATCGACAGCGAAACCCCAGGCTCAGCCGGTTTCAGTGGTAGTCTGGTGGTGGCAGAATTTCCATCGCTGGGTGATGCGCAACAATGGGCCAACGCCGATCCGTACATGGCTGCCGACGTGTACGACAACGTCACGGTAAAGCCGTTTAAAAAAGTTTTCCCCCAATAAAAACCAAAAACTATCATAAAACCCCACTGAGAAAACAGCATGAGCGAACGCATTGACATGATCCGTGAAAAACTGACCACGGCCTTTTCCCCTGAACAATTGGACATCATCGACGAAAGCCACCTGCACGCTGGCCACCCCGGTGCGCGCAGCGGCAGCGGGCATTTTGTCGCGACTATAGTGTCTACCGCTTTTGCAGGAAAAAATATGCTGGCACGACATCGTATGGTTTACGATGCGCTGGGTGACGCCATGAATACCGATATCCACGCCTTGAGCATCAAGGCACTGACACCTGAAGAATTGAAAAACTAACAACAACTGAATAAAGGACATAACGTGAAATCAACCTCCCTCACACTGGCCTCCATCTTTTTTGCCACCACCGTTTTTGCAGGTACTGTCGGCACCGCACAAGCCGCTGATGAAGACATTATTGCCATTGTCAACGGCACCAACATCACGGAATGGGCGCTCAAACGCTATGCCCGTCAGCGTGGCTTACCACCGGAAATGTCCAAAAGCCAACAACGGGCCGCAATCCTCGAAGAACTGATCAACCGCGAATTGATTTACCAGGATGCTGTCAGCATCGGTATCGACAAAGCACCTGCCATCATTAACGAAATCGCATATCAACGCACCAATGCTATTGCTGGCAGCATGTTGAATCGCTCATCAGATCGCTTTGACGTAAGCGATGAAGAATTGAAGAAAGAATACGAAAACCGCAAAGATGAACTAGGCGGTAAAGAACTCAAGGCTCGCCACATTCTGGTAGAAAAAGAAGAAGATGCCAAAGCACTCATTGACGAATTAAACAAGGGTGCAGATTTCGCCGCTCTAGCCAGCGAAAAATCTATTGGCCCCAGCGCTGAAAATGGCGGTGACCTTGGCTGGTTTACAATCGACCAGATGGTCAAACCTTTTTCTGACGTCGCAAACAAACTCGAAAAAGGCAGCTACAGCAAAACACCGGTAAAAACCCGGTTTGGCTGGCATGTTATCCAGCTTGACGACTCTCGCCTAGTGAACCCGCCAACATTTGACGAAATCAAAGGGCAAATTCGTGTGGGCCTGCAAAACAAACTCATCGAGGTCTATATCAGCGAGTTGCGAGACAAGGCGGAAATCGAACAGAAA
>Ga0256839_1003697_pt1 | contig 15562 bp, 11 predicted proteins | sample 354166metaG_FD_185968 | JGI IMG/M metagenome (GOLD analysis project Ga0256839, IMG submission 185968) | Hydrothermal vent microbial communities from Mid Atlantic Ridge, Atlantic Ocean - 354-166 | ecosystem: Environmental > Aquatic > Marine > Hydrothermal vents | place: Atlantic Ocean: Mid... | reverse complement strand
CCCGGCTACGGATGTTATCTTTCACCAGCGCATCCACATAGGCCACATCCCCGGGGTTGAATCCGTCCGGGTTGGCAACTGCATCCACGCTTTCGCCCTGCTTCAGACGGGTGATGATATCGCTGACCTTTTCCGGGGTGAGATTGGTAAACACCACCTCATCCACCATCATCGCGGGCTCCTGATCGCTGAGACCGATACAGTTGGTGTCATACAGGCCGAAAGTGCCCGATTCGTCAACCGAACCGAAAGCACAGCCACAAGCCTGTTCCAGCGCTTCACGGACTTCATCATAACCGTTCATCCTGGCGATGACCGTATCGGCCAGATAGATCCTGTGTTTGCCGGACGGCTTGTCGCGAAAAAAATGGTAGAAAGTGAGGGTTTCACGAATGTCATGCCGGGACATATTCAGCCCCACAGAAAGCGCCGTGACCGCCTCATCGGAAATAAAACCCTGCTGCCGCTGAACTTCCCACAGCATGTCCATCAGGCGGGTCTTGTCGGAATGATGACATTCCAGAATGGCTTCGATATCTGTGTGCATCTTCTACTCCTCAACACCTGAATCACAAGTAACAATATGCAGTGCATACCCTACACACGGATCAATGGCGTGGACCATACCGGCACCTGCATCTCCATAATTTCAACCCAAAGCGGCTTGGGATCTCTTACACCTCAGGCATGCGGAAAGCTTTCAGGAGCCGGAAGAAAAACACTTCAAAACGGGCCACCTGCCTGCTGGCAAAAGGTACGTTTTCAGTATAGACGGACATTACCTGCTTGCTATCCGCATGGAGCTGTTTTGACCCTTTGAACAGTCACCACGCCAGGACCCTCCTTCCTGTTACCACAGCCCCGCAACCAGCACCAGCGACTGATCAGTTGTTGAAGTCCTGCCCCGAAGAAAGCCGGAACCGGGAGAAAACAGTACCAACCCGACAATTTACATAGTTGTCACAAATCCGGCTGGCCGGAATCAGCAAACAGCATTGATAATAGCCTGGCACACGGATCGTGGCTCAACTATCATCAGGATAGTTTTTGGCCACCGCCCCCCGGTGGCCCTTTTTACTATTGGCCGAACTCATATAGCATTGCAATCTCCTGCGGCCAGAGATCGGCATCCACCGTCTCCAGAATCAAAGGCATCTCATCCATCCGCTCGTCCTGCATGATAAAGCGGAACAGATCAATTCCCAGTTTCCCCTTGCCCAGACTCTCATGCCGATCGACCCGGCTGCCAAAATCCACCTTTGAGTCATTGAGATGCATCCCCTTGAGCCAGGAAAAACCGACAATCTCATCAAACTCCTGCATGGTCTTGTCATAGGCGGCGCGGCTGCGCAGATCATATCCCGCAGTAAAGGTGTGACAGGTATCCAGGCAGACGCCAATACGTGACTTGTCTTCTACCCGATCAATCAGATAGGCCAGATGCTCAAAACGATAACCCAGGTTGGAGCCCTGACCCGCCGTATTTTCAATCACGGCTGTCACTCCTTCAGTCAACTCAAGCGCCCGGTTGAGAGACTCTGCAATCAGATCGAGACAGCTGGTTTCATCGATCTTGCGCAGATGGCTGCCGGGATGGAAATTCAGATACACAAGCCCCAGTTGTCTGCAGCGCTGTAACTCGTCGACAAAGGCATCAAATGATTTTGCCCGCGCATCTTGATCAGGATTACCCAGATTAATCAGATAGCTGTCATGGGGCAGCACATCCTGAGGCCGGAATCCGCCCGCCTCCATGTTGGCATGGAACTGTTCAATCTGTTCATCGGTATAGGGTTTGGCATGCCACTGGCGCTGGTTCTTGGTAAACATGGCAAATGCCTTTGCACCAATTTTCCGGGCATTCAACGGCGCATTCTGCACCCCTCCGGATATGCTGACATGCGCTCCGACACGTTTCATGGCTTTTAATCTCCTGTCTAAATTGTGGGTGTGTTGCCTTGACACATCTGGCAGGCGAACATAGTCTTTCTTGTCTGGATACCAGGGCCTGAAAGGACACCCCAGAACAATGGACGATTGTAGCGGTTTTTCCCGACGCACGGGACAACATTTTCACCCGGCGGAACCCACATCTGCCAGCAACCATTTCCAGCGCCCCGTTCCGCAGCCGTTTACTGCCGCGCAACGCAGCACCACCACACTGTTGTATGGCGGTCTCACCCTGAAGCATGAACAGCTGCTCAAGGCCTGCCTGGAGAATCTTGGCTATCGCTGTGAACATCTGCCCACCCCCGATCTGGCCTCGCTGCAAACCGGCAAGGAGTACAGTAACAACGGGCAGTGCAATCCCACCTACTTTACGGTGGGCAATCTGGTCAAATACCTGCAGCAGCTGGAGGCGGCAGGCCAGTCCCGGCAGCAGATCATCGACAACTATGTATTCCTCACTGCCGGCAGCTGCGGACCCTGCCGGTTCGGAATGTATGAGGCGGAATACAACAACGCACTGCAAAACGCCGGGTTCGGCGGCTTCCGGGTACTGCTGTTCCAGCAGACCGAGGGGTATGATGCAGATCAACTGGAAGCGGGGCTGCAAACCAATTTCGATTTTTATCTCTCCATCATCCACAGCGTACTGCTGGGCGATCTGCTGAACGAGGCGGGTTACCAGATCCGGCCTTACGAACGAGAGAACGGCGCCACTGATCGCGCCCTGGAACAGTGCGCCGAAATTCTTTATCAGGCGATCCGCAACCGCCGCGATGAACCGGAGAGCAGCCGCTGGTTGAATGCACTGGATTCGATTCCGTTCCTGGGCGAACTGCTGAAAACCACCCGCAAACTGAACCGCTTTCTGGCTTCTCCCCATATTGCCAGCGCACTGGAGCAGTGCCGCGATATCCTCTCCGGTATCGAGGTGGTTCGAACCCAGGTAAAGCCGGTGGTACAGATCACCGGCGAGTTCTGGGCACAGCTCGCTGAGGGGGATGGAAATTTCAACATGTTCCGCTTCCTCGAAGGCGAGGGTGCCGAGGTTCGCATCAGCCCGGTGTCAACCTGGCTGCTGTATGTATTCTGGGATATCAAGGCGGGCTACCGGGAGCGCTTTGGTCTCAAGGGTAACCGGAATCCGCTGCGCTACCTCTACCGCATGGCAGCCATTACCCTCGGAGAAAAACTGTTTCTGCGCACCTATGCCCGTCTGGGCAAGGCGCTGGGCGATACCATCAAGGAGCCGGTTTCGCTGGATGAGCTGCAGCGGCTGGGGCATCGCTACTATCACTCCCGCATCACCGGCGGTGAGGGGCACCTGGAGGTGGCCAAGAGCATCCATGCGGTGCAGCACAATGACTGCCACATGATTCTCTCCCTCAAACCATTCGGCTGCATGCCCTCGACCCAGTCAGATGGTGTGATGGCCGCTGTGGTATCCGACTACCCGGAGATGATCTTCCTGCCCATCGAGACCGCAGGTGAGGGGGAGATCAATGCCCATAGCCGGGTGCAGATGGCACTGGGCGAGGCGCGCCGCCGGGCGGTTGCCGAATTCGACGCAGCTCTGCAAGCCACCGGCCGGGACCTGGAGGAGATCAAGGCCTGGCTCAACCGGCATCCCGAGTTGAATACCGCTCTCTACAAGGCTCCTGCAGAAAGCCGACTGGCCGGCAGCGCAGCAAATTTCATCACTCACATCGCCAGCCGGATGGAACAGCAGCCATGATCCGCTGGCAAATGGGACTGGATGTTGGCTCCACCACTGTCAAAGCGGTAGTGATCGATACCGAAACCGATCAGCTGGTGTGGAAGCAGTACCGGCGCCACGATGGCAAACAGGGGCAGCAGGTACTGGCCTTTCTGCAGGCCATCGAACAGGCCATCGCCCTGCAACATCCCGGGCAGTTGCAGATCACAATCACCGGCTCCGGTGGCAACGCCCTGGCCGGCTCCCTGGGTGCGCATTTCGTGCAAGAGGTAAATGCGGTTTCGCTGGCAGTGGAAAAACTCTATCCGGAAACCGGTTCGGTAATCGAGCTGGGCGGGCAGGATGCCAAGATCATCCTGTTCCAGGATGACCCCACTACCGGCCAGAAGAAAAAAATCTGCACCATGAACGACAAGTGTGCCGGCGGAACCGGTGCCGTGCTGGACAAGATAGCTGCCAAGCTGAATCTCGGTGCCGAACAGCTCGGCAGCATGCCCTATCATGGGGTCAAACTGCACCCGGTAGCGGGCAAGTGTGGCGTATTTGCCGAAACCGACATCAACAGCCTGCAGAAGCTGGGGGTGCCGCCGGATCAACTGATGGCCTCCCTGTTCGACGCCATCGTTCAGCAAAACCTGGCCGTGCTGACCCGCGGCAACACCCTGTTGCCCACCGTACTGCTGCTGGGTGGACCAAACACCTTCATCAAGGGGCTGGGAGAGGCGTGGCGTCACAATCTGGGCCGGCTCTGGGAGGAGCGCAACGTTCCGCTTCCCGCACAGAGTTCCCCTGAACAGCTGGTGGTAGTACCGCAGGATGCCCACTATTTTGCCGCTATCGGCGCCGTGGAATTTGCCCGCCAGCAACCGGTGGCGAAACAGCGCTACCGTGGCATCAAACCGTTGCAGGACTACCTGCAGAGCAGCTCCAGCGGAAATATGAAAAAACGCGCCTCCGGCCAGGGGCTGATCAACAACGATACGGAGCTGCAGGAATTTCTGCATCACTACCACCCCGCACCGTTCAAACCCGCCACCTTCAAAACCGGCGAAAAGGTAACCGCCTTCCTCGGCATTGACTCCGGCTCCACCTCCACCAAGGCGGCGCTGCTCTCTCCCGACCGGGAGGTGCTGGCCACTGCCTACGGCCTGTCAAAGGGAAACCCCATCGAAGACACCCAGCAGCGGGTGAGCGAACTGCGCCACTACGTGGAGCAACAGGGGGCACAGCTGGAGATCCTGGGAGTGGGAACCACCGGCTACGCCAAGGATATCCTGCGTGAACTGCTGTGCTGTGATACGGCAGTGGTGGAGACCGTTGCCCACACCCAGAGCGCTCTGCATTTCTACGGTGACGTGGATGTGATCTGCGACGTGGGCGGGCAGGATATCAAGCTGATCTTCCTGAAGGAAGGTACGGTTAAAGAGTTCAAACTCAACACCCAGTGCTCTGCCGGCAACGGCTACTTCCTGCAGAGCAGTTGCAACGGTTTCGGCCTCGATATCAACGACTACGCCAGTGAGGCATTCAAGGCCCGCTCCTATCCTGAATTCAGCTATGGCTGCGCCGTCTTCATGCAGGCAGAGATTGTCGATTTCCAGCGCCAGGGATGGGAACCCCATGAGATACTGGCGGGGTTGGCCGCCGTACTGCCCAAAAACATCTGGCACTATGTGGCCAAGCTTCCCAATCTTCCCCGACTGGGCCGCCACTTCGTGCTGCAGGGCGGTACCCAGCGTAACCTCGCTGCCGTCAGGGCGCAGGTGGCATTTATCGAGGAGCGTTTCAAGCAGAGCGAAATTGAGCCGCAGATCTCCGTACACCGTTTTACCGGCGAATCCGGCGCCATCGGTGCAGCACTGGAGGCGATACGTATCCATCAACCCGGCCAGGCGACACCATTTATCGGCCTGGATGCTCTGGCCACGCTGACCTACCAGACCAAACGGGACGAATCCACCCGCTGCGACTTCTGCAAGAGCAAATGCCTGCGCACCTTTGTGGATATTGAGCTGACCCGGAAGCCGGTGCAGAAAGCCGCTCTCTCCGTGGTTCCTGTTACGCCGGTCAGCAGACGCTTTATCAATGCCCCGTGCGACCGGGGCCAGGTGGAGGATCTCAGCGCTGTGCGCCAGATCAATTCACAGCGCAACCGGCTGAAAAAGACCAATCCCAACCTGTCCGATTACGCCGCCCGGCGCGCCTGGCAGAACTTCAAACCCGATCCGGTAACCGGCAGGGGCATCGCCCTGTTCAGCCGCCGCAAGGATCGCAGTCAGTTGCGCATCGGCATACCGCGAGTGCTGAACCTCTACTCCCTGGCCCCTTTTTTTACCGCCTGGCTGACCAGCCTCGGAGTACCGTTCAAGAATCTGGTATTCAGCGACTATACCTCCGAGGAGTTGTACAAGGAGGGCTCGAAACGGGGAGCCATCGATCCCTGCTTCCCCAGCAAGGTGGCCATCGCCCACCTGCACAACCTGATGCAGAAACACCAGCAGCGCAAACCGCTGGACTGGATCCTGTTTCCCAAGATAGCCAGCCTGCCCTCGCCATTGAGCCATACCATAGCGGCAGCCGCCTGCCCGACCGCCACCGCCACACCGGAATCAGTCCGGGCCGCCTTCTGCAAGGAGGGGGATCTGTTCAGGCAACAGGGGATTCAGTACATCAGCCCGTTTCTCAGTTTTGCCGAACCGGAGCTGCTGATGCGCCAGATGTGGGAGACCTTTGCCCCTCTGCTCCAGCTCGGCCGGGGCGAAAACCGGCGCGCCTGCGCAGCCGGCTGGCGAGCACTGGAGCAGTTCAACAGCCAGTTGCGCAACAAGGGGCGGGAGATTCTGCAGCAGCTGGAGCAGGAGCAACGGCTGGGCATCGTATTGCTCGGCCGGCCCTACCACAATGATCCCGGCATCAACCACAAGATTGTGGAGGAGCTGCAGCGACTGGGCTATCCGATCTTCACCATCGACAGTCTGCCGCTGGATGATGATATTCTGGACGCCCTGTTTGCCCCCGAAATCCTGTCCGGAAAGATCCGTAACGGATGCGATATTGGAGATGTGTGGAAAAATTCCTACAGCGAAAACAGCAACCGAAAGATCTGGGCGGCCAAATATGTCGCCCGTCATCCCCTGCTGATTGGCATGGAGCTGTCCAGTTTCAAGTGCGGCCATGACGCACCGCTCTACAACTTGATCGAACAGATTATTGAACAGAGCGGAACACCCTTTTTCGCCTTCAAGGATATCGATGAGAACCGCTCGGCAGGTTCAATAAAAATCCGCATTGAAACCATCGACTATTTTATGCGGCGCTATCGTGACAAGCTGCCTGAAACGATGAAAACGGTGCTGACTGCGCAGGATGGAACTGATGCCGCGCGGGCGATGAGATAGTGGGTCAGGAATCAGGAAAGTTTGCCACGAAACCATAAAGATGAAATTCTCTTTGCTGGCTTCGTAGCTACTCCTCGTGCAGCTATTCAACAGATTCCCGGAGAGGGAACCAGCCGCCATCATACTCCGCCATGTCCTTCTCTTTGGTGCGTCCATTTACAAACAGCTGCTCATAATCCTGCCAGGTAATGGACAGCTCCTGGCCATCACCGTTCCGGTAGCCCCAGACACCTTCGATACACATCCTGAACAGCGTGTCGATAATGTCATCAAAACGAATACCATATTGGCGGGCAAGCCGCTGAAAATCCGCAATGCGCATCTCCACGCCCCGTTCAGCAAACTCCTCCGTTACCAGCGCCTCCAGTGCCACATCCCATTTCGGAGTCAGGGCTTCCTGATCTTTTATATCCGTTGCCATTTCGTGCGCCTCCGTTGTATTGAGTTGACCTTTATCGCTGAATAATAAAGCTATCGTAACTACTCGCTGAGCAGTTACAAGCTGTCTGACATATCCCCGGCAGCCTTCAGTTAGAAACATACCAGCAGTTGCTGTACCATTGACAATGGATTATCCCAGACTTTGCACTAACCTGACAGACATTCTCTTCCCTGATAATGATATTTAAAACCCTCCTGTTGCCACTGGTTTTCGCGCTGATATCCAGCCCGGCAGCATTGGCAGAGCACTCTCAAACCGACTCTTCTGTCGACACGCTGCTGGCCTCGATGAGCAATGAGGAAAAAGCCGCGCAACTGATCCTGGTCTACTTCTCCTCAACCGGGTTTGTCAGCAAGCACGGTTTTGGTGGCGTGCTGGTGATGCAAAACATGATCAAGGATCTGGATCAACTCTCTTCCCGCCTGCAAACACTGCAACAGCACTCACGAATCGGTGTACTGGTCACCATCGACCAGGAGGGAGGAAAGGTAAACCGTCTGAAATACCTGCCCGGGTGGAAACGGCTCCCCTCCGCACAAACCATGAGCCACTGGCCAGACAAAAAAATTGAAGCCCACAGCCGACGCGTAGCCGGACTGCTGAAAAAGGCCGGTGTTCATCTCAATCTTGCGCCGGTGCTCGATCCCAGTCATAACAGGGAGGGAAAACAGACCCTGATCGGCTTCGAACATCGCGCCTTCGGCAGGGACAGCGATTCGATTGTTGTCAGAACCAGCGCCATGATTAACGGCTTCCACTCACAGGGAATACTCACCATAGCCAAGCACTTTCCCGGCTATAACGTTGCGGAACATTCAGACCATGAAATAGCGATCAGTCATGCACCGAAAGAACATGTTGCCGCCAATGCAGAACCCTTCCACCGGGTTGCGCCATTGGTGGATGGTGTGATGATGTCCAGCATTCAGTACAAAAACCTGACGCCCAATCCCGCCGTCCTTTCACCCCGCATGGTCGCCTGGGCACGGGAAATATACCCGGACAAGCTGATTATTACTGATGACCTGTGGGGTATGGCGCTGCGCTCGTGGATTAGTCCCGAACAGGCAAAGCAGCGCAACTATCCAGACAGGGAGTTCCTGCGCCTGGTACGAATGACACTCGATGCAGGGAATGACCTGTTGATGATCACCTATCCCGAGAAGGCGGTGTTGATGAAACAGGCTATAGCAAAGTGGATGCAGACCGACCCGGAACTACGGGAAAAGGTCAACCGCTCCGTGCGCCGAATACTGGCGGCCAAAGCCAGGGTGAAACTGATCTAGTTCTCCATCAAATTATTAACTCAAGATTTTCCCAAGGATATTTCCAGGCTCCTGGTTGGTCCAGGCGTGTTTCCATACTGTTCAATGCTCCTGTAACCGGATGTTTGTTCGAGGTTATTCGCTTAATTTGGTGCTGTTTGCTTGATGGAGTAGTAGTGCAACCGTCGGAAGATGGTCAACAGCCTGTTTTTTTACTATTCTTGTAATTATTATTGACCCACCTCCAAAACGGAACAATATGCAAAAGCTACTCAAGGATTTCCTCGCCTCACCAGAGCGCCCCGACGATACCATGGGCTACCACAAGCTGTGCGGTTTTCTGTTTTCGATAGCCTGCTCTCCGGAGCTAATCAAACCCTCCGAGTGGATGCCGCTGATTTTCAGCGAACAGGACCCCGGCTATTCCAGCCTCGATCAGGCAAAGGATGTTACCGGGGCAATTTTTGAACTCTACAATAAGATCAACGAGCAGGTTTCCGAGAGAAAGGTACAGCTTCCGGACGATTGCCGGATAACAGAGGAAGCTGCCGATAACTTTGGCGGACCGCTGGGCCAGTGGTCAGCGGGCTTTGTCTCCGGCCATAGCTGGTTGATAGAGTCATGGGACGCCTATACCCCCGATGAACTGGATGAGGAGCTGGGCAGCTGCATCATGGTTCTGAGTTATTTCGCTGACTTGAAACTCGCCGAAGCCTATCGCAAAAAGGCCTCCAACAAAGATATAACGGCGGATAATATGGCGCAGACGGTTGTTGAATTATTCAGTACGGCAATGATCAACTACGCCCGTCTGGGCTACTCCATTTACACGGTACTCAGCGAATCCAGAGGGCAGAATCAACCATACATCAACGACCAGAAAACAGGCCGCAACGAACCCTGTCCCTGCGGAAGCGGGAAAAAATACAAACACTGCTGCCTGCATTGACGAGAAGTATCAAAACATTCCCGGGATGCCAAAATTTTTCTTGATATCATTGGGGTTTGTATTCGTTGCCCTGGGCGGGTTGGGTCTGATATTGCCTGTTATGCCGACAACACCGTTTCTGTTGCTCGCCGCCGCCTGTTTTGCCCGTTCATCACCACGCTTTCATGAATGGCTGCTTAATCTCCATCTGTTCGGTCCACTGATCAGAAACTGGCAGGAAACCCGCAGCATTCCAAAAAGAGCCAAGCTGCTGGCAATCATCACCATTGTTGTGGTGGGTGGATCATCCATCCTGTTTTTTATCGAAAAAACTTTCTTAAAGATATTTGTTGCTGCAATACTGCTGTTCCATATCGCCTTCATCGCCAGTATAAAAAGCACCGAGCTGGTCGAGCCGGGAGGGAATAAAAACCAATAGACGATCCGCAGACAAAACGGGACAGCGGCTGAATACCCTGCATTACTGCCGATTCATAGCCGGGACTCCAGACTGTCTACCTCTTCGGGTTTCAACCCAAGCTTTGATGCCAGTTCCTGCAGATAGGATTTTTCCATGTCGTTTTGAACATCCACGATGATCCGCGACAGCAGATACACCTCCGCTGCGGCTTCCTTGTCAGGCACTGCAGCCACCAGTGCCTCAATATCAAGCGGCTGACGAATCTCATCTCTCAGAAAGCCGGCATCAACATCCGCCAGTCCCATCTTCTCAATCTCTGCTTCAATGCGCTTCTGCTCACTCGCATCAATATGGCCATCGGCCTTGGCCGCCGCAATCATGGAACGCAGCAGCAACTTGCTTCGTGCTTCGGCATCCGGACCGGCGAGCTGATGAACCGGCCGGGCACTCTGATCCGCCCCACCCCAGTTTTTATAGGCTTGGTAGGCGATACCACCCAGGGCAGCCAGGCTACCGATTTTCAACGCATTTCCTGTTAGCCATCGACCGCTGCGGGTTCCAAGCAAAAGCGCCAATCCGCCCGCTGCCAGCGCACCTTTTTTCAGGCCATCAATCTTGGCATCCCGCTCCGGTCCCTCTTCAGGAAGATTGATCTGCTCTTCAGCCAGCTGTTTTCCCTTCTCCAGATATGTTTTTCCGGATGCAAGAATTCCATCGATCAGTTGTCTGGTGTCCATTTCAAACCTCACTGCGTAATAAAAAGCGGTATGCAAAAAATTTGGGGTAACGTCGGCAGTCTACCAACATTTTCGACCTGGCAGCAATATATTATGTATTCGAAAGGCAGAGCAATGCATGGAGCAACTGCGGGGAACCGCGGCTTTCGGATTCGAGTACGGAGCTGAGCCGCTATCGCGAAAGAAGCGTATTTCTTGACAGCATACTATTGGCTTTTGATACGCGCACCCTTCACCTTTTGGCCTCGTGGCCGCCGGGGCCGACGTCGAGACACTTCTTTCCTGCCCTGATGCCCCGCCCTCGTTCCTTTTGGCCTTTTATTTTTTTCACGGTTGCCTTCGCGGGGCCCGGTCAATGACACCGGATGTTTGGGTTCAAAACCAACCTCGGTTTCCCGCGGCAAACGCTGCTGAATCAGCGTTTCAATATCCTGCAGCAGTTTCACTTCATCTGCGCTCACCAGCGAAACCGCATCACCCTCGGCGCCCGCGCGCCCCGTGCGCCCGATACGGTGAACGTAGTCTTCCGCCACATTGGGCAGTTCAAAATTGACCACATGGGGCAGTTGATCGATGTCGATCCCCCGGGCAGCGATGTCGGTCGCAACCAGAACCCGTATCTCCCCGGACTTGAACTTCGCCAATGCCTTCGTACGCGCTCCCTGGCTTTTATTGCCGTGTATCGCTGCCGCCTTGATACCATCACGCTCAAGTTTTCTGGTAAGGCGATTTGCCCCATGCTTGGTGCGGGTAAACACCAGTACCTGCTGCCAGTTATTGCTGCCGATCAGATAGCTCAACAAACCGGATTTGCTGCTTTTATCCACCTCGAAAACGGTCTGTCTGACGCTTTTGGCAGCGGCGTTGCGCGGACTCACTTCAATCTGCACCGGATCATGCAGGATCCCACCGGACAAACGACGAATCTCGCTGGAAAAAGTAGCTGAAAACATCAGATTCTGGCGGTGCTTCGGCAACAGGGCAAGGATTTTACGGATATCACGGATAAATCCCATATCCAGCATACGATCCGCCTCATCCAGCACCAAAATCTCCAGGCGGGAAAACCTGACCGCATTCTGATTATGGAGATCAAGCAAGCGCCCGGGAGTCGCCACCAGAACATCCACCCCACTACGCAACTTCTGCATCTGCGGATTGATTTTCACCCCGCCAAACACCACAGTTGAGTGCAACGAGAGGTACTTGCCATAGGTTGCTACAGCCTCGGCAACCTGTGCTGCCAGCTCGCGCGTGGGCGTCAGTACCAGCGCACGCACTGAATTGGGTTTTGCCTTCTCTCCACCCGATAACCGCTGCAGCAGCGGCAGCACAAAACCGGCAGTTTTCCCTGTCCCGGTCTGTGCCGCGGCCATTACATCCCGGCCCTCCAGTACTGCAGGAATCGCCTCCCGCTGCACAGGCGAAGGGGTTTCATAGCCTTCATCACTGACAGCGCGCAAAAGAGAATCGGATAGACCCAACGAGGAAAATGTCATAGAGATAAACTCAATAAATGGGGAAAGGGGGGTTACTCAACGCCCTGACTGTGCAGATAGTCATCATAGCTACCCTTGAAGTCAACGATACCGGTCGGCGTCAATTCAATAATCCGTGATGCCAGCGAGGATACAAATTCGCGGTCATGGCTGACAAAAATCAGCGTTCCCGGAAACTGTTCCAGCGCCACGTTGAGCGATTCAATGGACTCCATGTCCAGATGGTTGGTGGGTTCATCCATAATCAGAATGTTGGGACGCTGCAACATCAACCTGCCGAACAACATGCGACCCTGCTCACCACCTGACAGAACCTTGACCGATTTCTCCAGCTCATCACGAGAGAAAAGCATGCGCCCCAATGTACCACGAACAACCTGGTCATCATCACCTGGCCGCGCCCAGCGACTCATCCACTCAAACAGTTTCATATCCTGGTCAAAGGCATCGGCATGATCCTGAGCATAGTAGCCAAGGTTGGCATTTTCGGACCACTTTACAATACCGCTGTCCGGCTCAAACTCACCCACCAGCGTTTTCAGCAGTGTTGTTTTCCCAATACCGTTCGGACCGATGATGGCGACGTGCTCACCCACCTCCAGCATCAGATTCAGATTTTCAAATAACGGGCCGTCACCATAGCCTTTACTGACATTTTCAATTTCCAACGCCAGCCGATGCAGTTTTTTATCCTGTTCAAAACGGATAAAGGGGTTCACCCGGCTGGAAGGCTTGATCTCATCCAGCTGGATTTTTTCAATCTGTTTCGCTCGGGAGGTGGCCTGTTTCGCCTTGGATGCATTGGCGGAAAAACGGGAGACAAATTGCTGCAGTTCCGCGATCTGCGCTCTCTTTTTGGCATTATCCGACAGCTGACGCTCGCGAGCCTGGGTTGAGGCCAGCATGTACTCATCGTAGTTGCCAGGATAAATCCGTAACTCACCGAAATCGAGGTCGGCCATATGGGTGCAGACGCTGTTTAAAAAGTGACGATCATGGGAGATGATTACCATGGTGGAATTGCGCTCATTAAGCACATTCTCAAGCCAGCGAATGGTGTTGATATCCAGGTTGTTGGTAGGCTCATCGAGCAGCATGATGTCAGGATCGGCAAACAGCGCCTGGGCCAGCAACACCCGCAGTTTCCATCCGGGGGCAATAGCACTCATGGGACCAAAATGCTGTTCAACCGGAATATCCAGGCCCAGCAACAACTCACCGGCACGGGACTCAGCGGTGTAACCATCCATCTCGGCAAACCGGCCCTCCAGCTCTGCAACCTTGAGCCCCTCCTCCTCACTCATTTTGGACAACGAGTAGATGCGATCGCGCTCCTGCTTCACCTCCCACAGCTCAGCATGGCCCATGATCACCGTATCGATGACGGAAAACTCCTCAAAGGAGAACTGATCCTGGCGCAACTTGCCGATACGCTCATCTGCATCTTTGCTGACATTGCCCGATGTGGGCTCCAGATCACCCCCCAGAATCTTCATAAACGTCGATTTTCCGCAACCATTCGCCCCGATCAAACCATAGCGATTGCCCTGGCCAAATTTGACCGAAACATTTTCAAACAGGGGTCTGGCCCCAAACTGCATGGTGATGTTGGCGGTGGTGAGCATCAACGATCCTGAATTGAAATATGGAAAAACAAAGGGGCGCTATTGTAGCGCATTGCGGAAAAAAGAAACGGGAAATATACCCATTGCGGACTGTATAACGCAAAAAAACACTTTCGGGAAAATGTCAACAAGTATAACTGCTCGGCGACTAGTATTTATTGCCGACAAGATAACTCCCCAGATTGCCCCTGAAATTCGTCCTGTTCAAGACAATAACTGTGAGTTTACAGGTGTAAATGCGCATTTTTTAACGCTGAATTGACAGATTTCAGGGGTGAGCTGAGTAATTACCTGCTGGTAATCCCGCTATACACCAGCGCAATGGATAACAGGGTTCCATGCATCAACATAGCAGCAATGGTCATACGAATAGCTGGAGCCAACCGTTGTGACTGTGCTGGATAGCGCAACATGAGCTGTGCTGCCTTGACGGTCAAACGTAGAGGCAAGATGGCAATCAGTGCAATCGTTGGCAGCAAACCGGACAGGATCAGCAGCAAAAAGACCACCCACGCCACAAGAGTGATCAACGGGGACCCGAGCCACATCGGAGCCGAAGCGTGCCACCCAATGCAGTTTTCCGGCAACGATATCAACCTTGCGATCGGGAAACTGGTTGATATGGAGCAGATTGGTGGTCAACAGCGCCAGGGGCAGCGCCACCACAATCAACTCCCACAAAAACTCTCCGGTCTGTACCAGACCAGCACCCAGTGGAATCAGTCCAAACCCGGCAAGCACCGCAAACTCCCCAAGCCCTCTGCTGTTCAGGCGCAGCGGCGGCGTGGAATAACCCCACCCCAGTAACAATCCCGCCAGACCGAGCCAGAACAGTCCGCTGCCAGTCTGACTTATGAGATAAATACCGATCATAATAACAACCAGAATCAAACCAATACCGTGACTCAACATCTGCAGTTTACTCAGCACCCCGTTCTGAATGAAACGGCTGCCGCCGGTATAGAGATAAACCCGCTCCGAATTCGCTTCATCAGTTCCATTCAGCACGTCATAATAATCATTCAAAACGTTTATCGCTGCATGCAGCAGAATACCTGCGAGCAGAATCAGCTTCACCATTACCCCATCCAGCGGATAGCCCTGATAAATAGCGAAAGATAACCCGAGAAAAACGGGAATAACGGAGGCAAGAATAAACGCAGGGCGTGTCGCCGCGATACAGACTACAAACTGATTGGGGAACTGTTCGACGCCTGGTTCGACACTGTTCAGTATCACTCCTTTAGTCATTGCCGTGCTCTCCATCCGGTTTACGGCCTACCCCAAAGGATAGTTCACCTCAGTCAGATCCAGATAACTCGCGGCAGAGCAAAAACATCTCTGCCCCTTTATCCCGGATTGATCCCTCATGCCTTGTGACAGGCATCACGGTTTTGTTGCCCTGCCACCAGCATAATCGCTTTGTAACCACGTCAGCTTGCTCCTGAAACGGGCCACGCTGGAAAATGCCCATTTACCCTCGTAAACTCCCATTTTCCGCCTTGAACCGGCCCGTTTCAGAAGCAAACCCCGGGCAGTTACACGACATATTCACTACTCGCTGAGTGGTCACATTGTTTATA
>Ga0256839_1003696_pt1 | contig 15563 bp, 14 predicted proteins | sample 354166metaG_FD_185968 | JGI IMG/M metagenome (GOLD analysis project Ga0256839, IMG submission 185968) | Hydrothermal vent microbial communities from Mid Atlantic Ridge, Atlantic Ocean - 354-166 | ecosystem: Environmental > Aquatic > Marine > Hydrothermal vents | place: Atlantic Ocean: Mid... | reverse complement strand
AGATTAAAGCACTTATCTGCTTCGTTATAATCGACAAAAAGGCAACCAGCCTTCCTTGTCGATTCTGCCTTGCATCTAAGCACTTTATTTCTAACAGAGGGCAAAATCAATTAATAGAGATGCCCTAAACATTATGGTTATAATAAATTTTAATCAGTCTTTATTAGTTGTAACATCCTACAGGGCGGATTCCTGCCTGCGCAGGGATGACATTAAGTAGTTGTTTTTTCTTTGCATGCGCTTAAAGGCAGTGTGTACTTAACTACAGATTTCTGAAGAGTTTATGGGGGGATTAGAAAAAAACTTACTTTTCTTACCTACTCCTACAATAACAGGTATAAATAATTAGCGACAAAATGTTATACACCCACAAATATTGCCGAAGCACACAAATAGGACTTTTTTCATATTAGAGGGTTACTATTGTTTATTAAATCATATTAAGGTATGAAAATAGAAATATTTTCAAGCTTGTTTATCATTGCAGTTGAAAAACCTCCTTCTGATAGTTATCGGAAAGGAGGTTTTTTTTATTTTAGGCAAATGGAATTTATAAAAGTTACCCCCTCATACGAAAAGCACGTTGCCCTTATTGAGCTTAACCGTCCCAAAGAACTAAATGCACTCAATTTGCAGCTTATGCAAGAACTACGAGATGCCTTAAAAGTATTGGATCAGGATGCTGCTGTACGAGCTATTGTGTTAACAGGTAATGAACGAGCCTTTGCGGCTGGTGCTGACATTAAGCAAATGGCCAACAAAACGGCCGTTGATATGCTAATGGTAGATCAGTTTAGTACTTGGGATCAAATTCGTAAAACGCGTAAACCCTTAATTGCGGCTGTTTCGGGCTTTGCACTAGGAGGTGGCTGCGAACTGGCTATGACCTGCGATATGATTATAGCTTCAGAAACGGCTAAGTTTGGCCAGCCCGAAATAAAAATTGGCGTAATGCCTGGTGCAGGTGGTACCCAACGATTAACCAAAGCCATTGGCAAAGCTCGAGCAATGGAATTGGTGCTCACAGGTAAGTTTATTGATGCCGAAGAAGCACTTTCTTTTGGATTAATAAACCGTGTTGTGCCCGTGGAGATCTATTTAGTAGAAGCCATAAGCTTAGCCAAAGAAATTGCTCAAATGTCGCCTATTGCGGCTATGTTGGCAAAGGAGGCTGTTAATAGATCGTTTGAAACGCACTTGGATGAAGGCCTCCACTTTGAGCGTAAAAATTTCTATCTCACCTTTTCATCCGAAGACCAAAAAGAAGGCATGCAGGCCTTTATCGAAAAACGCAGACCAAATTACAAAGGAAAGTGAAATTATTCGTCATTCCTGCCTTCGCAGGAATGACGATAGTAGTATGTTATTACCTAAAACTAAATCCTATACCAACATTTAACGTATTATATCCCTGAAATGTGTATGCCCCATGTAATGTTATAATTGCCAGCTTTAACCGAGCTCCTACAGTAGCTCTAAAACCACCATCATTCGCATTTATGGCAACAGGGTCCTCAATAGTTCGTGTAATTTGTTCTCCAGTAATGGGGTCGTTGGCTCCAGGTATTTTAACCACATAAGAACCATTCAGGTTTAAATTAGATTTAAAGCTATCAAATCCAATACCTACATAACCTGTAATTACCGAAGCGGTTGCAGAAGCAATAATCTCGTAGGTAAGGGTTTTTACACCAAAAGTTGCTATTTGATTAGCTCCTTCAACTTCTCCCGAATCCAGCGCATAGGTTAAATCTATATCAGTAAAACCCACAAATCCTGAGATGTCTAGAAATTTCATTTCTTTTAACACTGGAACCCACTGTGATACGCTATGCATAACACCAAGTCCAAAATATTTATATTCTAACCCATCGCTATTAATTGTTGGCATCCAACGAACCTTAATTTCAGTGCCTTTATAAATGCCAACACCGGCTTGTATAATAGGTGACGGCACCGCAGGTGAGTTTATGGGTAAATCCTCCATTATCCCATCTAAAATAGGGCCTTGCACATATAACGAGCCTAAAATAGGGTCTGGGTCATTTTTAGATAAATAAGATCGAACTTCGTTGGTTGTAGTGCCTCCCATTATGGTCGGAAAATCACCATTCATGGCAGGGTCTCCCGTTAAATCCAGCACTTGATAATCGTCTGGTACAAATGTAAAAATTTGGTCTATTGTTGGCACATACGCTGCATTGGCACTAAAGGTTATATCAAACCCAAACGATTTATGAGGGCGAGCCGTGTTGTACCAACCATTATTAAACCCATATCCTAATCCCTTTAATAAAGGGCTTATATAATGCCCCATATACTGGTTCAAATCAGAAGTTAACCCTTCCACATACCTATCAGTCATCTCAGGTGTTATAGTTTGGGCTACTGAGAGCCTTGAAGCTCCTACTAAAAATAAGAATACGATGATTCTAATTGCAGTTATTTTCATAATGAATAATTTTATAATGCCAATTTAGTAAAAATACCGTGAAGCCTACCATTAGTAACCTCCGAATTAAAAATAGAATTTTTAATATACTTGTACAAAGAACGCATATATTTGTGTTAATAATATTTATTAGTTAATAATATTTATTAATCATGATAAGAAAAACACTCATACGGGCAGATTTAAAGGCTACTCATCAACGAGAGGTGATATTGGGTATTGTTCTTACTTGCAAAAATCATCCTTCAACCGAATTTGTATATGAGCTTACAAAAAATAAAATACCAAGTATTTCATTAGCTACGGTTTACAAAACATTAGAAATTTTTGCAAGTAAAGGGCTTATTTCAAAAGCACTTACACTTGAAGGCCAAGCCAGGTACGACCCTAACTTAGCATCGCATGGGCATATTTACAGTTCCAACTCCAATGAGATTATCGATTATGTGGACGAAGAACTTAATGCAGTAATAAGTAATTTTTTCAAGCGCAAAAAGGTTAAAAATTTTCATATCAAAAAAATAAGTCTCAATATTATCGGAGATAAAATTGATACAACCAAAACAATAGAAATTCAATAAAAGTTAAACTGTTAAATTAAATTAAATTAATTATGTCATTAGTAGGTAAAAAAGCCCCCAATTTTGAGGCACCAGCCGTTTTAAAAGGCTATGAAATTGTAGATTCATTTTCCTTAGAGCAATACCTCGGTAAAAAAGAAGTACTATTATTCTTCTACCCCAAAGATTTTACGTTTGTATGCCCAACAGAAATACTTGCGTTTCAATCTAAATTAGATGAATTTGAAAAAAGAGGTGTTGCCGTAATAGGATGTTCGGTTGATACAGCCGAAGTGCACTTAGCTTGGCTAACCACTCCAAAAAACAAAGGCGGTATTGAAGGTGTTACGTATCCATTAGTAGCTGATGGAACCAAAACCATCGCGCATAATTATGGTGTACTTGCCGGAGATTGGGCTTATAACGAAGAAGAACAATTAGTATTTGAAGGTGGTCCTGGTGTAGCCTTTAGAGGCACCTTCTTTATTGATAAAGAAGGAATTGTGAGACACGAAAATATTAATGATTTACCATTAGGTAGAAACATTGACGAATCGTTAAGAATTGTTGATGCTTGGCATCACAACCAAGAGCACGGTGAAGTTTGCCCTGCCAATTGGGAAGAAGGTAAAGATGCCATGGCGGCCACTCCTGATGGAGTAGCTGATTATTTAGCTAATCACTAAGGGAGTACACGCTTTATAATAAAGAGGCTGGTTTAAGGATTTAAACCAGCCTCTTTCTATTTTTGCCCTTCATGAGAACTTTTCTGTACAATATTTCCACTGCCGTTTTAAGAATACTGCTGCCTTTAGCAGCTCGGTTTAGCGGTAAAGTAAAATTATTTTGCCAAGGCAGAAAGCAACTTACACCTACAATTAAGCAAAATTTGAAAGAGAACAAAGCTCCTTTGTTTTGGGTGCACTGCGCTTCGGTAGGGGAGTTTGAACAGGGGCTGCCCGTAATCGAATTACTAAAAAAAAAACACCCAACATGGAAAGTAGTTATTACTTTTTTTTCGCCCTCAGGTTACGAAACCGTTAACCATAGCCTTATAGATTTTAAGTATTATTTACCATACGATACTGCGCACAATGCCGCTCAATTTATTGATTTAGTACAACCTGAGTTCGCCCTTTTTATTAAGTACGAATATTGGTATCACTTTTTAAAAGTGCTTAATGCAAGGCAGGTGCCAACTTATTCCGTTTCCTCCATTTTTAGACCTTCACAAGCGTTTTTTAAATGGTATGGTGGGTGGAACCGCAAAATGCTTTCACAATTCACCTTTTTTATGGTGCAAGACCAAACCTCTATTAATTTATTGCATTCGATAGGCCTAAAAAATGCGACCCTAACAGGCGATACAAGGTTTGATCGTGTATTAGAACTCAAAAAAGAACCACTCAATTTTCCTGAAATTGAGCATTTTATAGAGGACAGACCTGTGTTTTTAATTGGCAGCTTACGAGCCGAAGATAATGAGGTAATTTTCTCCTTTATCAATACCAACCCGACCTATGCATTTATTATTGCACCACACGATATTACAGAAAAGCATATTGCAGAAATTGAGGCTTCTGTTTCTTCAACGGTACGGCATTCTAATCTATTAGAAAATTCTAAGAAAAAAGTGCTTATTATTGATTCCATTGGCAAACTTTCGAGGCTATACCGTGTTGCCAACTTAGCTTATGTGGGAGGAGGATTTAGCGATGGTATTCATAATATTTTAGAGCCTGCTGTTTATCATATTCCTATATTTTTCGGAAACAAGCAGTATAAAAAATACAAAGAGGCGGTTGATTTGGTAAACCAAAGTGTAGCATTTCCTGTAAAAGACGAAATAGAACTAGGTGCATTAGTAAAAGCCATTGATAACCCTGAAAAATTAGCGATTATAAAAGCAAGCTTAAAACAATATGTAAAGTCGAATAAAGGAGCAGCCCTAAAAGTGGTTAACATTATAAACGAACAACAATGAAAGGCTTAGTCTATAAATCAACTGGGTCGTGGTATAATGTTAAGCTAGAAAGTGGCGAATTTATTGAGTGCCGCACCCGAGGAAAAATGAAGCTTGCCAAGCTAAAAGTAACCAACCCCATAGCAGTGGGCGATGTGGTAGAGCTTGAATTAGACGAAAGCCATAAAGGCACTGGAATAATTAAAAACATTACCCCTCGTACCAATTATGTAATGCGCAAATCAGTGCATAAAGCCAAACAAGGCAGCTTAATTGCTGCTAATATTAATCGTGCCATTCTTATAGCTACACTGCACCACCCCAAAACCTCCTTGGGCTTTATCGATCGGTTTTTAGTAACTACCGATTCTTTTCGCATACCGTCAACCATCGTGTTTAATAAATCAGATTTACTCACTAAAGAAGATTTAGGAGCCATTAATTACATTTCGTCTATTTATGAAGCCATTGGGGTAAACACGCTGCTTATTTCTGCCTTAAAAAACGAAGGGCTGGATAAGTTAAAACAACTCATTAATAATCAAACAACGTTAATCTCGGGCCATTCGGGTACAGGAAAATCTACCATTACTAATTTACTGATTCCTAATTTAAAGCAAAAAGTAGGCGAAGTATCCGAATCGGTAAAAAAAGGAGTGCACACCACTACATTTGCTCAAATGTTTGAGGTGGATGAAAGCACTAAAATTATTGATACCCCAGGCATAAAGGAGCTTGGGCTTATTGGTATTGAAGATGCCGAGCTCTCCGACTATTTTCCAGAAATGAGGAATTTATTGGGCGAATGTAAGTATAATAATTGCATGCATACTCACGAGCCAAACTGTGCTGTAATTGCAGCAATAGAGAACGAAAAAATAGCTGAAAGCCGTTATTTAAGTTATTTAAGTATGCTAGAAAATGAAGATAGAAGGTGGTAAAACTAAAAAAGAGGAGCAATTATTATACCCCTCTTTTTTTAGCTTGCGCTGCACTTATTGCTAGTTGTTAATAAATTTAACATTCCACCCAATATTAAATTACCAAATGCTATAATGGGTTTCAATACTGGTAGTTCCTGTTCCAATAAGATGATGAAGTTCGGAAGAATACTTACCAATAATAGTATGGGACAAGGTTGCCAATCTCTCTTATTTGCAAAAGTTTACTTGCAATTAAATTTAAAATCTCTATCTTTGCAGCCCTTACGATAATTGTGGGAATTAGAATATTCGAATAGCATACTATAATGAAAAGAACATACCAACCTTCGGAACGCAAGAGAAGAAACAAGCACGGTTTTAGAACCAGAATGGAATCTGCTGCAGGTCGTTCAGTTTTAGCCAACAGAAGAGCTAAAGGAAGAAAAAAATTAACCGTATCTTGCGAAAAAAGGCATAAACGATAATTAGCCTTTAAGCTATTCTATTTGTCAAATGGAAGAGTTTGATAAAATAGTACGATACACCCTCAAGAAAGCAGAAAGGCTTTCGAGTAAAAAAGATATTCAGGAGCTATTTAATAATGGCTCCTCTTTTTATTTATATCCCCTTAAGGTGATAACGCTTCCTACTACCGAAGCAACCGCCCACCAAGTGCTTTTTTCAGTGCCAAAACGCAATTTTAAACGAGCGGTTGACCGAAACTTGCTGAAACGAAGAATGCGTGAAGCTTACCGTTTGCATAAACACCTGCTGCCCACCGAACCTCAAGTACTCAATATTGCGTATATTTATACGTCTAAAGATTTATTGGATTATGCATCCATTGCAAAGCCAATAGAACAATCGCTCATTCGTATTAAAAACTATGTGGCAAAAAATAAAAAATAACACCGTCCGCACATTCCTTTTTATAGGAGGATTAAGCCTGCTTTTAGCGGTAGCAACCCCTACTAATAAGTATTTCGAAATTGCCAAAAATCTCGACATCTTCGCCACCCTTTTTAAAGAGGTAAATGCTTTTTATGTAGATGAAGTTGACCCTAAAAAGACGATTGAAACAGGTATTAATGCCATGCTGGCCTCGCTCGACCCTTACACCAATTATATACCCGAAGAAGACGCAGCTGACTATCGCACAATGACTACAGGCGAATACGCAGGCATTGGTTCTTTAATTGGGGTAATTGAAGATAAAGTGGTAATTACAATGCCCAATGAAGGGTTTCCTGCAGAAAAAGCTGGGATTAAAATTGGCGATCAGCTCGTTAAAATAGATGATGTGCCTATAACCACTACCACTACCTCAGATGTTAGCAAGCTATTGAAAGGCAAGCCTGGCACTATTGTTAAAATTGAAATAGTAAGAAACGGTGAAACCAAACATTTTACGGTTACTCGCTCAACCATTATAGTAGAAAACGTGCCTTATTACGGTATGGTAACCAATAATATTGGCTACCTTAAACTCACAGAGTTTACCACCAACGCAGGCAAAGAAGTAAAAAAAGCCGTAAAAAAACTTAAATCTGACGGAGCCACCAGCATTATTTTAGACATTAGAGAAAACCCCGGAGGGCTATTATTTGAAGCCGTAAACATTAGTAATGTATTCATCCCTAAAGGAAATTTAGTAGTAGAAACCCGTGGCAAGCAAGAAGATTGGACTCAGGAATACAAAACACTGGGTACACCCACCGATACTAAAATTCCGTTGGTTGTATTAACGAGTAGTGGGAGTGCCTCTGCCTCCGAAATTGTATCGGGCACCTTGCAAGATTACGACAGAGCAGTGCTTATCGGGCGCAAAACATTTGGCAAAGGCCTTGTGCAAACCACCCGTCAGCTACCCTATAATGCACAAGTAAAAGTTACTACCGCTAAATATTACATTCCGAGCGGCAGGTGTATTCAGGCCCTTGATTACTCGCACCGCAATACCGATGGCAGTGTGGGCAAAGTACCCGATTCGTTGATGGTGGCCTTTAAAACCAAACAAGGAAGAACCGTGTATGATGGTGGTGGCGTAACACCAGATATTAAAGTAGAAGGGCAATACCTTGCCCCTATTACCATTAGTTTATTGAGTAAAGCACATATTTTTAATTATGCCAATCAGTATTATTACACCCATCCTACGGCTCCAAAATTGAAGGGCTTTAGTTTATCGGATGCTGAATATGCTGATTTTGTGGCTTGGTTAAAGGATAAAAACTACGATTATACCACCAAGCTCGAAAATGCCATTGCTAAATTAGAAGAGAACAAAAGCAATGACCCTATGGTGGAAAAAATTAAAGACAAGCTTGAAATTCTAAAAAAAGAAGTAGCACATAATAAAGAGAAAGACCTGCAAACGCATAAAGAAGAAATTCAAAGCTTGCTCGAAGAAGAAATAATGGGAAGGTACTACTTTACTAAAGGTGAAATTGCTTGCTCCATTACGCACGATAACGATGTAGCCGAAGCCATTGCGCTTTTAAATAATCCTGCCAAATACAATCGTATTTTAGAAAAGAACCAGCCTTGATTTTAAGCATTGAAACCTCCACTAAAACCTGCTCTGTTGCTTTACACAACCAAGGAGCGTTATTGGCAGAATCTACCCTGCATGTAGATAAATCACACGCTGAAAAATTAACCGTACTTATCAAAGATTTATTAGCGTATGCCTGCATTTCTACCAAAGAGTTAACAGGTGTAGCCATTGCAGGAGGCCCAGGTTCTTATACAGGCTTACGCATTGGCACCTCCACCGCCAAAGGCTTATGTTATGCCTTAAACATTCCATTAATTGCTATAAACACCCTTGAAGCGATGGTGTTTGGTGCCGCTCAAACACTAACCGAAGCATATATTCTTTGCCCAATGTTAGATGCCCGCAGAATGGAAGTGTACTGTATGTTGGCAGATAAAGAGTTAAAAATAATAGAACCTGTTAAAGCTAAGATTATTAAAGAGGGTTCTTTTAATGAAGCCTTAAATAATTATAAAATTGTTTTCTTTGGCAATGGTGCTGCCAAATGCAAGCCGCTATTGGAAGGGCATACAAATGCTTATTTTTTAACTATTTCATCTATTTCAGCGGTAAATGTGGGTGCTTTAGCCTGGCAAAAATACCAAAAGCAAGATTTTGCAGACTTAGCTTATTTTGAACCAGAATACCTCAAGGAGTTTATAGCCACTAAACCTAAAAACTTATTTGCATGAGCGACCAAATAATAAATAGAGTAGCAAATAGTGCCATTATCTCGCTTGATTTAGAAGATTTTTACCCCAAAGGGGAACGAGTGGTTTTCGATATTAAAGGCAATTTATACGAAGAAACTATTCTTCGCGAAAAGGAATTTCGGGCTTTTATAAAAGAACATAATTGGGCCAATTATAAGGGTAAAAATGTAGCTATTACTTGTTCGGTAGATGCCATTATACCCACGTGGGCATTTATGCTTATTGCTTCTAAGCTTAACCCCATTGCCAACCACATTAGCTTTGGTACACTAGCCGAACTCGAAAAGGAACTTTTTACGATGGGGTTAAACAAGCTTAGAATTGAGGAATACCAAGAGGCCAAAATAGTAATTAAAGGATGCAGTGGCAATGCCATTCCAACCTCTGCTTACGTGGAGATTGTCCGGATTTTACAACCCGTGGTAAGTAGCCTAATGTTTGGCGAACCTTGCAGCACAGTGCCTGTGTATAAAAAGGCAAAAAAATAGGGCATTTTCCATTTATTGCTAATTTTAATCGCAGAGCGATAGCCTTTTGGTTTGCTATGCGTCTAAAGCTTCCACGGTTTCTACCTCAGGAATAGCTCTTTTTAGTAAAGTTTCGATGCCTGCTTTAAGGGTAATGGTACTGGAGGGGCATCCGCTGCAAGAGCCTTGCAAAAGCACTTTTACTAATCCTTTATCAAACGAATGAAAGCTGATTGCACCTCCATCTTGCTCTACCGCAGGCTTTATGTATTCGTCTAATATCCCTTTTATTTTAGCCACAATTTCCTCATCCTCTGCATTCACAGGTGCTTTTTCAGACTTCGGTTCTTTTTTCTCATAAAAATCAGAAACCATTTCACCAACTTCAACCCCTTTTGTAAGGGCTTTGGTTATAAGCTCACGAGCTGCTCCTTGTACTTCAATCCAGTCGGTATTGTCCTTTTTAGTGAGGGTTATATAATTGCTAGAAAAAAAGATTTCTTTTACCCAAGAAAAATTTTCAAATAACAGCTTTGCCAAAGGCGAACTATTGGTTTGCGCATAACTCGTAAAATCGTGAAAAAAATTTGGTTGCACTAACATATAATTAGCCACAAACTTCATTGTATTTGGGTTGGGGGTCGATTCTATATAAATAGAGGTTGCTTTGGATTCCATACTATTTGCTGTTAAGATTCAAAAATAATCAGTTTGTAACCTAATTTATTATTACCCTTAAATTATTAAATCATTACCCATAATTTTTTTGTTTTTTTATCACTTGGTTTTATAGTTCTTTGTACTATTGAGTTTTTTTAAGCATAAAAGAAATTTTTAAGCAAAAGATTGATTAATAGACAATTTTCTAACCTATTTAACTAACCCAAAACATAATTTATGAAAAAACAAGTACTTGTTTTGAAAGGAAAAATTGCGAGCATTGCATTAATCCTATTTTCGTTTTATTCTATTAATGTGCAGGCGCAAATACCTGCTGGCTATTACGACCCTGCCATAGGTTTATCGGGCACTTCCTTAAAAGCAGCTCTCAACGGTATTATTTCGGGGCATACCACTTATCCATATAGTAGCTCATCTACCGATGTGTGGGATATTCTAAAAGTAGCCGATCGCGACCCTAATAATGCTGCCAATGTAATTGGTCTTTATTCAGGGTTTTCAATGGATGCTGCGGCCGAATATGCCGGAGGGGCTGGTTGGAACAGAGAGCATGTTTGGGCAAAATCCAGAGGAGATTTTGGTACTGCTAAAGGTGCAGGTACAGACGTGCATCATTTAAGAGCGGCCGATATATCTACCAACTCTGCCAGAAACAACCGAAACTTTGATTACGGAACCACCTTTTATATAGATGGCTCAGGAAATTATTTAGGGCCTACACTTTCTAAAACAAGCACTACTGACTGGGTGTGGGAGCCTAGAGATGAAATGAAAGGAGATGTGGCACGTATGATTTTTTATATGGCTACCAGATACGAAGGGTTTAACGGAGACCCAGACTTAGAATTAACGGAAACCTATTTAACAAATACAGATAAGAGCCCTGTGCATGCCAGGTTATCTACCTTATTGGCTTGGCATCAAGCAGATCCTGTAAGTGCTGCCGAGCAAACTAGAAATGATGTGGTGTATAGCTATCAAAATAATAGAAACCCATATATTGACCACCCAGAATATGTATGTTTAATTTATGCCTGTACTGGTGGAGGCAATAATCCTCCGTCTTTTACTTCAACTGCCATTACATCGGCTACTGTGGATGCCGCTTACGCATATAATATTACTACTACCGATGTTGATGCAGGAGATGTATTAACAATATCTGCAACAACTATACCTACATGGCTTAGCCTTACGGATAATGGTAATGGTACAGCTTCACTTTCAGGAACACCTACTGCTGCGTCAACTAATAACGTAACACTTGCTGTGTCAGATGGAACGACTTCTGTAAATCAATCGTTTACAATAACAGTTACTACAGCAGGTACAGGGGTAGTAACCGATCTTATAATTTCAGAATACATTGAAGGCTCCTCTTATAATAAAGGAATTGAAATTGCCAATTTTACTGGTGCTTCCGTTAATCTAGCCAACTATTCATTGCAAAAGCAAACAAATGGGGCTGGTAGTTGGGGCTCGCAATTAACTTTAAGTGGCACTATTTTAAATGGAGACGTATTTGTAGTGGCACATTCCTCAGCAGGTGCCGCTATGCAAGCACAAGCTGATTTGGTAACAAATGCATCGTTTATGACTTTTAATGGGAACGATGCCGTGGGTTTATTTAAAACAGGAGCTTTGCTAGATATGCTAGGTGTTTTTAATAACGCTGCCAATTACGGCAAGGATGTAACATTAGTTCGAAAAGCTACTGTCTCAACTGCTTCTACAACGTATGTAGTTACTGAATGGGACAGCCATCCTTCTAATACTTTTACCTATTTGGGTAGTCACCAACTAAATGGAGGGGGAACAACAGACACCACAGCTCCTTCTGTTCCAATAGGATTAGCAGCAAGCAATGTAACACAAACCTCTCTTACGCTTTCTTGGTCTCCTTCAACAGATAATGTGGGTGTAACAGGTTATGATGTATATCAAGGGGCAACACTCTTTAGCACAGTAACTGGAACAAGTGCAAATGTGACAGGGCTTACAGCTTCCTCCACTTATTCATACACGGTTAGGGCTAAGGATTTAGCAGGAAATGTTTCCGCAGCAAGTACAGCACTCTCCGTAACCACTTTGGCAGCAGTTGATGCCACAGCTCCTTCTGTTCCAACAGGATTAGCAGCAAGCAATGTAACACAAACCTCTCTTACGCTTTCTTGGTCTCCTTCAACAGATAATGTGGGTGTAACAGGTTATGATGTATATCAAGGGGCAACACTCTTTAGCACAGTAACTGGAACAAGTGCAAATGTGACAGGGCTTACAGCTTCCTCCACTTATTCATACACGGTTAGAGCTAAGGATTTAGCAGGAAATGTTTCCGCAGCAAGTGCGGCTTTAGCTGTAACAACATCTGCTAGTACAGTAACTTATTGTACATCAAGTGGTAATTCTGTAGCGTATGAACACATAGATTTGGTGCAAATAGGCACAATAAATAATACATCTGCTGCGAATGGTGGATATGGAGATTTCACCAGCCTTTCAACAAATTTAAGTGTAGGAGAATCCAATACGATTACATTTAGTGCTGGCTTTTCTGGTGCTACCTACAATGAAAATTGGAGCGTTTGGATAGATTATAACCAAAATGGTGATTTTAATGATGCAGGCGAACAAGTAGTAACAGGCAGTACCACGAATGGTGCTAACTCTTCGGCTAGTTTTGTTGTGCCTGTTGGTACAAGTTTAGGTAGCACACGTATGAGAGTTACAATGGTTTGGAATACTGCTCCTGCCAATTGCGGCACTTTTAGCTATGGCGAGGTTGAAGACTATACGGTTAATATTACTTCAGATGCTGTAGCAAGAATTCCAACGCTTGCAATTACAGGCAATGAGTTAAATAGAGAATATATAATAGGGTTGGTTAGTGTTTATCCTAACCCTGTGGTGGATGTTTTTACTATAAATATGGGGAATGTCCTTTCGGTGAAAGCAGTTGATATGAGCGGAAAATCAATCTACCTAAAATTAGAGGCTGATACTCGTACCATAAATGTATCTCATATACCAAGTGGTGTTTACATACTAAATGTTAGTACAGAGCGTGGTGTTTTCACCTCAAGATTTACAAAAAAATAGAGGTTCTTTTTTAAAGCGATTATCTTACCTCTAATAGAGGGAAACGAAAAGCATAAAAAGGGGATAGTTTCATGCTATTCCCTTTTTTCTTGAGCTAGAGACGCCCTTAGCCTGAATTATTCACACGTTTATGAATAGTTCAGGTTAGAGAGTGTAGGATTAAAAAACAACAGCATTACACAAAACCCACTAATTGGTTGGGTTTCAAGTGCGTGGCAGAAGAAACCCTTTTACTTGTACCTAATTCAGGTGGATTTTTATTTGCATCACTTCAATTCCTCAATACTTTTTAGCACTTTCTCTTTAAGACTTATCTTATAGGAGGCTAAACTTTTAGCTACTTTTTCATCAAAAGCACCAATTATTTCTGCGGCTAAGATACCTGCATTTTTGGCTCCATTTAAAGCTACTGTAGCTACTGGAATGCCTCCGGGCATTTGCAAAATAGATAAAATTGAATCCCAGCCATCAATAGAGTTACTTGATTTTACAGGCACACCAATCACTGGTAGTGTAGTTAAGGATGCCACCATGCCTGGCAGGTGAGCAGCTCCTCCGGCACCTGCAATAATGGTTTTAAGCCCTCTTTCTTTGGCCGACTCAGCGTATTCGAGCATACGATGAGGAGTACGGTGCGCAGAAACTATCGTTAGTTCAAAGGCAATACCTAGCTGTTTAAGAATATCAGCTGCTTCTTGCATAATAGGCAAATCTGATTTGCTGCCCATAATTATTCCTACTTGTGGTATGCTCATGCTATTACTTTTAAGGTGTTTTTTACAAAGTTAGCTTTTCTTTTTAGTTCTTGTGGGTTAGCATCTGTAATGGTTATATGCCCCATTTTACGATAAGGTCGTGTTTGTGCTTTTCCGTATAAATGTACGTGTACACCAGGCTCTTTCATTACTTCTTCTAGTCCTTGGTAAATGGCAACACCTGTATAACCTTCTTCTCCAAGTAAATTTACCATGGCCGATGAAATTAGCGCATCGGTTGCTCCTAATGGCAGGCCTAAAATAGCACGTAAGTGCTGTTCGTATTGCGAAGTAATATTGGCTTCTATGGTTTGATGCCCACTATTATGAGGCCTTGGAGCTACTTCATTAACTAGTACATCTCCTTCTTTGGTAACAAACAGTTCCACAGCAAGCAATCCTACCATGTTTAGTTTTTTAATAACGTTTATAGCAATTTCCTTTGCTTTTTGTTCAATCTCATTGGAGATTTCAGCAGGTGCAAACAGGTACTCAACCAGGTTATGTTCAGGATGAAAAACTAACTCAACCGCAGGAAAAGTTTTTATTTCTCCACCTGTATTTCGAGCTACAATCACCGATATTTCCTTTTCAAAAGGGATTAAATCCTCTATAATGCCAATGGTATCAAAGGCTTTGTCAAAGTCGGATGCTGTTTTCATTACCTGCACTCCTCTTCCATCATAACCTTCACACGCTAATTTATTTACAAAAGGCAGCTTATGTGCCAAGGCTTCTACTTCGGCTTTGTTCTGCACAATTTGGAAAGGTGCTGTTGGAATGTTGTGCTCCTTGTAAAATTGCTTTTGCTTCGATTTGTCTTTTATTAATTCGATAACGGCAGGCTGAGGATACACTTTTACCCCTTGTTTTTCAAGGTAAAATAGTGCTTCGGTGTTAACATTTTCAATCTCAATGGTTAACACAGAGCAATCTTTGCCAAATTGCACTACTTGGTCGTAATCGATTATGCTGCCTTGCGTAAAATCTTGGATAAACTTTTTAATGGGTGCTTCTCCATCTGAGTCTATTGCTTTTATGGCCAAACCATAATCAGAACCTGCTTTTACAAGCATTCTGCCAAGCTGCCCGCCTCCTAAAATGCCTAGCTTTATGTTATGTATAGAATTAATCAAGCGTATTTTTTTTGCAAATATAAAACCTTCTTTTCATCATTTCGATAATCGGGTTCGGGTGGGTGTATAACATTTTGTCGCTAATTATTTATACTGTTATTTTAGCCTGAATTATTCATGCGTTTACAAGGCGTCAAAAACATCGCTGTCCGCTAGCGGACAGCGATGTTTTTGCAACGAAGTAGACGCATTAATAAATGCACATTTTGAAAAAAACAACTACTAAAAATGGCATAAATAATGGGTTTTCAAAGCTTGAGATTGGTTTTGGGTTCATT
>Ga0256839_1003695_pt1 | contig 15565 bp, 19 predicted proteins | sample 354166metaG_FD_185968 | JGI IMG/M metagenome (GOLD analysis project Ga0256839, IMG submission 185968) | Hydrothermal vent microbial communities from Mid Atlantic Ridge, Atlantic Ocean - 354-166 | ecosystem: Environmental > Aquatic > Marine > Hydrothermal vents | place: Atlantic Ocean: Mid... | reverse complement strand
CTGGGACCCAATGGAGCAGGCAAGTCTACACTCATCGGCATCCTGGCCGGCCTGGTGCGCGCCGATGCCGGCCGGGTGGCCATCTGTGGCCACGACGTGGTGCGCGACTACCGGGCCGCCCGCGCCAGCCTTGGGCTGGTACCGCAAGAACTGGTCTACGACCCCTTCTTCAGTGTCCGTGAATTGCTGCGGTTACAGGCTGGCTATTTCGGCCTGGGGCGCGGTGCGCGTCCGTGGATCGAAGAACTCCTGGCCCTGCTGGCCCTGGAAGACAAGGCCGATGCCAACATGCAGCAACTCTCCGGCGGCATGAAGCGGCGGGTGCTCATCGCCCAGGCGCTGGTGCACCGCCCCCCGGTGGTGGTGCTGGACGAGCCCACCGCCGGGGTGGACGTGGAACTGCGCCAGGCATTGTGGTCGCTGACCCGCCGGCTCCATGAGGAGGGTCACACCCTGATCCTCACCACCCACTACCTGGAAGAGGCCGAGGCCCTGTGTGAGCGCATCGCCATCGTCAATCGCGGCCGTTTGGTGGCCCTGGATGATAAAGACACCCTGCTCTCTCGCCACCCCTACCGTTTGCTGTGCCTCACCGTGGACCGCCAACCGGGGCAGCTGCCTCCCGGATTGAACGAACGCCTGGTGCAGCACGAGGGCTGTCGCCTCACCTTCCGCCTCGATCGCCACGGCGACCCGGTGGGAGCGGTGCTCGAGGCCGTACGCGCCGCCGGCGTCGAGATCATCGACCTCCACCTGGAGGAACCCAGCCTGGAAGAGGTCTTCCTGCGGCTCACCCAGGAGGCGGCATGAACCTCAACTGGCGTGGTTTCTACACCTTGTTCGCCAAGGAGGTCTGGCGTTTTCTCAAGGTGATCACCCAGACCGTGCTCACCCCCGTGATCACGGCCCTGCTCTACCTGCTGGTGTTCCAGACCGTGCTGGAAGATCATGTGGCCGTCTATCCTGGAATCAGCTACACCGCTTTCCTGGTGCCGGGGCTGATCACCATGAGCATGATCCAGAACGCCTTCGCCAACAGCTCCTCGAGCTTGATCCAATCGAAGATGAACGGCAATCTCATCTTCGTGCTGGTGGCCCCCCTGTCACCGCTGGAATTCTTCCTCGCCTTCACCGCCGCCGCAGTGTTGCGCGGCCTGCTGGTGGGGCTGGCGGTATGGGGGGTGGCGCTCCTGTGGGTGGAGCTGCCCCTGGTCCATCCCGCGTGGGTGTTGGTCTTCGCCGTGCTCGGCTCGGCCATTCTCGGCATCCTCGGACTCATCGCCGGCATCTGGGCGGACAAATACGACCAACTCGCCGCCTTCCAGAACTTCCTCATCCTCCCCCTGTCGTTCCTCAGCGGTGTGTTCTACTCCATTCACGATCTGCCGCCCTTCTGGGAGGGACTCTCCTGGTTCAACCCCTTCTTCTACATGATCGACGGGGTACGTTACGGCTTCCTCGGTGCCAGCGACAGCGACCCCTGGCTGGCGCTGACCGTGGTCGGGGCCACCTGCCTCCTGCTGGGGGCCGGCTGCCTGCGCCTGTTGAGCCAGGGTTATAAAATCCGTGCTTAACGGGTATTCTAAGCGGCTGAAAAGACGGAACAGAAAATATGTTGCAACACGAAGTCAAAGCGGCCATCGAGGCCCATATCCCCGGCGCGGACGTGACGGTGACCGGCGAGGGCTGCAATCTCGGCGTCACCGTGGTGAGCGAGGCTTTCGCCGGCAAGAGCCTGCTCCAGCGTCAGAAAATGGTGTATGCCGCGGTCAACGACAAGATCGCCAGCGGCGAGCTGCACGCCCTCACCATTCGCGCCCACACCCCAGAAGAACACCAGGCCCGCCGGGCCTGAGCCCATGGACAAGCTGCACATCGAAGGCGGCGCCCCCCTGGACGGGGAGGTGACCATCTCCGGGGCCAAGAATGCCGCGCTGCCCATCCTCGCCGCCACCCTGCTGGGGGAGGGGACCAGCGTGATCTCCAACGTGCCCCATCTCCATGACGTCACCACCACCATGGAGCTTCTGGGGCGCATGGGTGTCTCGCTCACCATCGACGAGCGCCTGAACATCGAAGTGGACACCAGCGAGGTGCATACCTTCACCGCTCCTTATGAACTGGTGAAGACCATGCGCGCTTCCATTTTGGTTCTCGGCCCGCTGGTGGCCCGCTATGGGCGCGCCGACGTCTCCCTCCCCGGTGGCTGCGCCATCGGTTCGCGACCGGTGGATCAGCACATCAAGGGGCTGCAGGCCATGGGTGCCGAGATCCAGGTGGAGCAAGGCTACATCAAGGCCCGGGCACCGCGGTTGACCGGGGCGCGCATCTGCCTGGACACCGTCACCGTCACCGGCACCGAAAACCTGATGATGGCCGCCACCCTGGCCCGAGGCACCACGGTGCTGGAAAACGCCGCCCGCGAACCGGAAGTGGAAGACCTGGCCCGTTTCCTCAACCGCATGGGGGCGCGCATCCAGGGTGCGGGTAGCGACGTGATCACCATCGAAGGGGTGGAGCGGCTGCAAGGCGCCCATCACCGGGTGCTGCCCGACCGCATCGAGAGCGGCACCTTTCTGGTGGGCGGTGCCATCACCCGCGGCCGGGTCCGCCTCAAGGACACCGATCCCACCTTGCTCGATGCCGTGCTCCTCAAACTGCGCGAGACCGGTGCCGAGATCACCGTGGGCGCGGACTGGATCGAGCTGGACATGCGAGGGCGTCGCCCGCATGCGGTGAGCTTGCGCACCGCCCCCTATCCCGCCTTCCCCACCGACATGCAGGCCCAGTTCACCGCGCTGAACTGCATCGCCGACGGCGTGGGCACCATCACCGAGACGGTGTTCGAAAACCGCTTCATGCACGTTCAAGAACTGCAACGTATGGGGGCCGACATCCGTCTGGAAGGCAACACCGCCATCATCAAGGGGGTCGAACGGCTCACTGCCGCCCCGGTGATGGCCACCGACCTGCGCGCCTCCGCCAGCCTGGTGCTCGCCGGTCTGGTGGCCCGGGGGCGCACGGTGGTGGATCGCATCTACCACATCGACCGCGGATACGAACGCATCGAAGAGAAACTCGCCGCCCTGGGTGCGCGCATTCGCCGGGTACCCCACTGAACCATTCGGCAAGGACCATGAACGAGACCCTGACCATCGCCCTTTCCAAAGGACGCATCTTCAAAGAGACCGTCCCGTTGCTGGCTGCCGCCGGTATCCACCCGGTGGACGATCCGGCCACCAGCCGCAAACTCATTCTCGAGACCAACCGTGCCGACGTACGGTTGGTGGTGGTGCGGGCCGCCGACGTGCCCACCTACGTCGAACACGGCGCTGCCGACCTGGGCGTGGCCGGCAAGGACGTGTTGATGGAACACCCCGGCGATAACCTCTACGAGCCGCTGGACCTCGGGATCGCCCGCTGCCGGATGATGGTTGCCGCCCGGCCGGGGCAGAGCACGCCGCGGCGTCGCCGGCGCATCGCCACCAAATATGTGCAGAGCACCCGGCGCCACTTCGCCGCCAAGGGCGAGCAAGTGGAAATCATCAAACTCTACGGCTCCATGGAACTGGCGCCGCTGGTGGGCCTGGCCGACGCCATCGTCGATCTGGTGGACACCGGCAACACCCTGCGCGCCAACGGTCTGGAGCCCACCGAACACATCGCCGACATCAGCTCCCGTCTGGTGGTCAACAAGGCCAGTCTCAAGATCAAGACCACCGCCGTGCGCGCCCTGGTGGAGCGGCTCGCCCAGGCGGTGGCGGCATCCAAGGAGGCCGCGTCATGCAACGACTGAATAGCCATGATTCCGATTTCTGGACCCGCCTCGACGTCCTGCTCGCCTGGGAAGGCGTCTCCGACGAGGCCGTGTTGACCACGGTGCAACAGATCCTCCGCCGGGTTCGCAGCGAGGGCGACGCCGCGGTGGTGGACTACACCAACCGTTTCGACCGCATGAACGTCACTGCCATGGCGGAACTGGAGATCCCCGGCTCACGGCTGCAGACCGCCCTCCAGGCCCTGGAACCGGCATTGCGGGAGAACCTGGAATTCTCCGCCGAACGCATCCGTGCCTATCACCGCCATCAATTGGCCGAGTCCTGGCGCTACACCGAGGACGACGGCACCGTGCTGGGACAGAAGGTCACCCCCTTGCAGCGGGTGGGGCTCTACGTCCCCGGCGGCAAGGCCGCCTACCCCTCCTCGGTGCTGATGAACGCCATTCCCGCCAAAGTGGCCGGGGTGGACGAGCTGATCATGGTGGTCCCCACCCCCGGAGGCGAGGTCAACGAGCTGGTGCTGGCCGCCGCCGCCATCGCCGGGGTGGACCGGGTGTTCGCCATCGGCGGCGCCCAGGCGGTGGCCGCCCTGGCCTACGGCACCGAGACCGTGCCGGCGGTGGACAAGATCGTCGGCCCTGGCAACATCTACGTCGCCACCGCCAAGAAACTGGTCTTCGGCGTGGTGGGGATCGACATGATCGCCGGTCCTTCCGAGATCCTGGTGGTCTGCGACGGTGGCACCGATCCCCGCTGGATCGCCATGGACCTGTTCTCCCAGGCCGAACACGACGAAGACGCCCAGGCGATCCTGGTCTCCCCGGATGCCGATTTTCTCGACCGGGTCGAGCAGGCCATCGACACCCTGCTGCCGCAGATGGAGCGCGCCGAGATCATCCGCCGTTCCCTCTCGGCCCGGGGGGCGATGATCCAGGTGACCGACCTGGACCAGGCCGCCGAGGTGGTCAACCACGTCGCCCCCGAGCATCTGGAGCTGTCGGTGGCCGACCCCGAGGCCCTGCTGGGCAAGATCCGCAACGCCGGCGCGGTGTTCATGGGCCGCTACACCGCCGAGGCGGTGGGGGATTACTGCGCCGGTCCCAACCACGTCCTGCCCACCTCGCGCACCGCCCGCTTCAGCTCGCCGCTGGGGGTCTACGACTTCCAGAAGCGCTCCAGCCTCATCCACTGCTCGCCGGCCGGCGCCGCCCGCCTGGGGCGCTACGCCGCCGCCCTGGCCCGTGGCGAGGGGCTCACCGCCCATGCCCGCTCGGCCGAATACCGTATCGAGGCCGCCGATGGCGAAGACTGATGCCGCCGCCCTGGCGCGGCGCTGGGTCCGTCCCGAAGTGGCCGCACTGGCCGCCTACCACGTCCCGCCCGCAGAGGGGCTGATCAAGCTCGATGCCATGGAAAACCCCTATCCCCTGCCCGCCGAGCTGCTCGATCCCTGGCTGGAGCGGCTGCGTGGCGTGGCCCTCAACCGCTACCCCGACCCCGATGCCCGGACGCTGAAGGCCCGGTTGCGCCAGGGGATGGGGTTGGACGAAGACCAGCCGCTGGTGCTGGGCAACGGTTCCGACGAGATCATCCAGATGCTTGCGCTCACCGTCGGCGGTCCCGGGCGGGTGCTGCTCGCCCCCGAGCCCGGCTTCGTCATGTACCGGATGATCGCCCGCTTCTCGGGCATGGACTATGTGGGCGTCCCCCTGGGGCCGGACTTCCAGTTGGATACCGTGGCCATGCTCACCGCCATCGAACGTCACCGCCCGGCGCTGATCTTCCTCGCCTACCCCAACAACCCCACCGGCAACCTGTTCGATGCCGCCGCCATGGAGGCGATCATCGAGGCCGCGCCGGGGTTGGTGGTGGTGGACGAGGCCTACACCGCCTTCGCCGAGGCCAGCTTCATCGACCGCCTCGGACACCACCCCAATCTGCTGCTGATGCGCACCCTCTCCAAGCTCGGACTGGCCGGGCTGCGTCTCGGTCTGCTGCTCGGTCCCGCCCCCTGGCTGGAGGAGATCGAAAAGGTCCGCCTGCCCTACAACATCAACAGCCTCACCCAGGCCAGCGCCGAATTCGCCCTGGAGCACTATGCCGTCTTCGAAGCGCAGACCCGCCGCATCCGCGCCGAACGCGAACGACTGGCCCAGCGGTTGGCGGCACTGCCGGGGGTACGGGTCTTCCCCAGCCGGGCCAACTTCCTCCTCATCCGGGTGGCCGATGCCGATGGCTTGTTCCAGGGCCTGCTCGCCCGCGGCATCCTCATCAAAAAACTCCACGGCAGTCACCCCGCGCTGGAGGGCTGTCTGCGCCTCACCATCGGCAGCGAAGAAGAGAACCACCGCCTGCTCCAGGCCCTGGAGGCCGAGCTCGGCCGTCGGGCATAGCCGACAACGACAAATTTTGGTATAGAGCCCCAGAGAAGCCGGACACGACCAATGACCATGTCCCAACGCAGCGCCCGGGTGGCGCGAGAGACCCTGGAGACCCGGATCACCGTCGAGGTGAACCTGGACGGCAGCGGCCAAAGCCGTCTCGACACCGGCGTTCCCTTCCTCGACCACATGCTCGACCAGATTGCCCGCCACGGCCTCATCGACCTCCACATCGTCGCCGAGGGCGATACCCACATCGATGACCACCACACCGTGGAAGACATCGGCATCACCCTCGGCCAGGCCCTGGCCCAGGCCTGGGGCGACAAGCGCGGCCTGCGGCGTTACGGTCATGCCTACGTCCCCCTCGACGAGGCCCTCTCCCGGGTGGTGGTGGACCTCTCCGGCCGGCCCGGTCTTATCTTCGCGGTGGACTTTCCCCGCGCCGTCATCGGCCGTTTCGACGTTGATCTGTTCCAGGAATTCTTCCAAGGGCTGGTGAACCACGCCGCCATCACCCTGCACGTGGACAACCTGCGCGGGCGCAACGCCCACCACATCGCCGAGACAGTCTTCAAGGCCTTCGGCCGCGCCCTGCGCATGGCCTGCGAGCCCGACCCCCGCGCCGCGGGCCACGTTCCCTCCACCAAGGGGAGTCTCTAACCGTGGCCCTCGTCGCCCTCATCGACTACGGCATGGGCAACCTCCACTCTGCGGCCAAGGCCCTGGAGCGGGTGGCCCCACCGGCGACGCGGATTCGCCTCTGCACCCGCCCGGAAGACCTCGCCGAGGCCGACCGCGTCGTCTTCCCCGGCGTAGGCGCCATCCGCGACTGCATGGCCGCGCTGCGCCGCCAGGGGCTGGACCAAGCCCTGCGCGAGGCCGCTGTCCGCATCCCCGTGCTGGGGATCTGTGTCGGCATGCAGGCGCTGATGGAACACAGCGAAGAAAACCAAGGGGTGGATGGCCTGGGGATTCTCCCCGGCCGGGTGTGTCGCTTTCCCGAGGCCATGGAAGAAGGGGGTGTCCGCCTCAAGATCCCCCACATGGGATGGAACCAGGTCCACCAGACCCGGTCCCACCCCCTGTGGTCCCATATCCCGCAAGACAGCCGCTTCTATTTCGTGCACAGCTACTATGTCACCCCCGCCGAGGAGCGGCTCACCCTCGGCGTCACGCACTACGGCATCCCGTTTACCAGCGCCGTCGCCCGAGACAACGTCGCGGCGGTGCAATTCCATCCGGAAAAGAGCCAGCGTCACGGCCTGGCCCTGTTGGCCAACTTCATCACCTGGAACGGGCAGACATAAAGGGGGAAGGGGCATGTTGCTGATACCCGCCATCGATCTCAAAGAAGGCAAATGCGTGCGTCTCAAGCAAGGGCGCATGGAAGACGCCACCGTCTACGCCGAAGATCCCCTGGAAATGGCCGAACGCTGGGTGGCCGCCGGGGCCCGTCGACTGCACATCGTCGATCTCGACGGCGCCTTCGCCGGGCGTCCGGTGAACGCCAAAGTCATCGATCGTATCAGCCGCGCCTTCCCCGAGCTCCCTATCCAGGTGGGCGGGGGGATTCGCGACGAAGACACCGTCCAGGCCTATCTCGACGCCGGGGTGCAATGGGTGATCATCGGCACCCAGGCCATCAACGAGCCCCACTTCGTCTCCGAGATGTGCCTGGAATTCCCCGGACACATCCTGGTGGGGCTGGACGCCCGTGACGGCAAGGTGGCCATCGACGGCTGGTCCAAGCTCTCGCGCCACGACGTCATCGACATGGCCCAGCACTTCGAGCGCGACGGCGTCGACGGCATCATCTACACCGACATCTCCCGTGACGGCATGATGAGCGGCGTCAACCTCGAGGCCACCGTCAAACTGGCCCAGGCGGTGCACATCCCCATCATCGCCTCCGGCGGCATCACCAACCTCGACGACGTGCGCGCCCTGTGCGAAGTGGCCGAGGAAGGCATCATCGGCGCCATCACCGGCCGCGCCATCTACGAGGGCACCCTGGACCTGGCCGAGGCCCAGCGCCTGGCCGACGAACTCACCGGTGAGACCGCCTGAATGGGGCTGGCGAAACGCATCATCCCCTGTCTCGACGTGGACGCCGGCCGGGTGGTCAAGGGCGTGCGCTTCGTGGACATCCGCGATGCCGGTGACCCGGTGGAGATCGCCCGTCGCTACGACAGTGAAGGGGCCGACGAACTCACCTTCCTCGACATCACCGCCAGCCACCAAGACCGCGCCACCATGATCCACGTGGTGGAACAGGTAGCCGCCCAGGTGTTCATCCCCCTGACCGTGGGGGGAGGCATCCGCGAGCTGGAGGACATCCGCCGCATGCTCCATGCCGGGGCCGACAAGGTCGCCATCAACACCGCCGCGGTGGCCCGTCCCGAATTCGTCGCCGAGGCCGCCGAGCGCTTCGGCTCCCAATGCATCGTGGTGGCGGTGGACGCCAAGCAGGTGATGCCCGACCGCTGGGAGATCTTTACCCATGGGGGGCGGAAGCCTACCGGTATCGACGCGGTGGCCTGGGCGCGGCGGATGGCCGAGCTCGGTGCCGGAGAGATCCTGCTCACCAGCATGGATCGCGACGGTACCAAACAGGGTTTCGATCTTGCGCTCACCCGGGCGGTGGCCGACGCCGTCCCGGTCCCGGTGATCGCCTCGGGCGGTGTGGGCACCCTCCGGCATCTGGTGGAAGGTATCACCGAGGGGCATGCCGATGCCGTCCTCGCCGCCAGCATCTTCCACTTCGGCGAATACACCATCGCCCAGGCCAAGGCGGCCATGTGTGAGGCGGGGATCGAGGTTCGCCTCGACTGAGGTCCATCGTGCTATGATCCCCGCTCCATGAACGACACACCCGACTGGCTGGAACAGATACGCTGGGACGAGCGCGGCCTGGTGGCTGCCATCGCCCAGGACGCCGACAGTGGCGAAGTCCTCATGCTCGCCTGGATGAACCGCGAGGCGCTGCAAGAGACCGTCCGCCGCGGCATCGCCGTCTACTGGTCACGCTCCCGCGGCCGGCTGTGGCCCAAGGGCGAACGCTCGGGGCATGTCCAGCAGGTGCGCGAGATTCGTCTCGACTGCGACGGCGACGCCCTGTTGCTGCGGGTGGAACAACGAGGCGGCATCGCCTGCCACACCGGGCGCAGGAGCTGCTTCCACCGCCGTCTCGATGATACCGCGGGCCGCTGGGAAGTGGACGCACCGATACTCAAAGACCCCGAGGAGATCTACCGGTGAACCCCGAAGACACCCTGGAGGCGCTGGGGCGGATCCTCGCCGAACGGCGTCGGGCCGATCCCGGGCGATCCTACGTCGCCTCCCTCTACGCCAAAGGCGAAGACGCCATCCTCAAAAAGGTCGGCGAAGAGGCCGCCGAGGTGATCATCGCCGCCAAAGGCGGGGAGCGTGCCCAGATCCTCCACGAGACCGCCGATCTGTGGTTCCACACCCTGGTGTTGTTGGCCTATCATGGGCTGGGTCCGCAGCAGGTGGTGGCGGAACTGGAGCGGCGCCTGGGGCGCTCCGGCCTGGAAGAGAAGGCATCGCGAGGGGAACGACGGTGACCGAGTGCATCTTCTGCAAGATCGTTGCGGGCGAGCTGCCTGCCGACGTCATCCATCAAGACGAAAAAACCATCGTGTTCAAGGACATCCACCCCAAGGCCCCGGTCCACCTGCTGGTGGTGCCCCGGGAACACATCCCCAGCCTGCGGGAACTGACCCCGCAACACGACGACCTCATCGCTCACATGATGCGGCTGCTGCCGCGCCTGGCCGAGGCCCAAGGGCTCGACGACGGCTTCCGCACCGTGATCAACACCGGTCGCGGCGGCGGCCAAGAGGTCTTCCATCTTCACATCCACCTGCTCGGCGGCTCCCGCCTGCCGGGCATGGCCTGACCGACGGAGTTTCAAACCCATGGGTGGTATCAGTATCTGGCAATTGCTCATCATTCTCCTCATCGTCCTCTTGCTCTTCGGTGCCAAACGCCTGCGCACCCTGGGCTCCGACCTGGGAGCGGCGGTGAAGGGCTTCCGCAGTGCCGTCAAGGAAGGCGAAGAAGAAGCCGCGGCGGAAAAGAAAGAGCCCGAACGCCTGGAAGACAAGCGCAAGGTGGTCGAGGGCGAGGTGGAGCGCAAGGAGAAGCACCAGGCCTGAGGGCCCGGGGGCCATGTTCGACATCGGTTTCTGGGAGCTGCTGGTGGTGGCGGTGATCGCCCTCATCGTCGTCGGGCCGGACCGCCTCCCCGGTCTGGTGCGCACCACCGGCCGCTGGTTGGGCCGCGCACGCCACTATGCCGGCGTGTTGCGCGACGAATTCGAACGCGAGGCCCAGCGCGCCGAAGAACTCAAGGAACTGGCCCAGATGCGCATCGAACTGGAAGAGCGCGAACGTGCCGAGGCCGCCAAACGCCCCACCGTACCGGTGAACGGCCGTCCCGAGAGCGAGGAAACCCAGAAGCCCCTCCCCTCCGCCGGCGAAACCACGCCGCAACAGCCCGCTGCCCAGCCGATGGACACCCTCGCCCGCCCTGCCGAACAGAGGGAACGCGAGGCCGCGGTGAAGCCGCGCCGGTGAGCCCGCCCCGCCCATGAAAGGACCCGATCCCTTCGAAGAAGAAGAACGTGCCCGCGAGATGCCCCTGGTGGCCCATCTCGCCGAACTGCGCGACCGCCTGCTGCGCATGGTGCTGGCGGTGGCCGTGGTGTTCCTCGCCCTGGCCCCCTTCGCCCAGGAACTCTACACCTGGCTGGCCCAACCGCTGATGGTTCACCTGCCCGAAGGCACCTCCATGATCGCCACCCGGGTGGCCTCCCCCTTCCTCACCCCCTTCAAGCTCACCCTGGTGATGGCGGTGATGCTGGCCATTCCTTACATCTTCCACCAGATCTGGGGCTTCGTCGCCCCCGGGCTGTATCGTAACGAGCGCCGACTGGTATTGCCGCTGCTGGTCTCCTCCACCGTGTTGTTCTACGCCGGGGTGGCCTTCGCCTATTTCATCGTCCTGCCGGTGATCTTCCAGTTCTTCACCAGCGTCGCCCCCCAGGGGGTGGCGGTGATGACCGACATCAGCGAATACCTCGACTTCGTCCTCAAGATGTTCTTCGCTTTCGGCATTGCCTTCGAAGTGCCGGTGGCCATCGTCCTGTTGACCCGGGCCGGGGTGCTCGACCCCGACGACCTGGCTGCCAAACGGCCCTACATCATCGTCGCCGCCTTCGTCATCGGCATGCTGCTCACCCCACCGGACGTCATCTCCCAGAGCCTGCTGGCGGTGCCGGTACTGCTGTTGTTCGAACTGGGGCTGATCGTCGCCCGACGCCTGCGCCCCGAACAGGCGACCGAAGCGGCACCGACCGAGTCTGCCCCTGCCACCACACCGAGCGTCATCAAGACCGGCTACGAAGAATACGACCCGGTGGTGGACGAAGAGGACCTCGAGCGCGAACTGGATCGGGCCGAGGCCGAGGAAGAGGCCCTGGAAAAGGGCGACCGAGACCCCGGGCGCCGACGGGGTCCGGGTGGCAGCGGTGACAAAGGGAAAGACTGAATCCCTTGGGGCCGATCCCCCGTTGCGGGTTCAGGTGCGGGTGGGCGTTTGAGGCATGGTCTCGCCTCAGCGCTGATGCGCCGGCGGCGGCCGCACCCCCACCTCGGCCTCGAGGGTGAGACGCCGCCCCTGGCGCAGGATCTCCAGACTCACCGTCGTGCCCGGGGTGATGGCGGCGATGCGGTTCATCGCCTCCTGGGCGTCCTCCACCGCGTCACCGTCGATGCTCAGAATCACATCCCCGGGGCGCAGACCCGCCTGGTGGGCCGGTCCGTCCTTCAGCACCCCGGCCACCAGAATGCCCTGGGGGCGGCGCATACGGAACGACTCCGCCAACTCCGGCGTCACGTCTTGGATCTCCACCCCCAGCCAACCGCGCACTGCCCGCCCATAACGGATGATCTGCTCCGCCACCGTCTTGGCCAGATTCACCGGAATGGCGAAACCGATCCCCTCCGATCCCCCGGAGCGGGTGAAGATCGCGGTATTGATCCCCACCAGTTGTCCCAGAGCATTGACCAACGCCCCGCCGGAATTGCCGGGATTGATGGCGGCATCGGTCTGGATGAAGTTCTCGAAGGTGCTGATGCCCAGGCGCGAGCGCCCGGTGGCGCTGACGATGCCCATGGTCACCGTCTGCCCCACGCCGAAGGGGTTGCCGATGGCCAGTACCACATCGCCGGTGCGCAGTTCATCGGAATGCCCCAAGGTGATCACCGGCAGATCGGGCAGTTCGATCTGCAACACCGCCAGATCCGATTCCGGATCGGTGCCCATCACCCGCGCCGCCGCCACCCGGCCATCGCGCAGCTCCACCCGGATCGCCTCCGCCCCCTCGATGACATGGTGATTGGTGAGCACGAAGCCCTCCTCACTGACGATCACCCCCGAACCCAGACTGGTCTCCAGACGCTCCCGCGGAGCATCGGGACGATTGAAAAAGTGGCGGTAGAGGGGATCTCGGCTCAGCGGGGCTTGCGCCACCCGTTTGGCCGTCTGGATGTTGACCACTGCCGGTGCGGCGGCTTCCACCGCCGCGGCATACGAGACCACCGGCTCGTCGTTGCGTTCCAGACTGTCCCGCTCGGCGAGATGGAAACGGATGCCGCCGCCACTGGGTAACAGCCATCCCAGGATCAGGATCACCACCAGACCGAACAGGGTGCCGACGAGAAAGCTCTTGGCCAAAGACTTTTGAAAAGGCGTCAGATTCATCACGCGACCAAATTAGGATGCGGGCAGACGGCCATGTTAATCATAGCTTCCTCTCAGAGGCTATACGTCAGGAGAAAAAAGATGGTGTCACGCGAGGCGTTGGTGAGCCATTTGAATGATTTGCTGGAGGTCGAGACCTTCAAGGACTACTGCCCCAACGGCCTGCAAGTGGAGGGACGCAGTGAGATCCAGCGTCTTGCCTGTGCCGTGACCGCCTCCCTAGCAGTGATCGAGGCGGCGGTGGCCTGGGGGGCGGATGCCTTGTTGGTGCACCACGGCTATTTCTGGAAGGGTGAGGCCGCCCCCCTCGTTGGCCTGAAGCAACGTCGCATCCGCGCCCTGCTGGCGGTGGAGATGAACCTCTTGGCCTATCATCTGCCGCTGGATGCCCATCCCGAGTTGGGCAATAACGCCCGTTGGGGGGCGGCCATGGGATGGCGGCCCAGCGAGCGTTTCGGCGAATACCGCCTGGGCTGGCTGGGGTGGTGCGAACCCGCCATCACCCCCGAAGCGCTGCAACACGCCTTGCAGCGGGTGCTGGGGCGCGAGCCGTTGTGGCTGCCCGGCGATGAGCACCGTCGTATCGAAAAGGTGGCCTGGTGCTCCGGAGGGGCCGACGGCTGGTTCCAGGCCGCCGTCGATGCCGGAGCGGACGCCTTCGTCACCGGAGAGGTCTCTGAGCCCTGTTACCACCTGGCGCGTGAGAGCGGGGTGCACTTCTTCGCCGCCGGTCACCATGCCACCGAGCGCTTCGGGGTACAGGCATTGGGCGAGCATCTTCAGGCGCGTTTCGGCCTGGAATGGCGTTTCATCGACCAACCGAACCCGGTGTAGCGCGGTTTTACCGGGTGATTTCAGTGGCGAAAATAATTGACCATTTTTCGTTGACATCGTTCGAGAACGGTTGATAGGATCAACCGGCGCATCAGTAAATTTGATGATCGCGAACAGATAATTAATTAGTAACTCATAATATTGCTGATCAGGTTTTGATCAGCGTGCGCAGCTCAGGGGGATCTTCAATGTTCTGGGGAATCGAAGTTGGGGGGCTTCACCATGACTCTCCTCCCGTCTCCACCTTCTGATCCTATTCTCTGATATTCCGTCCGTTGCGTGGTTTTTTCACGCCGCGCGCGGCTGGCTGCGTCTTTGTTTTTTGGCTCGGCCGATCCTGGAGAGGATCGACCGTAAAATCGATGAAGCGACTGCTTTGAGGGTAAGAGATGCCGTTTTCTCACCATCGCTTGAAGAAGGCTGTGCGGCGGGGTGCCGTGCAGGGGTGTAGCGGCAGGGCCGTGGCCAGGCTCCTGTTCCTGCTCGTGCTCATGTCGGGTTGGGGGCCGGTGATGGCCGAATTGCCCGTGCCGGAAGGGATCGTGGTGCCGGAGGATGAATACGAGGGCAAGCACGTGCCCCAGCCCATCGAGTTTCCGCACGACGTTCACACCAAGGTGAATCAGATCAACTGCATGTACTGCCACACCTATGCCCGACGCAGCAAAGTGGCCGGTATTCCCCCCACCAGCAAGTGCATGGGGTGTCATAAGATCATCGCCACCGACAAGCCGCGCATCCAGAAACTCACCGAATACTGGGAGCGAGGCGAGTCTCCGAAATGGAAGAAGGTTCACGACGTGCCCGATTACGTCCATTTCACCCATGAAAAGCACTTGAAACGCTTCGTGTTCGACAAGGATTTCCCGGTGGAGGACGTCTATCAGGTGTGCGGTGTGTGTCACGGCAACGTGATGGAAATGACCGTGGCCGAGAAGCAAAGGTCGCTCACCATGGGATTCTGTCGCCGCTGTCACGAGGCCAACGAGGGCCCCGGGGACTGTTGGGCATGCCACAAGTGATCGCTGCAGCGATCAGGCCTTGAAAGGACAAAGCGGGTAAGTGATATGAACGATTTCAAGATCGACCGACGTGATTTTCTCAAGGCGCTGGGATGGACCGGCGCGGGGGCGGCCCTGGCAGGTTGTGATCTGCCCACCACGGTGACCCTGGAGGAAGGGGCTGAAGAGGTGGTCTCCTATCGCCTGCCGAAGGAATACGCCATTCCCGGGGTGGCGGTGTGGTATGCCTCCACCTGTGCCCAATGCCCGGCGGCCTGTGGTATCCACGGTCGCATCCGTGAGGGGCGGGTGCTCAAGGTGGAGGGCAATCCCGACTCGCCGGTGAACGCCGGTCGCACCTGCATGATGGGGCAGGCCGGGCTGCAGAACCATTACAATCCCGATCGCCTGACCCGGCCGATGCAGCGTGAGAACGGTCGCCTGGTGCCCATTTCCTGGGACGATGCCCTGGCTCTACTGAAGAGCAAGGTAGGCAAGGGGGGTGAGATTCCTTCTGGCAAGACCGCCTGGTTCACCGGCCAGGTGAGCGGTCATCAGGCGGTGCTCATCGACGAACACCTCAAGCGTCTCGGCGGTGGCCGCCACTACAGCTACGAACTGGTGAGCGAAGAAGTGTGGCGCCGGGTGTGCCAGGACATGTTGGGCGACCCCGATCCCCGATTGGACTTTTCCAAGGCCGATCTGGTGGTCTCCTTCGGGGCCGATTTCCTCGGTACCGGGCGTTCACCGGTGTATTTCGCCAAGGAATATGCCGCCTTC
>Ga0256839_1003694_pt1 | contig 15568 bp, 11 predicted proteins | sample 354166metaG_FD_185968 | JGI IMG/M metagenome (GOLD analysis project Ga0256839, IMG submission 185968) | Hydrothermal vent microbial communities from Mid Atlantic Ridge, Atlantic Ocean - 354-166 | ecosystem: Environmental > Aquatic > Marine > Hydrothermal vents | place: Atlantic Ocean: Mid... | reverse complement strand
CCGTGGGCGCGGGGGGCGTGGCCTCGGGCGCCGGTGGCTCGGCCCCCGAGGGCTCGGCGGCCGGGCTTGCAGGCGCTCCTTCGTCCTCGTCGGGCTGGAAGGCCGGCAGGAGAGGGGGTGGGGCTTCGCCCTCGCCTCGGGCGGGCTCGTCGGGGAGGGGGGTAAACGTGGGCTTGAGCGCGCGTGGGGGCAGGCCGTCGAGCGTCTCGGCCAAGACGACACCGTCACCGTCGGCGTCCAAGCGGGTGAACTGCCAGACCGGCCAGAGCACCTGGTAGCCCCAGAGGAACAAGCCGACGGCCAACAACAGGCTACCACCAACGATAAGAAGTGTACTCAGCCGTTTTGAGTTCATTTTCACAGCCTTCTTGGCAATAATATTTTACTTCATACAAGCGCTTTCATCACCACCGTTCTGTGGGGCGAGATGCCCACAGGGATGCACGGGAGCTCACCGCTTCTCCCGCATGAGAGCGCGCCGGCGCGCGCGGGGCAGGCTCTTGATCATCATCTCCGCCACCACCTCGCCTTCGGCCGGCGGGCGGCGGTGGCGGTACCAGAGCAGACCGCCGGCGCCCAGCATGGCGAAAACGGCCACCCACTGGGCTGTGGGCACGCCCAAGATGGTCCACGCGTCGGGGCGTTGGAACTCAACGAGAAAGCGCCCCAAGGGATACCAGATGAAGTAGAGGAGAATGAGGTCTCCCCGTCGCAGCTTGTGGGCAAAGCGCCTGGAGACCCACAGGAAGATCAAGAAGCCGGCGAAGTTCCACAGGGACTCGTAGAGGAACGTGGGGTGAAAGCGGGTGTCGAGGGGCAAGTCGGCGAACTGGGGCAAGCGGTTCTGGGGTTCGATGGGGATGCCCCAGGGCAAATTGGTGGGGTTGCCGTAGAGCTCCTGGTTGAAGAAGTTCCCCCACCGACCAATAGCTTGGCCCAGCAACAGCCCGACGGCTCCCACGTCGAAGAGGGAGAGCACGTCCACATTGTGGCGCCGGCCGTACCACCAAATGCCCAGAAGCCCGCCGGCCACGGCGCCATAAATGCCCAGCCCTCCCTGCCAGATGGCCAGCGCCGACGGGAAGGGAATCTCACGCCCCAGCAGCGTCACGGTGATGAAGGGCTGTTCGATGAAGTAATACCGCCACCCAGAAAGCTGTCCGGCCGGGCTGCTGATCACGTGGTAGAGGCGCGCGCCCACGACACCGGCGAGCAAGGCCACGGTGAGCCCGTTCCAGATGTGATCCGGGTGAATGCCCCGCCGTTCCGCCTCTTTCGAGGCCACCCACGCGCCGGCCAAAGCACCCAGCACTATCAACAGGCCATACCAGCGGAAAACGAGAGGTCCGATTTGAAAGGCAATAGGGTCAGGGGTCATCAGCACAGTCCTCACAGGTGAATTTGAGGGGCTTCACAACTGAGCACCCACCAGTTTGGGAAAGCCGGATAGATAGTACCTGATTCTCCGCCGGCCGTCAAAGCCGGGACGACGTGATCGGATGGCCTGAGCAGTGGCTGCTTTTGCCACGCCATAGGGGGTGTGCTATCATCTTTTCGTCCGGCTTCGGCCGGGCACACCATTCCACGAGGCACGCCTATGACGACGCCAGACGCCGAGATGGAACAGAATTCGCCCGCTCAGAGGAACCGATACGGGTGGGACATCGAATCGTGGGAGGGTGAAACCGCCGCCCACGATTTTCACTTCGCTCCTCCCACCTCGACGCCCGCCGACGTCGGCCTTCCCATGCCGCCCAACGGCCAAGCCGACGTGACGCCCGCCGATGAGGCCCCCTCTCAGGAGTCACTTCTCTGGCAGATGGTCCGGGAAATCATCGAGACCATCGTGCTCACGGTGGTGATCTTCTTTCTCATCCGCATTCCCACACAAACGTTTCGCATCCAAGGGTTCAGCATGGAACCCAACTTCATTCAAGGCCAATACCTGATTGTGAATAAGGCCGTCTACTGGTTCCGGGAGCCCGCGCGCGGCGAGGTGATCGTCTTCCGGTTCTCCGAGAACCCCCGGCGGGACTACATCAAGCGGGTCATCGGCCTGCCGGGCGAGACGGTCGAGGTCCAAAACGGCAAAGTCTACATCAACGGCCAGCCCCTCGAGGAACCGTGGCCCCTCAAGCCCGGCTTCTATTCCAAAGGTCCCATCACATTAGGCCCGAACGAGTACTACGTGCTCGGGGACAACAGGGGCAACTCCAGTGACTCCCACGCTTGGGGTCCCTTGGACGGTGACCGGATCATCGGCAAGGCGTGGATCGCCTACTGGCCGCCCAAGCTTCCCAACACCCTTACGGAGCGCTACCCACAGCTCGCCGTGTGGTTCGACAAACTCCGGGCCGCGCTCAACATCCAACAGGAGCCCCGCTATTGGGGGCTGCTGCCATCCTACCCGGATCCGCTCGCGCGACAGCACATTCAGCAGCCCGTGCCGGCCCCATATCCGTAGCGCCCGTGACGGGGTCTCTTCATCTCCCAGCCGGGACCGCTTTCAGATCGCGAGGAGGCATCGCCGTGAACACATCCGGTGGATCTCGCCCGGTCCAAGAGGCCGTTCGCCGCGCCCTTGCCGCGCTTCCGCTGGAACACTGCATGGACTGCAGGGACGAGCTCTGCGCGCCCACGTGTCCCTTGGGGCGTCCCCAAGATGAATGGCTTCGCCCCCGCTTCACCCCTCCGCCGGAACCAGCGGAAGAGCCCTCGGCGGAGGAGATCGCCCGCTTCATCGACCACACCAAGCTCAGCCCCGACGCCACCCACGAGGCGATCCGCCGGCTTTGCGATGAGGCCCGCCGCTACGGCTTCGCCGCTGTGTGCGTGAACCCCGTGTGGGTTCCCCTCTGTGCTGAGGCGCTGGCCCACACCAACGTGGCCGTCTGCACAGTGGTGGGGTTTCCGCTGGGCGCCCACCGGACGGAGACGAAAGTCCACGAGGCTGAGCTGGCCTGTCACGACGGCGCCTCAGAGGTGGACATGGTCATCAACGTGGGCGCGCTCAAAGGCGGCGACCTGGAGACGGTGGCCGCGGATGTGGCGGCCGTGACGGCCACGGCCCACGCCCACGGCGCGCTGGTCAAAGTCATCCTCGAAGTGGCCCTGCTCGACGAAGACGAAATCGCCCAAGCGTGTGCCATCTGCGAGGCTGTGGGGGCCGATTACGTCAAAACCTCCACCGGCTTCGGGCCCGGCGGCGCCACGCCCCAGAACGTGGCCCTTCTGAGGCACCACGTCGGGCCCACGGTGGGCGTCAAAGCGGCCGGCGGCATCAAGAGCTACCGGGACGCGGTCACCATGCTCCGCGCCGGCGCCTCCCGGCTGGGGGCCAGCGCCGGCGTGGCCATCGTGGAAGGGGCTCCGTCAACGTGAGGGGTTGGCGAATCATGGGCGTGCCGGGGCAGTTCAACAGGCTCCGCCACATGGTGACAGCCCTCCTCGCGGCCGCCCTCCTCCTGCTCGTTGCCCTGCCCGTCGGGGCGCAACAGCCTCCTGACGAAGTCCGGTTCCAGGCCCGCACGGAGAACGATTTCCCCCGCGCCCTCACCTTCGAGCTGCGCGCCCGGCTCCCGAGCCCCGTTGCCGAGGCCCGGCTCTACTTCCGCGCCGTCAGCGCCCCTTCTTGGACCAGCGCGCCGGTCAACGTCGAACGGCCGGCCCGCGAGGTGCGCCTCCGCCACGAGTGGTTTACCAAGAACGCCTCCATTCCACCGGGCCTGTTGGTGGAATACTACTGGCGGCTTTGGGACACGGCGGGGCAACGCTTTGAGACACCGCGCTACCAGGTGGAGTACCTGGACGTGCGCTTCGAGTGGCAACGGGTGGAGGACGATAAGCTGGTTGTGCTCTGGTACGCGGGCGACCGGCAGTGGGGCGAGGCCATGTTCCAGGTGGGCCGGCGGGCCATCGAACGGCTCGAGCAGGAGTTCGGCATTGTCTTCGAGCACCCCATCCGCATCGTCGTCTACGGGAACCGGCGGGACTTCCGCTCCGCCTTCCCGCCCATGCAGGAGTGGGTGGGCGGGCAGGCCTTCCCCCGGCTGGGCGTAACCGTCCAGTTCATCGCGCCCGGAAACCGCGCGTGGATGGAGGATGTGCTCGCCCATGAGGTGGCCCACTTGGCCTTTGCACGGGCCACCGAGCGTGCCCTCGTCATCCCGCCCAACTGGCTCACCGAGGGGTTGGCCATGATGATGGGATCGCCGGAGTCGTTCGGCGAGGGCCAGAGAGAACGCCTGCGGCGGGCCGCTGAGGCGGGCCAGCTCCCTCGCCTGAGCTTCCTCCGGTCGGACAGCTTCGGCGCCGATCACCAGACGGCCAGCCTGGCCTACGTGGCGAGTTGGGGCATGGTGGACTTCCTGTGGCGAAACTGTGGGCGCGAGGGGTTTCAGGAGTTCATCGCCGGGCTGAACGCCGGCCTGAGCACGGACGAGGCCCTGCTGGAGGCCTGCGGCTACGACCAGGAGGAGCTCTACGCCCGCTGGCTCACCGAGGAGCTGGGCATCGCCCCCACGCCGCCGGCTCCCAGAGAAAGCTCAGGAGGAGCTCGGGGGCCCACGTCCTCGCCGGCGGATCAGGAAGGGCGCACCATGCCACCCGCACCGACCACGTGGCCGGCCATTTCGCCGGGGCTCCTCGTGGCAGCAGTCGTCGCCGGGTGCGGGCTCTTCGCGGGCATTGTGCTCACGGCCGCCATAGCCTTGGGTGCTCTCTTCCGCCGAAGAGAGCACCGGTTCCCCTGAACACATACAGTCACGGGGAAAAGACGGGCGACTTGGGAAGGCGTTGAACGCCAATTTCGCCGTGGGAGGAGACCATGTGCATCAATCATCCCTCAGATGAACGCCCCAACTTGAGGGCCGTCGTGGCGAACCTTCGCCAGCCCATGCCGTGGCACCGCAAGGTGCGCCTCGTGCTGCGCAACAATTGGATCAAGCTGCGCACCCGCTCCGACTGCTGTGGGAATTACGGCGAGCCGGGCTGTTGAAAGGGGCCTCCGCCACCCCGTGAGGGTGAGCCATAAAACTACAAGGGGCCGCCCCCCCCCTTGGGAGGGGCGGCGGGAAGCGCACAGCAGGCGGACAGGGCCAAAGGCCCTTATGTCCGCTCGATGGGGCATCCCCACGGTTCATTGCGGGGATCGTCCACCTCGTTGCCCAACAGAAGGGCGTCCACGGCGTTTTCCAGGTAGACCACGTTCGGCCAGGGCTTGTCGGCCGTGCGGTCGTCGATGGCGCCCCAATAGCGCAGACGGCCATCGCGGTCGATCACACAGACCGTGGGCGTCACCGTAACGCCGAAGAGATCGGCCACGCGGCCGTCGGCATCGCGCAACACGGGAAACTCGATGCGGTGCTCCTCGAGGGCCCAGCGAATGCGCTCGGGCGTGTCCCACGCGTGGGCATCGACGCCCAGCACCACCACGCCCCTGGGCTTGTACGCCTCGTAGAAGCCGTTGAGGTAGGCCGCGTACCGCTGAGTGACGTCACATGTGGCCGCCCAGAACACCAACACCACAATGTGTCCCCGATACTCGCCGAGCCGGTACTCCTTGCCCTCCAAGTCGGGCAACGTGAAATCGGGCACCTGTTGTCCTATGCTCACGCTCATGGTCCTCCTCCTGGCATCTTCGTCTTTTCGTCCCGCGTCCTGTCCCCGGAGCGGCCACCGGCAGGCTCAGTAGCGCAGCAGGGCGCCAATGCCTCCGGCCTCGCGCACCAGGCGGTCACGCCCTTCACCGCGAATCACGTCGATGTCGTCGGCCTGGTGAACGGCACGCTCAACGGCCAGCTCGACCACGTCGTCGGCGCGCACCACGCCGGTGCCGCAGAGCTCACACGTGTGGGCGGAGGCATCGTCGGTCAGCCAGCCACAGTTGGGACACTCGGCTCCCGGGGCCTCGAAGCCCTCGGCCACGAGCAGAAGCCGCACGCGCTGTTCGGCCAGCGCGCGCAGTGTGGGGCCGATTCCCACCACGCCCTTGCCCTGGGGCACGGCGTTGAAGAGCGCCTCCAGGCGCTCGGCCTCCACCCGGCGCTCGACCTCCTGCTCCACTTCCCTGGCCAGTTCGAGCAGATCGTTGAGGCTGGCCGTGTGCTCCAACGGCCTGTGGGCGACCACCTTCTGTCGCAGCTCGGCCGGCAGGAAGCGCTCGAACCACTTGGTGTTCTCAGGATGGCCGGCCAACACGAGGCGGGCAATGGGGTTCTCGGAGAAGAACACCTTGGCATCGGCCGCCACGCGCTTGAAGTGTTGCTCGATGTGGGCTTCGATGTGACGCTGGTAGCGGGCCTGCGACCACCCGCCCTGCTTGTGCCAGCCGGGCACGTCCGTGCTGTGCTGTTCGGCCCATTCCTCGATCTCGCCCATGAAGAAGCGGAAGAGCCGGCCGTGTACGCGGTCCACGAAGATGATGCCCAAGGGCTCGAACTCCTCGGCCAAGAGCACCAGCGGGCGCACCTCGGGGCGGTCGCCGACCACCAAGCGGTCGCGCACCGGCACCGGCAGGCGGTAGAGGCGCCACAGGTCCAGGGCCGGCGCGCTGAAGAGGGCCAACCCCTGTCCCATGCGGACACTTTCGTCGCCGGCCGCTTGGAAGAAATGTTCCACCGAGGCCAACGCCTCCTCGAGCAGGCGGGGGTCCACTTGGCCTGCTGCTCGGCGGCGGGCCTCCTCCACAAGGCGCCTCACGCGCACTTGCACAGGAGCTTCGTTGACCCGGCGTGGCGAGATGTCCAAGTAGACGCTCACCACAGGAGCATCAGGGCTCCGCAGGGAGGCCAGCCACCGGATGCTCTCGGGGCTCGGCACGTCGTAGTGGCGCACGCCCTCCACAGCATCGAGGTGTTCCAGGAGGCGCCGGCGGGCCTCTTCGTCGTGCGCCTTGCGGCCGGCCGTGGCCAAGGCGGCCGGAATCCGGCGCAGCTCTTCCAAGTAACGACGACATGCGGAGCAGGCGGCGAGGTGTTCGGCAATCTGTTGTTGTTGGGCCTCCGTCAACTCGGACGGCTCCATGACCAGCCATTCCCTCACCTGTTTGCACACACGGTTCACGGCGCACCTCCTTGGCGAAAAGTTTGGAGTGCGTGGTAGAGGTGAAGGCGGGCCTCCTCGGCCGCCTTGCGCACGGCTTGCGGCGAAGCGTTCAGCAGGCGCGCGGCCTCGAGGAGAGGAAGATCGTGGACCAAGTAGAGCTGGAATGCCTCCCGCTGGAAGGGAGACAGCCGGTTCAACGCCTCCTCGAGCACTTGGATCTCCATGTCGTTCAGGGCCGCTTCCTCGGCAGGGGGCACATCTGCGGGCACCACGTCCTCCCACGTCTCCACCTGGTCGGGCTCCCAGTAGGTCCAGACCTGCTCATCGGCTTCGGGATCGGGCACTACTTCTTCCAGGGAAACGAGGTCCACCGGCTCGCGGGCGTACTGTCGGGCCAAGCGGGCCAAGGCCCGCCGCACGGCGCCGTAGAGCCAAGCCCGGGCGGAGAGGTGGAGAGGGCGCTCGTGCCAGCGCTTCCACGCCTCCAGCACTGCCTGGTCCACCACGTCTTGAGGGTCCAAGGCTCCATCGGGCAGAACGCCGAGGGCGACGAGGTAGTCAAGCTCGCGGGCGGCGTAAGTGTAGAGGTCGTCCAGATACGCTTCGATGAAACGTCGAAACCTCCTGCGCTCTCCTTTCCGTGGTTTCATGAGTGGCCTCCAATGCCGGCTTCATCTAAAGAGCACGCGGGGCTGCGGGAAGCCCCCTCGCGGAACCGGGAGCACCGGCCGGTTCTCTTCACAAAATGGCTGAACACTGTTGGAGTGCCGTTGTGTGCCTGCTAAAAAGCTGTTAGACACAAGCACAAGCCGAACACCCGTTGGTTCCCCCGGCACATCGTAAGCACTCCAAGACGAAAACACAAAGGGGGAGCACCCCGTGAACGATGCTCCCCCCACGTTGGCCGCCCGGAGGACTTACGCCTCTCGGTACTCGCCCTCGACCACGTCCTCGTCCTCACCGCCGCCGGCTCGACCGGTGGCATCACCTCCCGGGGGCGCGGCGCCGGGGGTGCCGCCGGTCTGCTGGTAGACGGCCTGGCCCATGCGCATGGCCGCCTGTTCGAGGTCGGCGTAGGCGGTGCGCAGACGAGTTTCGTCGTTGGCCTCGAGGGCTTCGCGCACGGCCTGGATCTTGTTTTCCAGCTCCAGCTTCAGGTCGGAGGGCAGCTTGTCGCCCAGTTCCTTGACCTGCTTGTCGAGCTGGTAGGCCAAGTTGTCGGCCTTGTTGCGCAGCTCGATGAACTCGCGCTTGCGCCGGTCCTCTTCGGCGTGGAGCTCGGCCTCGCGGACCAAGCGCTCGATTTCCTCCTGGCTCAAGTTGGTCGTGGCCGTGATGGTGATCTTCTGTTCCTTGCCGGTGGCCTTGTCCCGCGCGCTCACGTTGAGGATGCCGTTGGCGTCGATGTCGAAGCAGACTTCGATCTGCGGCACACCGCGCGGCGCGGGCGGGATGCCCTCCAAGCGGAAGCGGCCCAAGGTCATGTTGTCGCGGGCCATGGGGCGCTCGCCCTGGAGGACGTGGATGTCCACGGCCGTCTGGTTGTCCTCGGCGGTGGTGAAGATCTCGCACTTGCGCGTCGGGATCGTGGTGTTGCGCGGAATCAACACAGTCATCACCCCGCCCAAGGTCTCGACGCCCAGCGAGAGGGGGGTGACGTCGAGCAGCAGCACGTCCTTCACCTCGCCGGCCAAGACGCCCGCCTGAATGGCCGCGCCAACGGCGACAACCTCATCGGGGTTGACGCCCCGGTGTGGGTCCTTGCCCGTCATGCGGCGCACGAATTCCTGCACCATGGGCATCCGCGTGGCCCCGCCAACGAGCACCACCTCGTCGATGTCCGAGGCGCTGAGCCCGGCGTCCTTGAGGGCCTGCTCGAAGGGCCCCCGGAGGCGCTCGATCAGGTCCTCGGTCAACTGCTCGAACTTGGCGCGCGTCAGGCGCATCTGGAGGTGCTTGGGCCCGCTGGCGTCGGCCGTGATGAAGGGCAAGTTGATCTCCGTCTCCTGGACGGTGGAGAGCTCGATCTTGGCCTTCTCCGCGGCCTCCTTGAGGCGCTGGAGGGCCTGCCGGTCGTTGCGCAGGTCGATGCCCTGGTCCTTGCGGAACTCCTCGACCATCCAGTCCACAATGCGCTGGTCCCAGTCATCGCCGCCCAAGAAAGTGTCGCCGGCCGTGGCGCGCACCTCGACGACGCCCTCGCCCACGTCGAGGATGGAAACGTCGAAGGTGCCGCCGCCCAAGTCGAAGACCAGGATTGTCTCGTCCTTCTTCTTGTCGAGCCCGTAGGCCAGCGCGGCCGCCGTCGGCTCGTTGATGATGCGCAAGACCTCCAATCCCGCGATCTTGCCGGCGTCCTTGGTGGCCTGACGTTGGCTGTCGTTGAAGTAGGCGGGCACAGTAATGACCGCCTGGGTGACGGGCTCGCCCAGGTACGCCTCAGCGTCGGCCTTGAGCTTCTGGAGGATCATGGCGCTGATCTCCTGGGGCGTGTAGACCTTGCCCGTCACGGGAATGCGCACGCGGGCATCGCCCTGCGGACCGGCCACGATTTCGTATGGGGCAATCTCCTTGAACTTCTGCACCACCGGGTCATCGTAGCGTCGCCCCATCAAGCGCTTGACGGAGAAGATCGTGTTCTCCGGGTTCACAATGGCCTGGCGCTTGGCCAACAGCCCCACCAGGCGCTCACCCGATTTGTTAAAGGCCACCACCGACGGCGTTGTTCGGCCGCCTTCCTGGTTGGTGATGACCGTCGGCTCGCCGCCCTCCATAACCGCCATCACCGAGTTGGTCGTCCCCAAGTCGATGCCCAGAATCTTTCCCATGGCCAATCACCTCACTTGTTTGGTCGTTTCGGTTCCAACCCGACCCCCTTCCGCCGTGGAGCTCATCTTGGGGAGCCGAGCGTCACTCGCCTTCGCTTATACAGGCGCCCCGTTGGAAGCGCGCTAACATGGTGCTAGAGAACTATTAGAGCCTTCGGCCAAGCCCGTCACGGCACCCTGACCCCTTGCCGGCGGCGGGCAAGCTCGCGGATGGCGCTCACCTCCTCATCGGTCAAGTCCTGGGGCAAGACCAGTTTCACGTGGGCGTAGAAGTCACCGTAGCGGTCAGGGTGCCTCATGTTGGGCATGCCCTTCCCCCGCAGGCGAAAGGTGCGGCCGTTTTGAGTGCGCGGGGGAATGCGCAACATGACCGTGCCGCCGGGAGTGCGCACGGGCACCTCGCCGCCGGCCACAGCCGTGAAGATGTCCACGGGCACATCGGCGTGAATGTCATCCCCCTCTCGCCGCCACTCCGGGTGGGGTCTCAGGTGGACGACCAGGTAGAGGTCCCCCGGCGGCCCTCCGGCCACGCCAGGAGCACCTTGGCCGGCCAAGCGCACCTTGGCCCCCTCCCGCACGCCCCGGGGGATCGTGGCCTCGATGCGTCGGCCGTCGCCCAAGTCGATGAGGCGCCGAGTGCCGTGGTAGGCTTCCTCCAGCGTGAGCTCCACAGGCACTTCCAGATCGCGCCCTTTCCGAGGGCCGGCACGCCGCCCGGCCCGCCGGCCCACGCCGCCGAAGATCTGCTCGAAGAAGTCGGAGAAGGGCGAACCGCTGCCGAAGAGGTCCTCCAAATCCTCGACCGTCGTCCACCGAAACTCGGCGCCGCCGGGTGTTCCCGTGGTCCACCGGCTCCAGTCGAAATCGCCCGGCGCGCCGGCCTGCTGCCACCGGCGCCAGTCGGCGCCCAAGGCGTCGTACTTCTTGCGCTTTTCCGGGTCCCCGAGGACCTCGTAGGCCTCGTTGATCTCCTTGAACTTCTCCTCGGCCGATTTGTCACCGGGATTCACATCAGGGTGATACTTCCGGGCCAGCCGGCGGTACGCCCGTTTGATTTCCTCTTGGGTGGCATCCTTGGAAACACCGAGGATTTTGTAATAGTCCTTGTATTCCATTTGTCGCTCACCACGCTGGTGGAGTCTCAGGTGTGCTCACACGCCATTGGGGCATTCTACCACAGGAGCCCCGCGGACACAATGCCCTGCAGAGCCCGCTTGACCAGTGTAGTGCCCCGTTGTTAGAAAGGCGTTAGATTTCCCTTACCGTCTTCCGGGGGATTCAGAAGAGGGAAAGCTGTGTGCCCGGATGTTCCCGGCGCGGCGGCCGGCGATGCGTTCCCTCGCGCACCACCTTGAGGGCCTCCTGAATGTCCCGGACGAACGGGGAGAGAGGCAGCCTCATCTCCTGGCCGTACAGGAAGCGGCGCTTGGCCCGGCAGAGGAAGAGCCGTCGGCCGGCGCGGGTGATGCCCACGTAGAAGAGCCGCCGTTCCTCGGCCTCGTCAACCGGCATCCCCGGCCGGCGGTAGGGCAACAGGCCATCTTCCACGCCCACAATGAAGACCGCGGGGAACTCGAGCCCCTTAGCAGCGTGGAGGGTCAGCAGGGCCACGCGGTCGGCGCGGGGATCGTACACGTCGGCCTCGCCGGAGAGGGCCACGGTGACGAGGAACTCCCGCCAGCTCTGGCCCTCCGCGGCCGCGGCGCGGGCGCGGGCCCGCAGCCAAGCCAGCACCTCGTCGTCTTCTCCGGCCTCCAAGCACCCCAGCAGGGCCTCCCACGCCGCCGGCCACTCCTCCCCTTGGCCGTTGAGCTCGGCTTCCCGCAAGCCGGCCAAGAGCGCGCGGGCACGCCGTGCGGCCGGCCCGCGCAGCGGTCTCTCCTCAAGGGCTTCAGCCAGCAGGGCTGAGGCGGGGGAAAGTGTCTCCGTCCGCTCGGCGTGGCCGGTCACCGCCCGGCGGATCGCGGGGCGCACGCTCTCCAGGCGCAGGTGACGGGTGACGGCTTCCCAGCAGAAGAGGGCGCGCGGGTTGATCGTCAGCCACGCGAGGGCCAAGGCCACCCTCACCGACGCCCGCCGGGCGAGGGAGGTGCTGCTGTGGACTTGGCAGGGAATCCCGGCCCGATCCAGAGCTTCGACGAGCGCGCCGGCCTGGGCACGGGTGCGGTAGAGCACGGCGATGTCGCCGAAGGCGAAACGGGCGTCGTCGCTTCCCTCCACGCGGCCCGAGTCGAGGGAGAAGTAGCTGGTTCCCCCGACCAGACGCTCGATCTGGTGGACAACGTACTCGGCCTCGGCCCGCTCGGTCGCCGCGGTGAAGACCTCGATCTTCACCTCCTCGGCGAAGGTGGCCAAGAGCTCGTGGGCGGCCGTCGAAGCCGTGCCGCGCAGCACGTCCTGGGCCGCCTGCAGGATCGCCTGGGCCGAGCGGTAGTTGCGGCGCAGGCGGACCACGCGGGCGGGCCGAAAGTCGTCGGTGAAGGTGTGGAAGTAGCGGCTGTCGGCCCCCCGAAAGCCGTAGATGGCCTGGTCCGGGTCGCCGATGGCACACACGTTGGCCCCGCCGGCCGCCAACAGGCGCAGGAGCCGGTACTGGGCAGCGTTGATGTCCTGGTATTCGTCCACGGCCAGCCAGCGATAGCGGCTGTGGAGGTCGGCGCGCGCGTCGGCTTCCTCCTCCAGCAGGCGCACGGCCAAGGCCAGCAGGTCGGCGTAGTCCACGGCACCGGCCGCCCGCAAGGCCCTGTGATAATCGTGCCACAGGTCGGCGTCGATCGAGGGCGCGGCCACGTCGCGCTTGGCCGCCTGAATGCGCTCGTAGGCGGCCTGGCGCTCGCGAGGGGAGAGGTCGGGGGCCACGGCGCGCAGGATTTCGAGGGCGTCCTCGTCCGTGGCGATCACGAAGTCCTCGGGAAGCCCCAGGCGGCGCGCGTGGGCCCGGAGCAGGGTGGCGGCGAAGGCGTGGAAGGTGGCCACGGTGATGGCGTGGGCCGGCCCGGGGCCCAGCCAGGCGGCCAGGCGCCCGCGCATTTCCTCGGCCGCCCGGTTGGTGAAGGTGATGGCCAGCAGTTCCTGGGGCTTGGCCAAGCTGGTCAGCACCAGGTAGGCCAGCCTGGCGGTGAGCGTGCGCGTCTTGCCCGTGCCCGGCCCGGCCACGATGAGCAGGTGGTGGTCCAACACGCGGACGGCCGCCTGTTGTTCCGGGTTCAGGGCCGCCAGGATGGCCTGCGCCGGATCACCGCTGTCGGCGGACACGTGGACGGCAGGGGGCTCCCGGACCAAGCGCGGGCTGGCGGCTGCTTCGGAGCGGGAAGGGGGTTCCCCGCCGGCAGGAGATGTGGCCGGAGGCGGCGTGACCTGCTCCGCCGGGGGAAGCTTCTCCTCTGGGGCCAACGGGAAGAGGGGCAACGGCGCGGCTCTCCCTTCACCGGGCGGTTCAGCCGAATCCGGCGTCCCCGCATCGGCGAAGACGCGCACGACGCCGAACTCCCCATCGTAGCCGGGCTTTACCACCACCTCGCCACGCCTCATGCGGCCGATGCCCTCGGCCAGGCGCTCGCCAGCCACACGGGCGATCTCCTCCAGGGGCAGGTCAAGCAGGACCGCGAATTCGGGCCCCAGGGCGGCCAACAGGCGTTCGTACTCCCGCTCCACCCGCTTGCTCGTGGGGCTGCGCACGCCCATGAGCTCGGCGAGCACTTCGGGCAGCGGAATCAGGCTGTGATAGGGAAGGGCATTGGGCTTGCGGGCGCCCTCGGGCCGGTCGGCCAGCTCCTCCACCCGGTGGAGGACGCCCACGGTGACGGGCTTCCCACAGGTGGGACACCGGCCATTGTGGGCCAGGGTTTCGGCCGGCTTCCAGCACACGCCGCACTTGCGGTGGCCGTCGTAGTGGTACTTGCCCTCCTCGGGGAAGAACTCCACCGTGCCCAGGAAACGGGCCGGGTCCCCTGTGCGCATGGCCTCGAAAATGGCGTCGTAACTCAGCTCGGCCTGGAGGCGGTTGGCCTCGCGTCCTAGCTTGCGGGGGGAGTGGGCGTCGGAGTTGGAGACGAGCGTGTAGCGGTCCAGGGAGGAGACGCGCCAGTTCATGGGCGGGTCGGAAGAGAGGCCCGTTTCGAGGGCGAAGATGTGGTCGGTCAGGTCATCGAAGCACTCCTCGACGCTGTCAAAGCCCGACTTGGAGCCCAGCAGGGCGAACCAGGGGGTCCAGATGTGGGCGGGGATGAGCACGCCCCGGGCGTCGGTCTCCAGGAGGAGCTCGAGCAGATCGCGGGAGTCGAGCCCCAGGATGGGCCGGCCGTCGGCGCGGATGTTGCCGATGCGTTCCAAGCGCGCCTGGAACGCGCGCACGGCCTCCAAGGTGGGCAGGAAGACCACGTGGTGAACCTTGCGGGTGCGCTCCGCCTTCTTGTAGATGGTGCTGATCTCCCCGCCGAGGATGAAGCGCAAGGGCCGGCGCAACACGGGCGGCAGGCGTTCGTGGACCGCCCGCTCGACTTCGGGCTTGAGGCGCAGCAGGTCGCCCTCGGCCGGCTCCAAGTGGGCTTCCACCTCGTCCAACCAGCCGGGATGGGCGATGTCGCCCGTGGCCACGAGGGTGAGGCCCTTCTTGAGGGCCCAAAGTGCCACGTGGAACACGTCTAGGTCACGGCTGGTGGCGCGGGAGAAGTGAGAATGAATGTGCAGGTCGGCGTAGAACATGCTCTTCCCTTGGCCTGGGGCCTTGTCGGCAGTTGAGCAACACGGGCTTGTTATACCACACTTCGCCCCGCGCGTCCACCGCCGAGCCCCTCCACGGCCTCCTCCCTCGTGGCCGAGGCCACCACGTGGCCGGCGCCGGCGACGAGGGCCTTGGCCTCGTCCTCGCCGAACTCCCGCCCGGCCGCGATCACCGTGACCCGTTTGGCCTCCACGTCCACGGCCACGCCGCGCACGGCAGGGTGTTCCTCGAGCGCGCGGCGCACGGCACGAGCACACCCCTCACAGCGGAGGCTGGGCACATCGAGGGAGAGGCGGGTCACTTCAGCGTGGCCGCCGGCGAGTTTGGGCAGAAGGCGGCCGGCGAAGGAGTTGATCAAGACGGCGCTCACGCTCAAGATCATGGCCACCATCGCCCAGACCGGAGCCACCAAGCCCGTCACTGCCAGGGGAACCCCGACACCGTTGAAGGCGAAGGCCAGGGCGAGGTTCTGCACTGTCTTGCGATAGGAGGCACGGGCGATGTGGTGCGCTTCCACCACAGCGGTGAGCCGGTCGCCCACCAGCACCACGTCGGCGGCCTCGATGGCGATGTCGGTGCCGGCGCCAATGGCGATGCCCACATCGGCCTGGGTGAGGGCCGGCGCGTCGTTGATGCCGTCGCCGACCATGGCCACCCGCTCCCCACGGGCTTGAAACTGGCGCAGGATGTCAGCCTTCTGGCCGGGGAGGAGCTCGGCGTGGACGGCCTCAATGCCCACCTCGGCGGCCACGGCGCGGGCCGTGCGGCGGTCGTCGCCCGTCAACATGGTGGGCTCGATGCCTTCCTGCCGAAGCTGGCGTATGACTTCGCCGGCGTCAGGCTTGAGGGCGTCGGCCACGGCGAGGAGGCCCACCACATTCCCGTCCACGGCCACGGCCACCACCGTGCGCCCACGCTCCGCCTGCTCTCGGAGCACGGGGTCCAACGCGGGCGGCCAGGTACCCTGTTCGGC
>Ga0256839_1003693_pt1 | contig 15570 bp, 15 predicted proteins | sample 354166metaG_FD_185968 | JGI IMG/M metagenome (GOLD analysis project Ga0256839, IMG submission 185968) | Hydrothermal vent microbial communities from Mid Atlantic Ridge, Atlantic Ocean - 354-166 | ecosystem: Environmental > Aquatic > Marine > Hydrothermal vents | place: Atlantic Ocean: Mid... | reverse complement strand
CTGCTCCCCGAATACAAATCGCACGGCGCGGGTCGCCCGCCTTGGGAGCCGGTGATGATGCTCAAAGCCATGATGCTCTCGAAATGATTCAATCTCTCCGATCCAGGGCTCGAAGAATGATGACGGCGAAAACACGCGCGATCAAGACGCGAGTTTCACCAAAAAGCACGGCAAGACTTATCACGGCTACAAGGCGCACATCGCCTGCGATCTCTCGGGTGTGATGACCGATTACCGCGTGACGACGGCTAAGGTGCATGACTCGAAATGTATTGACGAGCTTGTTGAAGATGAAGAGGTCGCGGTGCTGGCCGACAGCGCGTATTCGTCGAAAGATCGACGCAAGAAACTCCGCAAGCGCCAGGTGATCGACGGGATCGTATACAAGAGAACACGCGGCCAGAAGGAACTCTACGACTGGCAAGAACGGTGGAATGGGCTTGTTTCCAAGCTTCGATCGAAGGTCGAGCATCCGTTTGCGATGATGAAGCACCAGCTCGGATATCGCAAAGTGCGCTATCGCGGCTTAGAGAGAAGCGCATTCGATGTGTGCTTGATGCTCATGGCGTGTAATCTCAAACGGAGCGTGTATTTGAATGAGCAGTCAAAAGCGATCGGCGTGGATCCTGTACCAAAGAAGATGTAATGTGCACGATGGCTGCGCACTGATTCGGGTCAGAGCGCTTGAATCAGGTAGCATTGTGGCTTGGAATCATGATTTCAAACGACCATGCACGGAGTACCAGCGGAGACGCTCGATTTCGAGTAGAATCAGCCGGACGACTCTGATTGGTCAGAGGATCTGCCTGAGATCAGCCACAATGCTACAATATCGCCATGAAACGACGAGCTGCTGTGATCGGTGCTGTGCGGACCCCCATCGGAAGATACGGCGGGACCCTCGCCTCTCTCCGCCCTGACGATCTCGCAGCCCATGTTATCAGCACGCTTATCGAACAATCAAAAATCGACCCTGCAATCATTGACGAGGTCTACTTCGGCGCAGCCAACCAAGCAGGAGAAGACAATCGCAATGTCGCCCGCATGGCAGCCTTGCTCGCAGGATTGCCCGAAACCGTCCCTGGTTCAACCGTCAATCGACTCTGCGCATCGGGACTCGAATCAATCAACATCGCCGCCCGCATGATCGAAGCAAACCATGGCGATGTCTTCATCGCAGGCGGCGTTGAGTCCATGAGCCGAGCCCCCTATGTGCTCAGTAAAGCCCAAACCGCATTCGATCGATCACAAGAAATCCATGATACTTCCATCGGATGGCGATTCATCAACCCGAAGCTCGCCCAAATGTATCCACCCGATCCAATGGGCGAAACGGCTGAAAATGTCGCCCGCAAATACCATATCTCCCGCCAAGACCAAGACCGATTCGCACTCCAAAGCCAACAAAGATGGGCAAGCGCACACGACCAAGGGCTCTTCAAAAATGAAATCATCCCCGTCGAAATCCATCAACGAAAAGGAGACGCAATCCTCGTCAACACCGACGAACACCCTCGCCCTGACATAACCATTGAAAAGCTCGCCAAGCTTCGCCCCGTCTTCGCAAAAGACGACCAAGCCACCGTCACCGCCGGAAACTCGTCGGGGGTAAATGACGGGGCGGCAGCCATGTTACTCGTCGAAGAACAACGCGCCAAAGCACTCGGACTCACCCCCCTTGCCTTTGTCGGCCCAAGTGCCTCCGCCGGTGTCGATCCCGCCTATATGGGCATCGGACCTGTCCCCGCGATTCAAAAAGCACTTAATCGTGCCAAACTCACCCTCAAAGACATCGACCTGATCGAACTCAACGAAGCCTTCGCAGCCCAATCCATCGCCTGCCTTCGTGAACTAGGCATTGACGAATCCAAACTCAATGTCAAAGGTGGCGCCATCGCCATTGGACACCCCCTCGGATGCAGCGGCACACGCATTGCCGCCACACTCATCCACGAGATGGTACGAACAGACGCCAAGCGAGGGCTTGCATCACTCTGCGTCGGCGTCGGACAAGGGCTCGCGACGGTCTTCGAACGAGCATAAATAATCAGCCCAGCGAAACAAGTTTCTCGAACCCACGCCGATACGCACTGACCAGCGCATCGATCTCCGTTTCAGTCATCGGCGTCGAGAGCGTCGCCGTACAGGTATTGATCAAAGTCATCCCTTCATCAAAAAGATGGTCCAACAACACACCAAGCCGACGGCTTTCATCAGGCGATAAGTAGGCCTCGCGGAAGTTTCTTGGCGCCTGGTCCTTCATATGCACCCGGAACATGGCCCCGCCACCAGTCACACACGCCGATACACCCGTTTGCTCAATCGCCTCTTCAATCCCTGCCATTGCTCGCTTGGCCAACCCATTGAGCCTGGCGACCGCAGATTCATCAAACTTCTCCACCGCAATCAACCCCGCGGTCATACTGATTGGATTGGCCGAAAAAGTACCCGAATGAGGAAACAAAAGCTTCGCCGAACGAGGATTGAGCACCTCCATCACATCACCGCGTCCAACCACCGCTCCCACCGGAAATCCACCTCCGATCATTTTACCCAAGGCCGTCAGATCAGGCGTGATCCCATAGCGCATCTGCAACCCACCATGCTCGGTACGAAAAGTAATCACCTCGTCAAGCACCAAAAGCGTCCCATGCTTGGTTGTCCAATCCCGAATCGCCGTGACAAACTCCGCATCGGCAGGCCTCAACCCGACACGGTGAGGCATCAAATCGAGCAGCACACACGCCAAGTCTCCCGCATGTTGATCAAGAATCGCCAATGCCCGTTCAGGATCATTGAACGGAATAATCACCACATCATCGAGCGCTGTCTTAGGCGTTCCATGCGCCAAAGGTACACTCTTGGGGCGATCGACCTCACCCCAAGTTTCTGGGTTAGGCGCCTGGCTTACCTCGGCATAGTCATACCCGCCATGATACGCACCTTCGACCTTGGCAATCTTCGCCCGACCAGTGAAAGCCCGGGATGCTTTGAGCGCCACCATGATCGCTTCAGTCCCAGAGTTCACAAATCGAATCTTCTCAAACCCCGGATTTCGACGGCACAAAAGCTCCGCGTAGTGCACCTCAACCTCAGTCGCCATCGTAAACGCCGACCCCTTACACAATTGCTCAGTGACTGCCCGAACAATATCGGGGTCGGCATGACCATGAATCAGCGATGCCATATTATTGGAAAAATCAAGACGCGTGACCCCTTCGATATCAGTCAATCGACACCCTACGCCATAGTCGGCATACGACGGATGCGGATCACGCAATACAGTGTTTCGGGAGACTCCGCCAGGGAGGACTTGCTGCGCCCGTTCGTAGAGGGCAGCACTTCGCGATATTTTCGTAGGCACGCTCATGTGTAGGGATCCATTTTATGTATTGGCGATAGGCAAAAGCTCAGCACCGGTAAGCGCTTGAACATATTCAAAATCAACACCCGGGCTCAACTCCACAAGACGAAACCCATCAGCCGTTATATCAATCACCGCAAGGTCGGTATAAACCCGATCAATCACGCCGCGCCCAGTCAGCGGGTAGGTGCACGACTCAACAAGCTTGGGCTGACCATCTCGAGTGCAATGCTGGGTGATAACAAAAACCGATTTCACACCCGCCACAAGGTCCATCGCTCCGCCCACCGCCGGAATCGCATCGGGCGCACCCGTCGACCAGTTGGCCAAATCACCGGCTTTGGATACCTGCATCGCCCCCAGCACACACAGATCAATATGCCCGCCTCGGATCATCGCAAAACTGTCTGCGTGGTGAAAAAACGCTGCGCCGGGATTGACCGTCACATAACGCTTGCCTGCATTGATCAACTCAGGGTCACCGCCCCCAGGCTCAGGCGATGGACCCATGCCCAAGAGCCCGTTCTCCGTATGGTAAATCAGCGTGCGTCCTTCGGGAACAAACTTGGCAACCAACTCAGGAATCCCGATCCCAAGATTCACATACGACCCATTGGCGATATCCTGCGCCAAACGCTTGGCCATCTCTTCGCGCGATCGCCCAACGACCCCTAAAGCCTGTGCCCTTTCAGTCTGTACCTTTTCAGTCATGGATACGAAACTCCTGCAGCGACGAGTTCAGATTCAAAAGCAGGATCGGCAACCTCGACAACACGCTGGACAAAAATACCCGGGGTCACCACAATCTCCGGATCAATCTCCCCCGGATCAACCACCGCATTGACCTGCACGATGGCCACCTTCGCTGCCATTGCCATTGGAGGCCCAAAGTTCCGCGCAGTCTTATTATAAATCACATTCCCGTGACGGTCGGCCACTTGCCCCTTAATAAACGCAAAGTCCGCCTTGAGTCCACGCTCAAGCAGATACTCCTGCCCATCGAAAACCCGGCATTCCTTCCCATCGGCCAAAGGCGTACCCACTGCAGCAGGTGTATAAAAACCCGGAATCCCCGCACCGCCAGCACGAATCCGCTCCGCAAGCGTACCCTGAGGCACCAACTCAAGCTCGGTCCGCCCACTCCGATAGAGTTCAGGAAATACCGTCGAATTGACCGTTCGCGGAAAAGAACAGATAATCTTGGACACACGCCCTGCCTTGAGCAACGCTGCGAGCCCCACCTCGCCGCTGCCGGTGTTGTTGCTCACCACCGTCAGGTCGCTGGCCCCCTGATCGATCAGCGCATGGATCAACTCGATCGGACTGCCAGCCTCCCCGAACCCACCGATCATCACCACCGCACCATCAAACACATCGCGCACAGCATCGGCAGCACTCGACACCTGCTTGTCGATCATTGAACCACCCGATCATAATTATAAAGCCCCGCCTCATCAAACAACACCCGATCCTCATAGTCGTCAAACCAGACCGCATCAGGATTGCGCCCGACAATGCAAACCTTTCCGCGATCAGATGCATCCGCCGGGTTCCGCAAAAGTTTAAAGATCACCACACCATTTTCACTTCCGGCCAGTCCCGGAATTGGCTCATTGGTGACCGCATTGACCTCCGTCTTCCCCTTGTAATGCGTGATCGACAGCCGAGCATGATTTTCAACCCCCGACAATCCCTTTTGCGAATCATTGAGGATATTCCAAGCATCCTCAATCGGAACATTGAACGCCTTATACGCCACAATATCGCGCCCGCAAAAAAAGTAGTGATTATCCGCACCAATTCGCTTGATCTCCCGCTGCATAATGCGCAAAGCATCCGCATCATCGTTGATCCCTTTGATAATCGGAGTCTGGTTCTCCACCGTGATCCATCCGCGATCAAGCAGCCCACGAATGCCCTGCTCTGTCTCCGGAACCCATTGTGGGACGCCATTTTCACGGCGAATATAATCCCCATTGGCATCCTTGAGAAGAAACTCGTCAGGATGCTCGAAATGAATCATCATATGCAACCCAACATCTGGATAGGTCTCATGAAACCGATCAAGCATCGCAAAGAATGCGTCATCAAAACGCTGAGGGTAAAATGCCAACTCCTTCGTCCCGATACGAATTGACTCAATATTGGCTTCGGCCAAGGCCGCCATCCATGCCGCGAGCTTCGAGTTGTTGAGCACCATCGGATCGCCGCCCGAGAGCAAAATCTCGCGGAGTTTTTCACGCCCACATTCTGGATGCCGACCGTCATGAAGTTCTACCTGCTCATTGAATCTGCGAATATAATCGACAATTTCGGGAATCTTCGCAAGCCCCTTCTTGGCAACCGTGCCATCGTGCCGTTCAATCTCCTTGCGAGCAATCAACTCCTCTCGATAGCAAAAACGACAATGTGCCGAACAAGTTGAAACCACATACATCAGCCCCATCTCATATTTATGCAGCAACCCCTCAACTGGGCTGTAGTCCATCTGGTTGCCCGGATCCTCAGACCCCGCCAGATCGAGTGTCTCATCCGGGCTTGCCTTGACCAGCCGCTGAATTGCAGGACTATTCTTGGCCAACTCAAAAAAATGCCGCGTCATCTTCACAGGCATCCGCTTCTCGACATCCCGCTCAGTCCCCTTAAGACCACCAAGTTGCACCAACTCCTCGGAGCTATAAAACCCGACCATATCCTCAGGCACCTTTTCGCCAAAAAACGGTGCAAGCCCATTAATAATCTCACGCTTGTGAGCCGTGTCCTCGACAAAATCGAGAAAAGCCCGCTCTCGTGCTGTGCGCGTATAATTTTTTGACTCTGGCATAAACTCAACTCCTGAAGGTGACGACAAGGATAAAACTTGCCCCGTAACAAGATGAACACTAAACTCCTCCTATTGTAACGCATTGTCCGCTGGAGTGCAAGCGATGTCCATCCAAGATTTGATCGCACCCGTCAGCGAAAAACTCACACCCACCGAGCGACGCATCGCTGCCATTGTCCTCAAAGACCCAACGATCCTCGCCTTTGGCACCGTATCAGACCTGGCGGACAAAGCACATACCAGCCGACCATCAATCGTCCGCTTCGCCACCAAGCTCGGGTTCGCAGGCTACACCGATCTCCAAACCTGGATTCGCACAGAGCTTGCTCGACAACTCTCAAGCCCAAGCCAACGAATCCGTCACCAAGACACCACCAACCCCCCAATCCGTACCGCCATCGAAGTCGCCATCGACCAAACCTTTGCAGCCCTCAATCAGCAACGCCTCGAAACCATCGCCCGACCCATCGCTCGCGCTCAAAACATATGGATACTCTCCGGCGAAACCTCCATGGCCGGCGCCCACGCCCTCCACAGCGGACTCGCCATGATCCGGCCTGATGTCCATCTCGTTGCCGAGCACTCCACCGGCCGAGAACTCAGCGGCGCATCACCCAAAGACACCGCCGTCGTTTTCGACTTTGCCCGTTACCGACGGCACTCCATCACCACCGCCCGCGCCCTGGACCAACTTGGCGTACACATCCTCGCCATCACCGATGGTCCACTTTCTCCCCTGGCTTCGATCGCCAAAACTTGGTGCGAGCTCAAAATCCCCGCTGTAGGACCATTCGACAGCTCCATCCCTGCCGTCATGGCCGCCGAACTCATCGTTGCCAAAGTCGTCACTCGGCTCGGCGATCAGGCCAAACAACGCATCGACCGACTCGAATCCCTCTGGCAAGCCACCGACACCTTCCTGAACTATACATCACGCCCAACTCGCGTGCTCTAACCTTCGAGCCACATCGCATGCCCCATAACCGGGCCAATCGTTGGGCAGAAACAGAGCATCAAAAACGCCCGACAAAACACCGGGTGTTTTCAAGCAAGAAAGAGAAGACAAAAGTCAATCCAAGATCACGGGCAACCCGCGCCAAATTCAACCAAGAACGCGCTCACATCAAAAAAGTTCAGGTCGCCATCACCATTTATATCCGCGCTCATATCACCCGAAGAGAACAACGATAAAAACGCACTCACATCAAAAAAGTTCAAAACTCCATCATCATTCATATCCGCCACACATTCGCTGCCGCCGACCTCGCCGCTGAGCACCAGCGTCATCTCCTCAATGCTCGAAACCCCAACAAACATCCCACGATCATTCCACACCCGGAAAGTGTAAGTCGCCGAGTATGAACCCGAATTCAGATCCGCAAGCGTCGCATCAAACGAAACGCTCCCACCGGAAACAATCGAGTTTGTCTCCACAAAACTCGTCGTCAGCACATCCGTGTCCCCAACACTTGAAATCAACTCAACATCCACAGGCGCACCAAACGCACCACCCGGTGCAATGTTAAAGAACGAAAACGACTCGACACCCACTCCTCCGCCCAATGAAATCGTGCCCAAATCAAGCTCAAGCAGATCGATATCAGAACCGTTGGCAAACGATCCGTTCCCTGGATTGAACACATCAAACGATACAAAAATCATGTCATCAACATCGTTGGCACCATTGCCCACACCGCCCTGCGTCGTCACATCAAGATTGTCAACACGAAGATCACCACTAAAGGTCCCAGCAGCGTCGGTTGCACTCGCATCAACCGTCACCGTAATCAACTCACTCAAGTTGAAGTCACTCATCGCAAAAGCATCATACTCAATCCCACCAGAAGAGCTCAGCCCCGCCGAGGTCGTGATCCGGTAGTAAGTCCCCGCATCTCCCGACTTGTTGAGCACAAACTCCATCGGATCAATCGCTTGTCCAACAAGCACCGAGCCAAGATCAACATCAATCGTCGAGGCACCATCGGCAGGCTCGAGATCACCAAACCAAAGTGTCGTATCGTTCATCTGATCCACATACACCGACCACACAAATTCAGGATGATCCACATACGCATTACGATTATTCGTTCGGAACACCGGATTCATCACAGCACTATAAATCGCATGGTTCCGACGCCGTTCAAAAGTGCTCGGCGGATCAAGATAATGCCAAGCAACCAGTGAGGCTAAATCACCCATTTGATTCCCACTGGGCACGCCATTGACCAATGACAACCCCAGCGAACTCCATCGTGTATCCGAATAAAAAAGCGATCGAGCAATATCGCCCTTGTCTGTATCGCCGGGGAAGTAGTAAGTTCCCAAACTACCAAATCCACCGGTTGTCCCGGGGGTCCCGAATGGTTTGTTCCCACGCGAGCTGTTCACACTCGGATTGCAAGGCCGAAGCGCATGAGGATCGCCAAGATTCCCACGCGTCGAGTTGCTTGCACTCCCAGGCTGCCGACTCTGAGGCCACACATGCTCCCGATTCCAAGTTGCACCGCTGTCCCAGTTCGAAGACACCGAAGCAAGATTATAAACCAGAAGAATATTCGAAGGATTATCCGGATCACGATCATGAATTGCAGCCGAATTCCGAAAATCACCGTAGCTTCGCTGAATATGTCCCGCCGTCATGGCCGCCTCAAGCTGCCCCTTGAGCACCGCACCCGTCCCATTGACCCCAGCATAATACGACGCCGGAGCCGAATACCCATCCCCGCCCAAAACCACCGATGTACAACTCGCCAAACCAACAAGCACAAGACCAAACGACACGGATGAACAAAAGTAAGTCAAAGCGATCTCCAAGAAAACAAACCAAATTCGATACGAGACTCAGGGCAGATACCAGGCACAAACCGATCGCACCCAAGAGCCGTACAATAGCTGGAAAACCCTCCGTTTCCAAGCATTATTCCGCACGAGCCCCATGATCCAACCGTTATGGGAACCCTAAACCACCATTTCCAGTGCTCCGTCAGTCAATCATCGGCCACCATACCGCCCCCCCCCAAACAGAAGCCCAGAAAAATCAGCCTATTTCTCTTCTCATGACTCAGCCTCGATATACCTTCACTACTCAAGGGCTGTCAATTCCACACAGGCCTACACTTGCCCTTATGAAACCCCTCGACAAAACCGCCTCCATCGAAGCTGTTCAAGCGACTTTTCGCAACGCGGAATCGCTCGAAAATGCGGGGCGACACGCTCAAGCCTTACTGATTTATCAGCAAATCACCAAATCCAAACCACGCTGGCCCTACGCCTATTTCGGCATCGGTTCAGCCTACGCCGGCATGGGCAAGTTTGAAGACGCACGAAAAAACATCCGAAAAGCCATCGCCCTCAAAAACGACCATGCGGCCTTCCACGCCAAACTCGCCGATGTCTTGAGCCAACTCGACAATCCGCAAGAAGCCATTCAAGCCATCGACCGTGCCATCGAGCTCGATCCCAAAAACATCGTCTACCGTGTCAACAAAGCGATGATTGTCCGATTTTCAGGCGACCTTCAAGGGGCCTACGACCTTCTTGTCCCCTTTATCGAGGCAGACCAAACGGCTGACCAACTCGTTCGGGTCTACGCTTCGCTCTGTGGGGCGTTGGGCGAACCTGAAAGAGGAATCGCTTCCCTCGAACCCCTCACCCGCACGGTTCATTCGGATCCAATCGTCACCGCGACGCACTTCTTCGTGCTCGCCAAACTCTACGATCAGACCGGGCAGTTCGGCCTTGCCTACCAAGCAGCCGCCCGAGGCAGTGAACTCAGAGGGGACTCCTATATTCCTGCCGATCGTGAAGCACTGCTCGATCAACGCCGAGGTGCTTGGTCGAAAGATCGCATCGGCACTTTGGCCCGGTCACGGGTGATGAGCGATCGGCCGGTGTTTATAGTGGGGATGCCGCGATCGGGCACGACGCTGATTGAGCAGATCATCGCAGCCCATCCCCAAGCCTATGGTGCTGGAGAACTGATCAATATCTTTGCTGCAGCTGACGAGGTTGCCTCGGTGACACCTGAGCAATCAGATTTGCGCGTCATCATCGATGCACTCAAGCCGGCAACACTCGACCGAGTCGCCAGGCGGATTCTGCGTGAGATGGACAAGCAGGCACCGAAGGGGACGAAACCGATTCGGATCACGGACAAGTTGCCTCTGAATTTTCAGCATCTGGGTTTCATCGAGCAGCTTTTTCCCAATGCACAGATCATCCATTGCACTCGGCATCCGCTCGATACTTTTGTGAGCTGTTATTTGCTTGATTTTGTCGGGGTCAATGCGCATGCCTATACCTATGACCCGGAGCATTTTGCTCATTTTTATTCGGTGTATCTGAGGTATATGGAGCATTGGAAATCGGTGTGTTCAATTCCGATTTTCGATGTGAGTTACGAAGAGACGATTGCGGATCAGCGGGGGGTGACGGAGCGGATTTTGTCATTCCTTGGTCTGGAGTGGGATGATTCGTGCCTGCGTTTTTTTGAAGCCAAGCGATCGGTGAGCACGGCGAGCACGGAGCAGGTGCGTAGGCCGATGTATGCCTCGTCGGTTGGTCGGTGGAAGAATTACAAGGAGCAGCTTGGGACAGTGGTCGATGCGATGGATAGATATGGGATCGTGGTTTGAGCATGGTTTTTTGATGGGATAATGTTTTCGAAGAAGGTGCTCTGACGGTTTTGGTTTGTTGAGGCGGCTTTTTTCGTGTGATGTGTTCGATTTTGGTGGCGGCTTTGCGGATGGTTTCAGCGGCTTGCTGGGATTCGATGGGGCAACGGGTGAGTTGGGTGAGGGTTGCGAGGGCGGCGGTTCTGGCTTCGGGTTCGATGATGGCTTGGCGGGCGGCGTTGATTTGTTCGATGGCGGCTTTGAGTTGCTGAAACTCGTCGGTGTTGATGATGGCGATGAGTTGGTTAAGGGTGAGCTCGTGGTAGTCGCAGAGGTCAAGGGCGGAGATGGTGGGGTCGAGAAGATCGCGGGTGAGGTGGGCGGAAAGGGGAGGAGGGGAAGGCAATGGGGAAGATGAAGCGGGGAGGGGAGTAGAAAATTCCCCTCCATCGGCTTCGCCGCCACCTCCCTTGGCGGCCCGGGAAAGGTGAGTAGAGGATTCGAGTTGGTCGATTTTGTTTGTGTTTATCTGCATGGGGGAATTTTTGCAGATGTTGAGGGTCGGCTCAAGGAGGAAGCGGGGGAGGGCCCGGATTTTGCGCACGGGGGTGGTGATAGGGAGAGATTTTCTGGGCTTGGGTGCCCGAGGGGGGAAGATCGCTCCGTCGGGACACTCGGCTTATTTGGATGATTTTGATTGGTGCATTACCACTCTGGGCCGCCGGTGTAGCGTCCGTAGATGTCGGCCATGGCTTGGACCATTTCGCCGAGGGTACAGTTGGCGAGGGCACCTTCGATGAGACTGGGCATGACATTTTGGTTGTTTCTGGCCGCTTCTCGGATGGTTTCGAGGGCGGATTGGGCGGCGGTGGTGTCGCGTTTAGATTTGAAGGTTTGAAGGGTCTCGATTTGGGTGGTTTCAACTTCCTCGGAGATGGTGAGGATTTCGACTTGGCGATCTTCGTTGGGGTCGATGTATTCGTTGACTCCGACGATGACGCGGTCGCCGGCTTCGCATTCTTCGGAGAAACGGTAGGAGGCCTCGGCGATTTTGCGTCGGAAGTAGCCTTTGTGGATGCCTTGGACGCATCCGCCGTCGTCGATTGTGGAGGTGGTGGCGTGTTCTGGTTTCCATGGGCCTCGTCCCATGTTGTCGATTTCTTCGATGTAGGCGAGTGCTTCAGCTTCGACTTTGTCGGTGAGTGCTTCGATGAAGTATGAGCCACCGAGGGGGTCGGTGGTGCGGGTGACGCCGGTTTCGTGGGCGAGGATTTGTTGGGTGCGTAGCGCGATGGTGACGGCTTGTTCGGTTGGGAGGCCGAGGGTTTCGTCCATGGAGTCGGTGTGGAGGGATTGGCACCCGCCGAGTACGCCGGCCATGGCTTGGTAGGCGACGCGGACGATGTTGTTGTAGGGTTGTTGCTCGGTGAGCGAGCAGCCTGCGGTTTGGACATGGGTTTTCATGAACCATGAGCGTTTGTTTTTCGCGCCGTAGCGATCGCGCATCATGCGTGCCCAGATTCTTCGTGCTGCGCGGAGTTTGGCGATTTCTTCAAAGAACTCGTTGTGTGCGTTGAAAAAGAAGGAGAGGCGTGGGGCGAAGTCTTCGATGTCGAGCCCGCGGATGAGGCATGCTTCGACATATTCCATCCCGTCGCGGAGGGTGAAGGCGAGCTCTTGGGTTGCGGATGATCCGGCTTCGCGGATGTGGTAGCCTGAGATGGAGACGGAGTTCCACTTGGGAACATGTTTGGATTGGAACTCGATGGTATCGACGACGAGTTTTGTGGAGGCTTCGGGCGGATAGATGAACTCGTTTTGTGCGTGGAATTCTTTGAGGATGTCGTTTTGGAGTGTGCCTCCGAGCGTGTCCCAGGGGATGTTGCGTTGTTTGGCCATGGCGAGGTACATGGCCCAGATGACGGCGGCGGGTGCGTTGATGGTTTGGGAGACGGTCACTTGGTCGATGGGGATGTCTTTGTAGAGGCGGTGCATATCTTCGATGGTGTCGATTGCTACGCCGCACTTTCCGACTTCGCCAAGGCTGAGAGGGTCGTCCGAATCTCGGCCCATGAGTGTTGGGAGATCGAAGGCGGTGGAGAGCCCGGTGTTGGCAGCGGTTTTTGTTTTGGTCTGCGCGAGGATGTACTTGAAGCGTTCGTTGGTGTCGTCTGCGGAGCCAAAGCCTGCAAATTGGCGCATGGTCCAGAGGCGTGTGCGGTAGCCTTGTGGGAAGAGGCCCCTTGTGTAGGGGAACTCGCCGGGGTTGTTGATGTCGCGGTCGTAGTGCTTGAGTGATTCGGGGAGATTGTCTGGTGTGTAGGAGGTATCGAGTGCGATGCCTGAGATGGTGACAGCGTGAGGATCGACTTTTCCGGTTTGGGGGTCAATGCCGGGGCCTGCGATGGTGGTGTTCGGTGTTGTGGTGGCTTTGGTGGTCATGTGGTGGCTCCCGGTTGAGTTGCGGAGATGGGAATATTTGAAGTCTGATTATATCGTAGAGGTCTGGAGGAGCCAAGACCAAATCACAGGCTCTAGGCTGACGAGTTAGAGTACAGCAGCGTGCATGTCTGAGCGATCCTCTGCCGATTCGTAACTTATTACAATCGTGCTTTAGAGGTTTTCTTTTTTTCAGCAGGTTGTATTTAATTACACTTTGATGTTTTGGCAGAGGCCGGGCCAAACCCTGTTTTTTGCCAAAGAAGAGGGTGTTTTGGCGCCAGCTTGTTATTTATTACAATGCGAAATATTTTCTATCAAATTGCAACAAATTCCCATTGACGAAGAAACTTTTTTGTCTAGGATACGGATATTGCGGTATCATGCGTAAGCCGTGGATGCCAATGCTTAGATTTACCGCAGAAGGATCTGGTGGCGATGAAGATTGTGGGGTATCGGGTGATTTTGAATTTTCGTCAGTGCGTGGCGATTCCTCGAGTAGCTCAACGGGCAATAGCGATTTGGCCTTGGTCGCTGTGAATTAGGAGTTGTGGACATTCGGTTGGTGTGTGTACATTGGTCGTGGTGGATGCATTTAGTTTTTCTGGCGCTTCATTGTTTTGTCGAGGTGCAGGTTTCTCATGATCGTTTGCTTTCAAATTGGAAGGAGAAGTGCGATGGAAAATGTCAATTACAATGCTTTGGTTTTGATCGTGTCATCGGGTGCACTCTGCGGAGTTGTGTATGGTGATGAGCCGAGAGCGAAACCGCTGGGGACAGTGGGGCAAATTGTTGATGTGGCGCACATTTATTATCATGTCGCCTCAGGTGAACGAGTAATTACTCTTGCTGAGAACGATGTTGGTTTGGGCGAATCTGATCCTTTTGAGCCCAGTGGCCCGATTTGGTCGTCGTTGGCAAATGTTCCGTGTCCTGCGGTTGATGACGGTGGAGATTTGTTTTTTGTTGTTGATGACAACTCGCCGGGGGGAATGACAGGATTCGAGGTATTGGACTTTGGTGATATTGCGCTCGACAGCGTGGTTGATATGGTTCATATTAATTGGATAACAGGACACAATGATGTTGATGCCAATAACGACGGGTTCGGTGATGGTGTTCCTGGGCTTGGTGGACAGTGGACATATTGGGATGCAGACAATGGGCGGGCGACGGATTCATCGACTCGGCTGCCTTTGATTTCTATTTTGTTTGTTGATCTTCCTGGCAATATCTTTGGAGATGGTTTTGTGGCAGGATACACGGCCGATATTGATCTTCGGAGTATCTTGCCTGAGGATTCGCTGACTTTCGAGATTGGCGATTCTGATGGCGTTTCGATTGCGACTTATTTCCACAATGATGTGGATACTGATGGAGATGGGATTGGTGATGGCGTTTCGATTGCCAATGCGGATCGAAATTTTGACGGGCTTCCAGATTCGGACCTTGATGGTGACGGGCTATTTGATTGGGCTTGGTCAGTACGATTCTATCAGCCTGGCACAGCTGATCTTGACGGAGATGGCGTGATTGATGGTGATTTTGCCGATTCACAAAAGCCCATTGGGATCAGTTTTGGTCGTCCTGTCGGTATATGGGTTGAACAGCCCGATGATTCGTGGAGTTGGGAGATGCCTATACCTGCGCCGGATGACTATGGGTATGGTGCCGAGGATGCGTTTGCGACCTATTTCGATGGTATATACGCGGGGTTTTATCATGGAAGCTTCTCGTGTACTCCTGATGGATTTACTCCAATGGCACAGTTTCGCGCACAGCTCATCGGCCCCGGTGGAGTTGGGTGCTGCCTTGCGGATATAAACTGTGATGGCGAGTTGAATTTCTTTGATATATCTCGTTTCCTCAGTCTATTTGCTGCCGAGGAACCGCAGGCGGATTTCACGGGTGATGGCGAATTCAATTTCTTCGATATTTCGGAGTTTCTCGCAGCGTTTAGTGCTGGTTGTCCATAGTAACGAGGGAATGGTATGGACTACTCCACAGTCCCTTCCGAGTCTTTTTGGGTTCGGGGGGGGCTTTTCATGTTGTGTCGGCAGGTATGGTTTGCGAAATTTGCGAAATTTTATGGAACTCTTTTTAAGGCGCCGCGGACAAGTATGGAGCACAAGTTTGAACATGATGGTTTGAGCCTGTGAGGTTTTCGCGAGTTAGGGCGTGAGCTAGGGGTTGATTGGGGGTCAAAAAAATGAAAAATATAGAAAGTACTGCTTGTTTGGTTTGCCTTTGTGCAGGCAGCGTTTTGGGGGCATCTGGGTCACCAGTGACTTTATCGCCGACAAATGGGCGGGTGGTTGATGTCGCGCATA
>Ga0256839_1003692_pt1 | contig 15570 bp, 15 predicted proteins | sample 354166metaG_FD_185968 | JGI IMG/M metagenome (GOLD analysis project Ga0256839, IMG submission 185968) | Hydrothermal vent microbial communities from Mid Atlantic Ridge, Atlantic Ocean - 354-166 | ecosystem: Environmental > Aquatic > Marine > Hydrothermal vents | place: Atlantic Ocean: Mid... | reverse complement strand
CCGCTCCCTCACCCAATCGACGACGCTGGAAAGCGCCTGGTCCAGTTTGTCCGGCTCGTTGCCGCCGGCCTGGGCGAAGTCGGGGCGGCCGCCGCCGCGCCCGCCCACCTGACCGGCGACGAAGTTGACCAGCTCGCCGGCCTTGAAACGGTCGGTCAGGTCCTTGGTGACCCCGGCCACCAGGGTGACCTTGCCGTCCCGCACCGTGGCCAGGACGACGACCGCACGACCCAGCTTGTTCTTGAGCTGATCGAGGGTGGTGCGCAGGGCCTTGGGATCGCCTCCCTCGACCCGGGCCGCCAGTACCCTGACGTCGCCGACGGCGACCGCCCTCGAGGCCAGATCGCCGCCGGCGGCGGCCGCCAGTTTGGCCTGGAGCCGTTCCACCGCCTTTTCCAGCTGGCGGCTGCGCTCCAGACTCTGGCGCGCCTTGTCCACCAGCGTTTCCGCCGGACTCTTGAACAGCTCGGCGAGGCTGGCCAGGGTGCGGTCGGCCCGCTGGGCCCAGCGGACGGCCTCGTCGCCGGTGACCGCCTCGATGCGGCGCACCCCGGCGGCGACGCCGCTTTCGGCGACGATCTTGAAAAAGCCGATGTCGCCGGAGCGGCGCACGTGGGTGCCGCCGCACAGCTCCACGGAGAAATCGCCGATCCTCAGCACCCGCACCCGGTCGCCGTACTTCTCGCCGAACAGGGCGAGGGCGCCGGCCTGCAGGGCGGTGTCGTAGGCCATCACCTCGGCGCTCACCTCCAGGTTGCGGCGGATCTGGCGGTTGACGAGCCGTTCGATCTCCTCGATCTGCTCGCGGGTCAACGGCTCGAAGTGGGAGAAGTCGAAGCGCAGCCGCGCCGGCTCCACCAGCGATCCCTTCTGCTGCACGTGCCCGCCGAGCACCTGACGCAGGGCGGCGTGGAGCAGATGGGTGGCGCTGTGGTTGAGGGCGGTGGCGTTGCGAGCCTCCTCGTCCACCTCGGCGATCACCGCCGCCCCCCGTTCCAGGGTGCCCTGCACCATCCGCCCGACGTGCAGCCAGGTGTCGCCCTGGCGGCGGGTGTCCTCGACGCGGAAGCGGGCCCCGTCCGCGGTGCGGATCACCCCGCGGTCGCCCACCTGGCCGCCGCCTTCGGCATAGAACGGGGTGCGGTCGAGCACGACGATGCCCTCGTCGCCGGCCTCGAGGCGGTCGGTCTCGGCCTCGCCCTTCACCAGGGCCTGCACCCGGGCCTCGCAGCGCAAAGTGTCGTACCCGACGAAGCGGGTCTTGGCGCGGATGGGAATCACCTTGTGGTGGCCGGCGTCGAAACCGCTGGCGGCGCGGGCGCGCTCGCGCTGTTTCGCCATCTCGCGCTCGAAGCCCTCGAGATCCAGCTCCAGGCCGTGCTCCCGGGCGAAGTCCCGGGTCAGGTCCACCGGAAAGCCGTAGGTGTCGTAGAGGCGGAAGATCAGCTCGCCGGGGATGCGCCGGTCCCGGAGGCGGGCGAGGCTGTCCTCGAGGATCTGCATCCCCTGCTCCAGGGTTTCGGCGAAACGCACTTCCTCGCGCCGCAGTACCGGTTCGATCTCGGCGCGCTTTTCCACGATCTCCGGATAGGCGTCGCCCATCACCTCGCCCAGGGGGGCGACCAGCTTGTGGAAGAACGGTTCGCGGCAGCCCAGCAGATAGCCGTGGCGCACCGCGCGGCGCACGATACGGCGCAGGACGTAGCCACGCCCCTCGTTGGACGGCAGGATGCCCTCGGCGACCAGGAAGGCGGCGGCGCGGATATGGTCGGCGATCACCTTCAGGGAGCTGCTGGAAAGATCACCGGTGCCGACCACGGCGGCGGCGGCGCGGATTAGATGGCGGAAGAGATCGATGTCGTAATTGCTGTGGACCCCCTGCATCACCGCGGCGATCCGCTCCAGCCCCATGCCGGTGTCCACCGACGGTTTGGGTAGGGGCGTCAGGGTGCCGTCGGCGGCGCGGTCGTACTGCATGAACACCAGGTTCCAGATCTCCACGTAGCGGTCGCCCTCGGCCTCCGGGGTTCCGGGCGGGCCGCCGGGCACTTCCGGGCCGTGGTCGTAGAAGATCTCGGTGCAGGGACCGCACGGCCCCACCTCGCCCATGGACCAGAAATTGTCGTGGGCGCCGATACGGGAAAAGCGGGCCGGGTCCACCCCGATCTCGTCGAGCCAGATGGCGGCGGCCTCGTCGTCCTCCTCGAAGACGGTCACCCACAGCTTTTCCGGCGGGATTTCCAGCTCGCGGGTGAGAAATTCCCAGGCGTAGCCGATGGCCTCGCGCTTGAAGTAGTCCCCGAAGCTGAAGTTGCCCAGCATCTCGAAGAAGGTGTGGTGGCGGGCGGTGTAGCCGACGTTCTCCAGGTCGTTGTGCTTGCCGCCGGCGCGCAGGCACTTCTGGCAGGAGGCGGCGCGGGTGTAGGGACGGGTCTCACGCCCCAGGAACACGTCCTTGAACTGGACCATGCCGGCGTTGGTGAACAGGAGGGTGGGATCGCCCACCGGCACCAGGGGGCTGGAAGGCACGACGGTATGCCCCTGGCGGCGGAAATACTCCAGGAACAGGCGGCGGATTTCGGCGGTCTGCAAAAATTTCATCCTTCGTCCAATACGCTGCGAATCTGATCGCTGTCGAAGCCGCGCTGGGCCAGAAAGCGCCAGCGGCGGGCGTAGTCGCCCCGGTCGCGGGCCGGCCCGTCCCCGAAGCGGCGCCGGCACACGCGCCGGGCCAGCGCGGTCCAGTCGGGGGCCTGTTCGGCCAGCACCGCCTCGATCACCGCGTCGGTGATCCCCCGGCGGCGCAGCTCGAAACGCACCTTGAGTGGCCCGTGGCCGAGCTCGACCCGGCTGCGGACGAAACTGTCCGCGAAGCGGAGATCGCTCTGCCAGCCCTCGGCCCGGAGCGCCTCGATCACCTCCGCCGCCAGCGCCGGATCGCAGCCGCGGGCGGCCAGTTTCCGCCGCAGTTCCGCGGCGCTGTGCTCGCGGCGCGCCAACAACCGAAGGCAAATGTCGGTTATTTTAGCGCGTTCTTCGTCGCGGCTCAGCCTTCTTTCTCCCCGCCTTGCGCACTCTCGGCCCCTTCCGCCGCCGGTTCGGCGGGAACCCCGAACGCCTTCTCGCGGATCTGGCGCTCCAGACGCTCGGCCAGTTCCGGGTGTTCCTTTAGATACTGGCGGGCGTTGTCCTTGCCCTGACCGATGCGCTCCTTGCCGACGCTGTACCAGGCCCCCGACTTCTGCACCAGGCCGTATTCGACCCCCAGGTCGATCAGTTCGCCTAGCTTGGAGATGCCCTCGTTGTAGAGGATCTCGAAATGGGCGGTCTTGAAGGGCGGTGCGACCTTGTTCTTGACCACCTTGACCTTGGTCTCGTTGCCGAGGACCTCGTCGCCCTTCTTGATCGCACCGGTGCGGCGGATGTCGAGGCGCACCGAGGCGTAGAACTTGAGGGCGTTGCCACCGGTGGTGGTCTCGGGGTTGCCGAACATGACCCCGATCTTCATGCGAATCTGGTTGATGAAGACGACCAGGGCGTTGGATCGTTTGATGTTGGCGGTGAGCTTGCGCAGCGCTTGGGACATCAGTCGCGCCTGGAGACCGACGTGGGCGTCGCCCATGTCTCCCTCGATCTCCGCCTTGGGGGTCAGGGCCGCCACCGAATCCACCACGATCACATCCACCGCCCCGGAACGCACCAGCATGTCGACGATCTCCAGGGCCTGCTCGCCGGTGTCGGGCTGAGAGATGAGAAGATCGTCCAGATCGACGCCCAGGCGCTCGGCATAGGCCGGATCCAAGGCGTGCTCGGCGTCGACGAAGGCGGCCACCCCGCCCTGCTTCTGCGCTTCGGCGATGGTGGACAGGGCCAGGGTGGTCTTACCCGAGGATTCGGGACCGTAGATCTCGACGATCCGCCCCTTGGGCAGGCCGCCGATCCCGAGGGCGATGTCCAAGGCCAGGGAACCGGTGGGCACGGCCTCGATGTCGCGCACCAGACCGGCGTCGCCCATGCGCATCACCGCGCCCTTGCCGTATTGCTTCTCGATCTGCATCAAAGCGGCCGCCAGGGCCTTGCGCTTGTTCTCGTCCAGCATGGAATCTCTCTCGTGGGAAAATGGAAAGCGTCGATCCTGTCATTATGGCACATTCCGCCGCCCGCTCCCCAAAGGCCAGCGGGCCAGAACCGTGTAACGGGAACCTTCCGGATCCCGCTCCGACTTTACCAGAACGAACGAACGCACCGGCCAGCGGATCGGTTCGACGTCCCGGCCGACGACCCGCCGGCGCACCTTGCGCGCCAGAGTCAGATGGGGTCGAAAGGGCCGCTTCTCCGGCCGGAAGCCCAGTTTGCGCACGCCGCGCCGGAGCCGGTCCACCAACTCGGCCAGAGGCTGCGGAATCTCGGAAGCGGTCAGGCATAGGACGGCAGGACGGACCCAATGTTCCAGTCGGTCGAGCACCAGCTCGCAGGGCGCCGCCTCGATCCCGGCGGCCATTTCCTCGAGATCATTGATGGCGGAATCGTCCACCTCACCGAGAAACAGCAGGGTGACGTGGAAATTGTCCGCCGGCACCGGCCTGCCCTGGTCGATTCCCAACGCCCGGCGGGTCCGCTTCAGGGCGTCCAGTACCGACTCATCCGGCCAGAGGGCGAAGAACAGACGGGTTTTGGACGGCGCTGCCGTTTTTGTCATGACGAACTTGACCCTACGGGAAACCTGGCCGGATAATTCCCTTATCGATCGTTACAGTAAACATACTGCCATGGCCGCCATCGCTACTTTCGACACCCTGAAACTCGCCCGCCGCCTGCGGGAGGCCGGTATGCCCGCCGCCCAGGCCGAGGCCATCGCCGAAGCCGAAGCGGAAGTGCTCGGCGATTTCGTCCTGAGTCACTTGGCCACCAAAGGCGACGTGGCCGAAATCAAGACGGAAATCGCCGATCTGCGCAGCGACATCGCCGAAGTCCGCGCCGAACTCAAGGAAGACATCGCCAACCTCGATGCACGCATCACCTCGACCAACGCCCGCATCGACTCGACCAACGCCCGTATCGACGCCCTCCGCGCCGAACTCAAAGAGGACATCGCCTCGACCAACGCCCGTATCGACGCCCTTCGCGCCGAGCTCAAAGAAGACATCGCCAACCTCGATGCACGCATCACTTCGACCAACGCCCGCATCGACTCGACTAACGCCCGTATCGACGCCCTCCGCGCCGAACTCAAAGAGGACATCGCCGAGCTTCGTGGAGAACTCGGCCGGTTCGAGGCCCGCTTCGAACGTCTCGACCGCAAGTACACCCTATCCACCGCCATCATCCTGTTCGCGATCGTGTTTCTCAACCAGGACGCCCTCGCCTTCCTCGCCCGCCTGTTCGGCCTGATGCGCTGACGCCGCCACGGTGTCGATCACCCCCGCCAGGGCCGCCGCCACCGCCTGACGCCGCACCGCTTCCCGATCGCCCTGGAAATGGAACAAGCGGGACTGCGCCGGCCGATTCCGCAGCTGCCAGGCGATCCACACCGTCCCCACCGGCTTTTCCGCCGTGCCCCCGGAAGGCCCGGCGATGCCGGTGACCGCCACCGCCACCTCCGCCCGGCTCCGGGCCAACGCCCCGGCCGCCATCGCCAAAGCGGTCGCCTCGCTCACCGCCCCGCAGCGGGCCAGCACGTCCGCCCCCACCCCCAACAGCTCCTGCTTGGCGGCGTTGCTGTAGGTGACGAAACCACGCTCGAACCAGGTGGAACTGCCCGGCACGTCGGTGACGCACTTGGCGATCCAACCGCCGGTGCACGATTCGGCAGTGACCAGCAGACAGCCCCGTTCGCGCAGAAGACGGCCGAGGCGTTCGGCGAGGGGGAGGAGGTTCGTGCCTTCGTTCATATCCGCACCACCAGCAACACGACAGATCGTCAATTGTCACCACCAGGTCTGAAGTCTAGCATTGATGATCTGGAACACGAATAGGCATTCCTATACCGAAAAGCGCGCTATCACCTGTCGGTATACCTGTATCGTCGCCGCCACCGTCCGCTCCCAGGAAAACCGCCGGGCGCGCGCCAGCCCCCTTCTGCGCGCCGCTTGGCGCCAATCCTCGTCTTCCAGCGCCCGACGCAGGTGTTCCCGCAGCGTCGCCACCTCGTCCGGCGCGTGCATCAGGGCGGCCTCCCCGGCCACCTCCGGCAGAGAGGCGACGTTGGAACACACCACCGGCACCCCGGAAGCCATCGCCTCCAGCACCGGCAGGCCGAAGCCCTCGTAGCGCGACAGGTAGGTGAACACCCGCGCCCCGGCATAGAGGAAAGGCAGGATGTCCTGGGGCACGTATCCCAGATAGCGCAGCCAGCCCTGGCGTTGACAGCGCCGAATGCGGGCGTGCAACGCCCCGCTCTCCCAGCCCCGATCCCCGGCCAACACCAGGGGGAAACGCTGCCGCAACGCCTGCAGCAACCCCTCGCAAGCCGCCACCAGGGTGTGAAGATTCTTGCGCGGCTCGAGGGTGGCGACGCACAGGACATAACCACCGGGCTGTAAACCCAGAGAGGCAAGCGTGGGCAACAGCACCTCACAGGGACGGGGACGATAGGCTGACGCGGCGGCCAAAGGTACGGCGCTGACTGAATCGGGAGACAGACCGTAATTGGAGCTGACCTGTTTTCGTGGACACCTGATGATTTGAGAGGAGGTGTTTGGAGATGGGCAAGACGAGAAAACCATATCCGCCGGAGTTCCGGCAGCAGATGGTGGAGCTGGTGCGGGCTGGACGGACGCCGGAGTCGCTGGCTCGGGAGTTTGAACCGACGGCGGAGACCATCCGCAACTGGGTCAAGCAGGCCGATCGCGACGAGAGACGTCGTGACGATGGCCTGACGAGCCCGGAGCGGGAGGAACTGTGCCACCTGCGGCGCGAGGTCCGCCAGCTGAAGATCGAACGGGAGATCCTGGCAAAAGCCGCGGCCTGGTTCGCTCGGGAGACCGACTCGGTACCACCGAAATCTTCGAGTTCGTGAAGGTGAATCGGGCCGATTACCCTGTTGCCACGATGTGCCGGCTGCTCGGTGTCTCCACGAGCGGGTTCTATGCGTGGCTGAAGCGTCCTGAGTCGGCCAGGGCGCGGCGGGATGCCGAGCTGTCCGACAAGGTAGAGGCGATCCACTCGCGCTCTCGTAGGACCTATGGTGCCCCTCGAATCCACGCCGAACTGCGTGCTGAGGGCGAGCAGGTCAGCCGCAAGCGGGTGGCGCGGCTGATGAAGGCCAGGGGCCTGGAGGGCACCAGCCGCCGCAAGGGTTGCCGCACGACGTCCTGCAACGAGGCAGCTCGACCGGCACCGGACTTGGTGGAGCGGGAATTTACCGCTGAAGCCCCGGACCGGCTGTGGGTGGTGGATATCACCTATGTGCCGACGTGGGAGGGGTTTCTGTACCTGGCGGTGGTGCTGGATGTGTTCAGCCGGCGCATCGTGGGCTGGACCATGGCGGCGCATCTGCGGACCGAACTGGTGCTCTCTGCGCTCAACATGGCGCTGTGGCAACGCCAGCCCAAGGAGGTCGTTCATCACTCGGACCAGGGGTGCCAGTATACGTCGCTGGCCTTCAGCCGGCGCTGTGAGGAAGCCGGTGTCCGACCCTCGATGGGCAGCGTCGGGGATTGTTTCGACAATGCCATGGCGGAGAGCTTCTTCGCCACGCTGGAATGCGAGCTGCTGGACCGGAGCACATTCCGCACGCGTGCCGAGGCGGAGCGCGCCATCTTCGAGTTCATCGAGGGTTGGTACAATCCGCATCGTCGGCACTCGTCCCTGGGCTATCTGTCACCGATCAATTTCGAGCGACAGCATGCCCGGCACAAGGGCAGGGTTCAGACCCCAAATGTTGAACTGTCCACCGAAGCGGGGTAACTCCAGCTCGAACACCAGATCCTTGATGGGAATCACCGACGATTCCACCACGTGGGCCGCATAGTAGAAAAGGACGCCGAACGCCGGCAACGGCCGGCGCCCCACGCACCGAAGCGCGGCGGCCAACACCGCCAGGTGACCGGCCGCGGCGGCGATCACGCCCGGATCGGACCAGGCGGGCGGCCGGTGGAAGCCGTAATCCAGGCGCAGCCCGGCCGGCCAGAAGAACAGGCGCAGATACCACCACAGGGCCTTCATCTGCGCCGCCAGGTAGTCGCCGCGCCCGAACCAGCGGGTCTCCCGGGTCAGGGCGTCGAGCCGCCGCAGCCAGCCGACCTCCAGATGGCTGGTGGCCCACAGCAGTCCCAGGGCGCCCGCCAGCATCGTCGCCCCCGTCATCCAGACCCAGAACCGTCCCCGGGAGAGGAAGGCCAGTTCCAGCAGCCACCAGGCCAGCGGCAGGGTGAAGGCGTTCTCCTTGGTGAAGAGCGCCAACAGCGTCGCCGCCGCGCAGAGACCGACCCATCCCCAGCGCACCGGGCCGGTGGCCAGACGCAGCTTCACGTAGCCCAGCAGGGCCGCCAGATACCAGAGGGCGGTCAGGGAGGCGAGGCGCTGGACCACGTAGGTGACCGCCTGGATCTGCAGGGGATGGAGGGCGAAGATCAGGGCCGCCGTCAGCGGCAGGGCCCAGCGCGCCCCTTTCGGACAGCGATCCCGCAGCGCCGGCGTGTCCAGCAGGGCGCGCGCCAACCCCCACACCAGCCAGGTGGCGGCCAGATGGATCAGCAAATTCACCAGATGGTAACCGGCGGGATCGGAGCCGCCGAAACGGTAATTGAGCGCCAGGGTGTAATAGCCGACGATCCGGCGGGGGCTGTCGTGCCACAAGGCGGCCGGGTCCAAGGTGCGGAGGGCGGGATTCTTCTCGATGGAAAGATGATCGTCGAGATAGAAGGGCACGTCCAGGGTATGGCCGTAGGTCAGGGCCACCGCCAGGGCGAGCACGAACAGTTGGAAGGCGGGCCGCCGCCCGAGACGCTTGAGACGGTCCATTTCAGGATGAGGCCGGAAACGGTAGAATGGTACGCAGTCACACAACGAACCGAGGGCACCAGTATGATCCATCACCAGCCGACTTTCAAACGCCTGGTCACGGCGTCGCTTCTGGGATTCCTGCTCTGTCTCTCCGTACCGGCGGCGGCCCAGGCAGTCCACGGCGCCCAGACCTATCCCGTGCGCGGCCCCGTCCCGCAGGCCCGCTCCGCCAACGTGGCCACCGACCTGCTCGCCGGTTTCGCCAGCTTTCTGGTCACGCCGGTCTACGGCGCCTTCAAGCTGACCTTCGCCGGACTGGGGGCGCTCACCGGCGGCCTGGCCTGGGCCTTCACCGGCGGTGACCAGCGGGTCGCCCGGGAGATCTGGCAAACCACCATGGGCGGCACGTACGTCATCACCCCCGATCATCTGGCCGGCCGCCGCCCGATTCGTTTCACCGGTGATCCCTGATCCTCCGTACCGATCCAGATCGACCGCGTCCCCCTCGCACCGCCCCATGACCCCCAACGTTCCCCTGGAACGCCACACCCCCATGATGCAGCAGTACCTCCGCATCAAGGCGGAGTACCCGGACAAGCTGTTGCTGTACCGCATGGGGGATTTCTACGAGCTGTTCTTCGACGACGCGGCCGAGGCGGCCCGTCTGCTCGACCTGACCCTGACCTCGCGCGGGGAATCCGCCGGTCAGCGGGTACCCATGGCCGGCATCCCGTATCACGCCCTGGAGAACTACCTCGCCCGCCTGCTGAAACTGGGGCGTTCGGTCGCCATCTGCGAACAGATCGGCGACCCGGCCAAGGCCCGGGGACCGGTGGAGCGCAAGGTGGTGCGGGTGATCACCCCCGGCACCGCCACCGACGAAGCCCTGCTGGAGGAGCGGCGTGACAATCTGCTGCTGGCGGTGGTTCCCTTCGGGCGGCGCTTCGGCCTGGCCCATCTGGAACTGAGCTGCGGCAGCTTCCGCCTCCAGGAAGTGGCGGACGAGGCCGCCTTGGCCGCGGAACTGGAACGCCTCGACCCGGCGGAAGTCCTGGTGCCGGACGACCGGGACCCGCCCGCCTGTCTCGGCGATCACCCCTGCGTGACCCGGCGCCCTGCCTGGCATTTCGATCCCCGCAGCGCCCGCCGCCTTCTGCTGGACCAGTTCCGGACCCACGACCTGACCGGCTTCGGTTGCGAGGACCTGGAGGCGGCCGTCGCCGCCGCCGGCGCGCTGCTGACCTACGCCCGGGAGACCCAGAAATCCGGCCTCTCCCACCTGGACGGCCTGCAGGTGGAAAGCAGCGCCGACACCATCGGCCTGGACGCCGCCAGCCGCCGCAACCTGGAACTGGACCACCACCCCTCGGGAAAGCGCGAATTCACCCTGCTGGGAGTGCTGGACACCACGGTCACCGCCGCCGGCGGCCGCCTGCTGAAACGCTGGCTGCACCGCCCCCTGCGCCGCCATGCCGCCGTCACCGAGCGCCTCGACGCGGTCACGGAGCTGATCGAGGCCGACCTGTCCACCGCCGTGCGGGAGCGGCTGCGCCAGACCGGGGACATGGAAAGGGCCGCCTCCCGCATCGCCCTCCGCACCGCCCGCCCCCGCGACCTGGCCCTGATCCGCCAGACCCTGGAACGGCTGGCGGAGATCCGCCCGCTGCTCGAATCGTGCACCAGCCGCCGGCTCCGGCACCTCTACGCGGAAATGGCCGACCTGCCGGAAGTGCTGGAACCGCTGCGCCGGGCCATCGTCGACGATCCCCCGGCACTGATCCGCGACGGCGGGGTGATCGCTCCGGGCTACGACGCCGAACTGGACGAACTGCGCCGACTGAGCCAGCACGGCGACGACTGGCTGCTGGAACTGGAACGGCGCGAGCGGGAACGCAGCGGCATCGCTAGTCTCAAGCTGCGTTACAACAAGGTCCACGGCTATTACCTGGAAGTGCCCCGAAGCCAGAGCGACGCCGTTCCGGACGACTACGTCCGGCGCCAGACCCTGAAGAACGCCGAGCGCTTCATCACCCCGGAACTCAAAGCTTTCGAGGACAAGGTCCTCAGCGCCCGGGAAAAAGCCCTGGCACTGGAAAAGGCCCTGTACGACGCCCTCCTCGAGCGCCTGACCCCGTTGGTGGGCGACATCCTGCGCCGGGCCCGGGCCCTGGCGCAACTGGACGTCCTGGCTTGCCTGGCGGAACGGGCCGAGACCCTCGACTGGCGCCGGCCGCAACTGACCGACACCCCGGGCATCCAGGTGGAGGGCGGCCGCCACCCGGTGGTGGAACGCCAGATGGACACCTTCGTCCCCAACGATCTCCACCTGAATCCGGAAAGGCACATGCTCATCGTCACCGGCCCCAACATGGGCGGGAAATCCACCTACATGCGCCAGAACGCCCTCATCGTCCTGATGGCCCACCTGGGCAGCTACGTCCCGGCGGAACGGGCGGTCATCGGGCCGGTCGACCGCATCTTCACCCGAATCGGCGCCTCCGACGACCTGGCCTCAGGGCGCTCCACCTTCATGGTGGAAATGACCGAAACCGCCAACATCCTGCACAACGCCACCGAGCACAGCCTGGTGCTGCTCGACGAGATCGGCCGCGGCACCAGCACCTTCGACGGCCTGTCGCTGGCCTGGGCGGTGGCAGAACACCTGGCCCGGAAACGAGCCCTCACCCTGTTCGCCACCCACTATTTCGAACTGACCGCCCTGGAACGGACGTTGCCCGGCGTGGTCAACGTCCACCTGGAAGCGGCGGAATACGGCGACCACATCGTGTTTCTCCACGCGGTACGGCCGGGGCCGGCGAACCAGAGTTACGGGCTGCAGGTGGCCGCCCTGGCCGGCGTCCCCCCGGTGGTGATCGAACGGGCCCGGGAGAAACTGCGGGAACTGGAAAGCCGCGGCCGGGATCGGCCGGATCCACCGCAACTGGACCTTTTCAACGGTCGGGAAGCGCCGGTGGTGGGACGGTTGCGGCGAATCGACCCCGACGACCTGAGCCCGCGCCAAGCCCTGGATTTGCTCTACGAGCTGAAGGCGATGCTTTGAAGGCACGGACCCGCGGACGCGGGCCCGGATCGTCAACGGCGCCGGCTCCGCCGGGTCTTGTTGGCCCGCTGCCGATTGGTGTGGGCCAGATTGGCCACCGCCGCTTCGGCCAGTTCTTCCAGTTCCTCGTCCGCCGCATCCTCGGCGTCATCGTCCGCCGTCGCCGCCGTATCCGTCGCGGCCCCGGCATCGCCCTCGTCGGCGCCTTCCCGGGTCTCGGGGGCCTTGGCCCGGCTGGACCACCAGAAGGCCAATCCGATGATCCCCAGGGCGAAGATCAGCATGCCGTAGGGCGGGGTGACGTCGGAAACCGGACCGCCGGCGGCGGTCGTCTTCGGAGCGGTCGCCGGGGAGCGTTCGGTTTCGGCGGGTACGGCGGCAGGCGGCGGCTGGACCGGCTGGGCCCGGACGCTCTCGATCAACGCCGGATCCTGATAGATGACCTTCGGTTCGAAATGGGCCGCCGGATAGTCGGCGTCGGTTGCCGAGGCCGGGGACTCGGCGCTCGGGGCCGCCTCGGTCGCCTGATAGATCACCTCAGGCTCGAAATTCGCCGCGGGATACGCTTCCTCGGCCGCCTGGGATTGAACCCATCCCAAGGTCAGGCCCAGGATCGTCGCTCGCAACACGATTGAATGACGCATGGATTCGCACTCCCTCGTTGATGACTTGGGCACAAAACGCGTCTCAAGGATACGGTGCCTGCGCTTGCAGCGCAACGCCTGCAAAACCGTGATCTTGATCTACACTTGGCAGTAGAGCAACCGAGGGAGAGACACCGCCATGCGCGAACGACCGCTGCCGAAAGATGAGGAAATCAAACTGAGCGAGGAGGAGTTCATCGTCAGCAAGACCGACACCACCGGCAAGATCACCTATGCCAACCGGGTGTTCATGGAGATTTCCGGCTACAGCGAACGGGAACTGCTCGGCGTCCAGCACAACATCATCCGCCATCCCGACATGCCCCGGGCGGTGTTCAAGCTGCTCTGGGACACCCTGAAGGAAAAGAAGGAATTCTTCGGCTTCGTCAAGAACCTGTCCAAGGACGGTTCCTATTACTGGGTGTTCGCCAACGTCACCCCGGATATCGACAACGAGGGCCGGGTGGTCGGCTACTACTCGGTGCGCCGCCAACCGCCGCTTTCCGCCATCCGCACCGTCGAGCCCATCTACCGGGAAATGCTGCGGATCGAAAAGAGCGCCGGCGGCGTCAAGCAGGGCATCGCCCAGGCCCAGGCCTACCTGCAGGATCTGCTGCAGAGCAAACGGACCGACTACGAAAAATTCGCCCTGGAACTCTACGGCTGAAGGGAACCCACCATGACCGATCGCTCCGAACGTTACGCCTACAAACCATTCCTGCGCACCCAAATCAACCTTCTCTGCGCCGGCGCCGTTCTGCTGCCCGCCGCTTTCGCCGTCTGGCAAGGCATCGCCTGGGGCTGGCACTGGCAACTGATCCTGTTGCCGCTGGCCATGGCCGCCCTGGCCGGTTACGGCCATTTCGCCCTGCACCGTTATCTCGACGCCATCGGCCGCATCCACGGCGTCCTGAAGAAATGCCGCCGCGGCGAGTTCCATCATCGGGTCACCCGGGTGCACGCCATGGGGGAGGTCGGTCAGATCGCCTGGGAGCTGAACGAGTTTCTCGACCTGTGCGAGGCCTATTTCCGCGAGATGACCACGGTGTTCACCCGCGCCGGCAACGGCGAGTTCCACCGCCGCGCCCTCGGCCACGGCCTGCCGGGGCAGATGCGCAGCAGCCTGAAGTACGCCAACCTGGCCCTGGAAACGATGAAGGAGAACCACGAACACCAGCTCGCCACCCGCCTGTCCCACAGCCTCCACGACCTCAACACCGGCAATCTGGTCAGCAACCTGAAGCTGTGCCAGAAGGACATGGTCGAGGTCACCAAAATCCTCGAGGACGTGGTCGCCATCGCCGACGCCAACGCCACCGCGGCCTCGGAAAGCAAGGCCGGGGTGGACGAGGTGCGACGGTCGGTGGGCGACATCGCCGCCAAGGTGGCCTCGGCCGCCCGCATCATCGAAGACCTGAGCGCCAACAGCCAGCAGGTGATCAACTCTCTGTCGATCATCACCGAGATCGCCGACCAGACCAGCCTGCTGGCCCTCAACGCCTCCATCGAGGCGGCCCGCGCCGGCGAATACGGCCGCGGCTTCGCCGTGGTGGCCGACGAGGTCAAGGCCCTGTCCAACCGCACCAAGGAAGCGGCGGTGGAAATCTCCAAGATCTTGCAGAGCTTCGGCGACAGCGTCGACGCCATTTCCCGGGAGGCGGAGGAATCGGTGGCGCTGGCCGAGCAGATGCAGCCGCTGGTGGAAACTTTCAGTACCCGCTTCGGCGAATTCGAACAGGCCTCGCACCGTACCATCGTCCAGGCTACCAACGCCCAGGAGACCTCCTTCAGCACCCTGGTGAAGGTGGATCACATCATCTACAAACAGAACGCCTATCTGGCCGTCAGCGATCCGGAAACCAACGTTGACGAGGGCAAGGCGATCGCCGTGGACAACCACTCCTGCCGCCTGGGCAAGTGGTATTACGAAGGGATCGGCAGGGAGCGCTTCAGCGACCTGCCCAGCTATCGCAAGCTGGAAAAACCCCACGAAGGGGTGCATCGCTCCGCCCACCGGGCCCTGGATCTGGCACGTCAGGACTGGAAGGCCAACCGCCATCTCATCGACGAGATCGTCGCCATGATGGAGAAGATGGAGAAAAGCAGCCTGGAGGTGATGGAAGTGCTCAACCAGATGAACGAGGAATCCATCGCCCGCCGCGAGCGGCAGGAACAAGAAGCATCCCAGGCGTCGTCCTAAGCCTCAGAACTCGACGCCCTGTTCGGCGTCGATACCCTGCCGGTAGGCGTGCTTGACCAGGCGCATCTCGGTGACGGTGTCGGCCGCCTCGATCACCGCCGGCGGGGCATTGCGGCCGGTGAGGATCAAATGCAACCAGGGGGGCTTGCGCTCGCGGATGAAAGCGGCGATCTCGGCGCCGTCGAGCCAGCCGTAGCCGCAGCAGTAGTTGATCTCGTCGAGGACCACGAGATCGTATCTTTCGCTGAGGATCTTTTCCTGGCTGAAACGCCAAGCCTCCCGGGCCACCGCCCGGTCACGGGCCGGGCTCTTCGTATCCCAGGTGAACCCCTCGCCTTTGACGTGCCATTCGATATTGTCGAAGCGGGCCGCGGCCCGCTGTTCGCCGGTCTGCCAGCGCCCCTTGATGAACTGGATCACGCACACCTGCATGCCCCAGCCGGCGGCGCGGAAGGCCACTCCGAAAGCGGCGCTGGACTTGCCCTTGCCCTCGCCGGTGTGGACCAGGACCCGGCCGTGACGGCGGTGGCGGGGTTTCATCGCCCGCCCGTCTCCTCCAGGTGGCGCGCCAGGGTGTCCGGCGGCACGTAGCCGGGCAGCACTTCGCCGGTGTCGGTGACGATCATCGGGGTTCCACGCACCCCGAAGGATTCGGCGAGTTCCATGTGGCGATCGACCGGGTTGTCACAGGTGCGCATTTCGAGCTCCTTCCCCTGCTT
>Ga0256839_1003691_pt1 | contig 15572 bp, 10 predicted proteins | sample 354166metaG_FD_185968 | JGI IMG/M metagenome (GOLD analysis project Ga0256839, IMG submission 185968) | Hydrothermal vent microbial communities from Mid Atlantic Ridge, Atlantic Ocean - 354-166 | ecosystem: Environmental > Aquatic > Marine > Hydrothermal vents | place: Atlantic Ocean: Mid... | reverse complement strand
AGGCGCAGCCGCCTGCGCCGGGACACGGACCGCCTGCGCCTGGTCATGCAGCGGCGACTCGACGAGGACCGGCGTCACCTGCAATGGCTCGCCACGCGCCTGCGCCAGCAGCACCCGGGACAGCGCCTGCTGCAATGGCACCAGCGCCTGGACGAGCTGGAGCAACGCCTGACACGGGGCCTGCATGCCCGGCTGCAGGCAAATCAGGCGCGATTGCGTGAACTGCGGGCCCATCTCCTGCGCCACCATCCCCTGGCGCGCATACAGCGACACCAGGCACAGTGTCAGCGACAGCGCCAGCATCTTGTCCAGCACATGCGGCACCGCCTCCAGGATCTGCAACGCCGCGCGGAAGGCCTGGGCAGGGCGCTGGACGCCATCAGCCCCCTGGCCACGCTGGGGCGGGGCTATGCCATCGTAAGCCGTCTGCCCACGGGTGAAGTCCTGCGCGACGCCCGCAAGGCCCGCCCGGGCGACACCGTGGAGGCACGCCTCGCCCAGGGCCGCCTGCTCTGTGAAGTGAAAGAAACCAAGGCCCCGTGATGAAGCAACTGCTGGCCGGATTCCTGCTCGCCTGCACCCTCCCTGCCTTCAGCGTCCACGCCGCCCTGCCCCGGCACGCCCCCGTACCCGGCGGCATCGCGGTAATCGGCCTCGATACCCCCCAGACTGCCTATTACCGGGGTCAGCGGGTGATGGTGCTGAGGGACGGCAATCGCCATTATGCCGTGGTGGGCATCCCGCTGGACGCCGCGCCGGGCATGCATCGACTGAGCGGGGATCCCGCCGGCCAACGGCTGCTGGCGACCTTCGAGGTACGGGACAAGGCCTATCCGGAGCAGCACATCACCATCAGGAACCGGCGCAAGGTACAACCCAGTGCCGCCGACCTAGAACGCATCCGGCGCGAGCGCAAACGCATCGATGCCGCATTTCGCCACTGGCGTGACCAACCGCCCCGCCTGCCCTTCCTCCTGCCGGTGACGGGACGCCAGAGCAGCGCCTTCGGCCTGCGCCGTTTCTTCAACGGCCTGCCCCGCAAGCCCCACAGCGGCCTGGACATCGCCGCCCCGCGGGGCACGCCCGTCCAGGCGCCGGCCGACGGCATCGTGGTGGATACCGGTGACTATTTCTTCAATGGCAAGAGCGTCTTTATCGACCACGGCCAGGGCCTGGTGACCCTGTATTGCCACCTGGACCGCATTGACGTCGAATCGGGACAACGCGTCAGGCGCGGCGAAATCATCGGCACAGTGGGATCCACCGGCCGCGCCACCGGCCCGCACCTGCACTGGAGCGTCAGCCTCAACGATGCCCGCATCGACCCGGCGCTGTTTCTGCCACCGGCCGAACGTGAGTGATCCTCGCCTTCCATCGCCTGCTCCCTTGTCATTTCGACCAGCGGGAGAAATCCTGTTCATCTCGGCATCCATCGGGTCGTCGCAGGCTGCCATGCAAGCTCGGGAAGTGAAAGAGAACAAAATCCCGGAGGATCAAGGAGTCACCTCGCATGGAGACGGCGGCAGACGGGCGGCTTGGCCTGAATGGCATAGAGCACAAAATTGCCCCGCTCAGCGCCAATGCGGTAATCCCCGTGGAACAGCAGCGGGGCCTCCTGCACCTTGCGTGCCTGCATCATCAGGCCCAAGGGCCGGCCATTGACACGGAACTCCACCTGGAAACGCAGCATCCCCGCCCGGTAAAGCCCCTGCAGAGGCACCACCTGGCGAAAATCCACCTCGTCGAAGGTACCCGTAATCCTTTCGCCTTCCTGGACAATCTCGAGACAGAAAATATTCCCGAACTGGGTGGAGGCGACATACAACCCGGAAATCCCGGCTCCACGCACGCCGCCAGCCCCCCAAGCCACCTCAACAGTGAGGGCAAGCCCTATTGCCACAACCCGAATGCATCGCCACATGGAAGGTGAGTGTACTCCATGGCAGATTCTTGGCAAGGAAAAAAGCAAAAGGAAGGCCGGGAGGCACAATCCTTGCGCCCGCCCGGCCACCCTCCTTCCATGGCCAGCGCTATGGCTGAGTCTTCCCTATCCTGACAGGTTCATTTTCTCAGGGGCTCGCAAGCCGGCGACTGCTCATGATGTGCCCGCCGGACTCACCGTCTCTCCATTGCCAGACCACCATGGCCGAACCCGAATCATCCAGCCCTACATCCTCGGCGAAATGGCCCACGCTCTCGTTTTCAACCCTGCTTGCCCCCTCCCAACCGGCAGCCGATTGCCAGAAGTCGCTCCAGATGTGGGTCCGCATGCCATCGAATTCATTCCATACGACGATGATGTCACCGTTTGCATTGATATCCAGAACTCCCCCCCAAGAATTCTGCCCGAGCGGCCGGGGTGCACTCCACCCCGTATGGAAGTGATAGGTTGCCATCCATGCCTGGGAAGACCCAGGATTGGCAGTACTATCCACTGTCCAGGCCACCGCTGCATCACCATTACCATTCATGACAAGCCGGGAAAGCCAGGCAGATGCCTCAGGTGCATTGTCCTCCAGCAGATGTGGCGCCCTCCACGCACCCGACGCCACGTCATAGCTCCTTGCCCAGAGGCGGACTCCCACCGTATCCCATACCATGATCGGGTTGCCGCCCTCATCGACGCCTACCTGGCGGGACTCCAGGAGATCCTGCTCCCAAACGACGATGGCATTGCCACTATCATCCATTGCCACATGGGATCCATCAGTGGATTCGGATGCATTATTCTCCGACAATGCGACCGGGGGACTCCATGAGGAATCTGCGACGTTGTAATATGCGGACCAGATATCCCAGCGAAACCCAGTCCCTTGCTCCCATACAAGTACGGCATCGCCAGTCTCGTTCATAGCAAGCGCGAGACTGCCCCAAGAGGCAAGGGTCGTGCCACTGGTCACTTCCGTCTCAGAACTCCAGCTACCAGTCCCTGGCACATAGCGCGTCGTCAGAAGGCGCACCGTACTGCCCTCATCGCGTATCCATGCTGCCACCACTTCGCCCCTGTCATTGGCTGTAATAACCGGATTATTTCCATCCCCCAATACCTGAGACACATCCCATCGCTCTTCATCAGGAAGGTATCTCTGAGCCCTGATCTCATCACCCTCAGGCCATACTACCCAGGCGCTCCCTTCTCCATCGATGGCTACATCATAATCATGTATGTTAACCATATTCAGAGTGAGCGATACCGGCACATTCCAGCGACCGGCATCGATGTCAAAGTAACTGGCTTTGAGCACTGCATCCGGAAATGCCCCTGAAACCCAGGCCGACACAGCATTGCCCGCACCGTTCATGGCCATAACGGGATGCGCATCATTCCCGCTGCTTGAAAACTCGACTGCCATTGGATCTTGCCAGGCGCCTTTGATTTTCTCATCCCCACCACCATCACAAACATAGCGCGTCGTGGAAATTTCGTCCGTCTCTAATACGCCGTTGCGGTCAAGATCCAGACCCGCATCAATACGCACCCCACCTGCAGGGCAAGTGGGCGCTTCAGAGGCACGCTCCAATGAAACCATCGCAGTCAAACCATCTTCACCTCGGGAACCCTGTTGACCCGGAACGCCACGCTTGCCAGCCTCACCATTGCAGACCTTGTGGGTATCATCGACTTCCGAAGGATCCAGCACGCCGTTGCCGTTCTCGTCAATACCAGTCTCCACCAGAATGCCGCCCTCTGGACAGTCCAGATCACCCTCGGGAATGACTTGGGTCGCTGCGGCCGCGGCAAAGCGTCCAGCCGTCTGATTCTCTGCAGCAGCCTGGGATTCACCCCCACCGCAGCCGGACAGAAACAGGGACAACAGCATGATGACAAAAGTAGAAACAGAAACCCTATGACATCCCACGTTCACTTAATATTTACCTCCCCATCGTCTTCGGCGTCTTCCCATATCCGTCAAATTCACCGAATGAAATGTGCCAACATCACCTTATTTTTTCTTTCGTCATTCTTACCTTGGCTCTGTCAAGGATTTTTCTTGCTGAAAACAGGGGATATTCCATGGAGTGACAGCACCTTCTCATGGCGGGTATTTCGGCCTTGTAACCAGGATCTGCCCAAGCCCTGCGCTGGATTTTGGCACACGGTCAGGAACAAATGAGGAACAATCTGGTTACAATGACCGCATCTGGGAGAAACAACGGCGGGAGCTTACTGCCCGCGCATCGAGGAAATATCTGCTCAGGCAGGACCGTTATCGGCGCAATGGCGGAAAATCGACAAGGTCTGCGCCGATGGCGATATGCCAAGTGTGGTCATCAGAATTTTCTCACAACGATGGAAGACGGCCGCCACATCGGAAGACCGGCCCAGGCGGGCATAACAGGTCATCAGCTTCTGGTAGAACACCTCTGCCGTCTCATCCACACGCACGCCTTGTTCATAGAGTGAGGCGCTGGCCTGCCAGTCTCCCGCGGCCTCCAGGCGCCGGCCCGTGGCCAGAACCAGGTCCCGGTATTTGGCACGCAGGCTTTCCCGCAGGGGCAGTGCCCAGGCGGCATCCGGCTCCGCCTTGAGAAAGGCGCCCTGATATAATCGGAGGGCCTTTTCCTGACAGGCCTCGTCAACATCCGAGCGCCCCAGCAGGCGCTCGAAGGCCCAGCAGTCCACAAAGCAACAGCGCCGTGCCTCCAGCGACAACCGGCCATGGGCATAGACAACGGCTTCGCGGCACTGCAGCAGCCTGCGCAACCGGCCGACGGTCACCCGCAGACTCTCCATGGCATCGTCGCCACTGGCATCGGGCCACAGGATGTCGATCACCTGAACGGCACTGACATCGCGCCCGCCCAGGGCGATCATCAGTTTCAGCAGTTGCAGGGGACGTTTTTTCGCCTTACCGGTGATGCGCAACGGCTCGCCGTCACGGAGGATCTCGAAGCGTCCCAGCGTGTAGATCCTGACCGGCCACGGCCAGCGCTCCAGGTCGCAACCGTCGCTGGGTGGCGCGAGACCCCGGCGCTGAATGAGCGATCGTACCCACGTCATCTCGTAACCCCGATCGAGGACTCTGGCCAGCAGTCGGCTCATGACATCAGCACGCCACCAGGGACGATTGAGAATACCACCAGCCTTGGAAATATCGACGCACTGCCGCATGTATTCGTAGCAGGATGCTTCGTCACCGTCACGAAGGGCGCATTCGGCACGGGCAGCCGTGGCCTGGCACAGGACCGTCTCCGTATTCATGTGCCGCCCTTCCTCTTCTGCCGTGTGGAGAATGGCAAATCCCGCCTCGTGATCTCCCTGCAACCAGGTCAGGAGTCCCAGTTGGGCCCGCACAATCCCGCGGAAGAAGACACAACCGGCCTGTTCCGCCATCTCCAGCGCGACCTGCAACGCCCGGCAGGATGCCTGCACATCACTCTCGAGACAATACTTCCAGGCCGCAACGTAGTGGTACATGGAATGATCCAGTGGCCGGGCATCCGCCACGCTGGAAGCCATTTTTCTGAGATATTCCGCTGCCTTTTCGAGATTTTCATCGCTCAAGGCGGTGATGGCACCCTGGCAATACAGCAGCGCATCCCACAGATGAATGCCTGTTTCATCGGCAAGCTGAAGATTCTTTTCGATCAGCTCAAGGGCCTCCTCGTTACGAGCGCCCATCCACAGATAGCCGGCTTGCATGGTCTGCCAGGTGATGCGCGCCAGAGGCGGAATATCCTCCTGTCCGGCAATGGGTTGCAGGGCATCGATCAACAGGCGGGCCCTGCCCAGGTCGCCACGCCACCAGACAAGATAGATAAGGACATGACTGGCAACGGTCAGCCGCAATGGCAAGTCGGGCAGGCGCAAGGAAATCGACCAGACCTCCTCAAACCAGCGGGGCAGTTCTGGATGACTCGGCTGGCGGTTAAACAAGGCGATAAACATGGCATAGGCGACACGGCATGCCTGCTCCCCGGAGGAATAACGCGGTTCATCTGCCAACAGACGTTCCATCTCGTCAATCCAATGGTCAAGCGTCTTGAAGTAACCCCATTCGAAGATGATAGTCTCGATGATGGCGGCAACACTGAGCAGTTGACCTTGCCGGTCAGCCTTCTCCCTGAAACCGGAAAAGGCCTTGATCAGGAGGTTTCTGCCGCCTTCTGATTGGAACGGGAACAGGAAAATACCATGCCAATAGGACAACCAGGGATCCTCCTCGACAATCCTGTCGGGCAGCCATTTCAACCAGGTCAATGCAGTACCATTTCGCCCCTGCTGACTCATAAGTGGCGCATATTCCAGGATCAGCCGGGCCAGTCTTCTCCACGATGCATTCTCTCTGAACAACCCGGCTGCTTGGGAAACATGTCCACGCTCAAGAGACAGTTCAGCACTCCGGTCCCTCAGCGCGACCAGATCCTCTTCCGCATATTCTTTTTTCAAACGCGCAAGCAGAAAATCCCGATACAAGGGGTGGTAGCTGTACAATACGCCATCCCCCCGGTGCTCGATCAGGAAATAGTTCCCTCTGCACATCCCGTCCAATACTTCCTGCGCATCAGGCACTCCGCAAAGCCGTTCTGCCATGTCAGCAGTAAATTTCTCGAAGAATGCGGTCTGCAAGAGAAGATGGCGAATCTTGTCATCGTATTTCGAGAAACTCTCACTGGCGAAATACCCGAACACCATCTCCATGTCGGTGGGGAAAAGGGCATCCGCCGTGTTTTTTCCCTTGCATTCGATTTTCCCCTGGGAAAGAAGCAGGATAAGACCAGCAACCCAGCCCTGGCTGATTTCGTAGAGCGCCCGAACATCGTCGATGCCCAGATCCGTGACGTTCGACCTTGTATGGCATACACCCACCGTCTCCTCGAACGACAGACTGAGCGTTTCCCTGTCCACGAGAACCATCGCGGAAGAAGCCAGAAGGCTCGAATAAAGCAGTGGCGGCAATTCGCGGCTGGTCACATACACGGTGATGCTGGACGGCAAGGTGCTGAATGCTTCACATAGAATCGCATGCAATGCGGCATCCCGGGAAAGCTCATGATAATTGTCCAACACCAGGACATAAGGCTCAGACGTGACCGCGAACAATTCGTTGAAAAATCTGCGTGCGAATGACGAAAGACTGGCCATGTGTTCGGTGCGGAAGACCGGCAAATCGACATCCAATACTTCGAACTCCTCGCATACAGCTGCCCGTAGACAGTAAAAAAAGCTGGCCACATCATCATCGCCCGCATCAAGTTGATACCACAAACAGGGGAGACCGCGACGATTCACATAATGATTAACCAGGCTGCTCTTGCCAAAACCGGCTGGGGCGGAAATCCAGATGACTGAATGTGATTTCAGATCATCGAGGCGTTGGAAAATGCGCGGGCTGGCATAATAGGCGGTGGTGGCAGGGCGACTGATTTTCGCATGCGAGATCAGCGTATTCGGAGCCATTACTGATTCCCCAAGCCGGCATGATTCCGTCTTATACTGACGGTCTTCCTCAAGACTAGCAGGATAGGACATCAGGCTCAATACATTCGGGTATTTTCGGGACTTGTCTGCCTGCCGTCGTGTAACCTGGCCGCATGCCGGACATCAGTCATCAATGTAAGTCTCATATAGGTGAGCGTTATGCAGTTCCGTGGGGTTTGTCGTTTCAGGCGACGCCTGTCATTTCAAGCGCAGCGATAAACCTGAGGAGCGGTGGGACAGGATTCCTCCCTTCGGTCGGAATGACAACGTCCTTGTGTCATTCCGAGCGCAGTGAGAAATCTGAGGAGCAGTGGGACAGGATTCCTCCCTTCGGTCGGAATGACAACGTCCTTGTGTCATTCCGAGCGCAGCGAGGAATCTGGGGGCAGTGGGACAGGATTCCTCCCTGCGGTCGGAATGACAACACCCTCTGTCATTTTCAAGCGCAGCGAGGAAGCTGGGGTCGGCGGCGTAGGATTCCTCCCTGCGGTCGGAATGACAACGTCCTTGTGTCATTTCGAGCACAGAGGGAAATCTGGGGAGCGGTGGGACAGGATTTCTCCCTTCGGTCGAAATGACAAAGAAGCGCAGTCGAAATGACAAGGAAGTGCCAGCCCTTGGGGCCTGCATCGGGCTACACGATGGCCGTCAGTCACCAGTGCAAGTCTCAATAGTTGAGGTTTATAGGCTTCAGCCAGGGTTTGTGGTTCCCAGGCGGCGCTTGTCATCCAAGTGCCACCTGTCATTCCGAGCGCAGCGAGGAATCTTGGGGACAGCGGGACAGGATTTCTCCCTTTGGTCGAAATGACAAAGAAGCGCAGTCGAAATGACAAGGATGATGAACCTTGGGCCTGCACCCAGGCCGCACGAAGGCCGTCAGCCATTGATGTAAGTCTCAATAGTCTCCTAACTCTTGTGGGACTCCACTATTTCTTGCACTGATGTTTTGGCTTTCAGGAGTTCATCTATGAGCGCGTTGGCCAGATTGAGGGCTTGGGCGAATTTCCCAGGGTCGGTGACGTATTCATGCACCAGCTTGTTCCTCAGGTTGCAGGCCTGTAACCAAGACTCCATGGACCGGATAAGGCCCAATCGTTCTGCCCGCTTCAAATTATCCATGAAAGGAAGTGCTTTTTCCTTTTGCCATTGAAAAAATCTTGGCAGCAACTTGTCGCCAAGAGTGTCCTGCAAGCGATTGAATTTTGCTGCGAAGGATTCGACGAGATCCTCACGATCTGGTTCGCTGGAGATGCCGGCCACCCATGCAGCATCTATGGGCCCACGGGAAAACAGCCTCTGTCGGGTCCGTTGCAGCCCTTTGATCTCCCGATCAAGAAGTTCCAACGTCTGGATCACACGTTTCAGGTCAGGCTCGGTCATTCACATTTTCCCTCAGCAAATGGAGCGGCACACCGGTCGATCTGGCTTCCTCATGGATAGGCTGCATCGGCGTACCGGTACGATGTACAACGATATCGATCTTCTGGTCTCCAAGGCGCCGAATCAGACGAGCATAAAGGCTCAACTCCCTTTGCAGGGCTTCTTCTGCAGTCGCGTCCACTTCGATATAGAGGTCGATATCGCCTCCACGCGCCTGGGGATCAGTACGAGAGCCAAACAGCCAGGCGTGTGCATCGGTGCCAAAGATGTCATGGACTTCTTCCATGATGGCCTGAATCTGCTCGGGGCTGAGGCGTATTGGCTGCTTGTCTCGCATCTGGGATCAGGCCACGTTCTTATCGGAAATACCCATACTTGCAGCGCATCAACGAAGGTCTATTCATGAGGAAGAATTTCATATATTGAGACTTGCATTATTGACTGACGGCCGTCGTGCAACCTGGATGCAGCCCCCAAGGATCAGCATCTCCTTGTTGTTGTCACCACACTTCCTTGCCATTGCCGCCACATCCCTTTTGTCATTTCGACCGAAGGGAGAAATCCTGTCCCGCTGTCCCCAAGATTCCTCGCTGGGCTCGGAATGACAGGGATACTGTCATTTCTCGCTGCGCTCGAAATGACAGGCGTCACTGGAACGACAAACCCTGGCTGAAACCCATAAACCTCAACTATTGAGAAAAGAGAGGTGTTCACGCGCCTGCGGGCGATTCCAGGTAAGGCGCCCGGTCGATAGAATCATTGCCCGCGGGGCCTGTGCTGCTTGAGCCAGTCCAGCGCGCCTGGAACGGCTTGCCAGCAATCCAGCATCAATTCCCGATAGAGCCAGGCCTGATCTTGACCACCCAGGTGTATGCCCATGGAATCGATCTTGGGTTTCTTCGGGCGCCTGGCAGTGAGCATGCGAATGACGTGGGCATTGAGCTGGTGCCCGCGATACAGGGCCTCGACGGCTTCTGCCATTTCCCCACGGCGATAATGGGCCAGCGCCGCGCCGAGCGGCAGATCGACATGACAGTCGTCGTTATAGCGCCGGTACAGATCGAGCATGGCCTGGTCGTCGCCCTGCTCCAGGTAACAACGGGTGAGCAGACAGCGGATACCGTGGTTGTCGTCGGGATTGAGGCGCAGGAGCTGCTCCATGCGTAGCCGGGCGGCATCTGTCTCACCCTGATCCTGGAGCAGCAAGGCATAGCGTGCCAGGAGACGCAGAATGGGCCGGTTTTCAAGGATACCCCAATGAAGCTGCAGGCCGGGGCGGGCCTGCTCCAACGCATCCAGGATGGTTATCCCACGCTCTATCAGGATCCTCGAAATCCGCTGCCCCACGGACCCGCCCCCTTCCTGGTAAAAGGCATCGATGGCAACCACCAGGTCGTCGAGGATATCTACGCTGTCGAATGCCTCGGAATGCTCTGTGAGAAATGCCAGCCATTCGTCCACGACCTCTTCTTCCCATGGGTCGTCATCCGACAGTGGAAAGGGATGGGTGGAGAACGGCTTTTCCATGGGAAAGCATTCATGCCAGCGTTCTTCCAGCGCTTCGAGGTCGTCCGATGCCACCAGCACCTGGCTCGACGTTGCCACCTCCGCGTGGGGTGGACCGAAAAGATCTTCCTGAAGCGCGTCTTCTCCGAAGGCTGCCGTCTCCTCCGGATCCTCCTCCCAGGACTCGAGACCATAGGATACTGCCGGAGGGGATGATTGCACCCTTTCCAGACATTGCAGCAACCTTCTCAGGGGCTCGCTCCTCACGGCTTCGATCTCGTCCAGCATGCTTTGCGGGTCATCGGCCAGCCCGTCGAGGAAAGCGAGAAATTCAGGGGCGATTTCCGGATCCCGCTCCAGGCGGTGGCGCCAGAACCTGGCCCGTTCGCTGGCCTCATGCAGGCGGCCCTCCGTGGTCAGCAGCGTCACCTCCAGCACAGACAAGGTCGGGGAGTCGGGCGCGGCGCGCTGGGCCTGGCGGAAGGCCTGCCAGGCACCCTGCATGTCACCGGCATCCGCCTGGATCGTCGCCAGTCGCTCCCAGGCGGCGGCACGCAGGGGCTTGGGAGCCTGCTCTGTCAGCTGATTCAGCAGGCGTAGTTTTTCGTCACGCCATCCGCAGGCATCGTAAGCATCACAGAGGATGTTGAGGGCCAGCTCGTGGCGTTCATCCAGGCGCTTGAGCGAACCGGTTCCAAAGAGCGGCTCCAGCAGTTCAACGACCTTGCCGTACCTCCCATCCTCCATGTAGTGAGCCGCCAGGGTATGCAGGAGCGCGGGGGGGATGGCGTGCTCGGCATGGGCCTGCTCCAGCTGCTCAGGGCTCAGGTGGTTGACGGCAAAGGCCCAGATCTCTTCGGGATCAAGGTCGATGAGCGGTGGCAACAGGGCGCAGCACTGCTTGTACTTGCGGCCGCTTCCGCAAAAACAGGGATCATTGCGCTGTGGCTTGGACAAGGGCCGGGGGCGGTAGCGGTTGCCGGGCAAGGGCGTGGCATTCCAGACCAGCCTGGCGAGCACCGCTGCCAGGGGTTTTTCCAATTCCGGCTCAGGCAGGGGGAAAGCAGCCGTCAAGCGGCCGGGGGCCTGCATCCAGCGCAGTAATTCACCGAAGTCTTCAGTCTCGAGGATTTTCCTGACAGCGGCATCGGTCAGTTCAAGGTAGGGCTTTTCATCCAGATCGGCACTCGTCATGGGACTTTCTCACATACAGGTGGTTATGCATGCAGACTTCACGGGGAACAGGCGCGGCCGGAAGAGGTCATTTGTGCCTATTGAGGCATGCGCACGGCCCGGGCAAGCCCCCGTCAGTCATCAGAATGCCCACCACACGGGGACCCCGTACACCACGAGAATCCCGACCAGCAGGGTCAGGGGGATGCCGATCTTGACATAGTCCGTGAAGTGATAGCCGCCGGGACCGTAGACCATGAGATTGGTCTGGTAGCCGATGGGCGTCACGAAGCTGATGGAGGCGGCGACCATGATGGTGATGAGAAAAGGCATGAAACTCACCTGGAGCGACTGGCTGGCCGCGAGGGCAATGGGGAACATGAGCACGGCGGCAGTATTGTTGGTGATCACGGCGGTGAACACGGCGGTCAGGACGAAAATCAGGGCCAGCGCCACCGTGGGACTGTCGCCGGCGAGGGCCAGCAGGTTCTGCGCGATCACCTGCGCCGCGCCGGTGATATAGAGCGCCTCGCCGATCCCCAGGGAGGCGGCGATGACGATGAGGATCTGCCAGTCCACGGCACGGCGCGCGGACCCGGGCGTGGTGCACTTGGTGATGAGCATGAGACCACCGGCCAGCATGGCGGCCTCGAGCATGCTGAGCCAGCCGACGGCGGCGGCCAGGACCATGGCGGCGAGAATGGCCACGGCCACCAGGGCCCGTTCATGGCGCAGGGGATGGGAATCCTCCAGGCGGCTCACCAAGTAGAAGTCACGTGAATTGCGCTGCTGTTCAAGAAAGGAAGGATGCGCCTCCAGCAGGAGGGTGTCTCCCGGCTGCAGCACGATATCGCCGATCTTTTTCTTGAGCTGTTCGCCATTGCGGGAGACGGCGATGATGGCGGCGTTGTACCGGGTGCGGAACCGGCTCTCGCGAATGGTCTTGCCCGTGGTGGGAAAACTGTCGGAGACCACGGCCTCGATGAGGCAACGCGAGGGACGCGGCACGTCCAGCTTGAACACCTGGTCGGTGGCGGGACGCAGGCCGCGGATCTTCTGCAGGTCCACCACCGACTCCACCACGCCGGCGAAGACCAGCCGGTCATTGGCCTGTAACCGCTCCTGGGGCGAGACGGCCGGTATCAGCTGGTCCTTGCGGTCGATCTCGATGAGATAGAGTCCCGGCAGCTGGCGCAGGCCCGCCTCCTCGATGGTCTTGCCCACGAGGGGGCCGTCGGCATCCACCAGCATTTCCACGGTATAACCCCGCACGTCCTCGAACTGGCTGATGGCCGAGCGCCGCTCGGGCAACAGCCAGCGGCTGAGCACGATCACCGCCAGAATGACACTCAGCGCGATGGGTACCCCGATCTTGGCCAGCTCGAAGATCCCCAGGCCGGGACCGCCCTGCTCCTTGATCAACAGGCCGTTGATGACCAGATTGGTGCTGGTGCCGATCAGGGTACAGGTCCCCCCCACCATGGCCGCATAACTCAGCGGCATGAGCAGCCGTGAAACGGACAACCGGTAGCGTCGCGCCCAGTCCTGCACCGCCGGGATCATCATGGCCACGACAGGCGTATTGTTGAGAAACGCGCTCATGGCGGCCACCGGCGTCATCATGCGCAACTGTGCGCCGGCCAGGGACTTGGGCCGCCCCAGGACATACTCCACCACCCAGGCGATGGCGCCGGTATCCTTGAGCCCGGCCACCACGACGAACAGGGCACCCACCGTGACCACGCCTTCGTTGGCCAGACCGCCCAGGGCCTGCGCCGGGGTCAGGATGCCTGTCACCAGGAGCAGCGTCAGGCCGCCCATGAGCACGATGTCGGTGGCGAAGCGGGTCAGCACCAGCAGACCGAAACAGAGCGCGATGACCGCGAGCGTGAACCAGGCTTCAGGTGACATGATGGCGATCGACGGCACCTATCCCTTGATTTCGCTGCGCTCCACCCGGACTCCGGCTTGGAGCCTGCGGGATTCGGATTCGATCCTCAGTTGAGGATGCCTCGCGACTTCAACAGCCCGATGACCTTCGCCGTGCTCTCCTCCAGCGATTCGGAACCGGTATCCACCGCGAGTTCCGGCGCGAGCGGTTCTTCGTAAGGTGAATCGATACCCGTGAAGGCCTTGATCTCCCCCGCGCGGGCCTTCTTGTAGAGCCCCTTGACGTCTCTCTCTTCGCAGATCTCCAGGGGGCAACGGCAATAGATCTCCAGAAAATCGCCGTGGGGTACGAGGTTGCGTACCCGCTCCCGGTCGCTGCGAAAGGGCGAGATGAAGGCGGTGAGCGTGATCACGCCGGCCTCCAGGAACAGCTTGGCCACTTCGCCGATGCGCCGGATGTTCTCCACCCGGTCGTCATCGGAGAACCCCAGGTCGCCGCACAGGCCGTGGCGGATGTTGTCGCCGTCGAGAACGAATGTCCGGCACTTCATTTCGTAGAGCTGCTCTTCCACGGCATGAGCCAGGGTGGATTTGCCCGAACCGGACAGCCCGGTGAACCAGAGAATCACGCTCTTGTGACCATTGAGGGCCTCCCTGCGCTGCCGGTCTATGGTGGCGTGGTGCCAGACGACGTTGCTGCTGACTTTTTTCTCGCTGCTCATGGCTTCTCCGTCTTTCTTCGCATGGTTAGAATGTGCTGTGGAATCGATGCTGTCAAACCCCTTTGCGCCCTGCGGCGCGCCTGCCCTTGTGCTTCCGCAGGAACGCCCCCTCATGAATATCCCGGCTCATCACCCGCCTGCTCCACATACCAGCGATAAGCATCGGCGATGCCGGCGCGCAGATCAATGCGCGCCCGCCAGCCCAGGGCGGCAAGGCGGGAGACATCCAGCAACTTGCGCGGCGTGCCGTCGGGCATGGCGGTATCGAAGACCAGTTCGCCTTCATAGCCCACGACGTCCTGCACCAGGCGCGCGAGATCCTTGATCCGGATATCCTCTCCCCAGCCGATGTTGATCAGGGGGGGCACGGATTCCCTGGCCTCGCGACCGAGCAGCGCATCAAACTCCGCCTCGGGAAGGCGCATCAGAAACAGGCAGGCATCGGCCAGATCGTCACTGTGGAGCAGCTCCCGTCGCGGCTCACCACTGCCCCACACAGTGACCGTGGGCCGACCGGCCTGCTTCGCCTCGTGCATCTTGCGAATCAGCGCCGGCAGCACATGGGAATTCTGAAGATCGAAATTGTCGCCGGGTCCGTACAGGTTGGTGGGCATCGCGGCAAGAAAACGGGTGCCGTACTGGCGGTTGTAGGCCCAGCACATCTCGATCCCCGCGATCTTGGCCACCGCATAGGGACGGTTGGTCCTCTCCAGGGGACCGGTGAGCAGATATTCTTCCTTCATGGGCTGCGGGCATTCCCTGGGGTAGATGCAGGAAGAACCCAGAAACAGCAGACGCTTCACCCCGCTGCGCCAGGCCTCGTGAATGACATTGGTCTGAATGGCCAGGTTCTGATGGATGAATTCTGCCGGATAGCTGTCATTGGCCAGAATCCCTCCCACCCTGGCAGCCGCCAGGAACACATATTCTGGCCTGTGTTCTGCGAAGAATTCACGAACCGCACCCTGTTCCGTAAGATCCAGCTCGGCATGCGTACGGGTAATGAGGCGTTCATAGCCCTCACCTTGCAGCTTTCTCAGCAATGCGGAACCTACGAGACCGCGGTGACCGGCAACATATATCTTGGAATGCTTATCGAATATTGACGTATCAATGGGTTGACTCATATCGATTTGTTCTCAAAGCACTGTGATACGCGATGCGTAGTCATTTCGACCACATTTCCCTGTCATTTCGACCGAAGGGAGAAATCCTGCCCCACCGCCCCCAAGATTCCTCGCTGCGCTCGGAATGACAAGCCAAGTGTCATTTCGACCGAAGGGAGAAATCCTGTCCCACCGCCCCAAGATTCCCCGCTGCGCTCGGAATGACAAGCCAAGTGTCATTTCGACCGAAGGGAGAAATCCTGCCCCACCGCCCCCAAGATTCCTCGCTGCGCTCGGAATGACAAGCCCAGTGTCATTTCCACCGAAGGGAGAAATCCCGCCCCACCGCCCCCCCAAGATTCCTCACTGCGC
>Ga0256839_1003690_pt1 | contig 15573 bp, 14 predicted proteins | sample 354166metaG_FD_185968 | JGI IMG/M metagenome (GOLD analysis project Ga0256839, IMG submission 185968) | Hydrothermal vent microbial communities from Mid Atlantic Ridge, Atlantic Ocean - 354-166 | ecosystem: Environmental > Aquatic > Marine > Hydrothermal vents | place: Atlantic Ocean: Mid... | reverse complement strand
ATACGCCACCGATTGTGTTTTGCCCAATAAAATAAAAGCTGACGGCTATTAACAGCGCCAAACCCGAGTTTTTCATAACAGCTTTCGGGTTTCCCTTGGCATTTAGGGCCGCCGCCGTGATTTGGACAATGGCGTAAAATGGAAGCGCCAAAAGCAGTATCCGCGCCAATTGCGCTATTTCGGCAGCATCGCTACTGGAAATTGCCCCACGCTGATAGATAATACTTACGATAACAGGCATAAACACAAGCCCGACCGCTGTTGCAACACCTGCCAATGCTATGCTGGCTGTCAGGCCGGATTTAACATGCGCGGCAAAACTTTCGGGGTGCTTGTCTGCCATGCCGGCCAGTTTGGGCAGGAGCACAATAACAACAGGGGCAATTATAAGGGCAGACGGCAGTTCAAATAGCTTAACGGCGTAGTTGAACCGGGCAAGAAACCCGTCACCGTTCAGCGCGTATAGGCTTCGAAATACAATCGGGGCGCCGATAATTATACTATAGCCGAAGATGCCAATAATAAATTTCCCGAAAAGGTCGCCATGCTTTTGCGCAAGCTTCCACACCGGCTTGGCCACGGCTTCCCGCATAGAGCCAAGCTGAAACCCGAGCCGTAAAGCCGTGGCAACAAGGATTGCGACCGCAAACCATTTGAGGCTGGCATTGCCGGAGGGCACCGCAAACAGGTAAATGCACAGCACCCCGTTAAAAATCAAAACACTCAAGCTCGGAATAATAAACTTGCCAACCGTATTCAGATAGCTGGTTGCAACGCCGATCAAGGCGGTAAGTGGCAGGGCAATCAGGCTGAGGGTAAAGGCGCTCTTGAAATTTGGCAGGGTGTAAAGGTCCAGACTGGGGGCAAAAACCGAGATTATGGCGCTTGGGAAAAGCATAATCAGGCCGGTGAGGAGCGCAAACAGTAATGCCACACCCACCGCGACGCGGTTGAGCAGGGCGAGCCTATCAGGGCCCGCTGTTTTTTTCAAAGCCGGAACCAAGGCGGCATTGAAGCCGCCGACCAACAACAGGCCAACCATAAAGTCTGGTAATGTCAGCATGAGCACGGCGGCATCGGCAGATTCTGTTGTGCCGTATTGGCGGGCCAAAAGCATCTCGCGCAAAAAGCCGGAAACGCGGCCCAAGAGCAAGGCGGCACTAATAAAGGCCGTGGTGGTGAGCACTGATTTCATAAGGTTCCATCTTCCGTAGAATGTAGTCCGGAATGATGATAGCCGCAATGACAGGGGCGATTAAAGGAATTATGTTGAAGAGAGGCCGGGTAAAACGGCCTGCGCGCTTAAGGCTAGATTTGAGCGGGCGGGGGTACTTTGCGGGGTGGTGGCCCTGCGCCATTGCCAACCGCCCTCAACATGGTAATCGTTTCGTCAACAGAATAGCCGCTTTCTATCAGATTGCGCAGGCGATATAAATATTGTTCTTGTGCCATCACGCCTTTAGCCTCGGTATTATAGTGGCTGTAACAGGGGGCACTTTTGCGTACATATATCAACCGCGAGGTCTCTATCTGGTGGTTGCCGGGGTCATACCACGAAACATAGCCATCCATCCAGTCATGGTTGCGCGTCACCATCAATGTAAAGGTCGATAGGCCAGAGGGCAGGCGCCACCCTTCAATAGCGCAGGATCCGGTGAGCACATTTCCCACAATCCTGCAGTTGTTTAGGGATTCTTTAGGGGGCTTGTGCGGATTGTTGCTGTGAAAGTCGCCTTCGAGCATGCTGCCTTTTTGGCGGATGCACAGATCATCACTAACAATATAGGGCAGGCTGCCACGGTCTCTCTCTACATAATAACCACGCCAATCGCCCGAAAGGTTGATGTCGAGTCCGGAGCTGGTATCCTCAGTGGTATTTGAAATATAATAGTCGACCGGTTGTCCTAGGGTTTTGGCCATGGTGTGCATTGCGCTCTTGATCACGCGATGCCCCTGCTCGGCTCGGCGCACAGTGGCTAGAGAAACCGAGCCACAGGCCGCCGCAAAGGCGGCTTGGGTAAAGCCGGCCCGCCGCCTGTGCTCTTTGAGCAAGGCGCTATGGATGCTAACCGAGGGGTGGGGGCGTGACGGGCTCATATAGAATGTACCATCTTCCTTGATCAAAGTTGAGCACGGGTGTATATTATCCACTAACTAAGCATATTGGTGAGTAGTGCGCACTGTCAACCCTTAATGCGTGTGCATAGAGTGCGCACACATCGGGGAGATTGTTTTTGCAATTGGCAATGGTCGCCGGTAAAGGTTAACCGGAGTTGTTTTTGAGTCATAAGTTTGGACCAGAATACGGTAACCTGGGGTTAGTAGGCTTCAAATCTGCGGGGTGCGCTTTGTGGCGTGCATTTAAAAGTGAAAGTACTGTAAATAGCTGATGGATATATCTATAATTATTGCTGGAAGCGCGGGGGCAGTTATGGCCTTTCTCGTCAGCGTGATGCTGGTGTTGAGCAAGCATATCCACGGGAAGCATACGCTTGACAGTGATGATGGCGTGCAGAAATTTCATACATCGCCGACCCCTCGTATTGGTGGCGTGGCGCTTATCGCCGGTTTTTTTGTGTCCTGGGTGTTTATGGAGGGCGAGGCGCGCACCCTTTGGGCCTTGATCGGCTTGGCAGGATTGCCCGCCCTGATTTGCGGTTTGGCCGAGGACATAACAAAAAAAGTCAGTGTTAAATGGCGTTTGCTGGTTACGATATTATCGGGGCTGTTGTTTGCTATGGTGTCTGGATACGCGATCACCGCTGTTGATGTGCCGGGGCTGGATACCTTGCTCGCCCTTCCGTTGGTTGCGTTTGCCTTTACGGCTTTTGCTGTGGGCGGCGTGGCGAATTCGATCAATCTGATAGACGGGTTTCATGGGTTGGCGTCGGGCACACTGATGATCATTCTGCTGGCCTTTGCCTTGGTTGGCCTGCGGGTTGGAGATGTTGTGCTGGTTTCGATTGCAGTGACCATGTTAATGGTCGTGGCCGGATTTTTTGTGGTTAACTTTCCCGGCGGCAAGCTGTTTCTGGGGGATGCAGGGGCTTATTTTGCCGGCTACGTTGTGGCGGTGCTGGCGGTTATGCTGCCGGCGCGCAATCCGGAGGTTTCCCCTTGGGTAAGCCTGCTGATTCTCGGCTATCCGGTAACAGAAACATTGTTTTCCATTCTGCGGCGCCAGCGTAAAGCCGGGCACGGTGCGGGGGATCCCGATAGCGACCACTTGCACCATATGGTGCATCGAGGCTGGGCGGTGGGATTAACCCAAAACATGCGGTGGCCGGAGGCAAAAAATGCCATGACCAGCGTGCTTATTTGGGCCTTGCCGGCAATTACGCTACTGGCAGCGGTGTTTAGTGACCTTGGCACAGCAGAGGCAATTATATTTTTGGTGCTTGCCATCATTGTTTATCTGGTCTTTTACCGCGCGTCCGTTGCTGCAGGGCGCCGTCAGGCGAGCAAGCTAAGGGGTAAAATGCCTCTGTAATGCCTGCAATACCTAACGAAATGGCCAAACGGCATCCGGTGCGTTCCCCGCATGGCTGGTTTCTCGCCCAGTTAAAGCCAAACGGCTTTCCAGCGGCGTATAAAAACCTGCAACGCCAGGGGTTCGCAACTTTCATGCCTATGCGCGAGAAAACCGTGTGCCACGCCCGTAAGCGCTCCGAGGTGCTGAGACCGCTGTTTCCCGGCTATATTTTTGTGAATTTTGACGTTGACCTGAGTCAGTGGCGGGTGATTAACAATACGCTTGGAGTTGCGCGGTTGATCACCTTGCGCCCCGATACCCCGCAAATGGCCCCCGTGTCCTTGATGAAGGCCCTATTGACCCAATGTGACGAGCATGACGTGGTTTTGCCGCCGGCCGCGCTTAAAGTTGGTGACAGGGTTCGTGTTACAGACGGGCCGTTTTGTGATATTATAGCCAAGGTGGAGTGTATGGCCGCGCCGAACCGTGTTAGCCTTTTGCTTAACCTGATGGGCAGGCAAACCCGCGCGATTTTTGCGGTGGACGATCTAGAGACTTGCACGGTATAGGAGTGTTAAGTTTGGTCAATGAATGTGAAGCGGCGGTGCGGAGTCACCCTCGCTGCGGTAGCCGTGCTGAGGGTGTGTTTGTTAGAGAATGCACCATTGGTGCACTGAATATTATGAAAGAATGCTTGTGAAAAACCTGACCCCAATCCCCGAACTATATGTTTCCTATGACAGCGCTGCAAAGCTGAAGCTTGAGGCCGGTGAGCTACCGAGCTGGGACCTGACGCCGCGCCAGATGTGCGATTTGGAGCTTTTGATGAATGGCGGCTTTAACCCGCTAAAAGGGTTTTTGAGCGAAGAAGATTATAACGGCGTGCTTGATAACATGCGCCTTGCTAACGGCGCGCTCTGGACCATGCCGATCAACCTTGACGTCAGCAGCAAGTTTGCCGAGGGGCTGGACGCGGGGCAGGATATAGCCCTGCGCGACCCCGAGGGCGTGATTCTTGCCATCCTTTCGGTCACTGATAAATGGGTGCCGGATAAAGCGCGCGAGGCAGAGGCTATTTTCGGTGCGGATGATATGGCCCACCCCGCCGTCAACTATCTGCATAACACAGCCGGCGAGGTTTACCTCGGTGGACCGGTGATCGGCATTCAGGCCCCGATGCATTATGATTACCGTGGTCGCCGCAACACACCCAACGAGCTGCGCGCCTATTTCCGCAAAATGGGCTGGCGCCGTGTTGTGGCCTTTCAAACGCGAAACCCGCTCCACCGCGCACATCAGGAGCTGACCTTCCGCGCGGCCAAAGAGGCGCAGGCCAACCTGCTGATCCATCCGGTTGTCGGCCTGACCAAGCCCGGCGACATTGACCATTTTACCCGCGTGCGCTGCTACGAGGCGGTGCTTGATAAATACCCGTCTTCCACCACATCGCTTTCCTTGCTTAACCTTGCCATGCGCATGGCAGGCCCGCGCGAGGCTGTTTGGCATGGGCAAATCCGCGCCAACCACGGCTGCACACACTTCATCGTTGGCCGCGATCACGCCGGCCCCGGCAAAAACTCTGCCGGTGAGGATTTCTACGGCCCTTATGATGCACAAGCGCTGTTTAAAAAGTATGAAGACGAAATCGGCGTGGAAATGGTTGATTTCAAGCATATGGTCTATGTGCAGGAAAAAGCGCAATATGAGCCGGTTGACGAGGTCGAGGAGGGCAAAACTGTCCTTAATATTTCGGGCACCGAGCTGCGCCGGCGTTTGGTCGAGGGTCTGGATATTCCCGACTGGTTTTCCTTTCCGTCTGTGGTGGAAGAGCTGCGCCGCACTCGCCCTGCCAAATCAAAACAGGGGTTTACCGTGTTTTTCACCGGCCTGTCCGGCTCAGGGAAATCAACCATCGCCAATGCGCTGATGGTGAAATTGATGGAAATGGGCGGGCGGCCTGTTACGCTGCTAGATGGCGATGTGGTGCGCAAAAACCTGTCCTCGGAGCTTGGGTTCAGCAAAGAGCACCGCGACTTGAACATCCGCCGCATTGGCTATGTTGCCTCGGAAATTACCAAAAACGGCGGTATCGCCATTTGCGCCCCGATTGCCCCCTACACGGCGACCCGCCGGGCTGTGCGTGAAGATATCGAACAGTTTGGCAGCTTCATCGAGGTTCATGTTGCCACCTCTCTTGAGGAATGCGAGCGCCGTGACCGCAAGGGCCTGTATAAGCTGGCGCGTGAAGGCAAGATCAAAGAGTTTACGGGCATTTCCGACCCCTACGAAGCACCGGAAACCCCCGAACTTCGGGTCGAAACCGAAAACGTCGATGTAGACAACTGCGCCCATCAGGTTATTCTGAAGCTGGAGCAGCTAGGGTTGATCGCCGTGTAAAATAAGCGGCATGATAAAACGTGTCCGGGCGTTGACTCGCATCCACGCCCGGATTTTCCCTTTGCTTTTCAAATGTGATGAAAGCCTATTATGCAGATAGATAAGACCAGCCTTTCCGGAGTTTTGATCCTTACGCCCAAGCGCTTTCAAGATGCGCGCGGGTTCTTTTCTGAATGCTGGAATCATGAAAGTCTGGCAAAACAGGGGCTTGATCTGGATTTTGTGCAAGATAACCAGTCGCTCTCTCATACTGTAGGCACCATTCGGGGGCTGCATTACCAAGCGCCGCCGCATGCGCAGGATAAGCTGGTGCGCTGCGGGCGCGGAGCGCTGCTGGATGTGGCTGTAGATATTCGAAAAGGCTCGCCGACATACGGAGACTGGGTCGGGGTGGAGCTATCGGCTGAAAACGGAAAGCAGCTTTTGATCCCAAAGGGCTTTCTGCACGGGTTTGTAACGCTGGAGCCTGATACCGAAGTGCTTTACAAATGCACGAATTATTATAACCCGCAGGCCGACGGGGCCATACGCTTTGATGATCCCGCGATCGGTATTAACTGGGGCATAGCGCCCGAGCAGGCGCTGCTTTCCGAAAAGGATGCAATGGCCCCCCTAATGCAAGATTTTGATAGTCCTTTTACATTCGAGGAAATCTCATGAAGTTACTGGTTACAGGCGGGGCGGGCTTTATTGGCTCTGCTGTTATTCGCCAAGCCGTTGAAGCCGGCCACGAGGTTGTCAACCTCGATGCGCTTACCTATGCCGCCTGCCTTGAGAATGTTGCCAGCGTATCGGGCAATTCGCGCTATCAGTTCGAGCACGCGGATATTCGCGATGCCGAGGCTTTGACGCGCATTTTTAACACCCATAAACCCGATGCGGTTATGCATCTGGCGGCGGAATCCCATGTGGACCGCTCGATAGACGGGCCTGCGGCCTTTATCGAAACCAATATTAACGGCACCTATCAGATGCTCGAAGCCGCGCGCACATATTGGACCGATCAGGGCAAGCCGGAACATTTTCGCTTTCACCACATTTCAACCGACGAGGTATACGGCTCGCTGGGGGCCACGGGGATGTTTACCGAGGATACGCCCTATGCGCCGAATTCCCCCTATTCGGCCTCGAAAGCCGCCTCGGACCATCTGGTTCGGGCGTGGCACGAGACCTACGGGTTGCCGGTTGTTCTAACAAATTGTTCAAACAATTATGGCCCTTACCATTTTCCCGAGAAGCTTATTCCGGTGGTTATTTTGCGCGCATTGGCGGCTGAGCCTATTCCGGTTTATGGCACCGGCGAAAACATTCGGGACTGGCTTTATGTCGAGGATCATGCCGACGCTTTGCTGACGGTATTGCAGAACGGCACCAACGGCCGCACCTATAACATCGGCGGTGAGAACGAGGTGAAAAACATTGAGCTGGTCAACATAATTTGCGAAATTCTTGACCAGAAGCGCCCCGCTGATGCGCCCTATGCCGAGCAGGTTATCTTTGTCAGTGATCGACCAGGCCATGACCTTCGCTATGCGATTGATCCGGCGCGCATTCGTAAAGAGCTTAACTGGCGCCCGTCTGTTACGCTTCGGCAGGGGTTGGAGCGCACCGTCCAGTGGTATCTGGATAACGAGGATTGGTGGCGCGCCTTGCAGACTCGGGACGGCGTAGGCGAACGGCTCGGAAACGGCTCATGAAAATTCTGGTTTTTGGTAAAACCGGACAAGTCGCGACCGAATTGCAACGGCAGGCGGATGTTACGGCGCTGGGCCGGACCGAAGCGGACCTGAGCGATCCGGAAGCCTGTGCACATATCATCGCCCACACAGATGCCGACGTTATTATTAACGCAGCGGCCTACACAGCGGTAGACCTTGCGGAAAAAGAGCAGCCGCTGGCGGCATGCATAAACGGTGACGCCCCGACACAAATGGCGCAAGCGGCTGCGGCACGCGGCATCCCGTTTTTGCATGTCTCGACCGATTATGTTTTTGACGGCTCGGGCGACCAAGCCCGCACAGAGCTGGCAGCGCCAAATCCGGTTAATGTTTACGGGCGCAGCAAGCTACAAGGTGAAGTAGGTGTGGCAAGCGCGGGTGGGCCTTTCGCGATTCTCAGAACATCGTGGGTTTTTTCGGCGCATGGCGCGAATTTTGTGAAAACCATGCTGCGTTTGGGGCGAGAACGGGACGCCCTTGGTATTGTAAATAACCAGATCGGCGGGCCGACGCCTGCGGCAGATATTGCGGCGGCCCTGCTCACCCTCGCCACGGCCTTCCATGCGGGCGAGGGCAAGCGCGGCATTTACCATTTTACGGGGGCCCCCGACGTGAGCTGGGAAGGCTTTGCCCGTGAAATATTTTCGCAGGCCAGCGTTGATGTCGATGTATCAGGCATTCATGATTCGGCGTATCCTACACCGGCGACCCGGCCTCGGAATTCGCGTCTGGACTGCACATTGCTATTACAAACCTTCGGCATCGCCCGGCCAGACTGGCGGCGGGGCCTGCAAGACGTATTACAGGAATTGGGAGAATTGGGATGACACAGCGTAAAGGGATAATTCTTGCAGGAGGGTCCGGCACGCGGCTTTACCCTGTAACTATGGGTGTTTCCAAACAGCTTTTGCCGGTTTACGATAAGCCGATGGTTTACTACCCGCTTTCGGTGCTGATGCTGACGGGCATTCGCGAGGTGGCCATTATTACAACCCCCGATGACCAGTTCCAGTTCCAGCGTTTGCTGGGTGACGGGTCGCAATGGGGTATGGCGCTGACTTACATAACGCAGCCAGAACCTGCGGGGCTGGCGCAGGCCTATATTCTTGCCGAGGATTTCCTTGATGGCGCGCCTTCGGCAATGGTGCTGGGTGACAACATATTCTTTGGCCACGGGCTCACCACCGTTTTGGCGCAAGCAAATGCGCAAACACAGGGCGGCACGGTATTCGGGTATCAGGTTTCTGATCCGGAGCGCTACGGGGTTGTCGGGTTTGATGCCAGCGGTCGGGTTACATCAATCATCGAAAAGCCTGAAAAACCGGCTTCGAACTATGCGGTTACGGGCCTTTATTTTCTTGACGAAAGCGCCCCTGAAAAGGCCCGCCAAGTTAAGCCCTCTGCGCGGGGAGAGCTTGAAATTACGACTCTTCTGGAGATGTATTTATCCGAGGGAAAGCTGGAAGTTAAGAAAATGGGGCGCGGGTATGCCTGGCTCGACACTGGCACGCACGCCAGTTTGCTCGATGCGGGCAATTTTGTGCGGACGCTCGAAAAACGGCAAGGGCTGCAAGTGGGAAGCCCCGATGAAATTGCCTATCAACAAGGCTGGATAGATGAAGCCGCGCTGAGGTTGCGCTCGGAGAAGTTTAAAAAGAACGACTACGGCAAAAACCTGGACCGATTGCTGAAGGAGTAACGGGCGTGAAAAGCATTCAACGCTTTGGTTTGATTGGACAATCGACCCGATGAAAAAGGCAGTGCTGTCATTCTTCGAGCGGCTGGACTCGCATAGCCTTGAGGTTTTGCGGGGGGCAGCGCTTGCCTTTGTGCTGCGCGCTTTTGGTGCGGGGCTTGCATTTTTGTTGAATGTGATGATTGGCCGGCTGCTTGGGGCTTCAGGGGCGGGGCTATATTTTCTGGCGCTTTCGATGGTCTCTATTGGTGCGGTCATTACCAAACTCGGGCTTGATAACACGTTGCTCCGCTTTGTCGCCTCAGGGGCGAGCCGCGGGGACTGGAACGGGGTGCTCGGCGTGGTCCGTCTTGGTCTCAGACTGGCGGGAGGCGCCAGTCTTGCGGCGGTCATCCTGGTGTTTGCGTTTGCGCCCTGGATTGCCGACCAGATATTTGGAGAGCCGGTTTTGGCCCCGACGCTGCGGGTGATGAGCTTTGGGATATTCACCTTTGCCGCGATGACGCTATTGGCCGAATGTCTGAAGGGGCTTAAACGCATTCGCAATTCTATGCTTGTTTCCGGGGTGCTTTACCCCACAATCGCGCTTGTTCTGATTTGGCCTTTGGCCAGCCGCTTTGGCGCAACGGGAGTGGCAATGGCCTATGTGGCAGGCACGGGCGGCGCGGCGGTTATTGGTTGGATGATGTGGCGGGCCAATACGCGCGCGTGGCTTGCCCCCGCGCCCGCCTTTAGTCGCGTAGCGCTCTGGAAAAGCAGCCGCCCGCTTTGGGTAATGGCGGTCATCAATCGTGGCATCCTGCCTTGGGCACCGCTTTTCCTGCTCGGAATCTGGGGCACGTCCGAAGACGCAGGTATTTACGGCGCCGCGACGCGGGTGGCTATGCTGGTAACCTTCTTTCTGACCGCCATGAACACGGTTATCGCCCCGAAATTCGCCGAGCTTTATACCAAAGGCGAGATCCAGACGCTGGGCCGCCTTGCCCGGCGCTTTGCTTTGCTGATCACGCTGGCGGCAAGCCCGCTTTTTCTGGTGCTCATTTTTGCGGGTGACTGGGTGATGGGGCTATTCGGACCCGATTTTGTCCGTGGTGGCACGGCGCTTGCAATTCTGGCCGTGGGGCAGGCCGTGAGTACGATGACAGGGTCTGTGGGCTTTTTGCTGATGATGACCGGCCATGAACGAGATTCTCGTAACGCTTCGATCCTTTCCTTGCTGCTCATGACCGGTTGCGCTGTGGTTTTGATTCCGGCTTACGGGCTGATCGGGGCAGCAATTTCCAGTGCGGCGGCGCTGATGACCATGAATATCTATTCGGTAATTGTAATACGAAAGAGAATAGGCATTACCATGCTGCCTATCGGGCGGAATAAATGAGCCACATCGAGGGAAAAACTATTCTTCTGATTGCGGGGCAGCCAAAAGCCGGCACAACATCGCTGTTTGACTGGCTGGCACAGCACCCACAGATCGCCGCCGGAAAACTGAAAGAAATTCGTTTTTTTCTTGACCCGAAGTATCCGCTTCAGGCACCAGCCCGCTTTAACGGCACCAATCTTGATTCGTATTTATCATTGTTCAATACCCCAGAAAGAAACGTCCTGTTGGACGCAACCCCGGATTACATTGGTTGCACGGCTCCGCTTTCTCTTCCTTCGATACACCCCGCCACCAAAGCCATTATCATCCTGCGTGATCCGGAAGAGCGCATGATTTCAGCCTACCGGTTCTTCCGGTCTCACGGGCGTATCCCTATGAGTATGACATTTGACGCCTATGTCGCGAAACAACATGCGGAAGGCGTGACAGAAACCACGGACGTTCAATGGCGGGCGCTCGACCACTGCCGCACAGATCATTACCTGACCTTGTGGCGAGAGGCATATGGCAAAAATCTGCTCGTTCTCGACTTTAACGATCTACGCCGCGACCCAAAGCGCATGGTTGACAAAATCTGTGACTTTGCGGGGCTTAAGCGCTCTGAGGCCATCGAAACCGTTCAAAGTAATAAAACGCAATCCTACAAATACCCCGGACTGTATAGCGCTTATAGTAAAGTAAGGCGAAGGATCGCCACGAGAATGATACATCATCAGTGGGTTTACAGGATGCTCAGGCCGTTTGGCCGTATGCTGTTCAAGGTACTTGGACGAAACCAAACCAATGACATACGCATTGATGTATCAGAAGCGACCCGGGTAATTCTAGCGGATTACAAGTCGGCCATGTAGGGGCGAGCGCCTCGAAAAATGGGCCATGCTGCTGTAAAATCTGGATTTGACACCGCCTTAACTTTAGACCTATTTTGAGGGCAGGTTAAACAGCCCACTGGATATTCAGGCTCACCCTGTGATACGCAACCCTCTATTCGTGTATTTTGTAACAAAATATGCTAAATCAACAGTTCAATTCCCGGATTTAAGGCGATTGGTTTTTATGCAAACAAATAAAATTCAGCGCCCCATTTTTGTGGTCGGAAATGCGCGGTCAGGGTCCACTTTGCTGGCGTCCTTGCTCGGACGTCATCCTGACATTCAGGCGACCCCCGAAACCCATTTCTTTAGCGTGTCTTACAGTGGGTTTTTCCTAAGGCGCTTTCTCGTTAAGCGCAGGCTCGAGGACCTGTTGAGGTTTGCTTTCGATAAAAATGTGCGATTGCAGGATTTGGGATTAGACAGAAGTGAACTCAAGAGTGTTTTGGCATGCGAACCAAAACTGGATACCAAGGCTGTGCTGGATGCAATTTTTCATTTAGTGCTCCAAAAGTCTGGAAAAACACGCATTCTTGAGAAAACGCCGCGACACATAGAACATATTGACCAAATTTTACGGTGGTACCCCGATGCGAAAATCTTGTGTACAATCAGAGACCCGCGAGATTCTATTGAATCTTTGATAGCGGTGCCCTGGACACATTCGAATGCACAACGGCACGCTGCGCGCTGGAGTTGGTGCGCCAAGAAGGCCCGGAATTTTGAGCGCAGATTCCCGAACGCATTCAAAATCGTGAAGTACGAAGATATAGTTTTGAAGCCACAAGAGACTATGGGGAATATATCTAACTTCATTTCCGAAGATCTGTCTTGTGTCACGGCTGGAGATGCTCCGGATATGCAAATTATCCCGAATTGGGAGGCCGATTGGAAAACAAATGCCGGTCAAGCGATAGACCCAAAGGCGGCTTATAAATGGAAAAAGAGACCGAACGGGCAACATCGTGTCTGGGAGCGTTGGACCCGCAATGAACTTGTGAAATCCGGCTACCAATGCTCAAGTAAAGAGAGAAGCAAGGTCGGGTTGGCTTTCAGGACTCTGGTATATGACGCCACAACGTTTATTCGCCTCGGTGCTCAAACACATATATTTGCAAGAAAGAATAACTTCAGAAGTCGTGCTTTAAAAGAGAGTGCCCAAAAAAGACCTTCATGTAAATGATTGCTTTAACGCAAACACTTATTGTTCTGATAGCTGCGTTTTACAACTTTCGCATAGCCATCGCTGTTTTTGTTGGATTTTTCGCTTTTTCGCCCCGCTCGCTAGGTTTTTTACTTGGTGGCAGTGAATTCTCGCTGACGTTTGTCAGGTTAACTTTTCCCCTTTTACTCACCCTGTATTTTATGGCGCGCACGGGAAAGGGCCCGTCTTCTATTTTAACCGGCAAGGATATTTTAGCAAATAAAGTGTTTTTTGCAATATTGGTTTTGGGTCTCTACAAGATCTTTGCCACATTAATTAACGGGGTTAATCCGATATACGCGTTGGAGGGCTTGGCTTTTTCCGCAGGTCCTTTTGCGCTTTTCTTTTTGATATCTTCAAATAGAATGTTTCGCGCGATAAGCGCAGCAATAGTGATCAGCTGCATTGCCATTGCTGGTATTGTGAGTATCGAAATGCTCATAGAGACACCGCTTCATTTCTTTGTCGCTAACCCGATACTGTTTCAGGAGGATATACTCGTCGTGTCGGTGACGGATCGCGGCTATCGGGCACAGGCCATTTTTGACAACAGCCTGAGTTTGGCTGAATATTTGTTATATGCGCTTCCTATAGTCCTTTTCCTGCGAACCACAGCAACAGGCTTTGGGCGCTTGAAGTTTACCGGTTTGATCGGATTAATGTTTTTCTCTGGCCTGATGACAGGATCACGTGGCTTTTTGTTGTTTGGAACCATAACACTGCTGGCGTACTGGTTCTTTTTCAACTGGCATCTGTTTTCAAGGTCGAGCAAAGCTTTGCTTGTTTTGACAATAACACCGCTTTTTCTATTCTCTATGCTCGGATTAGGTGTATTGATTACACAATTTATTGAGCAATCAACAGGCGTCAGATTTTCCGAGATTGACAGCGCCACGGACAGAAGCACCATGTCTCGTGCGCTGCAGTTTCAGGAGGTTTTCACGCTGCTTTTACAACGACCGTTCATTGGCTATGGTGTGCTGCAAAACTTCTCCGCGAAACTTGAGGCAATTTCCAGAATAGACAACTATTATTTGAGGTCGGGGCTTGAAGCCGGTTTTGCGGGGCTTGTCCTTTTTATAGTTTTTATTCTCACGGCATTTCGTGCTATGGTTGCAAATCGCGTGGGTGGAACTTCAAAGGAAGGAAGGGCATTCTTTGCGATGTCTCTCTCTTTAATTATGGCATTCATGGGCGCAAAAGTATTTCTCTCGATGCCCGCAAATAACTTTATATTTTATGCCTTGCTCGGTCTTATGTTTGGCATGAAAAAACGGATGGAAAGAACGGCCCAAAATGCGCATCCTCCTCACTCATAACAACTATTCCGTCCAAGGTGGGGCCGAGGTGTTCTATCACGAAATCGGGCGGCTGCTTGAAGCAAACGGCCACGAGGTCGCGCGGTTTTCCTGTGCCGAAGACGGGCTGGATGCCCCTTATGCGGACTATTTTCCGCAGGTCGACCATTATGGCGAGGGTGGCCTGATAAGCAAAGCGGCCCGGGTGCCCAGTGTGATTTATAACCGTAAAGCACGGGCCGCCATGGCGCGGCTGATCGCTGATTTCCGCCCCGATATCATCCACGGTTTTGCCATCTACGGGCGCCTCACACCGGCTATCCTTGACGCGGCGCGGGCGGCAAAGGTTCCGGTTGTGCTGTCATGCAATGATTACAAACATATCTGCCCGAACTACAAACTTTTCCATCACGGGCACCTGTGTGAAGATTGCAAAGGCGGGCGGTTTTCCAGTGCGCTGCGCAACCGCTGCTGCCACGACAGCACGGCCGTGAGCGCGGTTTCAATGCTTGAGGCCTATGTGCATGAACGGCTTGATCTGTGGCGCAAAAACGTAGATTGCTTTCTCTTCGCCAGTCGCTTTATGGCGGCCAAGACCGAAGCATTCTGGGGCAAGGGGCGTGTTAAGATGGACTTTTTACGTAATCCGTTTGATGCCACGGCCCATCATATTCCGCTGCACGCGGGAGATTACATTCTGTATTTCGGGCGGCTGATCGAAGAGAAGGGGGTTGATGTTCTGATAGAGGCGGCACGGCGCGCCCCTGAGGTTCCGGTGGTTATCATTGGCGAAGGCCCCGATCACGAAAAGCTTGTGCGCGCGGCTGAAACGCTGAAAAACGTGCGCGTTGTCGGGCCGGCGTGGGGCGAGGACCTCAAGACGTGGCTCCACGGTGCCCGCGCTGTGGTTGTGCCATCGCTCTGGCACGAGAATTTCCCCTATGTCATCCTGCAAAGCTTTGCGGCTGGCAAGCCGGTGCTCGGGGCCGAGCGCGGGGGCATTCCCGAGCTTGTTAACGCCGGCCCGCATGGCTGGCTTTTTGACCCGCTTGATCCCGACGCGCTGGCCAGCCACCTGACCCGCATTTGTGATATTCCGGATAGCCGGATTATGGAAATGGGCGCGGCGGCACAGCGTTATGTCGCTGATGAATTTAATGACACGGCGATTTATTCTGAACTTAAGCGTATTTATGGAGGGATTATTAATGGCTAGCACACTGAAAGCCTTGGTGATCGGGGGCAGTGGTTTTATTGGCTCGCATGTGGTTGACCGCCTTCTGGAACAGGGGGCGCGGGTCCGTGTTTATGACCGCGCTGAAGAGGCGTTCCGGCCAACGCCCGCAGGTATTGATTTTCGGCAAGGGGATTTTGACGATAGCGCCTCTTTGGCCGAAGCCTTGGCGGATATCGACGTGGTGTTTCACCTTCTCAGCACGTCTGTGCCCGCCACATCCAATCTAGACCCTGTGGCCGATATCCGTGGAAACCTGATCGGCACGGTGCGCCTGCTCGAACTGATGCGCCAAGCCGGG